>Ga0302326_10017510_pt1 | contig 14950 bp, 8 predicted proteins | sample Palsa_T0_3_FD_202264 | JGI IMG/M metagenome (GOLD analysis project Ga0302326, IMG submission 202264) | Peat permafrost microbial communities from Stordalen Mire near Abisko, Sweden - Palsa_T0_3 | ecosystem: Environmental > Terrestrial > Soil > Palsa > Peat permafrost | place: Sweden: Abisko... | reverse complement strand
CAGCCGGGCAGCGCCCGGCATGCGTGATCTGTGGGACTGAACGAGAGCTAATGTTACCGTTCCGCAACCTGGACCCGACTTGAACCCCTATGGCTCTGACCTGCATAGATGTCATATGGGCGGCTAGAGCGAAATGCATATTCCCAGGTCACAGGCTTGTTATGTGTGTCCGAGGGGCGTCTGCACCAAATAACCCATGCTTCCTCAGCGCAGAGTTCAACCTGGTTGGCGGCGGTGGCCGATGATCAGAACCGACCGCGGCGTGGCGCTAGGCGGTGGCCGCGCGGCGCATCGTTGCCCGCGGTCGGCCAGGCTCCCCAGGCCCAGCCCATCACCGCCAGGCCGGCTCGACCAGCCTTGCCCTCAGCCGCCGGGGACGCCGTCCACGATGCGGTGCGCCACGGCCCAGCGCGTGGCGGTGGCGCGGTTCGACACGCCGATCTTGGTGTAGATGGTCTGGATGTGATGCTCGGCGGTCCGTGCCGAGATGAACAGCTCGGTCGCGATCTCCCCGGACGTGCGGCCCGCGGCGACCAGGCGGAGCACGTCGATCTCGCGCCTGCTCAAACCACCCGGGCGGGCGCCGCGCGGCCCGGGTCTGGGGTCGCGGCGGGCCGCGTCGATTTGCCCGCGGGCGTACCCGGCGGCGGCGTCGAGGTCGAGGCCTGCGCCGGCCGCGACCAGTTCGCCCGCCTTGGTCGCGCCGAGTCTGGCGGCGAGGCGGTCCCCGAGCTCGGCCAGTTCGGGGACATGGTGGAAGCTCGACGATTCCCGCGACATCGCGCCCAGCAACATGGCCGCGGGCTCGAGACGGTCGAGCCGTTCGAACAGCGCCGGGACGCTGGCCAGCGTGATGATCAGCTGCGGCACATCGCCTGCGCGGTGGAAGGCCTGGATGGCTTCGGTGAACCCGAGCGCCACATCGGGCTCGCCATCCGAAGTGTGCAGGCGGGCCGCGTCGCGGGCGATGAAACCTTCAAAGAAACCGATGCGGTGCTCGTGCACAAAGGCGATGCCCTCCTCCCAGACCGCCAGCGCCCGACGGGCGTTCGTGCGGGAGAACTGCCAGGGCTTGACCCGATGTTCGGCCAGGATCCGCAGCACCGAGGACACCGACAGCGCATCCGCTACCCCTGCCTGGGTGAGTTCGGCCAGCAGTTCCGGCCCGGTCCAGCGCGACAGCGGGACCCCGGTCGCAGCGGGCAGCCGGCAGGCCAGCGCGACCACCGCGGCGCGGGTCAGCTCCCTGATCCGCCGCGGCCGGCCCGAACGGGGCAGATCGTCCAGCCCGGCCAGGCCGCAGACCGCGAACCGGCCCCGCCACTTGCGCACGGTATCGGCGGTGACCCGCAGGTCCGCGGCGATCCGGGCGTTATCCCGGCCACGGGCCGCCGCCAGCACGACCTGGGCCCGAAGCCGGTCCCGGTGCGGCGTCCCGGAATCCACCCGCAGCTCCATCCTCCTGCGGCTGCTGGACCACGCCGAGCACAACTGGCCCCAGCTGGCCAGAGTCCAGGCCAGGTACCACGGCTCCTTCGCCTACATCACTGGCGTCCTGCCCAGCGGCGAGCAGATCCGGCTATTCCGGCTCCGCTACGGCGGCTCGGCCCACTCCTTCGGCTTCGCCATCTACTCGGCCGCCCACGACCGCTACGAAGACGCCATCCTGCTCACCGGACCGCCGATCGGCAGCCCGCAAGAAGCAATCGACGCCGCCTGCACCGTCCACCTCGCAGCGCCCGGATACCAACCCGAATCCTGACCCCGACGAACTTACGGTGTCACCCACCAAGGAATTCTTGCTTTGTACGTCTAAGTGCACCCATACAGTGAGTTGACATGTCTTGGCGACAGTTCGAACCGCGACGTCAATTGCTACTGCTCAGTACTAAAGACGTCGCGGTTCGCCGCTGAGCCTCGTCAACGGCGAAGCCTATTGTCGGCCGTCACGGTGATCTTCGTCAGCGCACACTGTGGACGGGCGGGGCCAGTCGGCCAGTTGCGCGTGACGACCGTGATGGCATTTCATTGATGGCCGCCTATTTGTGGCGAATCACCCCGCGTCCGCGCCCACTGCGACCGCCGAAGAAATGCCGGCGACCGGCACAACGCCGCTCAGCGCAACCTCTTCAACCGGCTGCTCGGCTGCCTTAGCCGCTGCCTGACCGCCGACCAGCACTACGACGATGGCAAGGCATTCTCGCCAGGACCAGCCCGGCCGCGGCCTGACGCAGCCGTCTACTTGACAGCCAGAGAGCATCGGATGTCTCTACGACACCTGCCCAACGCACGAGCCGTGATCTCGTTACGGCGAGCGGGGGTGAGTAGGGCGGGCAACCTGCATAACCTTCACCGGACGGTGCCCCACACCTTGGGCCACAGTCGCAACGCGTACTGTCACCAGCCGGGACGACGGCCACCGCGCACAGGCGCTCAGCCTCATGAGCAGCTAACCAAATGGCAAACCAGGCAGTATTCGGGATGACCGTCAGGGGTCCAACCTTAGCTTAGTAACGGCCGTAGATCCACGCCGAATGGATGTACAGTTACATAGTGTAGGAGTTGGCAGGTAGACCGGAAATGCACTTGTTGCACTGGGGGAAGTTCGTGCCAGATATGCCTGAGCCACCGCAGTGGTCAGCAGTGGAGCTCACTGTCGCGATCGAGCAGATCAGGAGCCAGCTCGCGGAGGCGATGAAGGAAGGCAAGGGCTCCTCGCTCGCATTCCGACCCGGGCCGGTCGAGCTTGAGTTTGAGGTTGCCTTCTCCGCGACCGGCGGCGGCGAATTCGGCGTCAAGGCCTACGTGCTGTCGATCGGAGCCAAGGGCGAGGTATCGAGGGAAGTCACGAACCGGGTGAAGCTGACCCTCACCCCCGTCGACCCGACGGGCGAAGACATCCTAATCGGCTCCGTCGGCGACAAATAACCAGCGGACGGCGGGTTGGTCATGGGCATCGAACCAGGCCGCGTGGTCCAGGTCCGCACCCCAGGCGGCGAGACGAGCAGCGCGGCGGGAAAGTACCGCTTCGGTTCCGGCTACCTGGTCGCCGACGGTCTCGTACTGACGGCCAGGCACGTGCTCGTTCCTCCGGAATTCAGCCAGAATGGAAACCCGGCCCCTAAGCAGCCTTGCGAGATTTCCTTCGCCGACGGCGTCTGGCGGCCGGCTACCCTTGCGGCGACTGGGGAGATCGACGCGGCCGTGTTGCGCACCGTGCCCGGTGGGCAGTGGCCGCCGGCCCGCTGGGCCAGACTGGCCGGCACTGAGCCCCTGCGCTGGGACGCCCTGGGATACCCGGTTGCCAGCCTGGGACCGGACCATCGCGATCGCGAGCACGCCTATGGCGAGGTTTCGCCGCTGACCGGCGAAGGCAGCGACTCGCTCGGCCTGACGGTGGCGTCCCGGGAACCCCGCGGGACGGGAACACCCGCGACCGGCTGGGCTGGCCTGTCCGGCGCCGCAGTCATCTGTGGCGACCGCATCGCAGGGACGATCACCGAGGACCCAGTGGCCTATAGCCGCAGCCTGGAGGCGCTGCGCGCCACAGCCATTTTGGCCGATTCCGCCCTCGCCGCCGCCCTTGGCCACCCATCCCTCGCCGAAGTTGGCGGCCGCGCCTTGTGGCGAACGACGCCGTTGGACCCGGACCAGCCAGTGCTGCTCATCGTCGACGACGAGGACGCGGTGATCATTGGCGAGCAGGTAGGCGACATGGCCCACGTGCTGACCGCAAAAGACGTGCCCGAGGCGCTCGATCTCATCAGACAGCCGGGGCTCCGGATGGACGCGGCGCTGGTCGACATCTGCATCGGCGAGCCAACCGGGGACTCAGGCCGCAGCGTTCTCGACGCACTGCGGACGCACCGCTCGCGAGTGCCCCGTTCGGTGATCTCCGCCGACCCGTACATGGGGCTGTCCGGTGATATCACCGAGTCACTCAGCAAATATGGCGTGTACCGGACGCTGCGGAAGCGTGCGCCCGGTAACATGACCCCTGACTTGCGGTCATGCGTGGAAGCGATGCTGCGGCAGGACGATGAGGTGATTACTGCCGCCGTCCTTGAGCGGATCGATGAGCTGAGGGATGTCTACCTACGACGGCGGCTGATCCCCCTACGGACCCGTTCCCGGCACGAGCAGCGACAAGGCAAGATCGACGGGGCGCAGCTCCGGGACGTGGAATCGCGGGTAGCCCTTGCCGAGAAAGCTGTCGCCGAAGCCCGCGCCGAGGCTGCGAGTGCGGAAGCTGACGCCAAATGGGAGACGGTGGCCTGGTTGTACGGCCGCCTTGAGGAGATCACTGCCGGGGCACGTTGAGCAGGAAGTGCGCGCCACGAAGTTGCACGTCCCGCCCTCTTGGCTCGGCCAGTTCCAGCGCACCGCCGACCCGGTCGGCGATACGCCGCGCGTTGTAGAGCCCGAACCCCCGGTTGCCGCTGTGCGTTGAGATCCCGTCCCGAAAGATTTTGTGCTGGACTTCCGCATGGATGCCGTCACCGCCATCGCGGATGTGGACCAGAACTTCGGTGTCGTCGTATTCGACGTCGACCTCGATTTCGCCTCCGCCGAGTTCCGTCAAGGCCTGCGCGGCATTGGCGAACAGCTCGTCAAGTACAGCCCAGATCAGAACCCGGCCGACCGCCACGGTCACCTTTGGTGTTCCCTCGACGGTAATTGACACATTCTGATACGCCTTATGGAAACCGTCGATCATGGCCTTCAGAACTTCGCCTAGATCAGACGGCCCGGTCATGCCGTCAGCGTCGAGAACGCAGGCGAGTTCATCGTCGAGCGCCTTTCGTTTCGCGTCGATGACCTCCTGGGGGGTGAATGGATCCCGCCTCACGTTCTCGTACTCGTTCCTAAGCCGGAGCAGCGCGTGTCGGTGTGCCGCCTGCACCAGCCGGTCCAGCCCCCGCTTAGACTCACGGTTGGCCTGCCGCAGCTGCTCGGCCCGGTTCTCGCAGGCTTCCCTGAGCCGGTCCCGTGCGTTCACCGCGAGCCTGCCGTAGGCACCGCATTCCCTCAGTGTGATGAGGCGGTCAGCGTTCGCGGCCGCCGAGCTGACCAGCCATAGCTTCTCAAGCTCGGCGGCACCGACCGCTACCTCTTCTTCCCAGTTGACCTGGACATCACTGTCAGCTCCCTGGTTTACCGGGGCCGCACCTTCCGCTGTCAACGCCAGTTCGAGCATCGTGATCCGCACCCCGAGCGGTGCGGTCGCGAGCGCGGCCCAGAAGGCCACGGCCACGTCTTGGCCGCTTCGCAGGCGGCTTCGGACTACGTCTTCGACGGCCCCAAACATCTGCTTGTCTGCGTGCCAGCCCCGGGCAATGTCCCGCATGACGCCGGAGTCCGGCATTCCAGGGGCCTGTCGGCGGTCCAGGTAGTCAAGGAAGACTCGGACGAGCCCGGAGTCCAGCCCCGTCTCGAACGCGATCGCATCGGCCACTGTGGTGTCCCCCAGACCGCACAGGTCCACGAGCCAGGTCAGTGTCAGCCACCGCTCCTGCTCGTCCGGGCCGAGCAGCCGCTCTAGTTCCTCGGCTGTTTCCCCGCTCAGGGCCCAGATGGGCCACTGCCGCCCGATGATACGGAGCAGCGCGACTGGTCGCCGGTTTTTGATGCGGACCAGACGCAGCAGGTCATCGAGCGTCACGACCGCGGCGGTGCGGCGACCGCCCGGCGTGGGCCGGGTGAGCGACGGTCCGACCGCGATGAACGGGTGCGGCAGCTGGTCGACGAGGCTGTCCGGGATAACGGCGACTCCCGGGCCTGCGACGAGCAGCCGAACCCGCTGCCGACGGGAGAAGCGGGTCGTCTGGGGGTCGAAGAAGACATGGTGCAGATCGGTGAAGAAGACCTCTCCCTGCTGAGTCACCCTGCTGGCTGTCAGACCCGAGTCACTCAGGAACGCATCGAGCGCCCGGGCGAATACCTGGGCGTTGGTTTCCCCGCCATGTTGCAGTTCTCTATAGGCGGTCAGCAGCGCTCGCGCCTGCGGCTCGACGACGGCCCGGAAGCTTGCTGGGCCGTCGTTTTCGAGGTTCCAGCGCAAGATCTCCTCGGCTGGCGCTTTCCACTCGAGGGACTGCACCCGGCGCACGCCCTGCGGTCCCGGGAGCTGCTCGGTCGCCGTGCCGTCGAGAATGCGTTCGGCCGCGCGCAGGTGCCCGGTGTCGATGAGCGCCTCGATCTCCTCGACGTAGCCCGGGTCGAAGTCGTCGGTCGCGGCGAGCCTGGTGCGGAGCACTGCCATCTTGGCCTCGATGTCGGCCGCGAGCCGGCGCTCCACTGCGGCGAGCCGCTTCTCGGCGAGCGTCCTGCTCGTCAGGCAGAGTTCTTCCAGGGCCTCCTCGAGTCCCCCTTCGACCGGCAGCCCGGCACGGTCCGCCCAGTCGGACAGCTCGCGCAGCCTGGCGGTAAACGCCTGCTGGCTATCAATCCGGGCGGCGTTCAGCTGATGCCGGGCGCGCTCGCTCTTCTCCGCGTCGTCGAAGACCGGGCACTGACCGAGCATCCATTGGGCGACCTCGAAGTCTCCTGCCGCGAGCAGACTGGCGAACACCTGGCGCTCGTCGTGCTCCTCGATCAGGCCGGAGAGGACCGCCTCCGCCGCGAGACCCGCGTCCAGCACGCTCCGTGCGGCAAGTATGCGCACGAGTTCGGCGGACCGGAACCGGCCGGGCCACTGGCCGAGTTCACCGATCAGGAAATCGGTCACATCTCCCCCCACTGAATGAGCGGTTCGAGCCGGTCGAGCAGCGCGCGCAGCGGCAGGCCGTACGGCTGCTGCTGGCCTTCGGCGTCCACCAGCAGGCCGTTCGCGTCCGCCAGCAGTTCCTCTTTGGTCTTCGCGGCCCGGGTCGCCAGATCGCGACACGACTGCGAGGTGATGGTCGTCGCGGCGGCTCTGGTCGGCGGCTGGGCGGCGGCAAGCGTCCGTGCCGTCCGGACGATGTCGCCGATGTCGCCGAGGAAATGCAGATGCTTGTGCCACTGCAGGGTCGGTGTCTCGGCCTCTGCGACCAGGCCGTTGAGGTATTCCCTGACATCTCGCGGCAAGCTGTCGGCCGGCAGCCTCCTGCTATCGGGGGCAGCCCGGGCCGCCCGGCCGATGCGAGTCAGCAGGCCGTCGTCAGCGAAGAGACCGTCGTGCATGACCGTGCCCGACTCGAAGGTGAACCGCGTCCTGAGCTGCCTGACCTTGTCGATGCGCTCGGCAAGGTCGGCCCAGTCGCTCTCCTGTCGGCTAACCGCACCCCAGCGCGTGAGCTCAGTCGTGATCAGCGGGATGGGCACGGGGGTGCCTTTCGTGTCCGAGTAGAACTGCCGCGCCGCAGCCGCGAGTTCCCGCCATGCGGGCGGCAGCCGGTCCTCAAGCAGTTCAAGCCCTTGTTCTCCTTCCGGGCCGCCCCAGAGCATGAGCTCGGCGAGCGCCCCGGCCGCGCCCGCTGACGGAGCGGGCCCGTCCAGCTCGGTGAGGGCGAGCAGCGGGCCGGTCAAGGAATCGCCAAGCGGGCCGAATTCGATCGGGACCGCCGCCAGGCAGGCGGCCGTCGGCGGGGTTACCTCAGCGCCGGGAACTAGTCCCGCGATTACCGCCGCTGCGACGAACCGCCGCTCTTGCCAGGCGTCGGTCAGCAGCCAGGTGACCCAGCGCAGCACGTGCCGGTGCTCGGCGAGCGCGGTCCGCAGCATGGGGGCGGACTGCCGGACGAGGGCTGCCGCGGCCGGCCGGAGATCCTCGGCCGGCACCTTCTTGTCCTCCCAGGCGTCGAGCACTGCCCACGGCTGGTCGAGTCCCGCCAGGCGGGTCGCGACGAACGAGCCGAATGACCGCCCGTGCTGCCGCTCTTGCCGCGCCTCGACAAGCAGCGGCAGCGCGGCGGTCGCCGCCGACCGGGTGCGCTGCGGCTGGTCGCCGTCCGTCTCCGGACCGTCGGAGGGCACCTCGACCGGCGCCGACCGGGCCAGTTCGGTCGCGACCGGCCGGCTGCGGATCAGAAGCCCCAGCTGGCTCCTGCCGTTCACACCGCCGAATCTGCTGCCGTCGTCTCCCAGTGGTGAGAAGCTGCCGATCAGCGCCTGGTCGTCGGCGATTACCAGCCTGGCGGCGGCCCGCCGCTGGTGCAGTCTAATTTCTGCCTGGCGTTCTCGCCGGTGGCCGTCGGCCGTCCTCGCCGCTGTGGACTGCAAGACTAGGTCCACCGGGGTGCCGCTGGGCTGCTCGTACAGCGCGCCGAGCAGTCGGCTGAACAGTGCGGGGTCGGTGTTGTCGTCCGCGACGACCAGCCTGCGCCGCGCGCTGCGGACAGCATGCCAGAGGTAATCCTGGTTCTCCCCGTCTTTGACCAGCTCGACGACTGGTCCCAGAACGTCTCCCTTGCGTAGCGTATCGGTCAGCGCCGCAAGGTACTCCTGCCAGGTGTCTGCGAGCAGCCGTACCGCGGCTCGGTCCGCCTCCTCCGGAAGGACTGGTACCTCAAGCGCTGTTTCATGCTCGGCGGCCGTCTCGGCTGCCCCGGCGGTGCGCGGTATGAGGATGCGCTGTCCCACCTTCCAATACGGGTAGGCGCTTCTGGCCCACTCAAGCAGGTCGGTGATCACTGTTGACGGGACCGGCCGACCGGCCGCCGGCTCAATCAGCACGCTCACCATGTCACTGTCCCGGCTGGGATCCACCTCGAGAAGACTGTGCGAGCCGACGATGGCCCTGCTGTTGTCCTGGATGACCACGCATGCGTCGATCCGGGCGCTTCGGTCGGCGATCACGACTCGGGACCGATACTTGGTCGCAAGCTCGTCAAAGGCCGCGCGGACGGAGTCTTGCAGGGAGTCGGCTAGGGTCCGGCCCCAGAGCACGACCAGCTGAACCCGGCGGTCGAGAGCCGCTCGCAAAGGCTGGAGCAGCTGGTTGAGCGCACGGTAGCTGATAGCAGGGGCAGCGATGACGAGCTGTGTCTGGGCCTCGGCGATCAGATCCTCGAACGCCCAAAGCTGCCCGGCGGCCCGGCTGACAACGGTGACGCTCGCCCGCGCTCGGTCCGCCGCTGTGATCCGCTCGGCCAGCCGGGCGCTGAGCTGGTTCAGCTCCCGCTGGTGGCCGCCGAGCTGGTTGGACGGTACCTCGGGCAAACGTGCGACCCGGTCGGAGAAGCGGTCGAATAGCACATCGATGCTTTCCAGGGGTTCGAGCTGCGGGGTTGCCTGCCCGCGAAGAGACTGTACGAAAGGGTGCTTGGGCTCGGCATCCGCCAACGCTGACATATGTTGACGCATCCGTGTAACGGCTCGCGCATCCCATCTTCGGTCTGTCAGCGTGACGAGGAGCCGTCCGGTATCCGGGTCAACGTTGACGGTAGCGGGTACTGTCGCCCAGCGGAGCTTGGCCGGCGGACGCAGCACCGGGTTGCCGAACCCGACTTCCAGGACGTTCTTCCGAAATCCCTGGCGCCGGTCCACACGGATGGCCGCCTGGACCGCCCGCAGCAGCTCATCGGGCGGCAGGTCGGATTCGCGGATGCCGTTATGCAGAGGTGCCCGGAGGGTGCCGGCCGGGGCGTTCTGATAGCCCTCGTTCGAGCCGAGCACCCGCCCAGTGATCGGCTCGAACAGGAACTGACGGTCCTCGATCTCGGCCGCGGCGTCACCAAGGCTCTCGCCATTGACCAGGCGCCTCTGCGAAGTCTCGCTGAGCGTGATGATGCCGGACTCTACGTCGATCGACACGTAGCCTTTGTCCCAGAGGCTGAGCACCACGTCGAGCAGCAGGCGCCGCGGCAAGCCGAACAGCTCGGCTAGCCGCTCGACGGAGGTCCGCTCGGCCAGAATGGCCTTCGCGGCCAGTTCCTCCAGAGTGGTGGCACCACGTTCCGGGCCCAGCTTGACCTTGAGCGAGATCAGTCGGCAGGGAAGCGCCAAGTCGATAAGCTCGGTCATAGGAGGTCGACCTCGTCACACCGCACGATCTCCCCGTACCTCTCGACGGTCCGGGTAACGATGTCCCATGACGGGCCGCCGTGGTCCGCGAAGTGGGCAAAACTGCCCACCAGTATGCAAAGCCGACGGGCACGCGACAGCAGGACGTCCACCACCTCGTCCGCGCCGACGTGCCCGACGTTCGCCACTGGCGTGCTGCCTCGTTGCTCGGTACGGACCAGCGAGACAATCACCCGGTCGGCCTCGCGCCCTTGGAACGAGTGCACTGTGTGCACACGCCCACGCAGCTCGCCCATTTGCCCGAGCAGGGCAACCTGTGCATTGTAGGGGGTAAGCACCACGAGACCGCCGTCCGCGCCGTCGGGCGCGGCGGCCGGGGCAGGGGCGGGATCCATTCGCTGGACGAGCTTGGCGATTACATCAACTTCGCCCTCGTTGCTCCAGTAGCCTTTGTCCTCCAGGCCGGGAATTTCCGCCGTGTCAATCCAGACCAGCGGATGGCCCGCGAGGAAGCCGGGATGCACGATGCCGTGCGGCTTGTCCGCTTTATAGAAGGTTTGCAGGAAGCTGACCGGCAGTCGGTCATTGTCGAGCTCTAGCGGCTCAGCCGGGTAGAAAGCCCGGCCTACCGGCTCCACGATGTCCGGGTGCATACGGAACTGCCAGGTCAGCCGGTTGACTGCGCGTACGTGCCCGGACCCGTGAGGACGATTGTGCCTGTCACTGAAGAGCTCGCGGAAGAGGGCGAGCACATTCAGCCGTTCTTCACGCGCAGCGTAGTGCCGGAGCAGATCCGGGTCCGACATGGTTTTCAGGCTGCCGAGGAACCGTCCGACCTCATCGCTGCGGAAGGCGCCAAGCTGCTTGTGATCGCCGATGAGCGTCCAGCGGGTGCCGAGTACAAGGGGGACGATGATCTCGGTCGGCCATGCCTTGGCCGCCTCTTCCACGATCACCCAGTCGAACGATCGGCCCGCCTGCGACGCCTCGTCGTACAGGGTGGCTGCCATGGAGCAGCTTGCGAACACCACGCTTGCACCTGTCCTGATGCGGTCTCCTAGCTCGATCTGCGCGGATCTGAGCATCGCCAGCCACTCGTCCGCCAGTGCCTTCTCCCGAGCGCTCAGGCCCGATTCCTTGATAAGCGCCCGCACGTTCTTGCGGGCATCCTCCACGACCGCTTTCGTGAGCTCCGGCAGCGTGTGCTTGTCGACCGGCGACTCCGGCGGCCGGCCGTTCTCTGACTGGATGCGCAGCTTGAGTACGTCTTTCGGGAGTTCCGCGATGAGCCGCGCCGCGAGGTTGTCGAGGGCAAAGTTGGATTGCGCGCTGACCAACACCCGGGCGCCCTGGTCGACGGCGAGGAATGCGCTGACGGCATGCGCCGCCACGGTTGTCTTCCCGCTGCCCGGCGGTCCCTGCAGGGCATAGAAGGGCTGATAGGAGAGCATGTCGCTGATGCGCTGGGGCGCGTCGCCCTCCAAGGGTGTTCTTTCCGCAATCCGCTTCCACATGCCGCGGCCGAGGTCAATCGACAGCGGCTCCCGGAGATTGCGGATGAGGCCCGGCTCCCTCTCCAGGGCCCCCCTTCCCCGGTACTGCCGGTTCAGCTGGGCGCGCGAGCCGCTGTCGGAGGAACGGCGCACCCAGCCGGTGGCTGGGCTCTTGGCTCCCCGGTCCAACTTGACCATGATCGTGTCCTGGTCGATCTTCCTGATAACCGTCCCGCTCAGCCGCCCGGCGCCGAAGAACGGCCGCCGCCCTTCCTGCAGTTCGATCATGACCACGTCTTCCTCCCCCTCGGGCTGGCCGAAGAAGTCGCCGAAAGGCGGGCGCAGCCGCGCTGCGGCCGAGTAAGCAGTGAGCATGGCCGAGCGGTGCACCCATTCGTCGTCGCGCGACTGGGACACGGCAATCTTCGTGATCCCCCCTTCCTCCTGCTCGCCGACCCGGACGAATGGGTACTGCCTGGCTTCCTGCTCGGCCTGCTGGTACTGGAGCAAGAAGTCCATCGACTGCAGGAACTTTACGTTTTCGGGATCTTGCCGGCGGGACTGCTCAAGCGATTTGACGAGCTCGCGCCAGGAGGGACGGCCAGCTCCCCTGGCCGCGAGATTTTGGCTCACGCTGAACGGGATAAGCTCAAGCTGCGCGATGCGGCGCCGGGGTCGGGCACTCGCCAGCTCGTCGGCGATGTCCTTGTCCTTAAGGTACTTGATCACCATGATGTCGTCGCTGTAGACCCGGCGGCCCCGGTTTCCGAACGACTCCGGCTGATAGTAAAAGGCGCAGAACCACACGGCCTGCTCGCCGACCAGAACCCACTCCGCTTCCTGCAGGTCATCATCGGGGCCGGTGGCGTAGCCGACGGCGCCGGTGGGCGAGCGCACGAGTTCGGCCCGGCCGAGTTCACGCTCAAGGAAAACCCGGAGTAGATCGCGTCCCGCCGCATCCTCGGGGCTGCGCGAGATCCACCGGCGCGTCTCGTAAACGGTCTGCGCCATATCCTCAGGGATGTACGCAAGCAGGTACGGCTTGTCGTTCTGCTCGATCTCCCAGACTCCCCTGATGCCCTCCCAGTCGGCCTCGATCTGGCGGCACAGCTGGAAGGCCGTGTCCCGGCCGGTGGGCAGGCGGTCGAGCATGCTACGCAGCACCGCAGTAAGCGGGCGGGGAACGCCGTCGACGCGGGTCAGGTAAGCGCGCATCGCCTCGTGCAGCATCATGAGCGCCTGCCCGACCGTGGTCCAGTCTTCGGCCGCGATCGCGTCGCGGAGAGCCCCGTACTGGGCGGGCAGGACGTCCGGGATGGCGCCGCAGAACCACTCCCAGCCGATCACGCCGAGCCCGAATACGTCTGTCGTCTCCCAGTTGTTGCGCGCGCCTCCGGTCGCGCCGAGGATGAAGTCGCAGATCTCCGGGGCAAGGTAGACTAGGTGCCGCGCCAGGTCCATGCCTCGGTGCCGACGTAGGTAAAGATTTCTAATCATGGCCCGCGAAGCGTCATCGCGGTGCCTGGTGGCCTGGCGGAGGATATTCCCGACGAGCGCGCTAAGCTCAAACCCGGATAGCCGGAATGAGGTCATGCCGTTCTTCTTCTCCGCGCGGAGCGTCGCCACCGTTAGATTCCGGTGAATTATGTGCGCCGTGTGAAGTTCGCTCAACGCGTCCAGCAGCATACTAAACTGCTCGAACGCCTCGATCTTGTTTTCTCTTGCCCATTCGATGGCGGCATCCGCGTCCACCGGGGCACCACCAATATCGGTGACCGAGAAGGCGATCTCTTCTTCCTCGTCCCAGCTGCCGGAGGCGATCTTTGGCAGCGCGGGATGGTCGAGTGCCTCGAGTCCGAGCAAGCTGCGGACCTCGTGCTCCCACAGTTCGCCGGCCAGCCCCGCGATGCGGTCGAAGATTGACAGCTCAAATGCTTCCGACTCGTCCCCCTCCCGGTGCACGGGAACTCGGACGATTAGCTCGGGGGCAACGATCTCCAGCCCGCCGGCGATAATAAACGGTCCATACCGGGCATTCTGCCCACAGAACAAGCGGTTGACAAGGTCGGCATAGTAGCCTTCATCCCGCTGCACCATGACACTAATCCTGCATGATGCGATCGTTAGCAGCGACAAATCGCGAGAAAAATCCTGAAGAGCAGGCCAGGTGGCCAGCCAGTCAATCGGCCGCTGCCCGCGGGTGGCGACTGAGCCGCACCGCAGGTCATCACTCGGATCCCAGCGATGGCTAGCGTGATTGACAACCGGATCAGCTGATCAGGGGACTAGCGGCGCCCAGAGGGCGCAGCTACGCCTCACGGACGTACGCACGACGCGTGGTAAAGACTCCGCAAGACCCGGCAGCAACCTAGCAACGGACGCTACGCGACAGCGAGGGCGGCGGTGGCCCCGGCGCTTCAAACACCCCTGGGTGTGGAGTTAGCCTTGAGTAGCGTTCCCGATTACATCTCGAAGCGTCCCGCCCCGATTTCTACGCGGTCGTTGGCACTTTCTCGCCGACGAGATCCCCATGGACGGAGCGTGCACCCGCGACCCGGCACCGCAGCGCCGACACCTGTATCCGACGTGGGACCTCGACACCGAAAGTCTCGCCCTGATCGTGCATTGAGTGACTGCAGGTCACGCCGACAACCGGCAGGTAGGCGATAGATCAATTCGCGGCGATGCCGTGGACAGGGCAGGCAGGAATGCCAAGTCAGAGCATCGGCGGGTTCATGATCTGCGCTTACCGGCGCCGAGGTCGAGGATGCGGGCGGAGGTCGTGCGCCTGGCGGATCGAGAATCAGGCCATGACCCTTGAATGAGGGACACCGAATAGATTTGCCTACGTTGTTAGCATTTATGTAAGCACGTATCCGACAGGGACTTGAATCCCCATGCCCTATACGGGCACTAGTACTCCAGCCGTAGATCGTGATCTTGTTGCTGAGGCACCGCGGACCGTCGGTCGTGCGGACGAGATCGACCTTCGTCAGCGTGGGCGTCCGTTCCTTCACCGTCTGCCTGAGTCCGCCGACGGAGGGAATCCTTAATCTCGCTGAGCCTGGCCGCCGCGGCCGGGGTCCACGCCGTCCTTTGTTCGCCGGCACGCAGTGCGTCGTCGATCTCGCTGAGCTTGGCGGTGGACACTGCGCCTGCCCGCTCGATCAGGTCGTCCTGGCTCAGGGTAGTCAGCCAGGTGCACGGGGTAAAACCCGGCCACGGGAACGCGAACCGCAGCACGCCGTCAAAGGGCAGTCCTTCCTGGACGCCGACTGCCACCTCGATTCCCCAGCCGGAGATGTCGGTACCCGCCGGAGCGACGACCTGCATCGCCTGGAACCCGGATGGCTCGTCTTCCGACAGCAGCACGACAGGCCGTCGCTCGTCGAACTCGACCCACCAGGTCTCGCCTCGTCGCATGTGTCCTCCTAGGCGTGAGATGGCAGGCGGATACTACCCCGGCCGCGGGTGGACGTGATGCAGCCTCGCCTGCCGCCCGGGCCGTAGAT
>Ga0302326_10017509_pt1 | contig 14950 bp, 16 predicted proteins | sample Palsa_T0_3_FD_202264 | JGI IMG/M metagenome (GOLD analysis project Ga0302326, IMG submission 202264) | Peat permafrost microbial communities from Stordalen Mire near Abisko, Sweden - Palsa_T0_3 | ecosystem: Environmental > Terrestrial > Soil > Palsa > Peat permafrost | place: Sweden: Abisko... | reverse complement strand
TCCCAATCCGCAGCGAAGTGGCCGCGGACTCGGCCTCTATCAGCTAGAGAAGCTCCACTAAGTCAGCAAGCTGCTCAGCAAGGTGAGCACCCTGACGGTATTTTGAGGCGTAACGTCGAGTCCGGTATCCGGTGCTCAGCGTCATGTGAACGGCTTCCCGTCCAAGCCGTTGACTGATGTGCCAATGAAAGGTCCGAACGCTTGTGGTCGGGATGCTCCGACGCAGTCGGCCACTTGTGAACGCGAGTCCACGCTGCACGACGGAGACCTTGTCCCCTGTGAGTACAAGCGTTTGCACGCCGTTGAATCCCCACCATGGTCCGGGCGAGAAGTCGGCCACGGCAAGAACGGGCGCTTCGTCACGGGTCACCGCCCGAAGTTCAGCAATCTCTGGATCGGTGTACGCACGGCCATCGAGCAACTTGGTTTCCTTCGCACCGCGGTGTTGCAGGGCTAACCAAGCTATATGGGATCGCTGTGCGTAGGAGGCCACCATGGCCGATTTCGATCCTTCCGGCAGCGTATGGTCGATCGGGTGCGGCCGCTGCACGCCACCGTCATCGGCCTCTTCGACCGCGAACCGCCCAACCGATGAGAGAGGCGGCTACGGGGAGTAGGTCTCAGGGGTTGGCATCGCCGTCGTCGTGGCGATACGTGGGAAGCGCAACTCTTTGGAGGCCAAACGTGTCCAGCCGTAGTTTCCGACGTTGACATGGCGAGTTTGTGGCACGCCCGGCAGCTTCTGGCACTCTCCGACGGGCAGCGATAGCCCCCTGACCAGCCACTATTCGAGAGCGAGCGACGGGAATCGAACCCGCGTTCTCAGCTTGGGAAGCTGATGTTCTGCCGCTGAACTACGCTCGCGAAGCGTCGAGCACCCTACCAAATCGGCGAGTTCCGTTCTGGCGTGGTTGATTAGGTTTTGTAGGGGCTGGAGATCGGTCTCCGGGCGCCAGAGGCGACCCGACCCCATGCCGTTCGCCCGAACGATGAGCATGGCAACAAGGCGGGTGAGGTCGTCGGTCGGCGGGGGCCAGGCGGATTCATCTTGGGCAAGCGTGTGGTCGCACTGAGTGAGCAGATCGTTTACTGCAGTGGCCTCATCAGAATCGGGGCGGATCATGAGGCAACCGTGCATACTGCCGTTTTCCACCCAGACGTAGTAGCGGCCCGATCCGGCTTCGTTCTGCTGAGGGCTCCCCTGTTGCGCCCATCGCGGGACCCCTGCTGCATCCAGTTCTTGCCTTGCGCGTGATCGGGCGGCATCGCGCTCCTCGTCGCCTGACTGACTCATGCAACCTCCCTCGGTTACAAGGATGGCCCAAATCAGACCGTGTATCGGACCGAGAGGGCATCGAGGATCACCATGGCGCTCCGACCGCTGGACCCCGCGGTTCCAACGACGGTGGGCCGCTGTGCCGCCCACCTCCTGATGTAGCCGTTTGTCGAAGTGGGGCGTGACCTTGGCGTGACCTAACGAGGTGGCATTCCGCGGTATTGGCCGATACCAGCTGACATCCGACGTATGCCCTGACCTGCGGTTTCGCGAACTGCAAGCATGTCGGCAAGGCCGTCACCTCAGCTTGGGGCGCTGATGTTCTGCCTCGCGAAGCGCCGAGCACGCTACCAAATGTGCTGTCCGACTTAGGAAGTCAGCGAGGCGATTGCCCAGATGACGACCACCATGCCAATGGTGATCATCACCACGCTGCGGGTGACCGGCGGTTTGGTCGGAGGTCCCTTTTTGTCCCCCGGCACCCGCCGTACCGGTGGCCGCACCAGAGCCAGGACATTGCCCACCACCAGGGCACCGGCAAAGGCAAGCACCAGGAGCTGCAACAGGTCCGTGGTCCCGCCGAACAAGTCGCTGCTGGCAGAAGGAAGGGTCGTGCCCGTCGCGGCCGCCGTCGACCCGCCGGTCACCAGGGCCACAAGTGATGCCAGCATCACAGCGACGGTATCGCGGGGTCGGCGCAACCAGCGCCCGCCCCAGACGGCTTCCGATGGCGGGCGGGACCACCGGGCGCAGCCGCCGACACCGCCAGAGCCACCCCGGCCGCCACCACCAGCACGCCGCCCGCCACTGTCGCGGGCCCGGGCTGTTGGCCCAACCACAGCCACGCGGCCAGCACGACGACGACCGGTTCGAGGTAGCTCAAGATGGCGACATGGGTGGCCGGGATGTCCGCCAGGACACTCAAGTAGAGGGTGATACCGAGGGCGGTGTGCACCACCCCGATCACGACGATCCAGAGCCACGACACGGCGATGGGGGGCCAGTGCGTGGTCAGTGCCACGGGTATCACGAGCACACCGGCCCCGGCCAACTCCATGAAGGCCAGGCGGAGGCCGCCGTAGGACGTGGCCAACGGCTTCGACAAGACGATGAGAGCGACGAAGAGGACCGCGGCGACCAAGGAGTACGTCAGCCCGGTGGCCCCGGCCGATCGCACTGTCGGGCCGGCCAGCAGCGCGAATCCGGCCAGCGCAGCCCCGAGCGCAAGCACCGTCCGGCGTCCCAGCCTCTCGCCCAGCATGTGCGGGGCCAGCGCAGCCACGCCTATCGGTGCCAGGTAGACGATGAGGATGACGGTCCCCGCCGGTGCCCGCTGGTAGGCGGCAAACAACGCCAGCCAATGAAGGCCGAGAACGGCGGCAGTGAGGCAGCACCGCCCAGGCGCGATCGACAGCAGCTTCGGCGCTGCGTTCGACGGCGCTGCGTTCGACGCCCCCACGACTCGGTCCCGACCCCGCCGAGACCGTCGGCGCTCGACCAGAAGGACGACGGCCAAGCAGAGGGCGGCTGTCCACAGGCGGAACGCCACGACCAGCCCGGCCGGGAGGTGCGACCAGCCGGCCAGCACGGGAATCGTCCCCCAGCCCGCCGTCACCACCCCGAGCAGCAGGTACCGGCGGCCCATGCCGGTCGAGTGTATGAGTGGTGTCGGAATTCTTATGTACAGGGTCCGGCGATCAGTGCACGACGAGGCGGCCCAGGCTGTTGGTGGACGGAGAAGTCAGGTCGGCAATCACGCCGATGAAGATAAGGATGACGAACAGCCCGGCGAGAACAACGTTGATCCAGGCGATCCACTTGGCCGCGGTGAGGATGCTGTCACCGCTGAGTGTCCCGCCCGATGCCTTGATGGTGCGGCGGGAGCCTGGGATCAGGGCCAGTGCCACCACCGCCGGGATGAGGGGGCACAACACGAAGGACACGATGGCGAGCACGAGGGCGGCGATGGCAGTGCCATCGGTGCGGGGGGCGACGCCGCCGGGGTAGCCGTAACCGTTCGGGTATCCGCCGTAGCCGCCATATCCGGGCGCGCCGTAACCACCGCCGTAGCCGCCGCTGTATCCCGGCGGCGGGGGGGCGCCGTACCCGGGGGACGGAGGCGGGTACTCGGGAGGCGAGTAGTTGGGTGGCGTGTAGGGGGCAGACGGCCGGGGAGCGCCCGGCACGGCGTCCGAACCTTCTGCTTGCGGGTCGTACCCCATATCCTCAGCCTCCGCGCCGCAGCCCCGCTTGGAGGGTACCGGAGACCGTCGGGGCCTTGCCCGCTACTGGCGGCCCGCACCGGGCGCCCGTAGGATAAACTGCTCCCAGCGGGCCGTCGGGCTGACGCGCGGCGCCGTCGTCGATCCGCGGCGGCAGGCAAGTGCAGCCGGGACCGAGGAGGCCATGAGTGAAGCGTACATTTCAGCCAAACAACCGCAAGCGAGCCAAGAAGCACGGGTTTCGCCATCGGATGGAGACCCGAGCCGGACGTGCGATCTTGAAGTCGCGTCGTCTCAAGGGTCGCAAGCGGCTGTCGGCCTGATCTGGCGGGTACGCGGGCGAGCAGCCTTCCGTGACTTTCACCCGCCGAGGGGAACTCCGTCCTCACGGCGACCGACCAGAGCTCATAGCGGGCTGGTGACGGTATCCTTTGTCGACGGCGTTCTCTCTGAGCCCCCCCGTGTGGCGTATGCCATCGGCCGCAAGGTGGGCAACGCCGTCGAGCGAAACCGGATCCGCCGCCAGCTACGGGCAATCGTCCGGGAGCTGGCACCGCACTTGCGGCCTGGCATGTACCTGATCGGAATTGCCCCCCCACCAACCCCACGTCCGTCAACCCCAGGCAGTTGTGGAGAGTTTCCAGGCTTTGAAGAACTTCGACTCACCGTGATGCAAGCGCTCGACGCCATCTGGCAGCAGGAGTCCCGACGACATCCGGCGCGGGTCGGTTTGAGCCAGACCACCTACTCGTCGTAATGGCAACCACCGTCGCCGCCGGGGGCCAGCGGGCCGAGGCTCACCCATCGCAGCCGGCACCCGGCCAAGCAACCGGGTCGGCCCAGCCCGCCGGACCAGCCCGACTTCTGATCGGGCTCGTCCGCCTGTACCAGATGGCGCGCCGAGGTCGGCCGTCGCCCTGCCGGTATCTCCCGAGCTGCTCTGAGTACGCCGCCGTCGCCCTGCACCGCCACGGTGCGGCCCGCGGCAGTTGGCTGGCCGTGCGCCGGCTGTGCCGCTGTCATCCATGGGGCGGCTTTGGTGCCGACCCCGTTCCGGACCATCCCGTAGCAAGGAACTCGTGATGATCGTTTCTGTGATCAAGGCTGGCGGCGGGGGCTTTTGGGCGCCTATCGCCAATCCGTTGGCGGATGTTCTCGCCTTCTTTTACAAGTACGTCCCCAATTATGGCGTCGCCATCGTGCTTCTGACCATCGTCATGATGATCGTGCTGACGCCGCTGACCATCAAGCAGACGCGCTCGATGTTGGTCATGCAAAAGCTGCAGCCGGAAATGAAGAAGCTGCAGGAGCAGCACAAGAACGACCGCCAGGCACTCAACGAAGCAATTATGGCGCTTTACAAGGAGCACAACGCCAGCCCCTTGGGCGGCTGCCTCCCCATGCTCCTTCCCTTTCCCCTGTTCATCGCCCTGCTCAAGGTGCTCGAGGGCCTGAGCAGGGTGTATCACACCGGCAAGGGCGCCACGGCCAAGACGGTATCGATCCCCAAGTACCTCACGTCGCACACCAAGATGTATATGGACATCGTCAAGGCGGGTGGGAAACTTGACGCTTTCGGAATGGACCTGGCGAAGTCGGCACGAAGTGCGGGCGGCGGTTTCGCTCATTCCCTGCCGTTCTTCGTCTTGCTCCTGGTGATGGTGGGCACGCAGTTCTATCAGCAATATCAGCTCACCTCGAAGAACCCGGCCATCAAGAGCCAACCCGGCCAGGCGATGATGATGAAACTCATCCCGCTGGTGTTCGGCGTGATTTCTCTCGCATTCCCGGCCGGCGTCGTCCTCTATTGGACCGTGAGCAATATCATCCGGATCGGACAGCAATGGGCCCTGTACCGTTATGACCCCAAGGTCAAGGCGCTCGTCTCCAAGGATGTCAAAGAGGTCGAAGCCAAGACCCGTGAGATCGACGCAGAAGAGGCCAAGGCGGCCCGTCCCCGCTTCCGCGACATGCTCGGGTCCGCTGCGGCGGGCGATCGGGCGGGCGCGACGGGCAACGGTGACACCAAGCCGGGTGCCAGAGGCACAGGGGACAAGGCCCAAGCAGGCGGGCGGGGAAGCGGCGCCCAGGGGGTCGCCAAGTCGCGGCGCCCGACCGGCGACGCAAAGGCCGCCGGAGCGCAGAAGGCGACCCCTCAAAAAGGTTCCGGGGGCAAGCCCGGAGCGGTGAAACCCGGCGCCCCGAGGCCTGCTGTCGCCAAGGGCGGCGCAGTGAAGCCGGGCACGGCCAAACCGGGGGCGACGAAGGCTGGCGGCGCGGTGGGCACACCGAGATCCGGCGTGGCTCGGCCGGCCGGTTCCAAGGCAGTTCCGTCCAAGGCAGTTCCGTCCAAGGGAGTCGCATCCAAGGCCGGACCCGTGAAGTCGGGCGCACCCAAGGCCGGGCTAGCCAAGGCCGAGGTAGCCAAGGCGGGAACGCCGAAGGCCGCGACCCCCAAGGCGGTACCTGCGAAGCCAGCGAACGATCCCGCGTCGAGTGAGGGTTCTGACGCCACGCCGGCCACCGCCCCGGCAGCAACCAATGGATCGCCCGCCGTCACGGTGCCCGCCGCAGCTTCCGAGCCCAGCAATGGCACCAACGGTTCGGGGGACGAGACATCGGGCGCGCCGCTGACCAATGGCGCGGCCAAAGCCTCAACCAACGGGGTCGACGATGGCGCGGACGCTGTCGGTGCGGGCAGCGCGCCGGTCAAGGGTCGAACCGGTGGCGGAAGCGCTCACACCGTGAGCAGCCGTCGTCGGCGCAAGGGCAGGTAGATCGTCGTGGAATGGGTAGAGACCACCGGCCGCACCATCGAAGAGGCCAAGGAAGCGGCGCTGGATCAGCTCGGCGTTGATGCGCAGGACGCCGAGTTCGAGATCGTCGAGGAACCGCGGTTCGGCCTGTTCGGCCGCTTGCGGTCCGAAGCTCGGGTACGGGCCAGGGTTCGCCCGACCAAGCCTCGACCGAAGGATGAGCGCCGCGAACGACGAGGTCGCCGCAAGGCCCCCGGTGCCAACGGTTCGGTGGCTGCGGGAGACGAGGAATCCTCCACCGGGGCTGACGCCAAGCCCCCGACGGAACGGTCGCAGCCAACTGCGGCCAGCGCACCCAGCCCGGCGCGAGCGGGGTCGGCAGCCTCCGCTGCCGGCTCCAACGATGCTGACAGCGACCGAACACCTCGGCGCTCCCGCTCCGGCCGAGGAAGCGGACCTACAACCTCCGCTGCGGCGGACATCGCCCACGCCGAGGCCGCGGTACCTCGATCAGCGCCGCGAGCCAGAAGTGGCCGGGCACCCGATCGCAATTCTGATGACGACATGACCCCGGGAGGCGGGATGGACGTATCACTGGACGAGCAGGGAATAGTGGCCAAGGAGTTCCTGGACGGGCTCGTTGACCGCATGAGCCTGGAGGCTGAGGTCGTGATCACCCAGCCTGAGGACGAGACCATCGAGCTCAACCTGCAAGGTGAGGACCTTGGGCTCTTGATCGGCCCCAAGGGAGCAACCCTGCTGGCCATCCAGGATTTGACCCGGACCGTCGTCCAACGCAAGACCAGTGCGGCCAACGGGCGCATCCTGGTCGACGTGTCCGGCTACCGACGCAAGCGTCGCGACGCTCTCGCCCGGTTCTCCCGCCAGGTGGCAGAGGAGGTTCAGGCCAGCGGCAGTCGCCGGGTACTCGAACCGATGAGCGCGGCCGACCGAAAAGTCGTGCATGACACCGTCAACCAGATCGACGGTGTGATGACAATCTCCGAGGGTGAGGACCCACAGCGTCGGGTGGTCATCCTGCCTGAGTCCGCCAACAGCTGATCCCGACGCCCGCCTCAGGCCGGAGGCTTCGGCCTGGGGCGCTCCGTCGGCAGCTGCTGACTGTGCTGGCAGCTGCCCGTGAGGAGCACTTCCTGGGTCCGGGGGACGTCAGCCTGCACCTCGAGCACAGCGAAGCGTTCGCCGGCCTGGTCTCCATGCCGCCCGGCGTGGCCGTCGACCTGGGCAGCGGTGCGGGGATTCCGGGCCTGGTGCTCGCTCTGCTGTGGCCCGAGTCCCGGTGGGCCCTGGTGGACGCCAATGTTCGCCGTACTGACTTCGTCCGAGAGGCCGTGGCCGGCCTCGGCTTGGCTGACCGGGTCGAGGTGGTTGTAGCTCGGGCCGAGGTCATCGGCCACGAGGCGCACCGCCGGGCGGCGGCCGACCTGGTGGTGGCCCGAGGCTTCGGTCCCCCGGCTGTGGTGGCGGAATGTGCCGCCCCCTTGCTACGAGCGGGCGGTGCGCTCATCGTGGCTGAGCCTCCAGGTGGCGCCCCCGACCGCTGGCCCCCGGAGGGCTTGGCGGCTCTCGGCCTGTCCCGGGATGCCAGCACCGTCGAGCCGGTCGCTCTGCAACGACTCCGGCAGATCGCCCCCTGCCCCGACCGTTACCCCCGCCGAGTGGGCATCCCCCTCAAGCGACCGCTCTGGTAACCAAGCGCCACCTGAATCGCTGACCCCCCGGGACGCCAGCTCGCACCTGAAACCCTCACCGCGCTTGGGCGCCCGCCCGCTGGGGAAGGCTGCGTTCCACGTGAAACCGTCATTGCCCCGCTAAGGCAGGACCTCGTCCGGGTAGCCACACTCCAGGTCGAACCCACACCGCCTCCCCGGGGCAGCATTCCCGTGGCAGTCGGCGTTCCACGTGAAACCCTCGCCCGCCTACCGGGGCACGGGGCATCCAGGGGCTAGCCACGTTCCACATAGAACCCACACCAGCCCGTTGAGGCAGCACGTCCGCGGGCACAGCGACGTTTCACGTGGAACGCTCGCCCCCCCCCGAATGCACCAGCGCCCCCGACGCAGCCGATTCCACTTAGAACCCCTCGCCCGCCGCTAAGACACCACCTCCCTGAGACAGCCACGTTTCACGTGGAACGCTCGCCCCCCGAATGCACCAGCTCCCCCAACTCAGCCGCTCACATAGAACCCCTCGCCCGCTCCATGTGGAACGCCCCCCCGGACCAGCTCCCCCGACGCAGCCGATTTTCCACATAGAACCCCTCGCCCACCAAGGCACCACCTCCACGGGGCAGGCTAAGACACCGCCTCCCCCGGACGGGCGACGCTCGATGCCCTGGTCACGCTCCATGTGAAACTCCACCATGAAGGTGTTCCCTCTCCCAGGCCCAGGGGGTGGCACCCACGATGCCCGTGTCACCGGTCGCCCGACGGATTTAAGGAGCCAACTTGTTGCTGGGACCGCATGTTGGCTCCTTAAATCGGCGCGCCCACCGGTTCTGACGCTGACCGAACATCCGAACATCCGAACGACGAACGACGAACGACGAACGACGAACGACGAACGACGACCGGCGGCCGGCGGCCGGCGGCCGGTAAGCCCCGATATTGGGCCCGGTATTACGGCTAGAGCGGAGGAAGACAGCCGCCCACGGGCGGGCCGCGGGCGAACGGCCGGACGCACCTGCGAACGGACGCGCCCAGTTCCTGCCGTGCGGAGCAACGGCACGGCCGCCCCCAAGATCTTCCCCAGAATGTTTCACGTGAAGCGCGCGGCACCACGGCAAGAAGGTTTAAGCTCAATACGAAGTACTACTTGACCTTGACTGCTGGCCGAGGGGGAGGGGAATTTGACCGTGATCGATCCAGATCAGCTCCGCAGCCGCGCGGCGGCAGTCTTTGACCAACTACGCGACTCGGCCGAACCACCGAACGCACCCGAGCCGCCCACGTCGACCGATGCACCTGACGAGGACCACGAGACTCGCCGTCCCAGCTTGCCTCGCGTCATGGCGGTGGCCAACCAAAAAGGCGGCGTCGGTAAGACGACCACGGCGGTCAACCTGGCAGCGGCCCTGGCCGAGTTGGGGTACCGCGTCCTGGTCGTCGATCTCGACCCCCAAGGCAACGCCACCACCGGCCTGGGGATCAACAGTCGCAACCTGGAGGCAACGATATACGACGTGCTACTCCATGATGTTCCGATGGAAGATGCCATCGAGCCCACCAGCCTGCGCAATCTCTTCGTCGTCCCGGCCACCATCGACCTGGCGGGCGCCGAGATCGAGCTGGTGCCCGTGTTCAGCCGGGAGCTGCGCCTGCGCCGAGCCATCGAGCAGGTCACCGACGACTTCGACTACATCCTGATCGACTGTCCCCCATCGCTGGGCCTGCTCACGGTGAACGGGCTGGCCGCCGCCACCGAGGTCATCGTCCCCATCCAGTGCGAGTACTACGCCCTCGAAGGCCTGGGACAGCTGTTGCGCAATGTCAACCTGGTGCAAACCAACCTCAACCCAAAGCTAGAGGTGAGCACCATCGTGCTGACCATGTTCGACGCCCGCACCCGACTGGCCGAGCAGGTCGTCAGCGAGGTACGCAAGCATTTCGGGGCCAAGGTGTGCCGCCACGTCGTCCCTCGCACCGTTCGCCTGTCCGAGGCACCCTCGTTCGGTCAGCCCATCATCCTGTTCGACTCCTCCTCTCGGGGCGCCACGGCGTATCGAGAGTTGGCCAAGGAGGTGAGTGGTGGCGCGACGCAGCGGGTTGGGTAGAGGGTTAGAGGCGCTCATCCCCAATGATCTGATGGGCGACCGATCCTCGGCGTTGCTCGACGTTCCCATCAACAGCATCCGCCCCAACCCCAATCAACCTCGGAGTCACTTCGACGAAGAGGACATCGCCACGCTCACGGCGTCGATCCGGGCGGTGGGCGTCCTCCAGCCCGTCCTGCTGCGGGCCACCACCGACGACCAATACGAGCTGATCGCGGGGGAACGCCGGTGGCGGGCGGCACGCCGAGCCGGGCTGCACAACATCCCGGCCCTTGTGCGCACCGTTGATGACCTGGGCAGTGTCGAGCAGGCGCTGATCGAGAACCTCCATCGGGTCGACCTCAACCCGATGGAAGAGGCGGCCGCCTTTCAACAACTCATCGAGGACTTCGGCCTGACGCATGAGCAGGTGGCATCGAGGGTGAGCAAAAGCCGGGCCGCCGTCACCAACACCCTTCGTTTGTTCCAGTTGCCGCCGAGCATCCAACGCCTGGTGATCGAGGGACAGCTGTCGGCCGGTCACGCCCGGGCCCTGTTGGGCACACCCGATCGAAACTTCCAGGAGGCCCTGGCGCAGCGGGTTGTCTCCGATGACCTCTCGGTGCGGGCAGTGGAGGAAGCAGTGCGCCTGCGCACCGATCCCACTGCAAGCAATGGGCCCACCGCGGGCAACGGAGCCCTTCATCAACCGGGTCGGCTACGCCCTCCGGGCGTGGTCGAACTGGAGAATCTTCTCTCCCAGCACCTCGACACGAGGGTGAAGGTCGACATGGGTTCGCGCAAGGGCCGGGTCGTCATCGAGTTCGCCTCCCTCGAGGACCTGGAGCGCATCTACCGGGCCATGACGGAGTACCCACCCGTCTGACCAGCACTTCCAGAGGGATGGCCAGTTCCGGCACAACGGTCAAACGTGCAGCACTGAGGGTCAATCAACGCTCTCGTGATCCACAACCTGTGCATGACAGTGTGGATAGTTGACGCCCATCGGCCCAATCCAGTGAACGAGCTTCAGCGGCCCGGAGCGACCGGCAAGGTCTCCGCCTCGTCGCAAGGCGACGAAACCCATAGGGCCAGCGCTCGAGACAGGGCCGAGGCGACCGCCACCCCATGTTCGACCACCACCGCCGGTGGCCCCAACTCGACCAGCACGGCGGGCATGCGGGTCTCCCGGAGCAACGGGATGCGCATGCCCCGTACCCCCCGGTCGGGGATGCCCAAGGCCGTCGGCAGAACCGACTGGACCGTCTCGGCCAGGCGCCGGCCGCCCTCGGAACCGATGCCGTTGTAGCCGAGGAAGTAATCGGTCCCACAACCCGGAATCTCCGGCTCCAGCCGGAGGCCCAGGTATACCTCGCCCCCCAGCCGGTTGGCCTGGCCGGCCTGCAACGACTCATCGGGGTCGTGCAAGGGCTGCACCGAGCAACCCGAGCGGTTGAGGGCCCGGCGCACACTCTCGGCCAAGGCCCCCAGGCCGCCGGTCTCGCCCACCACGATGCGGCGCCCGATCAACGTCCGCGGGGCCTCGAGCAGCCGTTGACGCTCACGGACATCATTGACCACGGCGCTGCCATTGGCTCGTCCACTGACGCTCAACAGCACCCTGAGTGTCTCCGGGCCGACGATGCCGTCGGTCACTGTCAATCCGACGTTGCGTTGAAAATCCTTCAACGCCAGGTTGGTCTTGGGGCCGAAGATGCCGTCGACCCGTCCCGCGTCGAACCCGAGGGCACCGAGGCGTCGTTGGACATGGGCCACGTCGTCGCCTCGCAGCATGGGCCGCTTGTAGTACAGCAGTCGGTCTCCCAACCCGTGGCCCGCTTCGACCAAGACGCTCCACGTCTGCTCGCCGCACACCCCGTCGCACCGCAACCCGCGCGCCGTCTGAAACTCCCGCACCGCCTGCTCCGTGGCGGGGCCGAAGAGCGCACGTGCTCCTGGCCCATCCATGTCATCAAGGCTGCCGGCCTCACGACAGGCGTAGCCCAGAGCAACCAGACGGCCCTGGAGATCTCGTACCGACTCGCCCGAGCTCTCCCGGCGGAGGGGAAGGGCGTTGGATGCTTCTACAGGAATTTCTGCAGCTCGTCGAGCAGCTGCCCCTTGCCCCGGGCGCCGATGATGCGCAGCTGGGGCTCCCCATCCTTGAACAGGATCAGCGTCGGGATGCTCATCACTTCGAAGCGCCGCGCCAACTCCAAGTTCTCGTCGATATTGATCTTGCCAATCCGCAGGCTCTCCGGGTGATCCGCCGCGATCTGGTCCAGCACCGGAGCGATCATCTTGCACGGTCCGCACCACTCTGCCCAGAAATCTACCAGGACCGGTCGGTCTGAACCCTTTATCTCCTCATCGAACGTTTGTTCGGTAAGCGTCAACATGTCCTGCGCCACTGCGCATCGACCTCCTCGAACCGACAGGGAACCAAACCTAGCCCCCACAGCAGTTGAACATCGGTGACCAGCCAGACATTCCAACGCTCAACTAGTGCTACCAGTCGGTCGAGGTCTCGTTGATCTCGGCCGGCGCCTCGCCGTGGGCTTCCAACCACCGCTCGGAGTCGATGGCAGCCATGCACCCCGACCCCGACGCCGTGATGGCCTGGCGGTAGACGTGGTCCTGGACGTCGCCACAGGCGAACACCCCGTCGACATTGGTCTTACTCCCGTCATGGGTGACGAGGTACCCGTTGGCATCCATGTCCAACACGCCCTTGAACAGGTCGGTGTTGGGCACATGCCCGATGGCGACGAACAACCCCGCCACCGCCAGCTCGGTTTCCTCGTCCGTGACCACGTTGCGCAGCTGTACGCCTTCCACCTTGGTGGTGCCCAGCACGTCGGTGACCATGCTGTCCCAGGCGAAGTGGACCTTGGGATTCTTGAATGCCCGGTCCTGCATGATCTTGGAGGCGCGAAGCTCCTTGCGCCGGTGGATCAGGGTCACGGAATCGGCGAACTTGGTCAGGAACGTCGCCTCTTCCAACGCCGAGTCCCCGCCCCCCACCACCGCGATGTCGCGACCGCGGAAGAAGAACCCGTCGCAGGTGGCGCACGTTGAGACGCCATAGCCCATCAGGCGTCGCTCAGCCGGAAGACCCAGCGTCAGCGACCGAGCTCCGGTGGAGACGATGATTGCTTTCCCCACGTACTGCTGTTCCTCGCCCGTCGTGGGATCGGGGGCCCACACGCGAAACGGCCGGGCCGAAAAATCGATCCGGGTGACCTTCGAGGTAAGGAACTCGGCACCGAAGCGCTCGGCCTGGGCCCGGAATCGACCCATCAGGTCGGGGCCCATGATGCCGTCAACGAAGCCCGGATAGTTCTCCACGTCCGTGGTCAGCATGAGCTGGCCCCCCGGTTGATCGCTGGTCGATGAGGGCAGGCCTTCGATCACCAGTGGGCGCAGGTTGGCCCGCGCCGAGTAGATAGCTGCGGTCAGGCCCGCCGGGCCGGAACCGATGATGATGACGTCACGGACTTGATCGCTCATGGCCTATCCCTTGGTTTGTACGCTGCGCTTGCGCCACAAGAACCCACCGAGGGCGGTAAATATTGCCCCCAGCGCCATGTAGCTGATCCAGACCCGCCGCCCCTCGGGATGGAAGGGCAGGTAGACGTGCAACCGCAAGACGCCAATCAGCAGCAGGATCAGTGCCATGGCCCCAAGCACGCCGGCCACCAGGCCGTAGACCACGGCGGCCGCCACCTTCTGCACCGGCACCGTCGTGCGGTCCCGGACCGAGGTGACCACCGACTCGATGCGGTCCGCCACCTCGTTGGTCCAGTCGCGCTCTGACTTAGGAGAAGCAGGCTTAGGAGCAGCGGACTTAGGCGGGGGTGGGGCGTTTAGCGCCATGGTTCAAGACTACTCTCGCTGGTACATGTCCCAGTTGCCCCAGCCGGCTGGCCCGTCTCAGGCGGAGCCCACCACCGGACACGAGCCCACCACCGAACCTGATCCCCTCGACCCCACCGCATCGGCCGTGGCGCCCGACCAGCCGCCAACCGACAGGTCGGCCACCGCGACAGCCGCCGGCACCGGCACAGCCAGCAGCACGGCAGCCGAGGCGACCAACGCCCGGTTGGTGGTCGGCATCGCGCTCGGCGTAGCGGCCGCCGCGTTGGGCGGATGGATCCTGGGGGAGTACCCCTTCACCGGTGTCATGCCGTACTTCACCGGCGTGCTGTTTGCCCTGGTGGTGGCCGAGGTGATGCTGTCGATCAGTCGCCGTCCCGGACCGGTGGTGGCCGCCGCGGCCTGCGTGGTCAGCGCCTGCGGCATCGGATTGGCCGTCTGGATCCAGTCGACCGAGGGCCTGGTTGCCGTGCCCATCGGCGGATGGGTGGCCATCACGCTGGGTGCCGTGGTTGGCTTGCTACGAGGCGGGATCATAAAGCGAGCACGACCAACAACGAGCACGTCGCCGAGCTCATAACCGCCCCAGCCAGTCCGTTCGGTCCGGAGAACACCACCGCCACGGCGGGTTGGCCCCGCCAGCGCAACGGGGCGGAGAACCTGAGCGCGGCGCCCGCGGCGGCCGATCCCAGATACCCGCGGGCCTGAGCCGTGCACGTCGGCAGGGCGTTCGGCGCCACGGCCGACGACGCGGTCGACAGCCCTCCACCCGAGACGCCGCTGCTCGCGGCGGCGCTGCTCGAGGCGGGCGCGGTGGCCGCGGGCGAGGCTGCCGCGGGCAGGTTCACGGCGGGCGGCGGGGTTCCTTCCGACGGGCCGTGCGGGCCAAGGGCGGCCAAGACCAGGTCGGACAACGCAGCAGTGTTCGATTGGTCGCCCAGGTCCGCACCCGCGATCGGACCCGAGGTCGTGGTGGGTGACGCCACTCCGGGTGCATTGGCGGAGGACGTGCGGTGCACCGATACCGACCGCGTCCCCGCAACGATCG
>Ga0302326_10017507_pt1 | contig 14950 bp, 10 predicted proteins | sample Palsa_T0_3_FD_202264 | JGI IMG/M metagenome (GOLD analysis project Ga0302326, IMG submission 202264) | Peat permafrost microbial communities from Stordalen Mire near Abisko, Sweden - Palsa_T0_3 | ecosystem: Environmental > Terrestrial > Soil > Palsa > Peat permafrost | place: Sweden: Abisko... | reverse complement strand
GGCCGCCCGATACTGATCCACGGCGGCGAGCCGATCCTCTTTCAAATCAAAGATGCGGCCCAGGTAAATATGCGACCAGGCGATCAACTTGGGCTCAGTTGCGGTGTGCAGCGCCCGTTCAAAATAGGTGCGCGCGCCATCGATGTCGCGGTCGGCGCTGGCGACTTCCGCCAGAATGAAAAGCGCGCGGCCCGAATCTTCGTCCTGAGCGTCGAGCGCCTGCTGCGCCAGTTTCTTGGCGGTTTCTTTATCGCCCGCGGCCAGCCGTCGCTCCGCATTCAGCAGAAGGTGCTCGTCCGGGCGGCCAGCCAGGCGCAGCAGTTCCGGCGCCGCCTCAGTCGAGAACTGAATCTGCGATGCCCGCTTCATTTCTTTGCTCACTTCAATCGAGCCGACCAGGCCCGCATACTCATTGCGCATGCCGGCTGGATCTTTTTCAAATTTGGAGAGCGCGTCGTAAAAATAGCGGGTCAGGACGTACCCTTCTTTGTCGTCCTGGGCGATGGCCTGCGCTCGCTCCGCCTCGGGAACCTTCGTCAATCTTTCTTCAACCGCCCGCACCAGGCATTCCGTCACCAGCAGCGAAATATTGTTTTTGAAAGCTTCATCCATCGGCGCGTTCTTTACATCTTCGAGCAACGGTTCCAGGCGCTTGAACGAGTCGCCGTTTTTCAAAGCCAGCGGATCCAGAAGATAATGCAGGTAGGTATGCCGGATCTGCTGCATCTTGATCGCCGTGCCCGGGGTCGGTGAAATCACGACGTAATAATCCGATGCATAGTTGCGCGCGTTGGTCTGGCCGGGCGCACCCATCGCATCCAGATAGACGGTGAACTGCCGTCCCAGGTAGCCGGCCGACGGCATCTTCAGATAAATCTCGGTGTCGAATGTCATCTTCGCCAGCGGATCGTGATAGATCTCGGTCAATTCCGCATAACGCTTCCGGTGCCGCTCCCAGATGGCGTGCAGACCGATCTTCTCGTAGAACGCCTGCAGCAATGGGACCATGTCGGCCGCCACCGCGGCATCGGGAGGCAGTTCCGCCGGCTTCACCTTTAGATTGAAAGTCGGCGGATCCTCCAGATACAGCGCCAGCGATACATATTGGGCCAGTTCGTGGGTGGGATTTCCGACCTGGTGCTTGCGGTAAAGCGCGCACATCGGAGCAATCACGTCCTGCCCGACGGTGGTATTCTCCGCCGACCGGGCAACTTCTGAGCGGATCTGCGTCCGCAACGGGTCGGAAGCGCTCAACTCCTGGTCGTAGCCGCAGGTGTTGATGGCGGTCAGCACCGTGAAAATCGTCTCGCTGGTTTCGAGCGACACATTCGGCCGATTCTGCGCCAATCCGGAGGCCACGAGCAGCACGCTCAGAGCAAAGGCCGGCCCAACGCATTGTCCCAGGAAGACTTTTCGGAAATCAGGCATAGAGGATGAGCTTTCAATTAGTGTACGAACTGCTCAATTCGCGGTCAAACCGATTGCGGTCAAAGCGATCGCAGTCGAACCGAATAGTACCGCAGATGGTGGATCCGTTTTGCGGAACCTGACAGGGTGTGATGTTAGAGAGGGGACTCGCCCTGTCTCGGGCGCCCGTGAACTTCGCTGGAACGACCGTGATATGTAATCCCGGTTTGCCGTCCCCCGATCCGGCAACGGATTACGCTCGTAACCCTATGCGCTAGCGAGGATTACAGAAGTATTACAAAGTAGTGCGCGGACTCTTGCTATGGTCTAAGGAGACCCAGACCAACAGATTGCGGGAGAAGAAAGTCGATGAGCCAGATTACGCGCGAAACAATCAGCGAAGCAACCAGCCAGGCAATGAGCGAGACCGGGGAAGGCATCAATCGTCGCGAGCGGGCAAACCGCGATGGCTTCAACTGGGGCACGGCGATCGCCATGGGCCTTTTTCATGTCGGCGCAATCGCGGCATTATTTTTCTTTACCTGGCCCGCATTTCTGGCCGCCATTTTCTTATGGTGGGTCTCCGGCAGCCTCGGCATCGGGATGAGCTATCACCGGCTGCTGACTCATCGCGGATACAAAACGCCGAAGTGGGTGGAATATTTCCTGACCTGGTGCGCGACGCTGGCGCTCGAAGGCGGCCCGATTTTCTGGGTAGCGACGCACCGCATTCATCATCAGTTTTCCGACGACGACGGCGATCCGCACTCCCCGATCGATGGCAAGTGGTGGGCTCATATGGGCTGGATCCTGATGGGCAAGTCGATGCACCACGACACTACGACTCTGGCCCGCTATGTCCCCGACCTGACCAAAGACAAAGTGCACGTCTGGCTGACCAAGTATCACTGGACCTCGAACATTATTCTCGGCGTGATCCTGTTCGCAATTGGCGGATTGCCCTGGCTGCTGTGGGGCGTATTCGCGCGCGTCGTTGTCGGACTGCATGCCACCTGGATGGTGAACTCGGTTACGCACCTGTGGGGCTCGCGGCGCTTTGCCACCAAAGACCTTTCCACGAATAATCTTCTGGTGGCGCTGGTCACGTTTGGCGAAGGCTGGCACAACAATCATCATGCGCATCCGGTTTCCGCGCGTCATGGCCTGAAGTGGTACGAGATCGACATGAACTGGTACGGCATCTGGGCGCTGAAGAAATTAGGACTGGCGCGGCACGTCTACAAGGTCGATCTTGATCGGCTGCCGCCCAAACCGGCGCTTACGCGGGATGTAAAGGCAGAAGCCGTCCTGGCGGCGGCTGCGGGGAACGACTAGAAACGTCTCGGGTGTGAGGTCTGAGGCAAGGCAAGACCTGTAGAGACGCGGCTAGCCGCGTCTCCTGTCGTCGCCGTCAAAGACCGCCATCCGAAACCACGGCCCGGAACACCGCCGCACCCCCTGCCCGATTTTCCTGACACCTTCCCCCTGTCTCGCTACAATCTCCCTGTGCGCATCATCAGCCGCCAGAAGGCGATCTATTTTTTCCTTTCGCTGGGGGTGTGCCTGGCGGCCCTGGCCATTGCCGTCGGCAGCGGCTGGATCATCCTTAACTGGCGCGAGGGCATCCGGGTTTTTCTGGGCATCATTTTTTTTGGCGCCATCGCCGCCGGCCTCGTTCTCAATACGATCTTTCTGATTCGCGAAATTCGCCGCAATGAGCAGCACGACAGCTTCATCAACGCGGTCACCCATGAGTTGAAGACGCCGATCGCGTCCATCCAGCTATACCTTCAAACCCTGCAGAGACGCGAGATTCCAGAAGCGCAGCGGCGGCAGTTCTACCAGGTGATGCAGGTGGATACCGAGCGCCTGCTGCATACCGTGGAACAGGTGCTGAAGGCCGGTGAGGCGGCGCAGAAGAAAAGCCCAGCCCAGCGATTGCCGGTGGAGTTCAACACCCTGGTGCTGGAGTGCATAGAACTGGCGCGGGTGCGCCATCATTTGCAGCCCGCGGATCTCGAATACCGCGAGGCTGCATCTTTGCAGAACGGCGATGGAGCGCGCGTGCTGGGCGATCCGGAGGAGTTGCGGACCGCGATTTCGAACCTGCTGGACAATGCGGTGAAGTACTCGCCCGATGGCGTCCACATTTCGGTGGACCTGGAAGCTCCGGATGAAGACCGCGTGGTGCTGCGGGTGCGCGATCAGGGCGTGGGAATTCCGGAGCAGGAGTTGAAACGAATCTTCAAACGATTTTATCGGGTGACGCAGCGCTCGCTCTCGCAAGTGAAGGGCACCGGCCTCGGATTGTTCATCGTGCGGTCGATTGCGCGCAAGCACGGCGGACGGGTTTTCGCGCAGAGCGAAGGGGCAGGGAAGGGAACGACGGTTACTCTGGAATTGCCGCGGAGAGTGGCATGAGCCGCGTGCTCGTGGTCGAGGACGAGGCGCACCTGGCGCAGGGCCTGCGCTTCAACCTGCAAGCCGAGGGACATGAAGTGGAAGTTGCCGGCGACGGCGAAACCGCCGTGGAGAGGCTGGTCGAAAAAAGCGAACGCTTCGACGCGGTGGTCCTCGATGTGATGCTGCCGGGGAAAAGCGGTTTTGATGTCGCGGCCCTGCTGCGCGAGAAGAAAAATTATGTGCCGATTCTGATGTTGACGGCGCGCGGACGTCCGGAGGATGTGCTCGAAGGATTTGCCGCCGGGGCGGACGATTATCTGCCCAAGCCGTTTGAGCTGGCGATTCTGATCGCGCGTCTGGACAGCTTGCTGCGGCGCAGTGTCTGGCTGAAACACGGCGACGCGGCGAGCGCTGCCGATGACGCGGAGAAGCCGGCCCCGGTGGGCGCGCCGGAGGCGGGCGGCGACACCTTTCATTTTGGCGGCAAGTCCATTGACTTCGCGGAGCTGGAGCTGCGCACGCTGGGAAATACCATCCATTTGACGGTGATGGAGGCGGAGCTTCTGCGCTATCTCGTGCGCAGCCAGGGGCGCGTGGTGTCGCGCAAGGCCATCCTGGAAGAAGTTTGGGGATTGCACGAAGACACGGATACGCGCGCCATTGATAACTTCATCGTGCGTCTGCGGCGTTATATCGAAGAGGATCCGTCGACGCCGAGACATCTGCAGACGGTGCGGGGAGTGGGGTACCGGTTTGTGGCGGAGCCGGAGCCGAGTTAGTCGCGGTTTCGGCTTGTCCCGCGAAATCGACAACCACCAAGGCCACGAAGGTGCACCAAGGAAACTCGCTGGGCTAGAAGCCTTCGTGATCCTTCGTGCCCTTCGTGGTTTTGGGGAGTGGGGTACCGGTTTGTGGCGGAGCCGGAGCCGAGTTAGTCCCGGTTTCGGCTGTCCCGCGAAATCGACAACCACCAAGGCCACGAAGGCGCACCAAGGAAACACGCTGAGCCAGAAGCCTTCGTGATCCTTCGTGCCCTTCGTGGTCGCCGGAAACTTTCACCGCCGATTCCACCAATCCGAACCGCCGCCATGATCGCGGTTGGTGTTCATGACCACCGTAACCGCGCGTTTTGTGGAAAGTTTGCGGCGCCCTCTTATGATGACCACATAGGACTCCTTAATGGAGATGGACTTCTTCAGCGAGCGAACACGGCGCGTCGCCACCTGGACGTTATTCGGGCTGGCATTGGCGTATGCGTTGGTCAGCGGTTTGCGCACCGTCGCTGACTTCGATGTGGGATGGCTGCTCGCGACCGGCCGCTATTTCGTGAGTCATCATGCCGTACCTCGCACCGATGTGCTCTCGTATACGGCATACGGTGTGCCCTTTATCTATCCGCCGTTCGGCGGGGCTTTGTTCTATCTCGTCTATACCGTCGGCGGTTTTGCGGCGCTGTCGTGGATCGATGCCCTTGCCTGCGCGGCCACGGTTGCCATCGCCGTCGTCGTTGCCGGTGGCAGGCCGCGAATCCTTACTTGTGCGCTGGCTATTCTCGCCGTGCCTTCGATTGCCTTTCGAACCGCGCCCCGGGCGGAGCTTTTCACGACGCTCTTTTTTGCGGCATATCTGGCGCTGCTGTGGAAGCATCGAGGAGAAGCCGGGCGCGACGCAGTTCGCGCAAGAAAAAGCCGCCTGTGGCTGCTGCCGTTGATCATGTTGGTCTGGGTCAACGTTCATCCGGGATTCGTAGTCGGCTTGGCGCTGCTGGGTTTTTACGCGGCACAGGAGTTGCTCGATTTATGTTTCGCCTCGCGTCGCCTGGACGCCACCGCGCGATTGAAGAGCGCGGCGCCATGGATCGCACTTTCGATTCTTGCGACGCTGATCAATCCGTGGGGCGTCAGAGTTTATGAAGGACTGCTTGCGCAGAGCAATGTGACGCAATTGCACAGCGCTCTGATCGGCGAATGGTCAGGGGTGCGCCTCACCCTCGCAACTTTCGCGGGCGCATTCCAGCTTCGAGATCCGAACAGCAGCTACTGGTGGCTGCTGGTCGTTGCGTGCCTGGCAGCCGTCGTCGCGCTCTATCGCCGTCAGTTTGGCAGCGCCTTGCTGCTCGCCGGCGCGACTTATCTTTCTGTGGAACATCTGCGCTTCCAGGCACTGTTCGCCATCGTAGTGATCGTTGTCGCGGGAGAAATATTTTCACGGCCGCTCTTTTCCTTTGATAAACCGGCAGACGATAAACCGGCAATGCGTGGGCTGGCCGGAGTGGCGGCCGGCGCGGCGCTGGCGTTTGCGATAGTGGCACTGGCTCTGCTTCACATTGCAGACACGATCAGCAACCGATCGTATCTGGCGCATGGCGAGCTCTCGTCATTCGGCGCAGGCCTGTCGTGGTGGTATCCACAGGGCGCGGCGCAGTTCATCGAGAGTAATGCGCTGCCGGTGCAACTCTTCAACGACTACAGCAGCGGCGGATATCTGACTTTCCGGCTTGGCCCCACGTATCGCGACTTCGCGGATGGGCGCGCGCTTCCATTCGGCCTCGAAGTGCTGACCATGCAAACGACTTTACTGGAGTCGTCTCCCGACTCAGCGATGTGGACGCGGGAGGCGGATCGCTACGGGATCAGCACCATCATTCTTTCGCTCGCGCGCTTCGGTGGGCTGGAGTCGGTTCCCCTGAAGCAGTACTGTGAAAGCCAGGAGTGGAAACCTGTTTACCTGGACGATGTTTCCATCGTTCTGGTTCGCAACCAGCCCCAGAACCGGCGCTGGATCGAAGGTTTCACGATTGACTGCGCGCACTATCGCATTGCTCCCCCGGACGCGAATCAGTCCAGCGCCGGGCATGTTAGTGCGGAACATGCTAGTGTGGAACATTCCAGCGCGCGCGAACGCGCCGATCTCTACAACTTCTACGCCAATACGGCGTCGATCTATTACGTATTAGGTCGCGACGACGAGGCCCTCGAAGCGCTCGGCCAGGCTGAGAAACTCTTCACGGACGATGCGTACCTGCCGTTGCTCGCTGGACAACTGTCACAGGCGAGAGGGAGCCTCGCGGAGGCCGAGACGCAATATCGGCGCTCGCTCCGCATGCGGTCGACCGATCTTGGGTGGTATCTGCTGGCCCGATTGCTGATGGCGCAAAAGAACTTTCCGGAAGCTGCTTCGGCGCTACGGCGCTCGGCGGATCTCGCCTCTTCGCCCGCCGACCGTTATCGATTGCTCGGCGATGTCGATCTTACGATGAATCGCCCCAAAGAAGCGCTCTCGGCTTTTGATAGGGCAGATCGTTTTGGGGAGAAACTGGCCCCGCTGCCGAGCTATGTTTTTTTCAGGGCGAGGGTCGCTGAAGGCCGGGGCCGCGCCTGGCTTGCTCTGCACGATGCCCGGCGAGCCACTGATTTTCTTGAGCAGTCCACGCAACTGGCGCCCGAACCGCAGCGCTGGAACCTGCTGGCGGATTGCTACAGCGCGCTGGGGCGCACGACCGAAGCCGAAGCGGCGCGAAATCGCGCCCGGGAATTGTCAGCCGCAAAGTAGCGTTGCTCTGAAATGTTGTTCTGAAAGATGTCTAGTGCTGTTTAGCGGAACTGCTGGCCGCGAGCTCGCGAAACAGGCCGAGCAGGGCCGCCGCCGCTTTCTGGTCGGAGAGGTTCTCCAAAGCGACGGTGGCAGTGAAGTGCGGCGAGGCGGAGTTGAAGCGGACGCCTACGAAATCCTTGTCGCGCCACGAGGCGAGCGCATTCACCACCGGGCTGAGTTCAACCGGCCAGTCTTCCTTGGTGGTCAGAATGACAGGGCCGGGGCGGCTGATGGTCCAGGTACCGTCCCCAGTCGAGATTTTCGACCCCGAGCCCTTCGACCCGGCAGCCTTGGCGCCCGGGGGCCTTGCTCCCGAGTGTCCCGACCAGCGATGACGAATGATGTCGAGATGAAAGCCCGGTGGGAATCCCATATCGGCTTCGAAAGTAAGGGTTTCCTGCTGCCGGCGCCAGCGGCTCACCGCCCACTGCAGCGGGAGCGGGCGCGGTAACAGGCGAATGGTGAGACGGGTGTCCTCAAACCAGCGCGAGGAAAGATGAAGGTTGGCTTTCAGCCGCGAGCTGCTGCCGTGCCAGCGCAAATCGGCGATGTTGCCTTTTCCCAGGCACGCCGCCTGCACCCACCGCAGCACGTCGCCTGCGCGCCGCCGGTTGTAATGGACAAACCAGGCATACCAGACGACAAAGAACAGGCCCGCCACGACCACGTCAATGAGAATCAAACGCCCCACGTTGCCTCTGCGGAGAAATCGTACTTCTTATGGATGCAACCGCGCAAGGGGAGGGAACGAAAAAAATGATTGCGGGAAAATGATTGCGGAAAATCCTTTCCAGACAGTGCCGCCGCCCCTGCTCCAATCCCGCTACAATGACGGCGTGCCATTCCAAATCCGGCGATTCCGGAAAACCGATTTTGACACGCTGTGGCGGATTGACCAGTCTTGCTTCGATCCCCACTTGGCCTACTCCCAGCCGGAGATGGCTCTCTACATGACGCGGCCGGGATCGTTTACTCTGGTGGCCGAAGGCGAAGGCGGCGAGGTTCCGGGCAATGGCAGCCGGCCGGCGGAGATTCCATCGCTCGGCATTCTAGGCTTTATCGTGGCGGAGACTCGCCGCAAGATTGGGCACATCATCACCATCGATGTGGTAGCGGAGGCCAGGCGCGCGGGCGTGGGCTCGGCTCTGCTCCGCGCAGCGGAAGAGCAACTGCTTCGAGCGGGTGCGGCCGGTGTCGCGCTGGAGACGCCGGTGAACAATGCGGCCGCGATTCGCTTCTACAGGCAAAAAGGATACTTCGTGGAAAAGACAGTTGCCGGGTACTATTCGAACCAGATGGACGCTCTGGTCATGACCAAGGAATTGCCACGAACGTCTCCGCAGAGACGGGGCTAGCCTGTCTCTGTGAAACGTAAGACAGCGATGAAGGAATGACGGTATGACGGTATGAGGATTGCGATTCAGGGCGAACTCGGTTCGTTCAGCCACGAAGCGGCGGAAGCGATGGTGCCGCGGGCGAAGGTGGTGCCCTGCGCTCGCTCGCTCGAGGTCTTCGACCGGGTGCGCCGGGGAACGGTGGACGGCGCGGTCATTCCAATCGAGAACTCTCTCGCCGGTTCGGTCGCCGAGCACTTCGATCTGCTGCTGGCGCGCGAAGTTCACATCATCCGCGAGTTTCGCCTGCGCATCGTGCACAACCTGATCGCGCTCCCGGGGACAAAACTGCGCGATGTGAGACGCGTGTTCTCTCACCCGGTAGCCCTCGATCAGTGCCGCGACCTGTTTGCAAAGAATCCGAAGCTGGAGCCGGTGCCGTTCTATGACACGGCGGGAAGCGTGAAGCATCTGGTGGCGGAAGGCCTGCGCGATGCCGCCGGCATCGCCAGCCGTCGCGCCGCCGAAGTGTACGGGGGAAAGATTCTGAAGGCCGGCATTGAGGATGACAAAAAAAACTTCACGCGCTTCTTTCTGATCAAACGCGGAAAGCCGCGAGCGGCGCCGCGGCCGGCCCGGGGAAAAAATTCCGATAAGACCTCGCTGGCCTTCAGCGTCCGGAATATTCCGGGAGCGTTGTTCAAAGCGCTGAGCGTATTCGCCCTGCGCGACATCAGTTTGAGCAAAATCGAGTCGCGGCCCATGCGCGGGCGTCCGTGGGAATACGTGTTTTTCGTGGACCTGCTGCGCGGCGACGACGAAGACTCCCGCAACGCGCTGCGCCATTTGAGCGAGGTCGCGGAATTGGTCAAGGTGCTGGGAATTTATCCCGAAGCTTGAGTCGGGCGTGAAACGAAGTCGTGTAGAGACGGGGCTTGCCCCGTCTCGGCTCTCACTGGGAAGCGATTTTTCCGCAGTCTGGTCAAGCTTTGCCGCTTTTTTTCATCACCACATGACGTGAGGAACGGCACAGCCACAATTGTCCGATCGGCGTAGCCTCTGACAAGGGAAGGCTTCATCCCGGCCAAGTTACTGGAGCGGGGGGTGTAACCCTTCTGTGTCTTGCAAAAGGCAAAAAAGGGTCTAAAATTCAACAACCTACCACCAGAGCTGCATCTTTTTAGCGTTTTACTTCATCAAAGGTTGAGTGGAAGTCACTCAAGGGAAAATCATGAGCGATCCTATTTCTACCGAAAACATTTCTATCGAAACCACTGAAGGGGCGCTGCCGATCCTGCCGGTCCGGGACACGGTCCTGTTCCCGCACGCCGTGCTGCCTCTCACCGTCGGGCGGGAAAGTTCGGTGCAGCTGATCAACTCGCTCGGCGAGGACAAGACCATCGTCGTGGTGGCGCAGCGCGAGGCCCGCGTGGACGCGCCGCAGCCGACCGACCTCTACGCCATCGGAACCCTGGCGGTGGTACACAAAGTTGTAAAGATGCCGAATCAGAGCCTGTTCGTTTTTGCGGAAGGATTGGAGCGCGTGCGGCTGGCGGAATTCGCGCAGCTTACCCCGTTCATGCGGGCGCGTGTGACCACAATTCCAGAGGTGATTCCGCCGAAAGACTCCGAGATTGAAGCGTTGCAGCGCAACGTACTGACCTTGTTCCAGCAGATCGTGGCCGGTTCGCCGACGCTCTCGGACGAGCTTTCGACGGTTGCCATGAACATTGAAGAGCCGGGACGGCTGGTGGACTTTATCGCCTCATCGCTCCCGTCATTGTCGACCTCCGACAAGCAGGAGACGCTCGAAACCAGCGACGTCCGGGTGCGGCTGGAAAAAATCAACCAGCACCTCGCCAAAGAGCTGGAAGTGCAGCAACTGCGCAACAAGATCCAGTCGGAAGTGCAGGACCGCGTGCAGCAGACGCAGCGCGAATACTATTTACGCGAGCAGTTGAAGGCGATCCAGAAAGAACTGGGCGAGCAGGACGAAGGCGCGCGCGACACCGAAGAACTGAAACAGAAAATCGAATCGGCGGGCATGCCCGACGAAGTTAAGAAGGAAGCGCTGAAGGAGCTCGGCCGGCTGGCGCGCATGTCTCCGATGGCGGCGGATTATTCGGTCACGCGCAATTACATCGAATGGTTGGCCGTGCTGCCCTGGGCCAAGACTTCGGGCGGAGAAATTGAAATTCCGAAGGCCAAGGAAATTCTCGACGCCGATCACTACGACTTGCAGAAAGTGAAGGACCGCATCCTAGACTACCTTTCGGTGCGGCGTTTAAAGCCCGGAATGAAAGGGCCGATTCTCTGTTTCGTCGGACCTCCCGGCGTGGGCAAAACTTCGCTGGGTAAATCGATCGCGCGTTCTCTCGGACGCAAGTTCGTCCGTCTGTCGCTCGGCGGCGTGCACGACGAAGCGGAGATTCGCGGCCACCGGCGCACTTATATCGGAGCCTTGCCGGGGCAGATCATTCAGGGCATCCGGCGCGCAGAGACGAAAGATCCGGTCTTCATGCTGGACGAAATTGACAAGGTGGGGCGCGATTTCCGCGGCGATCCCGCGTCGGCCTTGCTCGAAGCGCTCGATCCGGAGCAGAACTCGACTTTCCGCGACAACTATCTGGACGTGACCTTCGATCTCTCCAAGGTGCTGTTCATTACCACCGCCAACATGCTCGATCCGATCGCTGAGCCCTTGCGCGACCGCATGGAGATCATCGAACTGCAGGGCTACACCGAGGAAGAAAAAGTTCACATCGCGTTTCAGTATCTGATTCCGCGGCAGATTGAGGAAAACGGAATCACACCAGAGCAGATTGAATTTCCGGAAGAGGCGGTCAGCTACATCATCCGTCATTACACGCGCGAGGCCGGCGTGCGGAACCTGGAACGCACCATCGGCACCATCTGCCGTAAGCAGGCGCGGCGGTTGGCCGAAGGGAAGACCGACAAGCTCATAGTCACGAAAGAAATCGTGCAGCAGTTTCTGGGCGGCATCAAGGTCCGCAGCGAAGGTGAAATTGCCGAGCGCACCAAGCGGGCGGGCGTGGTGGTGGGCCTGGCGTGGACGCCATCCGGCGGCGACGTGTTGTTCGTCGAAGCAAACCAGATGAAAGGCAAAGGCGGCTTGACCATCACCGGTCAGATTCAGGACGTGATGCGCGAGTCCATGCAGGCCGGGCTCAGCTGGGTGCGTTCGAACGCCAAGCAGTTGGGCATCGACGAGGAATTCTTCGCCAGCCACGACATCCACATTCACGTGCCCGCGGGAGCGATCCCGAAAGACGGCCCTTCGGCGGGCGTCACCATCGTAACCGCGCTGGTGTCGTTGCTCTCGGGCAAGCAGGTGCGTCCGCTGACCGCGATGACGGGTGAGATCACGCTTAGCGGGAACGTCTTGCCGGTCGGCGGTATCAAGGAGAAAGTGCTCGCCGCCAAACGTGCCGGCGTTCATGACGTCATTCTTCCGGCGGACAACAAAACCAATGTCGAGGAAGATCTGACGCCCGAGCAGTTGACGGGTCTAACCACCCACTACGTGAAGAACATCGACGAGGTGCTGGAGTTTGCGCTGCCGAGCACGCCGCGCGAAGAACTCCAGGATGCGGAGGAGCGCGAGAAGGTGCTCAGCAACTAAAGCGGTTCCCAGTTGCCAGTTCTCAGTTGCCAGCTCAACCACGGGCTGGCAATTTTTTTCTAAGGTGACCCCGCCCGCACGATCTCTTCGGGAGGACCGTAGCCAAGCTCATGGGCCTGATTGGAAACCGCACACATCATTAGATCGCTGCAGGTCCATCGACCCGAAGTGGGCGGACTGCCGCACGAACAGTACAGTGTCCATTCCTCCCACGCTCCTTCCACCAGCGGCACCAGGTGCGATCCGTTACGGTAGGGACTGAAACCAACCAGATATCGAGTGAGGCATTTCGGGCACTCGACGCAATGGCGGATACGGATTGTCATGGCAAATATCAATCAGGTCGAATGCAGAGTCGGCAGTCTGCCAGTTGCCGGGCACAAACAATTCGTCTACGATAAAAATATGAGTGTCGGACCGCGGGCTGAGGCCTGCGGCCTCCGGGATTGCGGCGGTTATTGAACCGGCCCTCTTGTTCGCCCCCGACCAGACCTTTGAGATACTTGCAGCAACAGGAGAAAGCCAATGTCAAACCAGCATAACGTCACTAAACGCCACCGGCGTCCGAAGTCGGCCAAGCGTTCCGACTACACCGCGCGAACCATGGCAGCCGTGAAGCAACTCGAACAGGCCGCGAAGAAAAAAGAGAAATGAACCTTAAAGGACGAATCGCGCGGCAACATCCCCCGACCAGTGCGGCCTGACAGGAGTGATATTCATGCCTCCGGCACACGATCCGAACTTTGCCACCTTGATGCCAAACTTCGGTTTCACTTGCCCCAAGTGCAAGCGAGGGATTTTGATCTACACGGAGTTGCCAATACTTCCTCCAGACGCTGCCGAAACTACCTTCGATCTGTGCTGCAAACATCCTCAGTGCGGCTGGGAGGGCACCCTGAATGGCCGCGATGCCTACCCAGTTTAGGTGCCGAACATAATTCTCGCCCGAGACGGGGCGAAGCCCCGCCTCCACGCGGCATCGACTTTTTCCGCATCCTGCTAGAAGAATCCGCGCAAAGAGGCGACAATGGTTCCCGCATCGCCGGAGCCCGGCGTTCTCAGTGAGAACCGGCTGGTTCTTAGGCTTTTACTGAAAGCTGACAGCTGAGAGCTGAAAACTTTGTATGGCAGCCAGTCCAATTCTGAAGTTTGCGAATGCAAAACCGGCGAGATCCAAGCCGAAACTCGGCCTGCGCGCCTGGATGGAGCGCGTGCTGGTCGAGTGCGAGCGAGCCGCTCTCGGTTTCGACGCCGATCCGGTGCATGATCTTCGGGTTGCGTTGCGGCGCTGCCGTTCGCTCGCGGATGGATTGATGGCGCTTGACCCCGATCCTTCATGGAAGGACATGAAGAAGGCGGGGAAGAAGCTTTTCCAGGCGCTCGGTGAATTGCGTGACATGCAGGTGATGCAGGAGTGGATCGAGAAACTCAGCGATCCTTCTGACCCGGTTGCAATCAAGCTGCTCGATCATGTACGCGCCCGCGAGGTCGAATACAAGCAGCGCGCTTTCAAGGATCTTAATCAGTTTGACCGCAAGCAATGGCGCCAATGGACGAGAACTCTGCCGCGTCGCGCGTCGCGGGTGCGTCCCGGGAGCGCGGTGCATCTGCATCTGGCGCTTGAAAAGTGGACAGCCGCGTACGATCTCCACAAGCACGCTCTGCGTTCGCGGTCGCAGGCTGGTTGGCACGAACTGCGCATCGGCATCAAACGCTTTCGCTACACCGTCGAGAATTTCCTGCCCCGCCAGCATGCACTCTGGGGCGACGATCTGAAAGACCTGCAGGACCTGTTGGGGGAGGTGCACGACCTCGATGTGCTCTGGGCCATGGCCGTCGAGGCCGATGTAAATGCGTTCCCCGACATCGAACACCGCAACCGCTGGCGCGAAAAGTTGAACGCGGAGCGCACCCGCAGGATCGACCTCTATCGCCGGAAGATGGTGGGCCGGCAGCCGCTCTGGCGCGTCTGGCGCGTCGGATTGCCGTTGGGCCCGCAGTTACGCGCGGCCGCGATGAGCCGCCTTAAAGTATGGGCCGGATATCTGGATCCGGATTTCCCGCATTCCCAGCGAGTCGCCCAGCTGGCGCTCCTCTTGTATGACGGGTTGAAGGATGCGGGACTGCTGGCGATGAATACAGGGACACAGGAAACTGGTCAGCAGGAATTTGATCGGCCGAAAATCGTTCCGCCCAATCCTGTTCATTCGAATCCCGCATCGCCGGATCTTGTGTCGCTGGATCGGGACTATGACCCGCGCGCCGTGTTGCAGGCGGCGGCATTCCTGCATGACGTCGGCAAAGCCAAGGGCCCGGAGAACCACCAGAAGAATTCGTACCGCATGATTCGTGCCCTGCCGAGGCCTCTCGGTTGGAGTGCGCGGGAACTGGAGCTGACGGCGGTGGTGGCGCGCTATCATCGTGGCGCGTTGCCGCATCCACGGGGAAAAACGATGCTGCTGCTGGATCTGCCCGATCGTCCGATCGCGATGGAGTTGGCTGGAGTTTTGCGCCTGGCAAATGCGCTGGACTCCCATCACGCGCGCAATGGGCGCAGCGGAAAAGAAAA
>Ga0302326_10017501_pt1 | contig 14954 bp, 11 predicted proteins | sample Palsa_T0_3_FD_202264 | JGI IMG/M metagenome (GOLD analysis project Ga0302326, IMG submission 202264) | Peat permafrost microbial communities from Stordalen Mire near Abisko, Sweden - Palsa_T0_3 | ecosystem: Environmental > Terrestrial > Soil > Palsa > Peat permafrost | place: Sweden: Abisko... | reverse complement strand
ACAAGTGATCGTTCCCGTTGAATAGACGTCGGCTGAATTGCTTCCGCCGGATGTATAGACACCGCCGCTGACGGTGATGGTCCCGCCGCCCCGATCCGTTGCGATGACGCTGGCGCTGCTGCCCGAGGTCGTAGCAATGACGCCGGTAGCCGCCAATATTCCGCCGCCGGCGGCGTATATGCCATGGGCGCCGCTGCCCGTACAAACGATCGTGTCCGTGCTTAGGGACACTGTGGAGGAGCCGTATGCGAATACCCCGTTTCCGCTGATGCCCGAGGTGCTCACGGAGTCATTGTTAAGGGTGATCGAAGCGCCGCCTGTCGCCAGTACACAGGCATTCAGACCATAGAAGCTGCTGGAATCGGTGGAAGAGGTCGAGCCCGAGGACCATATCCGGGCATCGCTCAGGGAGTAGACCCCGGAATTGGTTACTTCTACGCCCCCGGTGTCTGCGATCGTCGAATAATATGTCTTGCCGGTCTGGGTCACTGTGCTGCCGCTCTGGTAATAATAGGTCGTGGACGAAGAAGTGGTGGTAGTACTGGTAGTCGTCGATGTGTCAACGCTGGATTCCTTTTTGCAGGCAACTGTTGAAAAGGAAAATGCAAGGATCAATAGTTTTTTGATAGTCGTTTTCATGATCGATGTTTTTTTGAGGTGAAATGAGTGTAGAGATGGATCATGATGGAATCGTTATTTTTAATCGTAACGATATCCGCGAATATTTCGTTGCCGGGTTGCGGTGGAATTAGGTTTTCCTGCGGCGAACGCAGATAGGAGCCACGCTCGTTGGCATAGCTTTAACAAACTATCGGGTGTATGCAAACGAAGCGTTAAATTCTTAATAGTCGATCCGCATTTGCGTGAGCGATTTGCCGGACTTGTTCGTCTGTCAACGGGAGACTATCCAAAAAACGGCGGCCCTGCTCATTGCTGCTGAAAGGATAGTCTACCGAAAACAGAATATTATCTATCCCGAAAGTTTCCAGCGCAACCATAAGTGGCGGCAAAGTGAATACACCGCTGGTGGTGATATACACCTGATCCCTCAAGGTTTGGCTAACAGAACGTTGGTTGAGGCCGGTTTGACCTGGCTTCAGCTTTTCGTCACAGCGCGCCATCATCATGGGCAGCATTTCACCCATATGTCCGATGATAAGTTTCAAATTAGGATAGCGGTCCAGGGCGCCGGATACAATAAGCCGCAGTATATGCAATGCTGTTTCTGAATGCCAGCCCCAGCCGGAGATTGCCAGGGCTTGACCCGTATGTTGTGGGAGGTCGCTGTAATAGGCGTGGAATACGGTCTTTGGCGGCAAACCCGGATGAATGTAGAGGGGGGTGTCCAATTGTTCGGCGCGAGCTAATAACGGTGCGAACCGGGAGTGATCTAAAAATTTCCCATTCGTCAGGCCGTTGATGAGTGCGCCTTTAAAACCGTACCCGACCACAGTACGCTCCAATTCCTCTGCCGCCGCCGCCGGGTTCGTCATAGGCAGGTGGGCAAATGCCGCAAAACGTTCGCGATAAGGTGCGATCTCCCTGGCTAAGGCATCATTGTACTGGCGCGCAAATGAAGGGCCTTCCTCCGGGCTGAGTAGATCGGCCCCCGTCCCGGCCACAGATAATATTTGCATGGTGATGCCCTCCTTATCCATGGAACTCAAGCGATCACCGGCAACATCACTTAACTGGTGCGCCACTCTCTCTATCATGGGTAAATGTTCAATGCTATGTTTTTCCCGGATCTCCTTCGGGATGAGCCCCGTGATCCCGGGGAAGGTCACGTGTTCTTCCATTGTTACGATGCGCATGGTTTTTTTGGATAATCAGATCTTTGACTTAAGCCTGCTCAAGGCTTCCTGCGAAATATTCAGGTAGTTGGCTACTAGTTTATTGGGAAGGCGCAGGACGATCTCAGGGTTTTCCGACAACAATAGTTTATACCTTTCTGCTGCATCCAGGGTCACCAGACTTTGCAGGCGGTTAGTATTGGTGACATAAGCATATTCCAGGTATTTCTGATAGAATTTCGCCCATGAGGGGACAATTTCAAGCAAGGCGTAAAAATCGTCCCGGGTAATATACAGTAGTTCGGAATCTTCTATAGCCTGAGTGCTTTCGGTCAGTGGTTCCCCGTTGATAAATGAAACCAAAGAAGTGGAAAACCAGTTTTCAAAAGCGAACCTACGTGTTACTTCCGCACCGTCCGGCTTAACAAAATAGACGCGCAGGCAACCTTTTACGACAAAATACATTCTCCTGGCGCGATTTCCTTCCATCGTTACCAGGGCCTTCTTTTTAATCGAAAGCGGGTTAAAATAGGACAGGACAACCGCTAATTGTTCGTCGTCGATGTCTACGCGATCTCTTATGTATTTGCTCAACTGGTCGTTCATGGTGCCCTTTCCCTTAGTACGAAGATAGCACTTATCATTGCCGCCGCAGCTCCAAAAAGATATACGTGGTCGTAATGCGATCGGCCTGCCAGTAAGCCGGCCAAGGGTGCAGTGAGACCCATCCCCAGATCAAAGAAAGCGTTGTAGGCGGCAATTGCCATCCCCCGGTTGGAAGGTTCTACCTTCTTTATGGCCAATTGTCCCAGTGAAGGAAATATTAGCGACATACCCGCGCCTGTTACTGCCGCCCCTGCAATGGTGAGTATACCGCTGATCCCCGACCAGATCAGCGTCTGCCCGGCAACTTCTATGACTAAGCAGATAAGTGCAACTTTGGCGCCACCGAACTTGTCGGGCGCATCGGAAAAGATCAGCCGTACAGCTATATAACAAACTCCGAATGCAGTCAAGGCAAAGGAACCGTTCTGCCAGTGCTGCTGTATAAAATATAAAGAGATAAAAGATGCTATAGCGCTGAAACTAATACTGGCTAAAGCCAGGGCCACACCTGATGTCCAAACCAGTCCCACGGCTTTATAAAATGGCATCCTGGTGACCGCTTTAGGCAATGGGATGGCGGGCAGTAAGATCATGATCACATAAATAAGAGCCGGCAGCGCGGCCGCAATCGCAAATAGTACGGTCGAACCAAAGTGGCTTTGAAGAAAGATCCCCGCGGGTGCACCGCAGGCCATACCAGCGTACATGCCCATACCATTCCATACCATGACCTTGCCGGTGCGAGCCGGCCCGACTATGGCAAAACCCCAGGTAAAGATGCCGACTATCAGGAAACTTTCGCCTGTGCCGAGTAAAATACGTGCGGCAAGCAGCAGCGAAACACTAAGAAAACGCAGTCCGGGTATGTTGACGGCAAATCCGGGTGTATTGGCGGCCAGCAAAAGAAAAATGCCCGAAAAGCTGGTGACGGCTATTCCGATTATTACAGACCGCCTGCCGCCACTATGATCGGCCGTTCTTCCGGCAAACTGCCGGGTAGCTAAAGTGGTGATGTATTGTGCGCCAATAATGATACCAACCCAATGGTTACCGAGGTGCAGGGTCGTGTGAATAAATACGGGTAAGACTGCTATAGATATTCCCATAATAAGGAATTCCAAAAAGACCATGCTGAAGATGGTGCCGAGATGGAATCCGGTTGAACGCTGCGAAGGTTTAGTATTGGGGATAATGGAAGGGTCAATTGCAGAAGTAGTCATATTTTCTTTTCCGCGAAGATCAACAGTCGTCGCAGCCAAAGCATTGATCTGGATCAAAAATTGCCGGAGGATCGTTATTATTGTCGGCACGGCCTGTATCGCCAGGGGACAGCCGCTGTGCCGCGAACGAACAGTCCCCACCAGGATATGAGTTTTAAATAACTGGCATTTAATCTATTATGCATTTGGCATCGCTTGTGATAGGGGTGGCTCCATGAAATGCCTGTTAACGATTCTGCTGTGTGGTTACTCGCTGGCTGTCTCCGCTCAGCCTGAGAAAGCAAAAGCCATCGATTCCCTGCTTCGTGCAGCGCATGCAATCGGTGTGTTCAATGGCAATGCGCTGGTTGCCGAGGGCGGGAAGATCATCTACCAGGGTGCGATCGGCGACGCGGATGCCGGCAAGAGCCGACCGCTCTCGATGGACTTCCGATTTCAGATCGGCTCCATTTCCAAAGAATTCAATAGCGTAGGGATCATGGTCTTGCAGAAAAGGGGCCTGTTGAGCCTGGAAGACAGTGTTTCGCGCTTCCTGACCTGGCTTCCTCCCTGGGCAGGCAAGATAAAGATCAAGGACCTGCTCCAGTACACGAGTGGATTGCCGCAATCCAATGCGGGGACGGGCGCGGAGTACCGGACGGAGCTGCAAAACCTGCGGCAACTGGCTTTTGAGCCAGGCACGGCGTATATCTACAGCAACGACAACATATACCTGCAGCAGCGAATCATCGAGACAATCACGGGCGGCACGTATGACTCCTTCGTCAAAGATGTACTGCTGAAAGCGGCGGGCATGCGCGGAGCGGTCATAGACAGTTTTCCGGTAGTCGAGCGGGTGGCCCGGCCCATTGACAACGACGGCGTAGAGACGCCCGACATGCAAAAGGTCAACGGACTGTTTGTTACGGCAGCCGATCTTTTCAAGTGGGCCATGGCGTTGCAGACAGGCAGCGTCATCAGCCGGACTGGGGTACAGGAACTGTCGGCAAACTTTGGCCAGAACGAAAGCAGTTTAGGTAATGTTATTTGGGCGGGGGAACGTATCGACTGGCATGTCCACCAGGGATCGGGCTATAACTACGAGAGCCTGCTTTATTCGAGTGAGACCAATGGGGCTACGATCATCCTGCTCACCAATAACCAGGAATTCAAAGTCCAGGAATTGAAGGATGCCATCCTCAACCTGTTGCAGGGTAAGCCATATACTGTTCCGAAAAAATCGGTGTACCTGGACCTGCGCACCAAGGTGTTCGATGACTTCGACAAAGGCTTGGTTTTTTACGAGATGATCAAGTCGGAAGAGAAGGATAAATACGATCTCTCCAATCTTCCGAACGATCTTTACAATACCGCCAAGTACCTCATGCGCCGGAGTCGTTATGACGACGCGATCAAAATACTACATTTAAGCACCCTGGAGGATCTAACGAATAAGGGAGGGATGTCCTACGCCTTTATGCTAATCGGCCAATGCTATCAAAATAAGGGCGAAAAAAAGCTTTCGGAGGTGTATTACAGCAAATCGGTAGAACTGGATCCCACGAACAAAAATGCGCAGGGGATGCTGGACGAAATAAGGAAAGAGAACCGTCCCGCAAACTAGTTATGGTTTTCTTGTAGTTGTTCTGTTGACGGGATAGAGTGAGTTGCCGCCTCTCTCTACGCCTACGCTGCCCGAGATGGAAAAGGTCTTGTCGTCATTGGTGTAGATAAGACCGGCCTGGATGCCGGTGTTGAGCCCTAAGTTGTAAGGGCGCGATAAGTTATTGGGCGAGTTTAGCGCGGGATCGGTGTAGAGCCGGTTAATACTGAAAAGAACGGGCGTGGCGGAGACGGCTGCGAAAGCGGAAACGTTCTTTGTCAGGGGATGGATCAGCGCTACCCCCGTTTGTGCGGCCAGATAAGATGTGCCGCCGCCATTGAGAAAGAGATAGCCTATCGACAGATTGGCGTACGGTCTGAGCTGCCATTTTTGGTTTGGGTCACCGCCGGCAAGGGTGGGGTAGGGTATGAAGTTGGCCCATGGGGTAAATCCAACAGCCGGGGTATATCCATAGGCCGAAGTGGGGATGGGTAAGTGGGATTGGCCTTTCGCGAAAAGGAAGGTTGTCAGTATGAATGCCATCAAAAGTGTTCGCATGCGGGCCAGTTATGTGTTGAAGTTACATAAAATTTGCTGAATGGCGGCATGACGGGAGGGTACCCGGGCGTGATGATAGCCTTGACGGCGCCGGAATAGGGCGCCGAAGTAGGGCTCCAGGGCGCTGGGTAGGGGTTTTCAGGGAGGGAAATGGGCAATAATCCTTTGTGGCATACGTTTTTGCACCATAACAAACGACTGGTATGAAAACTTTCCTCATTGTCATCGCGCTGCTCGTGGCCGCCGTCATCGGCTGGTATATTTTCAACTATTACCAATCGGCCACTCCCAAGCCAGTTGTCGTCAAGACCACGGATACCATGGTCATAGTTAAAGATTCTATCATCAATGCGCGAGGCTACGACTCCATCCCAACGGGGTTTTATCAGGGGATGCTGCCTTGTAAGAACTGCGAGGGTATCCAGCGGACCATCCTCTTTGGCGACAACGGGCATTACAAAATGGAAGAGCTGAACTGGGGTAAGGGCATGCCGGCCAAGGCGGTGGAAGGAACCTGGGAGAAGGTAAAGGGCCGGTTCAAGTTGTATGAGAACGAGAAGCCGATCGCGGAATACCGGCTGTACAAAGACAGCCTGATCAATACCGAGAGTTTCGGGACGCCGATCCCCGACTCCTTGTCTCATCAATATGTTTTGTTTCGCAAGAATACGGCGCCGGAGAATGCTTCCTGGAAGAAGCGGCGGTCCGAGGGCGTCGAGATCCTGGGCACGGGCGGTGATCCATACTGGAGTGTGGAGGTCGATAAGGATAAGTTTATTCTATTTAAAGCGCCTACCATCCAGCGGCCAGTCATTGTTCCGATCGAGAAACCGCTGCCTACCAAGGACAGCGTGGTCTATGCCATCAATACAGACGGCGGTCAATTGCTGAAGGTTTGTATCGCGCCCGGTTTCTGCACCGACGGGCTCAGCGATCATATTTACGAATATCGCATGACCGTAGCGTATAAGGGACAGACGTACAAGGGCTGTGCCGTGTTGCTGGATAAGAATTAAATGAGAACTCTTCTCATTTAATTCCGGACGAATACATTGTACCAATTCCATTCCCAGGTTTTGCCGTTGTCGGTAGAAAAGGCCTGGCTCCAGAGCGGGTGGTTCTTGTCGCGGACATCCCAGCGAAAGACCACGATCACGGGTATGCCGTGGTAAGTGTCTTTGGCAAAGAAATGGCCGATATTATTCTCGAATGAGCCCACTTGGGGGGCATCCAGGACCCCGCTGTTGTTAGCCACCCAATACAAGCTCCATAACCGCGTCTTCGGATTGAAAAGCCGGAGGGTGAACCCTTCGAAGTTGGTGCCGACCATCCCGGGCATCTCGGTCGTTTTGTACGTATCGATGTCGCCGAGGCCGGTAAGGATGGGGGAGGCCTCGTCAGTAGATTGGAATTCTGTCCAGTCATGGCAATTCTGCAGCCGTTGGTTGAGCCGGCGATGATACATTTTCCATTTCCCTATTAAAAAATCGAAGTCGTGTGGCGAGGAGGTCGCCGATGAGGTGATGGATAAGAGCCCATTGGCGTCGATGTTTATTTTGGGCATTACGATGGTGGTATCGGTCTTCAGTTCTGGATGCTGGGCGAGGCTGGGGCGGTAGATCAAGATGGCAAGGAGAAAGAAGAGGTATTTCATCTTTTTTTGGTAAATCTAGTTCCCGGCCGGGAGTGGTTAGGCGTCCAGATTGAAAAATGGGGGTGCTCCAGATGGTTGAAACCAAGTTGAACCGTAATTGAACCTGTTGGACCGGGGCGGTGGGCTAATTTGTGCGGGCGACAAAACGCGGTAAATTCTTATGGGAACGATAGTGGCGCAGACGATTTTGAAGACAGTGCTATTGGTCGCCTTGGGCCTCGGTGTCCCGGCCACCCGATCGATGGCTCAGGCCTTGTATGTGGACCAGGTAAAGGGTAAGGCCGAGGCAAGGGGAACGATTGGTGATCCTCTTTCGAGTTTGGAGCGAGCCGTTGCGGTGGCGGGCGGCTTTACTGGCGCCGAACCGGTAACGATCAAACTGGCGCCGGGGCTGTATGCGCTGACGCGGCAAATAGTGATCCAATCGTTTCAGGGGCAAAGCGATTCGCTGCCCTATACCATTGAAGCCATGGTCATGCCGGATGACACTGCCTGGCAGCCGAATAAAATGCCGGTCATCCAATCGGTATCCGGCAACAACAAGAATTATGGCAACTTTGACCAGTGCATTGGCTTCCAGGTGGAAAGGAACAACGTCCGCATTAAGGGACTCAAATTGCTGGGTAACGCCAATCCCGGCGTGGAATACTACTATGCGATCGAGCGGCATCGGTCCGAATTGCAGGGTCTGGATATCGAACAGTGTATGTTTATCGGAGAGAAGAATGCCGCGCGGATGCAGGGGGCGGTCTTTGCCCAGGGAAGCGAGATCCATGTGGATCATTGTATCTTCTATGGATGCAAAAACGCGCTGCTGGTGTTTTTAGGGATCAGGGGTTTTCAGGTCACGCACTCGATCATCTATGGGGCGTATGAAGGGGCCTTCTGGTTTGGCTGGAAGGAGACGGCCGATCTACCCTTTGTTTTCAGCGATAATGTAGTGGCTGATTGCAATTATTTCTTTGTCGGGTATCCGGGGCTTCATCCTGGTTATGTTTTCAGTCATTCGCTGATCAGTGGGAATAAGCATTACCTCGGATTTAATAAGGACACCATTGAGCCTGATCTGCGTAACAGCCCTAAAGAGCCTGGGGTGCGAAAGTCCGGGGAGGTTGAGTTGCGGGAAGTGACGGCAGACGGTGTTCCGCGTGATTACTTGCATCTTGCGCCTGGTTCAGCCGGCGCCGATATTCAGGCGGGGATCTTTCACAACACCGCGGCCAGATAAAGCGTCATTGTACAAAAGGTTATGTTATCCTTAACACTGTTGGATTAAGTTTATGGACCGGTTATCCTTCTTATATACAGGATGGATAAACATCCGCTAACTTAAAATCAACAAGATGAAAAAATTATTTACACTTGCGGCTGTCATCGGGGTCAGCCTGGTTGCCATCAAAGGCAACGCGCAGGTATATGTGAATGCGCGTATTGGTCTCCCCGTTCCTGTACGGCCGGTATATGCGGCGCCGCCGCCCGTGTACCAGGACCCATATGCTTATCCCGATGCGACCGGCGCGTTAGCGTATGAAGACGAATTCCCCGGATATGCTTATTATGACTATCCGGCCTGGAACGGTCACTATAGGGATTACTATTACTATGCTCACTATCGGCCGTTCTTTGAAAGAAGGTATGCCGGATATTTTAACGGCGGTCGTTTTGACTATGGCCGCTTTCGCCAGGGCAATTATGGCCGGGGTGGGGTCCAGGCCGGTTATGGGGGACGTGGTTTCGTCGATCGCGGGAATGTGAACCGTGGATTTGGGGATCGTGGAGTTGCCAGTCGTGGATTTGACCGGGGCGGGTTCGCTGGTCACGCCGGGTTCGCCAACCGTGGTGGGTATGCTGGTCGCGCCGGGTTCGCCGGTCATGGTGGATTCTCTGGTCATGGCGGCTTTGCCGGTCATAGCGGTGGAGGTTCCCACGGCGGCGGCGGGTCCCATGGCGGCGGCGGATCGCATGGCGGTCGCAGGTAAGCTTGTTAAAATTTGTTAACGTGAAAGGCGCAGCTATGGTTGCGCCTTTTTTTGTCTTTTTTGCGCCGGCCGGCTGGCCAGGTTGCTGCGACTAGGGGCCGGGTTCCTCAATCCGATTTGGCGGACATGTTGATCTTGATGATGTGCACGATGGAGCCTTCTGGCCCGTTCGTCCATTCCGCTGTCTTGGAAAAGGAGAGCTTGCCGTTCGCATCGGCGTTGACCTGAAAGTCATTGTTCTTTTCGATCACTTTTGCAATGGTGAGCTTGGCTTTATTAATGGGAAAATTCACGCGGGCGGTTAGCGGGATCATAGCCGCGATACAGATATAGCCAAAGGTATATTCGACCTCGGAGCTGTAATCGACGTTCGCTTCGTTGACATATATTTTCATTTGTCCGGTCTCGGGGTTATAATCGGCATCGATAGGAATGTTGAAGTATGCCGGAGTGACGATCCCGCGAGCGATCGCGCCAAAGCCCGTCTGTTTGTCAGCCTGGCTCGTTGCGACGGGTGCGGTGGGCGGCACCCACAAGCAGATCGAAAAGATCTGGGCGCGGTTTTTCATCGCCTTTTTGAAGTCGTCCATCTCACTGACCTTTTGGAAAATGGTAAATTTGGTGGCATTGCCTTCGATGTTGCCCTTCATCTTGATCAAAGTGGCGGTCGCGGCGCTTTTCAGGTAGCGTAGTTTCACGACGGCGTCGTTATGGTAGGTGTATTCCCACCATTTCGCGTTGTCGCTATTCCTGAACGTGCATTTATAATCCTGACTCATGTCGCCTGATAACACTCCGCAGTATTTTGACATGATATAATTCGTACAGATTTGGATGATGTCCCCGGCAAGGCCGGCTTTTCCCAACGAGTTGGACAGTGCTTCGGCATCGTCAGCAAGGGTCGTTGCCATTTTTGCTACTTCTTTATAGATGTCCGTGGCCGCACCATTCGCGTCGGGTCTCGTGGCGCCGACGGCCATCGGCACGCCTTTATCGAGCGCCACGTTTTTTGCGATACTGGCGGCGCTTATCTGTAAAATGCCTTTTGGGTTGATGAGGTTGGCAAGGGTGGAGAACGCGGCACAGGCTTCACTGACCATCTGAATGTACTCGCAGATAGTCAGGTCGTACGGTTGGTGGGCTGCTGCTTTGTTCAGTGTTTCCATCTGAGTAGCCTGCGTGGAAAGACCATCGGTCAGGTTTGTGAGATCGGATTGCAATGATGGGGATAAGTTGGTGCCTCCTCTCCCGAGGCCGCCCTGGGCTTGCTGGAGTTTGTCGAGGCCTTTGCCCAGATCGGCGAGGTCGTCGAAGGTGTGAAGCACCTTGTCCTTTTTGTCGGTGAGGTCGTCGAATTTTTTCTGCAGGGCCGCCGCGTCGGTGGCGCCCAGTTTTGACTTAACCTGATCGATCCACTGTTTCAGTTGGTCATAGGCCTGTTTTGTATCGTCCTTGTTCCTTTGGACGACGCTATCCATGGACATCAACCGAAAGACTTTTATTGTAGTGTTCTTAATAGTTTTCCGGTTGCTGCTTTTGATGGTGATCTGGTATTCGCCCGCTATGCCGGTGCCCCAGGTAGTCTTGAAATGGCCGCTGTCCGTTAGCGGGATCGTTTTTGTCTCCGTTCCTGCATTTCCTTTGACGGTCATCCCGACGTCTTTCATCGCGCCGAATTTTATGCTCATTCCGCTGATGGTGACGACGCTGCCGGTGATGATGCGTGTGGCGGACAACGACAGGGAGAGAAAACTGCTGTCGGAGTCCTGGTCGGGAGGGTTTTGGGATGGCCCGCCGCTGGCGGAATTGAGGACGTTTTTCAAGGACTGGCTGTGTCCCGGGAAGGCGGTGCATTGGAGGATGAGGAAGGGTACGAGGATGGACGGGAGGGGGCGGGTCTTCTTGCGGAGGAGGATAAGGATGGCGATAAACGCCAGGGCTGCGAGCAGCCATAGCCACCAATGGGATCTGGGTTGGGGTGGATAGAGGATAAAGTCCTTCCCCGGAAAGATCCTTGGTAGTGAGTCCGGCTGGTTCCAATACAACTGCAGCGCCAGTTCATACCTGGGCCCCTGGAAATAGTCGATTTTGATGGTATGGGGAGAATCGGAAAGGTAGAGCGTGTCTCTTACGCCCCATTCGGCATGCACCCCGTCATTATCGATGACTTTTATGCCGTCGATATACATCCTGGAGCCGTCATCGCTGATCAGCCTAAAAATATACTTGCCGGCTTTGACGGGTTTGAAAGATCCCGTGTATTCGATACCAAAGAATTCCACCCGATCGCGGAGACCGGGAAAGCCCTCGGACCATTTCTGCCAGGGGATATTGATCTCGTTGGCATAAATGGGGTTGTCCACGGGTGTCATCGTGTCGAAATCGGGCAACCAGTGTGTGGTATCCGGCAGCAAGTATACCCGGCCAAGCAGGCCATTGCTGATAGGGACGCTGTCGCCAAAGCTGCGGGTAGTGCTGTCGGTATGCTGACCCATTTTGTTTTTTCCATGGCAGGCGGTCAGCAGAAGTCCAAAGAGGAAGGGTTTTAGTGGAATTCTCATCCGCGCAAAATAGGCTGTGGCTTATCCGGCTTCCTTTTATAATCGATGAACGACAGTCGAAAATCGGCAGTCGGATGGACGGGCGGGGAAAACATTAGTTTTTTTACTTATAATAGTTTTTTATATTTAGGTAGAGGGTAGGAAAGCTAACCAATTGACCTTGTTATGGATTACACCTTAAAGTATCTTATCGTCGAGGACGACGATATAGACCGTCTTAGCATAGAAACCGAGGCGGATAAATTCCCTTTTCTGAAGCGGATCGCTTCCTGCAGCCATGCATTGGAGGCTATGGAGCTGATCTCAGCGTGCCGCCCCGACGTCCTTTTCCTCGATATCGAAATGCCGGGTATCAACGGCATACAGTTCGTGAAAATGCTGGCCGGAACGTCCATCATTCCGGTGTTTATCACTTCACATCCCGAATTCGCCATCGAGAGCTTTGAGATAGAAGCCTTCGACTACCTGCTGAAGCCGTTGACGGCGGATCGCTTTGCCCGCTGCGCCAGGCGTCTCCATGATTTCTGCCAGCTCCGTTTGCAAGCCTTCGCCTTTGCGAAGGAGCAGGAGACGGGATCCATCATCATCAAGCAAGGCCATGAGAAATGTAAGCTCAGGATCAATGATATCCTGTACCTGGAGGCCATGAAGGATTATACCCGCATCATGACAGCCGACAAACAGTATCTTGTGCTCTCCACCCTGAGCGATATGCAGGAGAGGCTGCCTGCCGATAAATTTGTACGTATCCATCGCAGCTATATCGTCCATACCGATAAGATCACGGCGGTCAAGAGCAACAAGGTATTTGTCACCAGCAATGAGCTGCCGGTGGGAAAATTGTACAGGAATGCGTTGAAAGGACTTCTGACATTGTTTTTTGTTGTTATAACCTGTTTTGTCCGGGCGCAGGCGCCGGACCTTTCCAGGCTATCTGCATATAAGGATACGATGACGAGTTGGGTCGCCTGGTGCGAATCGCTGCGGCTCAACGCCGCCACTAATTTTCTGCAATTACGTACGGCCGGTCTGAAGGGTCTCGACATGTCCAGGACCGAGGACCTGACCAGCAAGGCCCAGTTCTTTGTGTATACGGCGCTTGGCTATTATTATCAAAGTCGATTTGACAGCGCGGAATACTATTTCTATCAGAGCTTGTATGCCGGACTAAAGGCCCATAATGCCAGGTTGATCGACCGCGCCTGTGTGGCATTGATCCCTGTCACTTTTCAGATGCAGCAAATGGATAAGGTGGACAGCATCAAAAATATCATGCAGTCGATTGTCGATACCACGCATGACCGCGACCTGCTGAAAGACGGCTATTACGCGTTAGGCAGTTATTACCAGTATAAGTCTTACTACAGCAGCGCGCAGGACTATTTTATCAAGAGCATTGAATTGCGGGAGCAGGAAGTTGACACTACACAGGAGCCCAAGAAGAAATTCGACTTCGCCATCCAATGCGATATGCTATCCAAATTGTATTTGAACGCCGGCATGGTAGACAAGAGCCTTGCTTCTTTACGAAACGGAGAGCGTTTCGCTGACGTATCGCCGAATGTCGCCAATCGGTTAAGCAGTTCTTTTGTCGAGGCTTTCAGCACCTCCGGACATATCGACTCGGCCTTGTATTATGACAAGAAGCTCGAAGCGGCTGTCAGTAATCCCGTGCTATTCCCCTCGGAGATCGTCTCTTCCGATCTGAATATTGCGATCTTTTATCTCGACCACCGGCAGTATGACCAGGTATTGCCGTATCTGGCGAAAGCGGATTCGCTGGCCGCGAAGATCGGATCGCCGTTGCTGAATTTCCAGGTGCAGATGACCAAGGGGAGGTATTTGGAAGGGGTCGGCAAGTTTCAGCCGGCGATGGCAGAGTTAAAGTTGTCCATGCCCGTTGCCCAACAACTGGATAAGGAACTGTATGGCAACGACCTGAAATATATGGCGCTGGCGCAGGAGGGGGCAGGCAATACGACCGCCGCGCTGCAGTATTACAAGGAATATGTGGAGGTGACGGACTCTCTCAACAAAGAGAAGATCTCGCGCACCTTTGCCGATCTCGAAACGCATTACCAGACCCATGAAAAAGAGCTGCGGATCACCTCTCTTGACAAGGAGAACCGCCTGCATTTGTTGGAACTGGAGAATGCGTCGCGCACGAAATTGCTGCTCGTGTTGGGTCTGGCGGCCCTCGGGGTCATCTCCCTGCTGCTGTATTTCATCTACCGCAACAAGGAAAAGCTGAACCGGGTGCTGGGCGATCGGAATGACCAACTGGACAATCTCAATCGCGACCTGGCCGAGGCCAACGAGACCAAGGCGCGGCTATTCGGTATCATCGGGCACGACCTTCGGGGCCCGGTCGGAAAGATCGTCAGTCTGCTTCAACTGCAAAAGAAGCGGCCGGAGCTGTTCTCAAGAGAGGAACGGGATAAGCATGAGGAAAGGTTGAAAAAGGCGTCGGAGAACGTGCTGGAGACCATGGAGGACTTGTTGCTGTGGAGCAAGAGCCAGATGCAGCATTTCCTGCCGGATTTTCATTCTGTCCGCGTGGCCGAGGTCTTGCAAAAGGAGATCAACCTGGTGCAGGAGCAGCTCGAAGACAATGCCGTCGCAGTAGAGAACCGGGTGCCCGAGGAGCTTGAGCTGGTTACTGACGAGAATTTTCTAACTGTAATCCTGCGTAATCTGCTCCAGAACGCCGTGCGGCACAGCGATGGCAGCAAGATCATCACTATCGCCGGTGGGGCGCAGGAATTGAGCATCACCAATCCTAGTTCCACTGTCGATGTGGCGGCCATGAACAAACGGCTCACGCATACCTGGATCGACAGCGGCGCCTCCGGTTTGGGTCTCCAGATCGCCAATGATCTGGCGGCCCGTATCCATGCGCGGGTCTTCTTTCGCGGTGAAGACGGGGTCGCGCTGACGACGGTGCTGGAATGGGCCGGGAAATAGCGTTTCCATTCAACGATTTTTGGATAACGTTCGTCGA
>Ga0302326_10017499_pt1 | contig 14955 bp, 12 predicted proteins | sample Palsa_T0_3_FD_202264 | JGI IMG/M metagenome (GOLD analysis project Ga0302326, IMG submission 202264) | Peat permafrost microbial communities from Stordalen Mire near Abisko, Sweden - Palsa_T0_3 | ecosystem: Environmental > Terrestrial > Soil > Palsa > Peat permafrost | place: Sweden: Abisko... | reverse complement strand
GCGTTCTTGGACGGGCGGCAGACCGGCCAGCCCTCGGTCAGTCAGGCGTTTCTGGCGTCGCATCGCCACGCCTGTACTATGACCCGGTCCAATTTCCAAAGGGAGGCACGCGGCAGCCGCGGCAGGCTTCGATCAGTTCCGGGACCCGCGCCCGCCGTTCGTACAGGCGTTCGAGCAGGCGCTCCAGTGCATCCTCATCGCCGGCGATCCACTCCGAAGGTACGCGCTTCCACGCCTGGTCGATGACTTCTTCGGGGAAGTGCATCACCTGGCCCAACCAGGGTTGAAAATCGTCCAGCGAGCGCACCGAATTGTAGACGGAATGGCGGGCGTACAAGCCGTGCATAGCCGAATCGCCGAAGTCCCACCCTGGACCATTGAATGCGAACCCGTGGTCGATCATGCGGCCTACAAAGCCCGGTCGCGCCCCTTCGGAGGCTTCGCGGCGCACCAGAGCGCGATAGAAGATGCTCTGGCGGCCGTCGGTATTGCCCACCCACTTGTCGAAGACCAGGACGGCGCGAAAGTCTTCGAGATTGACTACCTGCGAGATCAGGGCTTCCGGCAGGAAATCGTAGACTGCGACGCGGCCGGGGTCGCCTGGGTAGCGCGAACCGAAGTGCCATCCAGGCTCCGCTGGAATCTGTTTCTGCCCGAATGAGAAATGGACTTCCGGGTTTGCGCCCAGGAAGCCCGCGGTCACGTCGATCAGCGCCGTCTCCGGGACCGCGATCTTCAAGTAGTCCAGCAACGTGGCGCACAGGGCCTCGTTGACCAGCACGCGCCAGTGCTGAGGGTTATTGCGGAATTTAACGACGTACCAGTTGCCGTCGTCGGCCTCGAGAAGGTGGGCTTGAGCGCCTCCTCGCATCTTGCGCACATGCCGGATTGCGGTGAGCGGCATTGGAAACGAATGCTGTAACCTAGAGTAGTATCACACGGAAAAGTAGTATCACATGGAGGCTGGAGATTTCAGATGGCTGAAACAGGAATTCCCACGGGAGCGCCCGAGAATACGCCGGCGCAGGGAGGCGCACGCAGCGCGGATGAGGTGGCGCTTGAGTTGACCAAATTCATCGCGGTGACCACGGGATATGGAAGAGGTTCGCAATCGTCGGCTGGATTTTCGGGGAAAAACGTCACTCGCTCGGCCGAAGAGCAGGCGGAAGCGCTGCTGGACCTCTTCGCGCGGTGCCGACGGGCAGTAAAACAGGAGAGCTAGAACCTGGTGGGACAGACCATCGCCTTTGGTGGTCCGTCAGAGTTGCAACCGTGACGCCACCTGACAGACGACAACAAGCGATCGCCTGTCCCACCCCGGCCTATTTCTTTTTGCCGCCCTTTTTAGCAGCCTTCTTGGCGGGCGCCTTCTTGGCTGCTTTCTTAGCTGGCGCTTTCTGGGCCGCCTTGACGGGCGCTTTCTTAGCAGCTTTAGCTGGCGCTTTCTGGGCCGCCTTCTTCGCCGGCGCCTTTACCGCCGCCTTCTTGACTGGGGCTTTTTTGGCCGGCGCCTTCTTCGGCGGAGCCTTGGCAGCGGCCTTTTTCGCCGGAGCCTTGGCGGCCGGCTTTGCAGCCGGAGCCTTCGCCGCCGGAGCCGCCTTGGCTGGTGGCTTCTTAGACGCGGATGCCTTCTTTACGGGCTTCTTAGGAGGAGCGTCGGGCGCGCCTGGCGTTTCCCCGGCCGGCGCCGGCGGCCCTATCGCCTCTATCACGAGGGCCACGGCGATCTCATCCTCTTCTTCATCGTCTTCCTCGTCCTCGTAGTCGTCGAGCTTGGAATGCTGTTCCGAATGCTCTTCGTCTTCGTAATCGTGGAAGTCTTCCATCTCTTCTTCGTCGGCTATCACGATTCTCGTGCTATCAAACATTAAAGAAGCCTCCTGTAGTTGGGCGCAGTCAACATTAGAATACCCCTTTTTTGTGGAGAGGCAATAGAGAAAACGTGCAAAAGCGGCGAATTTTTGAGACTGTCTTTCGGGCCGCTGTTAATGTGCAGCGGCGCTGGCCAGGATAGTCGCGGGCTTACGCGCCGGCTTCGATGCGGCGCTAGTCTTTGCGGGCGCTGTCCGTGAACGGCGGACCGAGGTTGCAGCAGGTCGCGCGGAGCGTTGAGGAGCGCTCTTGTGCACGGCCGGACGCGCCGCGGGCTCGGGGCCCTGAACGGGGCGGACTGCTGTGGGGATCATCAGAAGGTCGCCTGCCTCGGGCCGCGCCGAGGCCAGGTTATTAGCAGCCATGATGCCTGCCGGAGTTACTCCGTAGCGCTTGCCGATCGCCGCCAGAGTATCATCGGAAGCCACGCGGTGTATTCGCCAGGCGGCGCGGCGGTCCGCTGGAATCGACGCCAGCGCGGTTGAAACTGTGTTGGCCATCCCTTTCGGGACGTGCAGCGTGTGGCCCTCGGGCAACATTCCCTTGAGAGCCGCCGGATTGAGGCTGGCCATTTCACTGAGGGGCGTGTCGGTGATATCCGCGATCAGCGCCAAACCTGTGAGCGAGTCCGTCTTCACCGTGTCGTATTCGAGCGGCTGGTCGAGTTGCACGCCTTCGAGACCATACTCGGCCGCATTCTTTTCCATGATGGTCATTGCCAGAATGATTGGCACGTAGTTGGTAGTCTCCGCGGGCAGCGCGCCGCGACTCCGCAATTCCCAAAAATCGGCATAGCCGGTACGTTCCACGGCCTTCTCGACCGTTCCCGGCCCGCAATTGTAAGCCGCAATGGCGAGGTACCAATCGCCGAATTCGTTGTAGAGATCGTGCAAGTGGTGAGCGGCGGCGCGGGTGGCCATTTCCGGGTCCATACGGTCGTCGGTATATCGGGTTTGCATCAACCCGTATTGCTGGCCGCGCCAAATGAGGAATTGCCACATGCCACCCGCTGCCATCCGCGAAACCGCACGCGGAATAAAGCCCGATTCGGCTTGCGCCAGGTGAATCAACTCCTGCGGCACGCCTTCTTCGTCCAGAACGCGTTGGATCATGGGCCGGTACCGGCCCGAGCGCTGATAGGCCGCAACCAGCGTCCTGTGGCCGCGATTCGAAAAGTAATTGATGTAGCCCAGAACCGCGTCGTTGACCGACAGCGGCAATTGCGAAACCGTCGCCTTCACCTGCTCCCGCACTTTGTCTTTCAATCTGGGGTCGACGGGAAACGTCATCTGCAGGATATCTTCGAGCGGCGCCTTTTCGAATTTGCCATCGTCGATGCTCGCCGAAGCGCCCATTCCGGACAGATCGAAGCGGTGGATAGACTCCACCATTTCGTCAAACTTTTTTTCGTAATCCAGCCGGTCTGCAGGAGTCTCATCGGAGGCTAGCAGCATCAAATCGACAGCCGCGTCGAATTCCCGACGCGCGCCGACGAGATCGTTCGCCTGGTAGAACCTTTTGCCCGCCTCGAAGCGGCGCTCGGCGCGGTCCACAAGGGCATCGCCTGGGGTCCGGCGCGGTGGCAGGGAAGAGGAAGTGAGCAGGAATGCCGGCAGATCTTGTAGATAGATATTGGGTTGCGCAACCGGGACCTTCGGCAGATCCTCTTCGGTCAAGGCCGGCGCTTGGGGCGCTGGCGGCAGAAACGAATTCTGGAACTTGGATTGCTGGTACCCAGTCACGCTACCGCATCCGGCAGTAGTTAAGGCTGCGGAAATTAGGAAACAGGAGAAGAACGTCTTCTTTCGACCGTCCATCCACGACCTCAAATAAAGAAAATAAAGTACTTCCCCCGTACGAACCCGTACAGGGGAAACTAAAGACTACTACAATAGCGATCCGTCAAGCAACCGCAATCTTGTGGGTATTAGCACACACGCCTGCGCCAAATCCCCACAACCTGTGTCTAATCTTCCTCTTCCTCTTCACCGGTCTTAGCCGCCTTAGCCGCGGCGATGATCTTGTCGGCCTGCAACTGGGGCACGTAATCGTAGTGGTCAAACTCCATATGGAATGAAGCGCGACCCTGCGTCATGGCCGTCAGGTCGTTCTGGTAGTTCAGCATCTCGGCCATGGGCGCTTGGGCGCGGATGAACTGCGTGGCGCCCTTCGTATCCATGCCGGCGATGCGTCCACGGCGGCCGTTCAGATCGCCCATCAGATCGCCCGCATATTCCACCGGCGCCTGGATTTCGACGTTCATCACCGGCTCGAGCAACGTCGGCTTCGCCGCCAGCATGGCTGCCTTGAATGCCTTACGCGCGGCCAGTTTGAACGCCAGTTCCGAAGAATCCACGTCGTGATAAGAGCCGTCGTAGACGGTCACCTTGAAATCCACCATCGGAAAGCCGGCCAAAAAGCCCTTTTCCGCGGCTTCCACGATTCCCTTTTCCACCGCCGGGATGAAGTTCTTGGGAATGGATCCGCCGAAGATTTCGTTGGCAAACTGGAACTTGGCGCCGCGGGGCAGCGGCTCCATCTTGATCCAGCAGTCGCCGAACTGGCCATGACCGCCGGTCTGCTTCTTGTGACGCCCCTGCACGTCGGCCAGGCCGCGAATGGTTTCGCGGTAGGGGATCTTGGGCGGGTGCAGCTTGACGTCCACGCCGTATCGCCTTTTCAACTTGGCGACCACGATTTCCACATGCTGTTGGCCGCAACCGGCCAGCAGGAATTCGCGCGTTTGCGCATCGCGGTAGAAGCGCAGCGTCTGGTCTTCTTCGAGGATGCGATGCACGGCTTGGCCCATGCGGTCTTCGTCGTTGCGCGACTTCGCCTCGATGGCGAAAGCGATCGACGGCTCCGCCAATCTTACCGGCGGATAGGCAATGCGGAAGCCCTTATCGGCCAGCGTGTCGCCGGTCAACGTGTCCTTTAGCTTGGCCACGGCGCCAAGGTCCCCGGCGCGCAGCTCCGTAACCGGTTGCAGCGTCTTGCCCTGCGGGCTGCCAAGGTGCGCCAGGCGCTCGGTAGAGTTGCGCGCTTCGTTGGAAAGGTTGGCGTCGTTCTTCACCACCCCCGTCATCACTTTGAAATACGTGATGCGGCCGGCGAAGGGATCTGCCGTCGTCTTGAAGACGAACAGCGAGCAGGGGCCGCTATCGGAGATCTTGCGCGTGGCTTCGGCCCCGTCGACGATCGCCGTTACCGGCCCGAGATCGAGGGGCGATGGGAAGTATTCGGCGATGAAATCGGCGATCAAGGCGGCGCCGGCATTGTGCAGCGCCGAAGCGCACAGCACCGGATAGATCCGCAACTCACGGATAGCCTTCCTCAGGCCGTCCTTAATATGCTCCACCGGCAGCGTGCCTTCGGCAAAGAACTCTTCGAGAAGCGCGTCGTCAACCTCCGCCACCATCTCCACCAGCGCCTCATGCGCGGCCTTGGCTGCATCGGCCAGGTTAGCGGGAATCTCGCCCTCTATGCCCTTGCCGTCGCCGCCGGGTGAGAAGGTATATGCTTTCATGGCGATCAAATCCACCACGCCGCTGAATTCGCGCTCAACTCCGATCGGGATCTGGATCGGCACCGCCGCCCGGCCGAAAACTTCCTGGACGCTATCGAGCGCGCGTTGAAAATCGGAGCGCTCGCGGTCCAGCTTATTGATCACAATGGCGCGCGGAAGCCTGAATTCGTTAGCGAACGCCCAGACCTTCTCGGTTTGGACCTCGACGCCGGCCACGGCATCCACCAGCACCAGCGCCGCTTCGGCCGCCACCAGGGCCGCGCGCGTATCGTTAATGAAGATGTTGTATCCCGGCGTATCGAGGATATTGATTTTGGTTTTCTTCCACTCGGCCGAGGCTATGGCTGTGGAAATAGTGATTTTGCGCGAGATTTCCTCCTCGTCAAAATCGGTAATCGTGTTGCCTTCATCGACGCGGAGGAGGCGGTTGGTACTTCCGGCGGTGAAGAGCAACCCGGCGGTGAGTGACGTCTTGCCGGAATCGCCGTGGCCCACTATGCCGACGTTCCGGATGTCCTTACTGTCGTAGACTTTCACGGGTTGGCTCCCTGAGTAAAACGGAATAGTAACACGGGCGGCGCCTCCAAAGCCGGGCTAGAATGAAATGAAGAGAGGTGGCTAATGGCAGCGCTTCCCGGCCTGATCACGGTGAAACAGTTTCGGCAATTGCCTGAAGACGGCGAATTCGCCTGTGAATTGCATCACGGAGAGGTGGTTCGAATGACCCGGCCGAGGCTGGCTCATGAACGCCTACAACGGCGGCTGGCGCGCCTGCTCGAAGCCGCATTGCCAAGCTACGAGATCGGAGTGGAATACGCGTTCCGGCCATTGGCGGAATTTGATTTGCGGGCGGCGGATGTAGCGGCAGTTTCGGCCGCGCGCGCAGCAGCCGCTGATCCCGAGGACAATCTCTACGGCGCTCCGGACCTGGTAATCGAGGTGAAATCGCCATCCAATACTCCCCGGAAACTGCAAGAGTTGGCGTCGCTTTGTCTGGCCAATGGCGCAATCGAGTTTTGGATTGTGGATCGCGCCCTGAAATCGATCACCGTGGTCCAGCGCGACGGCGCGCGTGAGACTTACGGCGTCGATGCCGGGATTTCCCTGGCGGCTTTCGTGGGCGCCAGCCTGGCTGTAGCGGCGGTTTTCGAGTCGCACACGGCCGCATAAGTCGCAGCTTAAACCAGCCCGCGTCCTGGCGACAGGGAATCCGAGTCTTGAATTGGTGTCTGGGCGCTCCAGCCGGTTGATGCCAGATCCCACGCACAATTCCAGATCTCGAGAGCGTGGTCGCAGAGTGTAGCGGCTGGCGCGCGGCTGGCGGAGAACTCAGCGCGCCGCATAAATTACCGATAGTTTCCGTTTAAGGCGGGTTTAACACCCGTCGGGATCGCTGGGCAATCACCGTCAGAAGGTTTGTGAGGCCGCGGCCTGCTGGTTCCGAAACGCGAATCGTATCCGCGGTTGCGGCGCGCCTCTCGTGTCCTAAATGATTCAAAAAAGAATTCAAGTGTTGGCCCGGATTGCCGATACGTGAAAAAGATGCACCTGAAAATCGCTAGTCCGGCGCCACTGCCGCGCCAAAAAGACGCCGCTCCCCGGCCTACCATTCGAGTCTCCCAAATCGTCTCCGCACTTTCCTACGCGCTCGACTTGACGGAGGGCAGGCCCATGGGACATTCGGTTCGGACTTGCATGATCGGCATGCGAATAGCCGCCGAGATCGGTCTGAGCGTCGCCGAACAGAGCGACCTTTACTACGCCCTGCTGCTCAAGGACGCCGGATGCAGCAGCAACTCCTCCAAATTGTTCCATATCCTGAGCGCGGACGAGATCCGGGCCAAGCGGGACGTCAAACTGACAGACTGGACCCGCGTCGGGTGGGACAGCCTGCATTACGCTCTAACGCACGTGGCGACGGGAGCGCCCTTCCTCGAACGCGTGCGGACCTTGGTGCGCGTCGCCGCTAAGCAACAAACCGAATCGAGCGCGCTGGTGAAAATCCGGTGCGAAAGGGGCGCTTCGATCGCGCGCAGAATCGGATTTCCGGAGCCGGTGGCGCAGGCCATTCACAGCCTGGACGAACATTGGAACGGCGGCGGGTACCCGAGCGGACTTCGCCGCGAAGAAATCCCTCTGTTTTCCCGCATCATGAATCTGTCGCAGACTATCGAGGTTTTCCTGGTCAACCGCGGCAAGGAAGCGGCGGTTGAGATCGCGCGCAAGCGCAGTGGACGCTGGTTTGAGCCGGAACTGGTTCGCGCCGCGGCGTCCCTGGCCAAGCGGGATCTGTTATGGCACGGTTTGGACCAGGAGCAGACGATCGATCATGCCCTCGCGCTCGAGCCTGAAGAGTGCCGCTTGCTGGCAAACGAAGAGACGATCGAGAATATCTGCCAGGCTTTTGCCGAGATCGTCGACGCCAAGTCTCCGTTTACCTACGGGCATTCGAACGGTGTGGCCGAAGCCGCGATCGGGATCTCACGGCAACTGGGACTGCCCGAGGAAGACGTCACATTCATGCGGCGGGCGGCCCTGTTGCACGACGTCGGCAAGCTGGGTGTCTCCAACAGCATTTTGGAAAAACCCAGCGCGCTGAACGACGACGAGTGGGATGTGATCAAACTACATCCCTACTACTCGCTCGAAGTCCTCCGCCGCATTCCAGGCTTTGAAGAGATGAGCGTCACCGCCGGCGGGCACCACGAAAAGCTCAATGGCTCCGGCTATTTCCAGAAGTGGACAGCGGATCAAATCTCGCTCGAAACGCGCATCCTCACGGTCGCCGACATTTTTGACGCCCTCGCCGCCAAGCGCCCATATCGCGACGCTCTGCCGATCGAGAAGGTTTTTCAAATCATGAAGAAGGACGCGCCCCAGGCAATCGACGCTCAATGCCTGGACGCGCTGATGATATACCACGCCAGCCAGGGGTCCAGCACTCAGGACTTGGCGCGGCTATCCGCCGGCGTTGGCACAAGCAGCGTCCAAATCTTATCGGAGGGAAAAGAAAAGAATGAAGCCGTCGTATCTGTTCGTTAAGTGTCTCGTGGCATTCGGCATGGCCGCCAGTGTTCACGCTCAGGGTTTTTATTGGAACACCGCCAGCGCCCGTTCGATGGCTCTTGGAGGAGTGTACCTTCCATCCCAGGGAGGAGTGATCGACTCGCTGACTGCAAACCCCGCCGGCTTGGCCATGGTCGGCGGACGTACCGTCGACCTGAGCCTCACCAGCATTTTTACGCACGGTTCCTTCAGCAATTCGGTGAATACCAACGCGCCTCTCAACGATGCGCCGGGCGTGATTCCTTACGGCGCTTTCGGCATGCCCATCGCGCATTCACGTTTCAGCATCGGCCTTGGGGTGGTGCCGGAGCTGGTCTCGGTCTCCAACTGGAATTACGTGGACGCTCCGGGAGTCGCGGGGGCCAGTTACGGTCTCCAGAAGCAGAAATCCGCGATTCTGGCGGCGCGCGCGGTCGCGGCAGTGAGCTTTGCCTTGAACAGGAAGCTCTCGTTGGGCGTGAGCGGCGGAGCGGTCTACAATTCCAATACTCTCGAAACGCCCTACGTCTTCCAGAGCAACCCGGCGCTCGCGGGGCTCAAAACGCTGTTAGACCTCCACACCACAGGCGTAGGCTGGAATACTAGCGCAGGGTTGATCGCGAGCCCCACGGATCGTCTGCAATTCAACGTCGCATGGAAATCGAGTACGACGATCAATAGCACCGGCGATGCCAACGGGAATATCGGAGTGCAACTCACGGCGTTAGGCTTGGGGGCGGCCCGTCCGGATTTCCACTACTCCGCGGGTGTCCAGACTGTGATGCCGCAATCCGCTCTGGCCGGCATGAACTGGCGCGTAAACGGGGGCTGGATTCTCGCCGTTCAAGCCGATTGGGTCAACTGGAAAAACGCCTTCACCAGCTTGCCGGTCTCGCTCACCAACGGCAACAACGCCGATATTAACGGACTGCTTGGCTCCAGCGCGATTTTCGATCGGGTCCCGCTCAACTGGAAGGATCAATACTCCTTCCGCGGCGGCGTGGAAAGGCTCCTGACGGAGGCCATTTCCCTGCGCGGAGGCTATGCTCACGCCAACAATCCGGTGCCCGCGTCCACTCTGTCGCCGCTCACAGCAGCGATCATGACCAACCAGCTTTCGGCCGGCATCGGGTATCGCCTCGGCCGCTGGCGGTTCGACCTGGCCTATGGAATCGATCCCACGGCTCAGGAAAACGTGGTCAAGACCGCGTTGCTTTCCGGAGAGTATTCGAACAGTAAAGTCCGCATCGGAACGCAATCGACGTCACTCAACACGTCGTTCCGGTTCTAGCGTAGAGCCAGGAGACAGGACCGATCGGGCGCGGCTCGTCCATGACCGATGAGGCAGTCGAACTGGTTGGCTTCTCGAGCGCCTGGGCAGCCTGGGCGCTGGAAGGCTTCCGGATTTCCCTCGCGGCTTTCGGGGCCGCCAGCCTCGCTGTAGCGGCGGTTTTCGCATAGCGCATTGGCCGCATAATCGAAGCGGCCCTCGACGCCACACATGGATGCGCCTGCCCTCGACAAAGGGCGCGGCTAGACGTAGATTGATAAGCTAGGGAACAACCATGTCGAAAATTTTGCCCGCAGTTTTGCTTGGACTCTTCTGCGCAGGGTGTCTCCTGGCAGCCTCGCAGAATCTGGAAATCTATTGGATTGACGCGGAGGGGGGCGCGGCCACGCTGATCGTTTCGCCCAGCGGCGAGTCGATGTTAGTGGATACGGCGAACCGCACGCCGGACGATCGCGACGCCAAGCGCATCTTCGCCGCTACGCAGCAAGCGGGACTCCACAAGATCGACATCCTGCTGACCACGCACTTCCACAGCGATCATATTGGCGCCATGCCGGCGCTGGCCAAGCTGATACCTATCGGCATGTATATGGACCATGGCGAGTCGGTCGAGATAGACCGTCCCCAGGTGGCGGCAGCCTACAAAGCCTACGTGGAGCAGAGCGCAGGCAACCGCAGAATCCTCAAAGCCGGGGATCGCATCCCGCTCAAAGGAGTCGCCATTCAGGTGATCATGTCGGCGGGCCAGGCGATTACGAAGGCTCTAAAAGGCGCCGGTGCGCCGAACCCCGCGTGCGCGGACTTCAAACCGCATGGCGTGGAGCCAGACCCCGACAACGATCAGAGCGTCGGCTTCCTGCTACAGTTTGGCAAGTTCCGCTTTATCGATATGGGAGACCTGACCTGGAACTACGAGCAGAAACTGGTCTGCCCGGTGAACCTGATTGGGACTGTGGACCTTTTCCAGACAACGCACCATGGTCTGGAGCGGTCTAATTCGCCGCAGTTCGTCTGGGCCATCCAACCCAAGGTCGCGGTGATGAACAACGGACCGCGCAAAGGGGGTCCGGCCAGCGTATTCGATGTACTCCGCCATTCGCCCGGGCTGGAGGATATCTGGCAGGGGCATCTGGCGTTGGGCGCCCCGAAAGAAGTCAATACCGACGAGAAAATGATCGCGAATCTGGAGCCCAGCGCCGAGTGCAAGGGAAACTGGCTGAAGGCTTCGGTTGATCCGAACGGCCGGTACACCCTGACAAACCCGCGAAACGGCTTCAGCAAGACGTACGAAGCGAAACCGTAGCACAGACCATCCTTTGGTGGGGTATACTTCACCTTGCCAACCGGCCGGAAGGCCGGGGCGGCGCGGCGAGGTCTTCACGAAATTTCGCGGGCCGCAGGCCTGGTAAGAACCACAAAATGTGACGCGAAACTCTGAGGGCTGCACACGGGGGTCTTGGCCGTATAGCCGCAAATGGCGCCCGGTTGCTGCGGCAGTAGGAGAAGGGTTAGGCTAGTTTCCAGCTTCGGACCTGCAACCAAAATGAAACTCTTGGCGAAATTCAACTTGATTCTAGGGCTGGTTCTGGGTGCGGGACTGGCCATTGCGGCCGCGGTCTCGTATCGTCTCTTGCAAGACGATGCGCGGGAAGACGTGCTGCGGCAGGCTCGGCTGATGATGGAAGCTATGCGATCGGCGCGCGATTACACAACCAAGCAGATCAAACCCCTGCTGGAGACCCAGCAGGAACACCTCCGGTCGTTCCTGCCACAGACGGTTCCGGCTTTCGCGGCCACCGAAAACTTCGACTATTTGCGGGCGAGCTATCCGGATTATGTGTACAAAGAGGCGACGCTGAACCCGACGAATCTGCGCGACCGCGCGGTGGATTGGGAGGCGGACATCATCAACACGTTTCGCAACCATTCTGGCGGATCGAAAGAACTGGTGGGCGAGCGAGACACTCCTACCGGGCGATCGCTCTACCTGGCGCGGCCGATTCAGGCCAATCCGCCATGCCTGGAATGCCACAGCGCGCCGCGCGCTGCGCCCGCGGCCATGATCCGGCGTTATGGACCGAACAACGGATTCGGTTGGCAGGCGAACGAAATTGTAGGCGCGCAGATTGTCGCCGTGCCAATGACGTTGCCGGTGCGGATGGCGAACGAGGCGTTTCAAAGGCTGGCGACCTATCTGGGGGGCGTATTTTTGGCGAGCCTGCTTTTGCTCGACCTGGTGCTGCTGTTCACCGTAGTGCGGCCGTTGCGCAGGCTTTCGAGCATGGCGGACCAGATCAGCGTAGGCAAGATGGACATCCCGGAACTTCCGGTACGGGGCAAGGACGAAATCGCCGTCCTGGCGGGGTCGTTCAACCGGATGCGGCGCAGCCTGGACCGGGCGCTGAAGATGCTTGGCTCCTAGGGCGATTTCGTGCGTCGGCGGGAAGCGCTCGCAACCACCGTTCCAAATGCCACGCCGCGACCTGGGCTTCGAAAGTTCGCCAGCGTATCGAAACACCGCTTGCTGACGCGCGCGGCTCTGATCGGAGCCGCGACCGTGAGGGAGCGGAATCCTTATACTCTTATCTACAGGATTGAGCGCACCGTCGCCAGGAAGCGCTGGCGGTCGGCGGCTGTGGGGATCTCTTCGGCCAGCAGGCTTTGCAATTCCTGAGCGCTGCGAGCCGCGCGGGCCGCGCGAGCGACCACGATCTTGGCGATGGGGCCTATATAAGGGGCGAGCGCTTGCGCGAAGAGGTCCAACGCGGCGGGATCGAACTGAATCGCCGAGGCCGGGGTGCGCGAGCCCGTCGCCTCGGTGACGCCGGAACTGGTTTTGAAGAAAGCTTCGCGCTCCTTGGGATCTTCGATCTGCGCGGCGAGCGCCTGCCGGATTTCGGAGAGAGTGCCGTAGCGGCGCGCGGCATCGGCAACCAGTCGCTTGGCGATTGGTCCTATGGCGCGCGAAAGGCGGGCTTCGAGGTCCGCCAGTTCCGGCGCGGCAAGTGCGGTCGCGCTGGGCGTGACAGCGGCTTGGCTGCGGTCTTGCAGTGCAGCCCGGAATTCCAGCGCGGTCTGGAAGCGTTCGGCGGGGTCCTTAGCGAGCGCGCGCATGATGGCGGCGGAGATGGCGGCCGGCACGAGAGGATTCACCATGGCTGGATTAGGGGGAATGAGGCTCAGTTGCGCGCTCATGAGTGCGTGCTCCGTATCGCCCTGAATGGGGCGCCGGCCGGTGACCGCTTCGTAACAGGTGAGGCCGACGGAGTAGATATCGGAACGGGCGTCGGCCTGGCCGGAGCGGATCTGCTCGGGCGACATGTAGGCGATGGTTCCAACCGCGAGGCCCGTGCCAGTCAGCCGCTGTACGCCGACGGATTTCGCGATGCCGAAATCGGTCAGCTTTACGGAGCCGTCCGCGGCGATCAGGATATTGGCCGGCTTGATATCCCGGTGAATCACGCCGCGCTCGTGGGCAAACGCAAGGGCTTCGAGGACCTGCGTGACGTAGTGGACCGCCGCGGGCACCTCGACTCGCCCGCGGCGCAGCATCTCCTCCAGGCTGACGCCTTCGACCAGCTCCAGGATCATGACCAGGCGGTCGTCAATGCGCAGGGCCGTGTAGAGGGCCGCGATGTTAGGATGCTGGAGGCTGGCGTGAACCTTGATCTCACGAAGGAAGCGGTCGGCAAGGGTCGGATCGTCATCGAGATCGGGAAGGACGACTTTCATCGCCTCCTCCCGGCCCGTGATCAGGCTGCGCACGCGAAAGACCTTGCCCATACCGCCGCGGCCCAAAACGCCGGTGACCTGATAATCACCGAGGATGTCGCCGATCTGAATAGCCATTGATCTGACTCTAACGCGAACTTTCGGATGATATGGCGGCCCAGGCCCCGCGCAACGAAGCTGTAGGACAGACCACAAAAGACGATGGTCTGTCCTACCTCAGTTGGATTGTGGACGGCCGTTTGCGCTGATAGACTACCTATCGGCAACCTTCCATGATTTTGCAATCCGGCCCTCGCCTTGTCGTCGGCCTTCTGGTCGTACTTCCCGCTCTCGCGCAGTGGGACGACGCGCTGCTGAAGCCTTACGTGATGAACCACCGCGCCGCCACTTCCTCGCCCGCGGATCTATCCTTCCTGCACGACGCGCCGGCCGGGAAGGATGGCTACATCCGGATACAAGGCGGACACCTGGTCAAGCCCAACGGCCAGCGCATCCGCTTTTGGGGCGTCCATCTGACTGACTGGAGCCGCGGCTCCGTCGAACTGCCGCCCAAAGAAGATATCCCGATGTGGGCTGCAACTCTGGCCCGCTTCGGCGTCAACATCGTGCGGCTCCACTTTCTCGACCTTGCGGCTCCGCGCGGCATTATCGATTCCACCAAGGATGACAGCCGTTCCTTCGATCCGCAGCAGCTCGACCGGCTGGATTTTCTGGTCTCCGAGTTGAAGAAACGCGGCATCTATATGGATCTTAACCTCAATGTCGGCCGCTCCTACAAAGCGGGCGACGGCGTCGCGGGGTTCGACCAGATCCAATGGGGCAAGGGGTTGGCATTGTTCGATACGCGCCTGATCGAGCTGGAAAAGGAATACGCCAAACAGCTTCTGACGCACGTCAATCCGTACACCAAAACCGAATACCGCAATGAGCCGGCCATCGCCCTGGTGGAGATAGTGAATGAGAATGCGCTCTACCTGGGATTCTCTTCGCGAGTGCCCTTCTACGAAGAGGAACTCACCAAACTCTACAACGACTGGCTGCATAAGAAGCTCACTCCCGAGCAGTTACAGAAAGTACGCGAGGTATCCGGGTTAACAGCCGGCGTAGCGGCCGATGCGCCCGTGCCTCGGCTCAAAGGCAACGAGCCCGCAACGGCTCCCAAGGAGCGGTACAACGCCGAGATGGCATTCTTCATGGATGCGGAGAATCAGTTCTATCAGGATATGAGCGGTTACTTGCGGAAAACGCTGGGAGTCAGGCAGCCCATCATCGGCACTGCCGATCACAGCCATACCAGCGCGCCGTATTCGATGCTGGCCACCTTATCCAAGCTGGATATTCTGGACGGCCACATCTATTGGAACGGGAATCAGCCCATGGTGAACGACCCGCTTCACTCCACCGTGGTCCAACTGTCGCGCACGGCGTTCGCCGGCAAGCCTTATACCGTGAGTGAGACCAACCATCCGTTCCCCAATGAATGGGCCAG
>Ga0302326_10017498_pt1 | contig 14957 bp, 15 predicted proteins | sample Palsa_T0_3_FD_202264 | JGI IMG/M metagenome (GOLD analysis project Ga0302326, IMG submission 202264) | Peat permafrost microbial communities from Stordalen Mire near Abisko, Sweden - Palsa_T0_3 | ecosystem: Environmental > Terrestrial > Soil > Palsa > Peat permafrost | place: Sweden: Abisko... | reverse complement strand
TGAAAGTATCGCTCGATGCAAAGACGGAACTGCCGTCGCGCTTCTGGTTGCCCGGGTCCACCACGAAGCGGCTCGACGCGCGGGCACTCGAACTCCTGGCCGACGTCGGCCTCGCGCGAGCCAAGGACACGCTTGCGGCGCAGCTTTCGTACGGGCATAAGCGCGCGCTGGAACTCGCGATCTCGCTCGCGCAAGATCCGGCCATCCTCTTGCTCGACGAGCCGACCGCCGGCATGGGCACCGAGGACATCGGACGGATCACGAAGCTCATCGGTCGCGTGCGCGAGGGGCGCACGATCGTGCTCGTCGAGCACAACCTGCGCGTCGTGGCAGACCTTTCCGACCGCATCACGGTGTTGCAGCGCGGAAAAGTGCTGGTCGAAGGCAGCTACGAGGAAGTTCGACGCGACCCGCGCGTGATCGACGCGTATCTCGGGGGAGGCGCGGGCGCCCATGCTTGAGACCCGCAACCTGCACGCGTACTACGGCGAAGGGCACGTCCTGCGCGGGGTCGACCTGCGTGTCGAAAAAGGCGAGGTCGTCACCCTGGTCGGGCGCAACGGCGCCGGCAAGACGACCACGCTCAAATCGATCATGGGCCTGGTCTCGAAGCAATCCGGCGAAATCGTTTTCGACGAACGGTCGATCGCCGGACTCACCTCCGACAAAATCGCGCGCCGCGGCATCGGCTTCGTTCCCGAAGAACGCGGCATCTACGCCTCGCTGACCGTGCTCGAAAACCTGACCATGCCCGTGATCGTCGGCGAGACCGCTTGGACGCTCGCGCGCATCTACGAACAGTTTCCGATCCTGCGCGAGCGCGCGAAAGCGATGGGCACGACGCTCTCGGGCGGCGAGCAGCAAATGCTTGCCATCGCGCGCGTGCTGCGCAGCGGCGCACGCCTGATCCTGTTGGACGAGCCGACCGAGGGACTCGCGCCCGTGATCGTCGATGCGATCGGCGATTTGCTGCTCGCGATCAAGAAGTCGGGCGTTACCGTCTTGCTCGTCGAGCAGAACCTGCGCTTCGCAACGCGCGTCGCCGACCGGCACTACTTGATGGTGCACGGCAAGATCGTCGACACGATGAGCAACGCCGCGGCGATCGAACGCGAAAGCGAGCTCCTCGCGCACCTCGGCGTCTAGCGAACTGCGAGTTCCGCCGTGGAGACGAGCCGCTTAGAGCAAAATCGGCTCCTCGTCTTCAAAGGGGAGCACGACGCTCGGGCGCAGGCGGTGCATCAGCTCGCCGACGACGCCGCGCCGTGCGATCAGGATGATGATCGCGAACACGAGACCCATCACGATGTTCGTCTTGTCGCCGATCGGGGTTTTCGAGACGAAGAAATCCAGCGCTTGAAAGATCGCGGCGCCGATCATCGGCCCGTAGATCGTGCCGATTCCGCCGAGGATCGTCATCATCACGATGGCGCCCGAGGTGTGCCAGTCGACGCCGTCGAGGCCCGAGAGGCGGTTGCCGATCGCGTACAGCGCGCCCGCGAGCCCGGCGAGCGTTCCGGAGACGACGAAGGCCGCTAGCTTGAAACGGTCCGTATCGTAGCCGATGCTCTTCGCGCGATTTTCGTTCTCCCGCATCGCGGCAAGCACCGCTCCGTATGGCGACGTGACGATTCGAACCGCAACGACCGTGGCGATCGCGGTGATGGCCAGGACGAGATAATAGTAGACGTGGTCGTCTTCGAGCGAGAGGCCGAAGAACGTGCCGCGCGTCGCGACCGTCAGGCCGTTGTCTCCGCCCGTGAGATCGATCATTTGATAGGCGAGGAAATACTGAATCTCCGCAATCGCGAGCGTGATCATGGCAAAGAAAATTCCGCTCCGCCGCACGGAAATCGCTCCGACCGCCGCGGACAGTACGAACGCATATGCCACGCCGGCCAACACCTCGAGCGGAAACGACGTGACGCCGTGGGCGATTGCGATCGTCGCGACGTAGCCCGCGCCGCCCCAAAACAGCGCGTGGCCGAACGAGAGCAAACCCGTAAAGCCGAGCAACACGTCGAAGGCCACGGCGACGAGCGCGAAACAAACGAGGTCGATCGCGAACACGATGTAGACGCCGGGAATGACCGGAAGCACGAGGCCGAGCACCAGCAACGCCGCGCCCACGATGGCGCCACGCCGGCCTGCGATCACGCCGTGCGCTCCGCCGTGCCGAACAGGCCGGCCGGTCGGAATAAGATCACGAGCACCATGACGATGAAGATCAACGTGTTCGAGATCGGCGGATAGAGCACGGCGCCGACCGCCGCGATGATGCCGAGCGCGAAGCCCGCCACGATCGACCCGCGGATGGAGCCGAGGCCGCCGATCACGACGATCGCGAAGGTATTGATGATGATGGAATCGCCCATCGTGGGCGACACGTTGGTATTCGGCGCGGCGAGCACGCCCGCGAGCGCCGCAAGTGCCGCCCCGAACGCGAACGTTCCGCTGACGAGCCGGCGCGTGTCGATGCCGAACGCCCGCGTCAATTCCGGTTTCTCCGTGGCCGCGCGGATTCGCGCACCGAGCCGCGAGCGTTCGATCGCGAGGTACACCGCGAAGCACACGATCAAGCACACGACGATCACGAACAGCCGGTAGGTCGGGTACACCGTGAAACCGAGGTTCGTCGCGCCGGAGAGGATGTCGGGGGTTTGGTAGGGCGAACCGAGCGCGCCCGCGGCCAATCTCATCACGTCTTCGATGATGAGCACGAGCGCGAATGTAAGCAGCAGGTTATAGAGCGGATCGAGGGAGTACAGCCGGCGCAGCAGTAGCACCTCGATTCCCAGGCCAAACGCGCCCACCACGATCGGTGCCACGATCAGCGCGGCGAAGAAGGGAAGGTGGACGAGTTGCGCGCCGTAGTACGCCACGAACGCGCCGAGCATGTACATCACGCCGTGCGCGAAGTTGACGATCCGCAGCATCCCGAAGATGATCGAGAGCCCGAGGGCCAACAGCGCGTAGAAGCCGCCGTTCACGAGACCGTTGAAGATCTGGATCAGCAGATAGTCGGGTGAGATGCTCGGCACGAGCCTGCGCTTACCAGTCCTTGTTACACGTCGACTGCGCTTCGGGCCGGAAGGCTTTGTCGGCTGGGATCGTCTCGATGATCTTGTACCACGCGTGGGGCTCCTTGATGACGCTCTTGTCAAGGACATCGACAACGATCATCGTGTGAATCACGCTATGGTCGCGCGCGCGCCATTGCGCGTCGTGGGCGTAGAAGTCGTTGAATTTGCGGCCGTCCAAATACCCTTGTACTTTGTCGGCATCGACCGAGCCGACGGCTTTGATCGCGTTCAACCACTGCGTCGTCGCCGAGTAGTCGGCGGCCTGGATCGAGGTCGGGCGCAGCCCCCCTCCGACGCGCTTTGTAAAGCGGTCGGCCCAGTCGCGTGCGGCCTTGTCCTGGTTCCAATACCACGACGTCGTGATGTGAGAGCCGGCGAACACGTCGGGCAGCGCGTCGACATCGGACAGGAAGAGCAAACCAACGGCGATCTTCATCGTCTTGTCGAGGCCGAACTGTTTGACTTGCTTCATCGTGTTGACCGTGTCGGCGCCGGCGTTGAAGATGCCGAGGACCTGCGCCTTCGATTCCTTGGCTGCCAGCAGGTAGGACGAAAAGTCCGTGGTGCCGGGGAACGGATACATGTCGGAATGAACGAAGCTGCCGCCTTCAGACGTAACGGCGGACGTGAAGTCGCTTAGCATCGATTGACCGAAAACGTAGTTCGGAACGATGCCGTACCACGTTTTCCCATCCGGCTGGCGCGCGATGTTGTGCCCCGTGGAGTACGCGAGCGCGTACGTGTCGTACGCGTAGTGGTACGTGTAGCGGCTGCAGTTCGCGCCGGTCAACGCGGACGACGCGCCGCCCGTGACGATTTCAAGTTTGTGCTTCTGCTTCGCGACGGCGTCGACGGCGATGGCCGTGGCTGAATTCGTCAGATCGAGCGCCAGTTCAGCGCCGCCGTCGAAGGCCTCCGCGGCCTTGGCCGCCGCTTCGGGGCCGTTGTTCCGGTGATCGATCGTGTCGACTTCGACCGGCCGCCCGAGCACGCTGCCGCCGAAATCCTCGACCGCCATCTTCGTGGCCTCGACCGCGCCTTGGCCGGCGATCGCGGAGTAGACGCCCGACATGTCGGTGATCACGGCAATTTTGATGGGACCGGCGTCCGCGCCGACGGGGACCGGCGCAGCCGCCGGGAGTGTCATCGCAAGCGCCGTGGATAGCGCCAAAAATAAACGACTTGTGTTCACGGGCTCTCCTTACATACCGTTACGCACCGAAAAAACGAAAAATACCGCTGCGATTTGATAGCCCCCGATTCATCGGGTTCCGGTAGATTCCCGCGACGAAATATACCTATATGCGGAGGTGGCCGCGACCGGAGCGTCCCAGACCTACGTATGATAGACGTGCACACCCACCTGCATCCGCCAAAGCTGTTTGCGGCCATTCGGCGCTGGTTCGCCGAGCGCAGCACGTGGGATCTGTCCTCTCATCCGACGGACCCGGCGGACGTGGCGGCCGCACTCCGCGCCGAAGGTGTCGAGCGCTTCGTGTTCTTCAGTTACGCGCACAAGCCGGGAATTGCGCGCGACCTCAACGCCTGGTTGAACGCGACCGCGCGCGATCTCGACGGTTTCGGGCTGCCGCTCGGGACGGTGCATCCGGACGATCCCGAGTATCTGGAAGACGTGAGGCTCGCGCTCGATGCCGGCTGTCTCGGCATAAAACTACATGAGGACGTGCAAAGACTCGCGGTCGACGACGTTCGCTTCGACCCCGTCTATCGCGAGCTCGCCGCGCGCGGTGCGTTCTTGCTCGCGCACGTCGGACCGATCCCATGGGCGTATCCGCCCGACGAGGGCGCCGCGCGAATCGAGCGCGTCCTCGAGCGCCATCCCGGCCTCAACATCGTGGTCGCGCATTACGGCACACCCGACACGCGCCGCTACTTCACGCTGATGGACGAGCATCCGCGCTTGCACCTCGATACGACGATGGTCTTCGCGGCGGATTCACTCGTAGGAAACGAGCGCGATTTCGATGTGGCGCTGCTCGAGTCGCATGCGGAACGCGTGTTGTACGGAACCGATTTTCCAAACATTCCGCACGCCTACGATAGCGAACGTCGCGGGATCGAGGCGCTCGCCCTCACGCGGGGAGCGCGCGCCGCGATCTTCCACGATAACGCAGCGCGGCTGATCGCGCAGGCGACGGCGAACCGCTGAGCGCGTTCGCGAGGCGACCCCGCGTGCCGGTACGAAAGCCGTGGCGATGGATCGAGCGCTAGCGGCCGCGGCCGCCTCCTACGGTGTCTCCACAATGTTCGAAGCCGCGGGGCGCAGCGGGCTCGTCGACCTCGATCTGATCGTTCACATTCCCGAAGCGAAGGTCGCCGGCCGCGCGCGGACCGTGTTCTGCGGCCAGGACGACAACCTGATGGTGCCCGCCGCGATCGCGCGCGCCGAGCGTGGCGATATCCTCGTGATGCGGATGCCGCAGAGCCGGCCCGTGTCGCTGCTCGGCGAGTTGCTCGCGACGCAGTGTCTGGCGCGCGGGGTTGCGGGCGTGCTCGTCGACGCTGCGATTCGCGATGCGGTCGCGATCCGCGACCTCGGCCTGCCGGTGTGGTCGCGCTACGTGCGCGCGCGCAGCGCATCGAAGAAAATCGTCGGAGAACTCGACGGCACCCTCGAGATGGGCGGCACCGCGATCGCTTTTGGCGATCTGATCGTTCTCGATGGTGACGGCGCGCTCGCAGTCCCCGCCGCTCGCGCGGCGGAAGTCGTCCGGCGTGCAGGCGAGCGCGACCTTGCCGAGGTGGGGAAACGGGAGCGCTATCGTAATGGAGAACTATCGTACGACCTGGACGGACTGCGCGAAATAGTCGAAGGCCGTCCCACCCTGTGATCGAGGCGTCATGAGCGATTCGTCAGTTTCCGCCCACATCGAAGACCTGGTCGCGGAAGAACACCAACTCTTTGCTCTTGCCGAAGAACGGCCGCTCGCTGCGGACGAGAAAAAGCGTCTCGACGAGTTACAGGTGCTGCTCGACCAATACTACGATCTGCTGCGCCAACGGCGCGCGCGCGAGGAGTTTGGACAGAGCACGGATTCCACGCACTTGCGTGCGCCGGAGACGGTTGAAGACTACTTGCAGTAAAGCCCGCTCAGCGCCGGGCGCTGCTCGAAATGGGGTGTAGCAAGAGCATCAGCGCAGGCGGTAGCCGACCGGCATCAGCTGGATGCCGAACCGATCGGAGAGCGTGCCCCAGATCCCGCGCGGTACGAACAGGGAAAAGAGCAGCGCCGACGCGCCTAGGCCAATGAGATACCAGACGCCGGAGCCGCCGAAAATCGTCTCCACCAAAAAGAACAAAACGGCTCCGATAATTGGTCCCTCAAACGTTCCGAGGCCGCCGACGAGCGTCATGAACAGCATGTACGCCGTCCACTGCACGCTGAAATACGTTTTCGGCTGGAACGTGACCAAGGTCGAAAGCGTCAGCGATCCCGCCGCGGCGCATCCGGCCGCCGCCAGGACGAATATCAGCCGTTTGGTCGCGAACACGCGTACTCCGACCGATGCGGCGGCTTCCTCGTTATCGCGGATCGCTTGGATGGCGGCGCCGGTTCTGCTGCGCAGTAGCCAGAACCCGATGCCGACGAAGAGGGCCATCGTGCCGAATGCGAGCCAATAGTCGTACGATCGCCGGGCGCCCGGTGCAAACGCCGAAAGCGCGATCAACGAAATGCCCGTCTCGCCTTGCACGAGACCGTCGAGATTGACGAGCAGATGCGCGAGTTCCGCGAGCACCCACATACCGATCGCGAACTCACCGCCGCGCAAGCGCAGTGCGAAGGACGCGAGCGGAAACGCGAAGAGCGCGACGACCAGCGGCGCGAGGAGCAGCGCGAGATAGACCTCGACCCCCGCGTACGAAAGCCGAATCGCCACATACGCGCCGAGTCCGAAGAAGGCTTGCTGTCCGACCGAAACGAGGCCGCCGTAGCCGGCCAGCGCGTTCCACATCGCGGCCAGGATCACGTAGATGAACAGCGTCGTGAGCCGGTCGGTGAGATACGAGCCGAGATACGCCGGACCGAACGCGAGCACCACGAGCAGCGCGATGAGGCTGCCCGCGGCCGCGAGCGATAGCGGGCTCCAGCGTCGAACGGCGACCGCCTGCGAGCCGTTCACGCCGGCGCCCGTTTGCGCGCCGGGAGAAAGCCCCGCCAGTCGCGTCCGGCCAAAACGAATCGTGCCGCAAGCGCTAACAGAAACACCACGTGCCCGCCGATCAAGAAGCCTTGTGGGCTGATCTGCGACCCGAGATTTTGCGCGACGCCGAGGACGATGCCGCCGATCAGCGTGCCCCAGAGCGATCCCGTGCCGCCGATAACGACTGCTTCAAACGCGAAGATCAACTGCTTCGGGCCGGCGTACGGATCGAACGTGGAGCGCATGGCGAGGAACGTGCCCGCGATCGCGACCGTGACGAGCGCGATCGCGGTCGCCGCCGCGTAGACGTTGCGCGCATCGATGCCGACGAGTTCGGCCGTTTCGGGATCTTCCGCGCACGCACGAATCGCCCGGCCGAGCGGCGTGTAACTAAGGAAGAGCTGCAAGGCGCCGAGTAACGCGACCGCGACCACGAGGGTGAGCACTGCCAGTTGTCCGACCTCGATTCCGCCCGGTCCGCTCCAGCCGGCAAACGAGAGGTCGCCGATCGCCGGCGCAAGCGATCGGGTATCGGCTCCGAAGCGCTGAAACATCGAATTATCGAGAATGACCGCGAGGCCGAACGTGCTGAGCAAGGGCGTGAGCGGCCCCGAACGTAGACTGCGCTCGAAAATCGTTCGTTGCAGCAGATACCCGGCCGCCGCCATGATTGGAACTGCGGCGAGCAGGCCCAAGAACGGCGAGATCCCGAACTGCTGCGCGATCGACCACACGAGATATGCCGAGAGCACCGCGATGCTGCCGTGCGCGAGATTGATGATGCGCATGACGCCGAAGAGGAACGACAAGCCGCACGCGATCAGCGCGTAATACGCACCGAGCAGAATGCCTTGAAGAATCTGGTCAGCGAACATCATGCGTGCGCGCCGCCTGCACCGCGCCGCAACCCGAAGTATGCTTCGGTCACGCGTTCGCGCGTCATGTCGGCGGCCTTTCCTTCGAGGACGATGCGGCCTTCGAGCATGCATGCCACGCGCGTCGCGATGCGCAGCACGCGCGAAAGGTCTTGCTCGACGAGAACGATCGTCGTGCCGCGGCCTTCGATCACGCTGTGCAGCGATTCGTACACCGCCTGCACGGCGACGGGTGAGAGCCCGAGTGAGACCTCGTCGAGCAGCAGCACGCGAGGGTTGGTCATGAGCGCCCGTCCGATGGCGGTAGCCTGCTGCTGGCCGCCTGAAAGTTCGCCCGCGCGGCGCCGCATTAGCGGCTTCAGCAACGGAAACGCGTCGAGTACCGTCTCGATCGTCCAGCGTCCGGGGCGGCCGTTCGCGCCCGCGACTTTGAGATTCTCTTCCACGGTCATGCCGCCGAACAGCCTGCGGCCCTCGGGGACCAGGGCGATCCCTAGGCGAACGCGCCGGTTCGCGCGCATCGTTCCGAGTTCCGTACCGTCGAAGATGATCCGGCCGCCGGCCGCTCGGTGGGAACCCGCGATCGTGCGCAGCAGCGTCGTCTTGCCCGCTCCGTTGGCGCCGACGAGCGCGAGAATTTCGCCTTCGGATGCGGCGAGCGATACCTCGCTGACCGCTTGCAGCAGGCCGTGGCGGGCGCTGAGGTTTTCAACCGCGAGCAAACTCACGTGACGCCGCTCCCGAGATAGGCTTCGATCACGGCCGGATGCGCGAGCGCGACCTCGGGGGTGCCTTCCGCGATCACGCGGCCGGCATCCATGCACACGAGCCGCTGAGCAACTTGAAGAAGCACGTGCAAGATGTGCTCGATCCAAACGATCGCTATGCCGCGGCCGAGCAACTGGCGGATGATCGCGACGAGTTCGTTTGCTTCGGCGTCGGTGAGGCCGCCGCCGATTTCGTCCAGCAGCAACACCTTCGGACCCGTCGCGAGCGCGCGTGCCAGTTCCAAACGCTTACGATCCAGCAGTCCGAGCGTCTCGGCCTGACGGTTCGCAACATCGAGCATGCCGCACAGCCGCAGGGATGCGATGCTCTCTTCGTACGCGCGCCGGCGCGGCAACCCGCCTCCCATGGACGCGGCCACGAAGACGTTTTCGAAGACCGTCATATTCGTAAACGGCCGCGGTATCTGATGCGTGCGCGCGATGCCGAGCCGGCAGCGCGCTGCGGCGTCCGAATGCGACACGTCGTTCCCCTCGAAGGCGACCGTCCCGGCCGAGGGCGCATACGATCCGGCGAGTACGTTGAGCAGGCTCGTCTTGCCCGCTCCGTTTGGCCCCACGATCCCCACGGCTTCGCCGTCACGCACGTTGAAATCAACGTCGGCCACCGCCACGAAGGAGCCGAAGCGCTTGGTGATGCCGCGCGCGACGATGATCAACTGAGGTCGTCCGCTCGGGCAAACGGCAAACCGACGTAGTTCTCGGCGAGCGTTTGCGCCGCCGCGCGGGACGTCGTCACGTAGCGCAGTTCCGCGAGTTGGAGGCGGTGTTCGAACGGATCGCGATCGTCGAAACGATGCAGCATGCGCGTCATCCACGCCGAGAAGCGCTGCGTGTTCCAGACGCGGCGCAAACAGGTTTCCGAGTAGTCGTCGAGGCCGCTTGAATCGTGCCGGAAATAGTGTGCTTCGAAGGCGCGGGCGAGCACGCGGACGTCGGCGATCGCCAGGTTCATGCCCTTGGCACCGGTTGGCGGCACGATATGTGCCGCGTCGCCGGCGAGAAACAGGCGGCCGTACCGCATCGGCTCGGTAACGAAGCTGCGCATCGGGGTGATTCCCTTTTGCGAGACGGGGCCGGCGACGACGTCCGGGCCGCCGCGATCGCTGCCGAGGCGCAGGCGCAACTCGGCCCAGAAGCGGTCGTCGGGCCACTCGGCGAGTTCTTCGTTTGCCGGACATTGCAGATAGAGCCGCGTGACCGTCGGCGAGCGCATCGAAACGAGCGCGAAGCCGCGCTCGTGATTCGTGTAGATGAGTTCCTCGGAAACGGGCGGCGATTGTGCGAGAATGCCGAGCCAGCTAAACGGATACACATGCTCGTACACCGCCGACGCTCCCGCCGGAAGCGCGTCGCGGCACATTCCATGGAAGCCGTCGCAGCCGGCCACATAGTCGGCCACGATCGTGCCTTCCGCGCCCGCGGCATCGCGATAGCGCAGGCCGGCGTGCTCGCCCTCGAGGTCGCCGAGGGCGAGCGCCGGAGTTTCGAAGAGGATCGGCACGCCCGCAACACACAGCGCGGCGATGAGATCTTTCACGACTTCCTGTTGGCCGTACACGGTGACCGTTTTCCCCGCGGTGAGGTCTTCGAAATCGATGCGCCGGCTTTCATCGTTGAAGCGCAGCGCGATGCCGCGATGCGTCAGCGCTTCGCGGCGCAAGCGGTCGCCCGCGCCCATTTCGCAGAGCAGTTCGACGGTGCCGTGTTCCAGCACGCCCGCGCGCACGCGGCTCTCCACGTATGAGCGAGAGCGCGATTCGAGGACGATCGCAGCGATGCCGATGCGATGCAGCAAGAGCGCGAGCGTGAGACCAGCGGGTCCCGCACCGACGATTGCGACCTGCGTGCGAAGCATTTCTTGAACGCCGTTTTCCTTGACTCTCGACTCGTCCTATCATATGCTTATAAGTGATAATCATCTGTTTCCTGCTGAGAAAACGCGAGTAGGCAAGCGGCACCGTCCACGTATCGCTTGATGAGAATTCCACATAGAGAGCGAGAACCACAACGTGGATACGCTAGAAGCGGAGCAAGGTAATGTCAACTGATTCTTCGAGACGCGCGTTTATCCGAACCGTTGGAGCCGCGGCCGGCGGCGCCGCGCTGACGGCCGGAGTGCCCTCGCTGTGGGAAGGCGCCGGTGCGGCCGAGGTCGTCAAAGTCGGTTTCGTGAGCCCGCGCACGGGGCCGCTCGCCGGGTTCGGCGAGGTCGATCCGTTTGTCATCGACGTTGCCCGCAAAGCCCTCGCGAGCGGTATCGCGAGCGGCGGCAAGACCTATGGCGTGGAGATTCTCGATCGGGATTCGCAGTCGGATCCCGCCCGCGCCGGTCAATTGGCAAAGGAGCTCATCGACAAAGACGGGGTGGACATGATTCTCGTCACCTCGACGCCGGAGGTTGTCAATCCCGTTTCCGACGCGAGCGAGGCGGCAGGTGTTCCGTGTCTGGCCACGGTGATGCCGTGGGAGGCGTGGTACTTCGGGCGTGGCGCGAAGCCGGGTCAGCCGTCCCCGTTCAAATGGACGTTTCTCTTCAGTTTCGGAGTCAAGAGCTTCTTTGATTGCTACGTCTCGCAGTGGCACGAAGTCGCGACGAATAACAAAGTCGCGGTCATGTACCCGAACGATGCCGACGGGAACGCGATCCGCGCACATCTGATTCCCGATTTGGAAAAGGCAGGTTTCACGGTCGTCGACCCGGGCGGCTACGAAGATCTCACGAGCGACTACTCCGCGCAAATCGCACGCTTCAAAGCCGAGAACTGCCAGATCTTCAACACGTTTCCGCTTCCGCCGGACTTCGCCACTTTCTGGCAACAAGCAGCGCAGCAGGGGTACGCGCGGACCGTGAAGATCGCGCAGATTGCGAAGACGGGTCTGTTCCCCTCGACGGTCGAGTCGCTCGGATCGCTCGGCGACAAACTCGCGAGCGGATGCTACTGGCATCGCGATTACCCGTACAAGTCGTCGCTTGCCGGCATCACCTCGCGCGCCCTCGCGGACGACTACGAACGCGCGACGGGGAAGCAGTGGTCGCAGCAGCTCGGCGCGTCGTTGTCGCTGTTCGACGCGGGAATAACGGCGCTCAAGAATTCCGGTGCGCCAAAGGACAAAGCGGCCCTCGCCAAAGCCCTCTCGACGCTGCGGACCGAGACGATCGTCGGGAAAGTCGATTTCACCTCGGGCCCGGTTCCGAACGTCTCCCCGACCGCAATCATCGGGTTTCAATGGGTGAAGTCGAAGCCCGGCAGCAAATACGCGTTCGACGCCGTCATCACGGAGCACGCGGGCGATCCGAAGGTGCCGGTCGCCGCGAAGCTGTTGCCGTACTCGTGAAGGCTGCATCTGCTATCGGGTAAACGGGCGCGCATGAGCACGGCAACCAGACGCGATCGGGGAGAACGCGCGCTCGATACCGCGTTTCTCGAAGGAACCCTCGGCTTCACGATTCGGATCTGCCAACTCAAAGTTTTCGACGACTTCATCGATCGCCTTGCGCGCCGCGATCTGCGGCCGGCCGAGTTTTCGATCCTGTGCCTCATCGCGGATAATCCGGGTTGCCGTGCCTCGCGGCTCGCCGAGTACCTTTGGATCAAGCAGCCGAACTTCGTTCCGCTCGTTGCGGGGCTCGAGCAACGCAAGCTGGTGCTGCGTCGCAGAAGCGAGACCGACCGCAGATTTCACGATCTCTTTCTGACGGCGCTCGGCCGGCGAGTCGTCGCCAAGGCGAAAATCGTCGTTGCGGACCAAGAGCAGTACCTGACCGATCGTCTCGGACGAAAAAAACGCGACGAGCTGCTCGAGGCACTGAGAACGGTCGCGCGGCTCGACCTTCGCGCGGACCGCTAAGGCCCGAAAGGCAAGGAGTGATATGATGGTTGGCGGCGTCCATTCTGCGCTCGAGGAGTACGAAATCGCGTGCGGTTTCACGAGCTCGATCGACGTTGCCTCGCATTCAATTGTGAGGTGCAGGGCTGGCGTAACGCAGCGAGGTAACGTGGCCGCAAGGCGGACTCCGCGCAGATAATGGTTTTATAGATACTTTAGCCATGTATGTGATTTTAATTACTTCGGTTTCATTCGCGTCGCAGCAAGCGAGCCTTGACCAATGGCCATTGATGTACCCGTGATCGGAGATATGTTCTTGCACTTCCTCAAACTTCAAAAGTGCGTCGCGGGCGTTGCCGCGCTAGCACTGCTCACCGCCCCCGCTATGCGGGCCGCGACCGCAGACGAGGCCACTGGCGTCTCGTCTGCGCAACTCGAGGGGGCCGCCGGCGACGACGGCAGTTCCTGGCTCTGGTACGGGCGCGACCTTGGGGCGAGCCGCTTCAGCTCGCTGCAAGCCGTTGACAAAGCTTCGGTTTCAAAGCTTTCGCTCGCATGGAAGAAAACGCTCGGGCCGCCCGTTTCGATGGAAGGCACGCCCATCGTTGCAAACGGGGTCATGTACGTGACGACGGGAAATTCGACGATCTGGGCGTTCGACGCCGCGTCGGGCGCGAAGAAGTGGGTCTACACCTACCCGCTGCCGCCGTCGTCGTTGCCGCGCGCGTGCTGCGACACGGACAATCGCGGCGTCACGTTGAGCGGCAATAAAGTCATTTTCGGCACGCTCGACGCACATCTCGTGGCGCTCGACGCCGCAACCGGGAAGGTGCTGTGGAACACGATGGTCGCCCCGAATAGCCGCGCGTACAGCATCACGAGCCCGCCGCTGCCGGTCAAGAATCTGGTGTTGACGGGCGAGGGCGGGGGCGAATACACCACGCGCGGTTTCATCGCTGCCTACGACGTGAACACCGGCAAACAGGTGTGGCGCCATTTCACGATTCCGGGTCCCGGCGAGCCCGGCTATGACACCTGGAAAGTTCCGGGCGTCGCTGCTCGCGGCGGCGCGCCGACGTGGCTGCCGGGCACCTATGACCCGAAGCTCGACACCGTCTATTGGGGCACGGGCAACCCGAACCCCGACTGGGACGCGAATAGCCTCAAAGGCACGCTCCTTTACTCCAGTTGCGTGCTCGCGCTCTCGCCGGAAACCGGCAAACTGAAATGGTTCTACCAATTCACGCCGCACGACATCTGGGATTTCGATAGCGTGAGCGAACCGATTCTCGTCGACGCCACGGTCGGCGGCGCCACGGTCCCGGCAATCGCGCATGCCGATCGGAACGGCTACCTCTACGTGCTCGATCGAACCAGCGGCAAGCTGATCTACGCCGTACCGCTGCTCGATAAGGCGAACTGGGGATCGGTCACCCGCGACGGCAAGATTTCGTTCAACCAAGCAATTCAGACTGCCGCAAACGATCGCAAGCCGTATCAACTCTATCCGTCGGTGATCGGCGGCAAGAACTGGGAACCCGCGGCGTACGATCCGCAGAAGCATCTTATGGTGATTCCACTGCTCGAGGGCTCGATCGAGATCGATCCGCTGCCGAAGTCGGATATGAACCCGAAGGCAGCCACGTTCAACGGCGGCGCCGGCTTCAGCAAGCCGGTGCTCTCGGGCAGCGTCGTTGCGATCGACATCACGAGCGGCAAACAAGTTTGGAAGAAGCACTTTCGTTCGCCGATGACCGACGGCGCGCTCATCACGGGCAGCGGGCTCGTGTTCCTCGGAACTCCGGAAGGCAAATTGCTGGCCCTCGACGAGGCCACGGGCGACACCGTGTGGTCGACGACGACTGCAAGCGGACTCAACGCCTCACCGATGACGTACTCCGAAAACGGCAAGCAGTATATTTCGATCTTGTCCGGCACGGGCGGCGTCGTTTCGAAGTTCTTCGCACCGGCGGTGCCGTGGCTCTCGAAGATTCCGAAAGGCTCGCTCGTGTACACGTGGGTATTGAACTCGAGCGGCGCCATGGCGCCGTCGGGCGCGATGCCTGCGAGTTCGCCCGGAGCCATGCCCGCGGCTACGTCGCGCTGACGTTCCCGCGGTAGGAAGATCAATCGTGAAACTCGCTGTCCTCGTCGCCGTTTCGGCAGCTGCCGCGCTCTCCGTCGCGATCCTGCCGAATGGTCCCACGAGGGCGGCGAGC
>Ga0302326_10017495_pt1 | contig 14959 bp, 10 predicted proteins | sample Palsa_T0_3_FD_202264 | JGI IMG/M metagenome (GOLD analysis project Ga0302326, IMG submission 202264) | Peat permafrost microbial communities from Stordalen Mire near Abisko, Sweden - Palsa_T0_3 | ecosystem: Environmental > Terrestrial > Soil > Palsa > Peat permafrost | place: Sweden: Abisko... | reverse complement strand
ATTCCTCTGGTGATTTTGTGGTTTGGCATCGACGAATCGGCCAAGCTTTTTCTGGTTGCACTGGGTGTTTTCTTCCCGGTCTACATCAATACGTTTCACGGGATTCGCTCGGTCGATCGCGGACTTCTGGAAATGGGGCGAACGTATGGCCTGTCGGGATGGCCGCTATACCGCGAGATCATTCTGCCCGGAGCTTTGCCCTCCATTCTGGTGGGTGTGCGCTTCTCTCTCGGGCTGATGTGGGTGATCTTGATCGTCGCCGAAACGATTTCAGCGCGCTCCGGCATCGGCTACATGACGATGAACGCACGCGAGTTCATGCAGACCGACATCATGGTGGTCGGCATCCTGCTTTATGCAATTTTGGGGAAACTCGCCGATGTTCTGGCGAAAGGATTGGAGCGCTACTGGCTGCGCTGGAATCCAGCGTATCAGACGGCGCGATAGCGGATGACCCTGCCTGTAACTGTCAGGTCGAGAGAGATCGCGGCTTCCGACGCGCGTTGCTCGCGGGGTGTGTCGGTCGGAATCAAGAGCGTGAGCATCGCCTTCGGCGGACGCACGGTGCTAGAGAACTTCGATATTGAGATTTCCGCCGGTGAATTTGTGGCTATTGTCGGCCGTAGCGGATGCGGCAAGAGTACTCTCCTGCGGTCAGTCGTCGGTTTGGAAACACCGCAAGCAGGGACCATCACGTTGGGTAAGGTCGCCGCATCGAACAGCAAGCCAGACGTCCGCGTCATGTTCCAGGACTCTCGCCTGCTGCCGTGGAGACGAATTCTTCCCAACGTCATGCTCGGTCTTGAGCCTGCGCTTATTCCCCGGGCGCGAAAAGTCTTGACGCAAGTGGGCCTGGCAGAAAGAGCTAACGACTGGCCTGCCGCTTTATCGGGCGGGCAGCGTCAGAGGGTGGCGCTCGCGCGAGCTCTCGTCCATGACCCAAATTTGTTGCTTCTGGACGAACCTCTGGGCTCCTTGGACGCGCTAACGCGCATCGAAATGCAGCAGTTAATCGAAGACGTCTGGCGAAGCCGCGGCTTTACCGCCATGCTCGTAACTCATGACGTTGCCGAAGCGGTAAGCCTAGCGGATCGCGTGATCTTGATTGAGGGAGGGCACGTCGCATTGGACGAAGTCGTAAACATAGCTCGACCACGAACCCGCGGCAGCGCCCGCTTCGCGGCACTTGAAGAACGCATACTTGGCCGAGTGCTTCAACGCCGGACCAGTGCGGAGGTGTGGTAAGTGAGAAGAGATCTTAGGGCGGGAAACTCTAATGGCGAATGACGCGGCTGCACGAATTGTTCTCCCCGACCAGAAGGGGAGTTCGGACTATCCCGTTCACCCCTTGCTTGCGGAACGGCGCAGCGTTCGAGCCTTCTCCCCAAGAACAGTTGAACCGGAAATCTTAGGCAGTCTGCTGGAAGCGGCGCACTGGGCTGCTTCCTGCGCGAACGAACAGCCTTGGAGTTTCATCGTGGCTGTGAAAGGCGACAAACCTGAATTTCAGCGTCTGCTCGGTTGTCTGATTGAATTCAATCTGGAGTGGGCGCAGCATGCGCCGGTGCTCATCTGGTCTGTTGCCCGAATGACTTTTCAATCGACTGGAAAACCTAACCGGCATGCGTTTCATGACGTCGGCCTGGCGACTGCTGCTCTTACGGTCCAGGCAACGGCGTCCGGATTAGTGGTTCATCAGATGGCCGGCTTCGATGTCGAAAAATCCCGCCGCGAGTTTTCAATTCCTCAAGATCATGAACCCGTCGCGGTCTCCGCCATCGGATACCCTGGTAACCCGGCAGACCTGCCAGAGAAGTTACTCCAGAAAGAACTGGCCCCGCGACAACGAAAACCGCTGGCGGATTTCATCTTCGAACGCGGCTGGGGACGATCAACCGCCTGGACGCGGAGAGGCTAGGACTGGAGTGAGATCAAAACAACAGAACCACGAATCCTGCCACCGGCACGCCATCAGGGCAGCCGCCCGTGTAGCCCGTTAGCTAACCAGGTAATACAGGCGCCGCCGCTCGGTTCTCGCAAACTCTGCCTGCCTGCAATGGTCGCAGGGATTATCTTCCAGGAGTTCGTAAACGCGGTAAACCGCCTTGAGAGTGGCAGAAAATTGTTCCGCTTCCTCCGGAAACACACGATCGGCCGGCAGCCAATCGTGAAAGCGCAGATTCGCCATGGCCTTTGCGAAACCTGGACGAACCCCGCAGAGTAATACTGTCACTCCCCGTGCCTCCATCTCGTGCAGGAAATGGTCGAAGCGTTCGAGCGAAACCATGTCAGGATTGCGGGTCCGCTTAATGCGCAACACGACGAAATGAATGTCCTCGTCCTGAGTGCGCCGTTTCAAGTGATCGAAACAACGGTCGAGTTCCGGGGCCGCGCCGAAGAACAATTCACCTTCCAAATCGTAGAGCACCATCGCCGTACAAGGCCGATCCTCCGCGACGCGCTCGCGTATGACGCGGTCGCTGCTCACCACCAACTCGTCCCAACGCAGCAGCGCGGCACGCGGAACAAACATCAGAATCGACAAGGCTACGCCGATCAGAATGGAAAACTCCACACTGATGAAGATCGCAGCGAGGGCAGTAACCAGAACTAACGCGGCATCGTACCGTGAGGCCCGCATGGCATAGCTCAGCCGCCTCCAATCGACGAGACGCACCGCCGTTACCAGCAGTAACCCGGCGAGAGCAGCTTTGGGAATGAACCGGGCGAAGGGTGCGAGTGCAACCACTACGATTGCGACTGTTCCCGCCGCAAATACTCCGGAAACGCGGCTCACGGCTCCGGCTTGAAAGTTAATTGCGGAGCGCGTCAACGAGCCGGAGCCGGGCAAGCATTGGAAGAATCCTCCGGTAAGATTGGCCAGACCCTCAGCCAGACACTGCCGGTTGTAGTCGAGTGACTGGCGCGTGGTGTTGGCAATCGATTTTGCGATGGCTAACGCCTCTAGGAGTCCGAGAAAAGCAATGGCCAACGCGCTTCCCGACAGTTCCTTCACCCACCAGAATTGAATCTGAGGGATATGCGGCATTGGGAGATTGCGCGGGACACTGCCAACGACAGAGATAACAGTAGTTCCATCAAGCGCTGGCTTAGACCAGCCAAAGGCGGCGGCCAAGAGCGCCGCGACAATCAACGCCATCAGCATGTCAAATTGCGGCAGACGATATTTGTGCGCCAAACGCCTGAGCAGGACGACCAGAAAAATGGTGCCTACTCCGATGCCGAGAGCCCGCGGATTCACGTGGCCGCCACTAAGCGTGAGCCAAATGCGATAGAGCACATGCTGCTGGCCCGTCCCGCGATCGCGCAAACCCGTCAGGTTGCCCAGTTGGGTTATTCCGACCAAAGTGCCGGCCCCGGCCATGAAACCGATCACGACGGACTCCGAGATGTAGCGCGTTAAGTCTCCGAGTTTGAATATCGCGATCAGAATCTGGATACAGCCGATCATGATCCCCAACAGGAACATGGCCTGGTAAGCTTCGAGCCGCGCATCGGAATTGAAGAACCCGAGGGCGCTGAAAACCACGAGCGAAATGGCGTTTGTCGGACCGTTAATCAAGTGCGACGACGAACCAAAGATCGAGGCCACGAGCGTGACCACAATGGCGGAATACAGCCCAAAGCGCGGATCGACCCCCGCGATCAGAGCGTAAGCCATGGCTTGTGGCAACGAGATGGCAGCGACCGTCACGCCCGCGAGCAAATCGTTGCGGGTATTTCCCCAGGAGTAGTTGAACTTCATTCTGACTTACCTCGCCCTTCGCGCGAAAACAACACCCTCGGTCTGTGCGCCGATAGTCTTCTGGCCGACCGCATTGGTCGTGCAAATGAATGCTAGGGGAGGAAACAAATCGAACTCGCACCGTAATTATGCAGCTTTCCCGATTGCGCTGGCGCCTTCCACTTCAATCAGTTTTCCGGAGTGGACGTCGTAGACGAATCCGTAAACCGGAATCGACTTTGGTACCAACGGATGGTTCCGAATGCGCTCAACGTCGTCGATAACCGCCTGTGCCTGATCGCGGATGGTCAACCACTCGATGTATTCCCCAGCGTTAGATCCCGGGCCATGGCCAACGTCGCGGAAGCCCTTGGGCGTTAATTCCGCAGTCTCCAGACTCGAAGCCAGCAGCCCACGCATGACTTCGTTGGTGAAAAACTCCATCCCGCAGTCAGTGTGGTGGATGACAAAGAATTCGCGCGTGCCCAGCAGTTTGTAGCTAATCACGAGGGACCGAATAGCATCGTCGCTCGCCCGTCCCCCCGCATTGCGGATCACGTGCGCGTCCCCTTCGGCCAGGCCGGCATATTTGGCAGGATCGAGCCGGGCATCCATGCAGGTGAGAATTGCGAAGCGGCGGGCTGGCGGCAATGCTAGTTTGCTTTTGTCTCCGAAGTTGGCAGCATATGCGCGGTTGGACGCAAGTACTTCTGAAAGAACTTGACTCATTTGAAATCTCCCTGGTTGATCAACTTGGCTGGCGGCTTTTGCGCTTGAGTCTCACGACTCCAGTGCTTGCGGCTCCCGACGGAATCTGTTTTGAGCCGCTAGAGGCTTTGCTCCCACACGGTCTGTCGCTGACCGCTGCGAAAGTGGTAGTTCAACAACAACTTTCGCAGTATACTACATAGCCGATAGAACTACTAGACATATGAGGTTAGCTCATGATCCGCCCGATGTTTGCTGTCATGTTCCTGCTGCTCGGTCTTGCAGGTAACTCGTCAGATGCACCGGCGACGGCCGCTGTCAACCCGCCGGAGGTCACGGTTCTCCAAAACAGTCCTGGTCAAGCCGATGGGCTGATCTTCATCGCTCCCAAAGGAGCGGGCATTGGCGGTGGCCCCCAGCCGGGCCCGGTAGGTCCTGAAATCGTGGACAGCCGTGGCCACGTCATCTGGTTCTCCGAAGTGACAAATGGTCGAGTCGCAGCCGATTTTCGCGTCCAGTCCTATCGGGGCAAGCCAGTGCTGACGTGGGCGCAGCAGAGCAACTTCGGGAAGCTCGCCGGGGCTACGTCGGTGAACTACATCCTCGACGACACGTATCACGTCATCGCCAGCGTGCGTGCCGGCAACGGACTCAACGCCGACGCCCATGAGTTCTTGCTGACGCCGCAAGGCACCGCCCTCGTTACCATCTACGACGTCGTGACGGCCGACCTTTCCTCGGTCGGTGAATCGAAGAACGCAGAGGTGTGGGAGGGGTCGATCCAGGAAATCGATGTCGCCACCGGCAAAGTACTCTTCGAATGGCACAGCCTGGGCAAGGTTGGGTTCGACGAGAGCTATTGGCCACTGCCAGACTCGTCGGCAGCAGCCTGGGACTACATCCACATCAACGGCATCGCACTCGACGACGACGGCAACTTGCTGCTCTCGGCGCGTCACACCTCGACCGTCTACAAGCTCGACCGCCATACGGGCGAAGTAATCTGGCGACTAGGAGGCAAGAAGAGCGATTTTCGTTTCGGAACGGAAGCTGGTTTTTCCTTTCAACACAATGCTGTTGCGGCGGGGCACAACACGATACGCATATTCGACAACGAAGTGAATCCCAAGCCGGTCCTACCGTGGTCGCGCGTCATCTGGCTGAGGCTCGATCCCTCGGCGAAGACTGCGGCGCTGATCCGGTCCATCGCTCATCCCGATCATCTCTCGGCGATCTCGCAGGGGAGCGCGCAGCTGCTAGACAACGGCAACACGTTCGTGGGTTGGGGTGAGCCGGCGCACTTCTCGGAATTCGACTCCAACGGACGAATGATCTTCGACGCTACCCTACCGAAGGGCTACGATACCTACCGAGCCTACCGTTTCCGCTGGCCGCCTGATCAAAGATGACGCATTTCATTCGGCGATCATCGGTTTGCACCAAACCCTCCTCTATCTCCTGAAATACCTAGCCCTCACGACCGGTCGATACGATTCTGTCGACGCTTAAGACCTCACTCGCCAATGGTTCCTGATAGAGTCGTTCCAGTGCACCCGCTCGATTCTTCAACACGGCGGCGGGACTCAAAGTTCCTTTGTCAGTTATTTCGCGGGCTTCGACTGAAGGAAACGCTGGCGGAAAACACGTCGGACCGCCGTTTGAATCTCCATAAGACGAGGTGTTTTCGCCGGTCGTGATGCAACGACTGGGCCAGGAGAATGTTATGTTTCGCACCGATGTTGTCGGAAGTCTGTTACGCCCCGCTTACCATTCGCCGCAATACACTGCGCTGCTGGACCCGCAGTTACGCGAAGGGTATCGCCAGCGCGGTAATGATCCTGATCGTCTCCTTGATCTTTCCATCGAAATGGATAATGCAGTGATCGGCGATCATCCGGGCGTCATCTTCGGCCTCCATTTATGCCGGGGGAACAATCAAAGCAAATTCTATGCTGCTGGCGACTACGGACCGATTACGCGCATCTTTCGCAACACAAAATTCCATCGCTTCTTATTGGAGTACGATGACGAACGATCAGGCGGTTTCGAGCCGCTGCGCCCGGTGCCAGGAGATCGGGTGGTAGTGCTTGGGCTTGTAAGCTCGAAACGGTCGCAGCTCGAAAGCAAGGACGAGCTAAGAAATCGAATCGACGCAGCTGCGGTCTACATTCCGATGGATCGGCTCGCCCTGAGCCCGCAGTGTGGGTTCGCTTCGACGATGGAAGGGAATCTCGTAACTGCGGCCGATCAGAAAGCAAAGCTGCGCTTGGTCGCGGAGACCGTCGAGGAATTGTGGGGGAAGAGGCGAGTTACGGCATGAGTACGAGCAACGGTCGCAGATCCGCGTGAAGCAAGCGAGCGGCTTCGCAAAATAGCCAAGCGTTGTGAGTTATTTTCGCGCCTCCCATGACGGTACGAGCTCCTTTTTGGCTTCGAGTTCAACATCGTCGAATCGACGCCATTTGTAGAATGCGATGGACACAATCCAGCTCAGTGCAAACAGGCCGACGATGAAATACCCCAGTGTGCCGAAATTGTCGTTGAGCTTGGCGACTGCCCTCCAGAACCAACCTTCGAAATGAAAGTGTTCGCCCAGCAATCCCAGAGCCTCGATCCCTCCGACGACCAGTGCGACGACGACGGAGACGCAGGTGATCGTGATGTTGTAATACAACTTGCGTATGGGCTTCACGAATGCCCAACCGTAGGCGCCTAGCATCAGGATATTGTCCGTGGTATCGATGAGTGACATCCCCGCGGCAAAAAGCACGGGAAAAACCAGAATCGACCAAAACGACAGGCCCTTGGACGCTTCCGCCGCGGAAATACCCAACAGGCCAATCTCGGTGGCCGTATCAAATCCGAGTCCAAAAAGAAAGCCCAACGGATACATATGCCAACTCCGGCTGATCATGCGGAACATCGGGCGGAACATACGCGCCAGGATCCCGCGACCGCCGAGAAGCATGTTGAAATCTTCGTCCACATAGGGCTCACCGCGACGGACCCGTACAAAGGTTTGGTAGATTGAGCGCAGAACGATTAGATTTACGATGGCAATCGCGAATAGAAAAAAAGCTGAAACCAAGGTGCCGATTACGCCCGCAACGTTCCGAAAGGCATCCATGCGATGCTGTAGGGTCAACGCCGCTCCTGCAATTGCCGCGGAGCCAAGGACGACAACTGTCGAGTGCCCCAGCGAGAACAAGAAGCCAACTGCAACCGGGCGCTTCCCCTCCTGCATCAGCTTCCGGGTTACGTTGTCGATCGCCGCGATGTGATCCGCGTCGACAGCATGACGCAAGCCAAAGCTATATGCGAGAAGTGCCGTTCCCAAAAGCACCGGGTAGCGGTGGAAAGCGACCGCCGCCCACAACCATGCAACGACGTTGAACGCGAACAAGATCGCGTAGATGGCAACGATTCGGCTGCGCAGGTGATCGGCAGCGTCGTTGAAAAGGGTACCGAGTTTGGGTCGCTCCGTCGATCTCACTTCCGAGAACCATTCATGGCGAAATCGGACTCTGGCTGTAACTCGTTTGCCGGCAGGATTTGCATAAGAGGATGCACCAAAACCTCGCGAGCCCCGTTCTAGAAAGCGAATTTCACGGCGAGCTGGACCAGACGGGGGGCAGCGTTGCTCACGACTTGTCCAAAATGGGGATCATTGACTTCCCCGTCCACCGCAGCCGGACCATAGAACTGCGCATGATTGAATGCGTTGAATGCCTCCAGCCGGAATTCAAACGATTTCGACTCGCGTACTTTCAACACTTTCGTCAGCGTCAGGTCAAAATTATTGATTCCCGGGCCATAGAAAAACCTTCGCGGCACGTTCCCCAATTGCCCGATGGCCTCCGTGGTAAACGCCGCCGACGTGTTATTAAACTCGGGCCGTCCGTTCCTCGGATTGGTGTTGATCTCAAGCGGCGCCCCATGATATTCCGGCGTATCCAGCAGGTAGTTGTTCACGCCATTGCCCAGGGTCCCCAGCAGCGAGTTGTCCGAGTCATCCAACAAAGTCACGGGCAGTCCGGTGCTGAAACGGGCGGTGCCGGCGATGCTCCATCCGTCGCTGAGGCGATTCCTACGCCCGGAAGGTCGATCAAACGGCAGATCCACCTTGAAACTACCTACAAAGTTGTGCCTCATATCCCAAGCAGAAATGGCTCGCGTCGCCGCGTGATTCAAGGGATTCAGCTGCTCGCCCAGGTTCGAACCTTGATCGATGGATTTGCTGTACGTGTATCCCAGCAGGAAATTCGACCGTCTCCCGACGTAGCGAAGATTGGTCTCCAGCGCGTTGTAAGTTGAATTCTCTATCGTCCGTTGCCAGGTATCCTCCTGGTAGTTGGAGCCTATGCCCTCTCGCACTCCGTGATACACCTGGCCGCTGGCGCTGGTGATTACGGCATCCTCCCCAAACGGGCCGCAAGTGGGGCTGCCGGGCGCCACTTCACTCGGCTGACTCAGGCTTAGGCAAAGCGCCTGGTTGGCGGGGTTGTTCGACACTACCGCGAGAATGTGGTGTCCTTCATTCCCCACATAGCTCACGGTAAGTAGGGTACTGGCTGTGATCTGCCGCTCGAATGAAAGCATGTAATTCTCGGTGTAGGGGACCGCATCGCGATAGTAAAAGGAAACGTCGGCGGAGATGGGGATTTGACTCGAAAAACTCTGCGTGTCCGGATTGCTAGCTGAGACGTTGTGCGGCGGAAACGTGAGTGGAAACGGATTCGTATTTTGGCCGCCGTCGGCGGCGTTGATGAAGGGCTTCGCAAACAGCGGCGGCTCGGGAGTGAGGTAGTTAAAACCAAAGGGGGGGACGGCATACATGACTCCGGCCGACAGCCCTGGAAAAGCGGTATAGAAGACGCCATAGCTAGCCCGAATGCTAGTCCTCCCGCTGTCTCCAAAGATTTTCTTGAGAATTCCATGATCGAATCTCGGAACATATGCGAAACCGATTCGTGGGCCGAAGTTGTCTCGCTTCGACGGCGAAATCGTACGGGGGATTCCCGGATCGCCGGGAACCACCAGATCTTCCGGCAACCCCGGATAGAGAACCGATTGCCTTCCCGGAATGATCGTCTGCAGTTGGTTGTAGTTTTCCCAGAACGGCAGGATGTAATCCCAGCGCAGGCCGGCGTTGATCGTCAAATCGCTCCGCGCTCGCCAACTGTCCTCGGCAAACAGCCCAGCATATCGATTGCGCAGGTAGAAGGGCTGGCCCGACGATTGCGTGAAATTGCTGGGCGCGCCGATCAGGAAGTCGGCAAAGGCGGAGCCAGTTTCCGTGCCATCGATGTTGAACGTTCCGTTGAACGTCGCATTGGGGTGCTCGTTCACCTGATCCCAATGGAACTGGCCGCCGAATTTCAAGGTGTGCGTTCCCATCACCTTCGAAAATGTGTCACTCAAGTACAGCGTGTTGTTGGTCTGGGTTTCATTGGTGATGGGAACGCCCATAACGAAGGAAGGAAAAACCATGTTTTCCACGCCTTCAAACTGCGGAGCTTGGATCGAGAATCCCCCTGCCGTGGTGTTGGTCGAGAAGCCCTGTGCCGCTTGGCTTACGCCGAGGCCGCCCTTGGGTTGCCCAATTACATTGGCGTTGCGGAGATAGCCCGCGTGGACCTCATTGACCGTGCCGCTGCCGAAAACCTTCGTGTCTCCTAAGCTGACAAGCTGGGCGCGTCCGAACGTCAGTGCGTCGAAGCCCGGGACACTTGCTCCACCTTGCTGCCCCGGATAGGGATTGTCGAGGCGGTAATCGTCAAAGAAATAATATGCGGAAAGCTGGCCCCATCGGCCGACGTTGGCGTCGATTCGGCCGGAGGACTTATCATCGCGCACCGTTTGCGGATAAGCCGAAGCAGAAAATTGGTCGGTACCAATATTGGGGGACGGAATGTATTCGAGCAGCGCGGCGGCCGGCGCCGACCAGGCGTCCTCAGGAATCACCGCGTTCGGGAATACACAGGACGAACTCGTCGTGCAACCCGGCGTGTAGTAAGGTTCCCCTGCGGAAACTGCATAACGGAGTCGTGTCGAGAGAATGCCCGCTAAATAGGGACCGCTCACCCTCGTGGGGACGGTATTTCCACTGGCCTCTGTGGTTACGAATGACGCGGACTGATCGGACAGGTTGCCAGCCCGGTCTTCGAGGGAAGGCACCGAGATGTCTCCCGTTTCCACGCCTTCATTCGTTCGGGTCCCTTGATAATCCGCAAAGAAATAGACTTTGCCATGCTTGAGTGGACCCCCAAGCGTGCCACCAAACTGATTCTGCCGGAACACTGGCCGATTCAGGTCGAAGTACCCGCGGGCGTCCAACACCGTGTTACGCAAAAATTCGAATGCGTTGCCGTGGAAGGAATCGCTGCCCGACTTGGTGATGACGGTCACCATGCCGCCGTTATAGTTGCCATACTCCGGATCGAAGTTATTGGTCAGAACACGGAATTCATCGATTGAGTCCAGATTCGCCACGATGGATGTTCCGCCATTCATGTGCTCCTCGACATCAATGCCATCGACCAGAAAGCCGTTCGACGACTCCCTTTGTCCGTCGATCGACAAGTTCCCCGGATTCAAGTCACCGGAGGGCGAAAGTCCCCCGGTCACTCCGGCCATGATTACCGAGTTCGGAAGTAGAGTTGAGACGGGGGCGACTCCAGGCTGGATGGGGAGAAGATCGGTATAGCTCCGCCCGTTCAACGGCAGCGCCATCTGCCAGCCGGTTACGAGCTCGCCAAGATGAGTTGCCACGGCATCGACCAGGGCCTCGACCGTAGCCGCTTCGGCCACTACCGTAATGTTTTCAGAGCGCTGCCCTACGCTGAGTACCACGTCCAGCTTGAGCGCCGCATCGGTATCGACCGTAAGATTCGTTTTCTTTTGGGTTTTGAACCCGGTGGCTTCGATGGTCAGATCGTAGTGACCGACCGGAAGAGTCGGAAACGAATAGAATCCTTGTCCGTTCGAAATGGCTTTATATTCTGATTTCAGGGCAGTATTGACTAACCTAATGGTCGCGCCAGAAACAACTGCGCCGCTCTGATCCTTCAGCGTTCCTGAGAGGCTGCCGTTGGCTAATGCCCATAAGCAGACAGGCGAGCCCCCAACCAGAACTACGACACCCCAAAGGCTCGGGAGTAGAAGCAAAACGACAGCCTTGAGGCTTAGCATATTACATTCCGCCCGTTCGTGCTACCACGTATAACACGACTCTCGCGATCGTGCTACAGACAGTGAATTGTAAGCCCGATCCGGCCCGATCGGGTGGGGTTGAAATATGTTTAGGACTTCCCCGACCCGCTTCTAGGGGTTTCCCTGGTGCTATCAACGGCCAGGCGAATGATGGTGCGAGAGGGTGTCTGGAGAGCTCATCACCAACCGGCCATGCTGCACGCCCTTGGTGCTGATGAGCCGATCCGCTAGTTTTTGCACATCTCTCGACTTTCCGCGAAGCACCACCACTTCCAAACAACTCTCATGGTCGAGGTGGGCATGCAGAGTGGAAATGACGATTGCGTGACTCTCGTGCTGGAGATCGGTAAGCTTCTCCGGCAGCAGCCGCGTGTGATGATCGTAGATCAGGGTGACCGTACCCACGACCAACGCATTGGAGGGGATCACCGCGGACCCGACGAGTCGGTCGCGAATCAGATCGCGAAACGCCTCAGAGCGATTGTCATAGCCCTTTTCCGCGATGAACGAATCGAACCGATGTAGTAGTTCCGAATCGAGCGACACTCCGATACGGCTAAGGTCTGCCATGAAACACTGTCCTTCCGTCGACAATTAGCGTAGCACACTGTCCATCGTCAGTAGCACTTGCTTCGATGCAACTGGAGCGGCTGAAATCGTCAGCTGCTTAATTTTAACTTTGGTGTTGATCGCGGAGATATTCTATTGCGATGGCGCGAATGTGAAGGAGTACTCCGATCGACCCCCTACTGCCAATCAACCAAACGTGAACGCGAACGCCTGCACGCCCGGATCAAGGAAGTCAATCTCGAATGTTCTATCTTCGACGGGCCCCTTTTGCCGGATCAACTGATAAAGGCGGTGCCCTTGGACTGTTCCCGCACCGTTGTTGTCGGTATCGACGCCGTGATCGTCGCCGGGGGCGGTGCCGTCCAGTTTCACGGTAAAGCGGACCGGCTTGCCAACCTTGTTGGTTCCGAGGACCAGGTGAAGATCGCGTGCATGAAAGCGGAAAATAATCTTTCCCGGAGCAGTCTGAAGCACTGCGCTTTCCTCGCCGACCTTCCAACTCCCACCGAGAGCCCATTGATTGAGCGAAAGTCTGGGTTGCGGGGTATAAGAGCGCCCGGAATCTCTAGCGATCGCCTCGGTGGAAGCAAAGTGTTCTGCCCGATGGTATCCGACGTAGGTTTCCGGCGAACGGACATTCCCATTGTCGGGAGCGGCTTCCGCACCGGCTCCCGCCACACTGATTGCGCCTGAGGAGGATAATTGGGCCCCGTTCTCTTTGAGAAGCTCCTGGATTACGCGCTCCGACTCGCCGTACTCGCCCTCGCCGAAGTGGTGATGTCGAATCCGCCCCTTGCCGTCGATGAAGTAGTGCGCCGGCCAATATTCGTTGTGAAAGGCTTGCCAAATCTTGTAGTCGCTGTCAATGGCAACCGGATAATTAATCTTCAGGTCGCGCACTGCTTTCTCGACGTTGCTGCGTTCTTTCTCGAACGCGAATTCGGGCGTATGCACGCCGATGACTACCAGACCAGCATCTTTATACTTCGCCGCCCAGCCTTCCACGTAGGGCAACGCCCGCAGGCAATTGATGCAGGAATAGGTCCAGAAGTCGATGAGCACGACCTTTCCCTTCAGGGATTTGCCAGTGAGCGGAGGAGAATTGAGCCAAGCAACGGCGCCGCTCAAATCGGGCAGGGGGCCTTCATCGTCAAGGGTGGGTTGAGCGTCGGCTGCGTTCGCCGCCAAAACCGTCGCCGGCTTCTCCGGATGCAAGGCATCGATCAAATGCTCTTCCGCTCTCGAAGTGTTCACAAAGGAAAACTTGGTGAGTAGATTTGTGTCCCAGCCTAAAGCGATCGCAACCACTCCCATGATCACCGCAACGCCTAATCCACGACGGATCCAGAGCTCAAACGAAAGCGAACGCTTCAAAGCGGAAAAAACCTTGTTGCCTGCCAAAAGCGCAATTCCCAGAGAAGTCGCGGCACCCAGAGCGAAGGACAGGAGCAAGAACGACGAGCGGGCACCTGGGCCCTGGATGGCCGCTCCGGTCAAGATCAGGCCGAGAATCGGGCCCGCACAGGGGGCCCAAAGAAGCCCCGTCGAGATTCCCAGCACAAAGGACTTTCCTATCCCGGTCTCCGCCGATGGGCCACCCTGCAGTTTGCTCCCGGCGTTTACCAGCGGACGAGTCAACACCTCCGCCATGGAGGGGAACAGAAGACTCACACCCAAAACCAGGAAGACGAGCATCGCCACGTAGCGGCCGCCTTGATTCAAGCGCACTACCCAATGCCCACCGAACGCGGCTGCGATTGCTACAACGGAAAACGTCAGCGCCATTCCCACCAGTAAAGGCAGGCCGGAACGGCGGAAGGGCTGATCCGCACGCGCGAATACAAAGGGCAGCACGGGCAGGATGCACGGGCTCAAAATCGTCAGAACACCGCCAACGAAGGCCAGGAGATAGATCAGCATCGGCCCGTCCAGTCTACCTTCGGGATTCTTCGCAACATAGCAGATATTTACTCGATTGGATTCATTCGGAATCCAAAAGTTACATCGCATGCCTTTTTGGGGACACTCTCGGGTTAGGATCGAGGCCCCCGTGAACTGGATCGTGGGAATCCAGTCCTGTGACCGGATTCGTCGTGCCGAGCCTACGAGCCACATGACCTGCTGACTGTATTAGAATCGCTCGCGGCAGTTCTATGTCGATCCCCGGAGGCTTCAATGCGATCGCTCCGATTATTTACACCTCGGTTGTCTACCGTTGTCGTGCTCGCCGCAGTGTGCATCAGCAGCGTAACGGGCTTGACGCAGAATCAGCCCAGTCCTGGGAAGAAAACCAAGAGCGGATCGTGCTCGCACAATGACAGCGGATTGACGTTGCCCGCGGGATTTTGCGCGACCGTATTTGCAGACGGCATTGGTCACGCTCGCCACCTCGTAGTGGGGCCGACCGGAGTGGTTTACGTCAACACTTGGTCGGGGGACTACTACGACTTCGATAAGGCCCATGATGGGGGATTTCTGGTGGCTCTCGAAGACAAGACCGGCGCAGGAAAAGCAGACGTGATTGAGCGCTTCGGCGAGACCGTCCAGACGGGCGGAGCTGGTGGCACAGGCATCGGCCTGTATAAGGGGGCGATTTATGCGGAGATCAACGACCGAATCGTACGATATGCATTTCCCGCCGATTCGATCGTGCCGAAAGATGCACCCGAAACCATCGTCTCCAAATTGCCTCTCGGCGGCGATCATCCCATGCATCCGTTTATC
>Ga0302326_10017494_pt1 | contig 14959 bp, 20 predicted proteins | sample Palsa_T0_3_FD_202264 | JGI IMG/M metagenome (GOLD analysis project Ga0302326, IMG submission 202264) | Peat permafrost microbial communities from Stordalen Mire near Abisko, Sweden - Palsa_T0_3 | ecosystem: Environmental > Terrestrial > Soil > Palsa > Peat permafrost | place: Sweden: Abisko... | reverse complement strand
TCCGGGAGCGACTTCAGATGCTCCGTGCGCTTGCCGCCGCCCATGACCTTGATTGCATCGTGGGCTTCTTCGTTGACTTGCCAGCGCGGATCGTGTGTCAGCGGCTCCACTTGCGGAATGAACGTCGCGCTCGCGCGCCGCTCCAACACGTGCAACGTTTGAATCTGCACGAGCTCTGATTTGTCGGCAAGGCCCGCTGCGATCGTTTTGGCGTCGACGTCTTTTGCGAACGCGCGTCCGAGCGCCCACATCTCGTGCCAGCGCGCGGTGTCGTCATCTTCGTGCGCATATGCAGCTTCGAGTGCTTGCAATGCACGGGTGTGAAGCGAGCGATCCGCCGGCGCATAGTAGGCGAGCACGAATGCAGCGCGACCGCGCAATACCGGCGAGGGATCTGCGCGCAGGATGTGCGTGACTTGGGTGAACGACATGCTCGTCAATTGCGGCGAAAGATCGCCGGCTGTCGCGAATCGCGCCGTCGCATCGAGCGCAGCGACGCGCACGGCATCCGCATCGTCGGAAAGTGCGCTCACGATTGCATTTCCGGCTCGCGCCTTGCGATCGGCAGCCAGCGGCTGCAGCATTGCCGAGAGCGACGTGCCGTTAAGGGCCGGCGCGAGGAGGCCCAAGCCGTAGACGGACATGGCCCTGATTGCAGTGTCGCTCGCTTGGGTATGCTGCAGCAGGGGGTCGGCCGCCAGTAGCTTTCCGGTCCTCCCCAAGGCCAACGCGGCGCGAGCCGCCACGGCCGGATTGCCCCGATTGAGAAGGGAAGCGAGCTGGTTACCTCCTGGCGACCGGTTCAGTTCCCAGAATTCGATCGTACGATAGGGGTTGCCCGACGCAGCGACCTCAGCGACTGTCAAGATTGCAAGAAGAACGAAGCAAGTGAGCAGCTTCACGGGTCGGTAGCCAACTTTCGGGGACGTTTGTGCGTTATAAGGTATAGTCCATCCGAAAACACGAGGTAGGAAATCCAGTTATGTCGACCCCAGCAGCAAAGAAACCCGGCGGCGGAATGACCGTTCGGGAAGCCGGCCAAAAAGGCGGCGAGACCGTCAAGCGCAAGTACGGCCCTGAATTCTATGAGAATATCGGCCGCAAAGGCGGCCAGGCTACGAAAGCCGCGCACGGCCACGCGTTCTACGAAACCATCGGTAAGAAGGGCGGAAAGAAGGGCGGCGAGGCGACTCGCGACCGTTACGGCCCAACCTTCTACGAAGAGATCGGTCAGAAGGGCGGCCAGAAGGTCAAAGCCCTGATCGAGCAAGGCAAGCGCGCAGCTGCGGCTGCCGCTCCCGAGAGCGAAAAGAAAGCCTCCTAACCCCGCTGTGACGGCGACGCGCTTAGGCGCCGTGTTGGCGGCGCTCACTGTGAGCGTCGCCATCCCGCTCTTAGTTCTTGCGGACCCGTCGCAGCCTGCTGCGGCGGGCTTCCTTTTATCTACGGGTTCGGTCGAGACGATCGTGCTCGACCATGCCGTCAGCACGGCAGACCTCGAGCCCGGCGCGATCGTGCCGGCACATTTGCGTGACGCGATCCTGCTGCGGGGAAAGACGCTGGCGAAAGCGGGCGCACCCGTCCAGCTTTTCGTTACCGAGGTTCGCCGGGCCGGAAACGGAGTCGGAGGCGAGGTCGTGCTTCGTGTCGAGCCTGTCCACTTGGGCGAACTCAGTCTCCCAATGCGATTGCTGCACCCGGCGTTGAGCTCGACTCTCGTGCTCGCGAATCCGGACGACATCGTGCTTCCCGCCAAAGACAAGAACTTGCCCATACGCGGCTCGGATCTCACGCTCTTACCCGGGACGCAACTTCGCGCCCGTACGACAGCGACGGTTGATGCAACGGATCCGAACAAGACAGTTCTCGCTACTCCTTTGCCCTACACGCTCTCGAAGGAACGGCCGTACGCGGCGTTCACACCCATACCACTCACTACCTACGATCCGAAGGCTTTTACACCCGCGCCGCGCCGGCGCCGGGGAAAACCGACGCCGAGTCCTTCGCCGAGCCCGTCCGCCTCGGAAACCGCCAGCCCTACGCCGAACCCCACGCCATCATGATGTATCGTCGAGAATTCATTTGGACGGTCTCGAGTGCGCTGGTCGTTGCGACGCACGTCCCCGTCTTCGCGCAGATGGCAGCATCGAAGACGTCGCCGCACGCGGATTCCGCGGAGCGCGCATTTATCGTGCAATCGTCGCGCTTCGTGCACAAGCACTACTCAACGCCGGCAAAGGCTGCGCGCGCCGGCTTCATTCGATTCACGGACGAAGACAAGAGCGGCGCAATTTCGTGGGCAAACCTGCAGTGGATGTCGGTCGACGCCGATCATCCGAGCCAAGTTTGGTACGATTCCGCCGGACGGTTGATCGGGGTCGACTATTCGGTTCTGCAAAACGATACGACGCAGCCGCCGAATCTCTGGGGAATCAACCCCGCGCGCTGGTCCGTCGTTCACGCGCACATTCATTACGGCTTGCGCGTTTCGGGCGGCATCAAGTACGGCGGAGTCGGCACGAAGCGTTTCACGGACGCCGGCGGGTCGGCTGCGTCACCGACAAAACAGACGCTCGTCGATATGGGAATCGCAAAGAATCCCGACGAGGTGGCGTTCGTGTTTCTCTTCCCCGCGATTTGGGACGTCAATTTTTGGGTGATTCCGAATCCGAACGGCGAATTCGCCGACCTCAATCCGAAGATAAAGCCCGCGAACGCGCAACCGCACCCGGCAACAATGTAGTCTAGCGCCCGACGAGCGCTCGTAACGCCAAAAAGGCGTTTTCGCGCCGCTCGCGGATGCGGCGGTAAAAATACTGCGCCCAGTGCGTCCCGTACGGAACGTACACGCGCACGCTGTAGCCTTCGGCCGTCAAACGCTCTTGCAAATCGGGCCGTACACCATAGAGCATCTGAAACTCAAAGCGGTCTTTCGCGATGCCGTGTTCCGTCGTATATGCCTTAACGGCGTTCTGTAACGATTCGTCGTGGGTCGCGATGGCCGGGTAGTTCCCGCGCGTGAGAAGCTCTTCGGCGAGCTGCGTGAATGCGCGCCGGATTGCCGGCATGTCGTGAATTGCGATCTGCGCCGGCTCTTTATAGGCGCCCTTGCAGAGGCGCACACGCGCACCCAGCGCAATCGTCCGCGCAACATCCGCGGGCGTGCGGTTGAGATACGCCTGAAGCACGACGCCGACGTTTTTCTGCTCCGCGAACACTTCTTCGAAGACTTGCAGCGTCGACTCGGTGAGCGCCGAGCCTTCCATGTCGATGCGGACGAAGGGATCGATTAAACTGCGCCGCGTCGTGTCACTCGCTCGCGTAACGATTGCTCGTAGATTTTCGATGCACAGTCCGCGATCGGCGAGCAAGCCGAGCGCGGTCAACTTGACGGAGACGTTGCTGCGTGCGCCGGCTTCGGCCAGCGCATCCAGGAGCAGCAAATACTCGCCGCGCACGGCGAGCGCATCTTGCGAGCTGTGCACGTCTTCGCCGAGAAAATCGATCGACGCCGACATCCCGCGATCGTTCAACCGGCGAACGGCTGCGATCGCGTCTTCAATTCGTTCACCGGCGACGAAGCGGCGGGCGATGTTCACAAGGGGGCTAGAAGTTGAGCCAAGAGCGGCGTGGCGGGAGTCGCATGTAGTATGTCCCATCTCGCGTCCTGGACGACCTGACCCTCTTCGAGGACGATCGCACGGTCGCACAAACGCTCGAGAATCTCGGCTTCGTGATCGACAACGAGCATCGTAAAGCGCAGCTCGCGCTGCCAGTCGGCGAGCGTCGTGAGGAGCTCGCGGACGAGGTGCCGATCGAGTCCGCTGAACGGCTCGTCCAATAAGACGAGTGCCGGTTTGCGCGCGAGCATGCGCGCCAATGCGACGCGCCGCGCTTGGCCGCCTGAGATTGCGTGCGCGGGCTGATTCCAAATCGATTCGAGCGCTAAGCGTTCGCGCAGCTGCGCGACCCACGCCTCATTGTCGCGTGCGCCGTTTGTCAAACCGAACCGGACGTTGTCGCTAACGCGCAGATGAGGAAACATATTCGCGTCTTGCGTGAGGTATCCGATCGAACGCTCGTGCAGCGGACGTTGCGGTGGAAAGAGCGTCTCGCCGCCGAGCCGGACGTAGCCATCGTCGGGGGCTTCGGTTCCCGCAATACATGCAAGCGTCGTGCTCTTTCCGGCGCCCGATGCGCCGAAGAGCCCGCAGGCTTCGCCGGAAGGGACCACGACGTTGCACTCGATGCGAAAGCGCGCGCGCTGCTTGACGATCAGCGCATCAAGCACGCTGCGTGCTCCGCCGTTGCGCGAGAAGATGCGCGAGCCACGGTAAGGGCAGTGCGGTGATGAGAAAGACGATGAGCAGCGGCATCACGGCCGGCAATCCGAAGTTCTCGAGATTCGTCCAGATCGCAACCGGCAGTCCGGCGGGATAATACGCCGTGATAACGACCGCGCCGAACTCCGTCAGGGCTCGAACCCACGCAAGACTGAGCGCCACCGCAAAGCCGAGTCTTGCAATTGGAAAGGTGATGCGCCAAAAAACGCTCCACGGTGTGTGCCCAAGCAATGCAGCTTGCAGCTCGAGCGGGCGCGGAACCGAATCGAGTGCCGCGATTGCGCCCAGCACGTAGTACCCGATGCTGACGTAGACTTGCGTGATGACGAACGCAAGCGGCGTGTTCGTCATCGAAAGCCCGAACTGCTCGAGAAATAACCCAAGGCCGTGCTGCCCGAATGCAAGCGATATCAGGATGCCAAGCGCCAGCGGCGGAAGGAGCACGGATACGAGCAAGACGGCTTGCCACGCCAGGCGTTCGCGTGCGGAGCAACGCGCAGCATACAGGGCCATCGGTGTTCCGAGTGCGACCACGACGACCATCGCAATCGCGGTCAGCCCGATCGAAACGCGCGCAGCGTCGAAAGCGCCGCTGCCTTCCCAACGCCAAGAGCCGACCGGAACGATCAATCCGACCAGCGGGTAGAGTACGACGATTCCGAAAAGCAGCGCGCCGGCGCGCGCGAGATTACGTTTCAGAAAGTGCGACAGCCCCAATGGGCGCATCGTACGCGTATTGTCTGAAAATTGCCTGGCCGCCGAGACTCGATAGCCATCGCACGAATGCTGCGGCTTTGTCGGCGTGCGCCGACCCGGTGATGACCGCCGCATAGTACACGAGCGCTTGTGGATGCATGGTCGCGTCGCCGAGCGTTAGCGTCGCTTGTTGGTAACGCTCGTACATCGACTGGTTGCCCAAGTTGATTTCCTCGGGAAGATTGATGTACGGAAGATTGAACGGGCCGGGCTGGATTTTATATGCGGATGCAGCATCGATCTCGCCGCTTTGAAGGCGCGCTTCAACCGTCGGCTCACTGAAGATCTGCGCCGTATTGATCGTGTCGCCCAGAACTTTCTGCACGAGCCCGGGTTGCTTGTAGTACGTTTCCGCGAGCTGGAACGTGTAGATGATATTGCGGCCCTGCGGGTCGGTCATCGGGTCGGTGCGGCCGAAACGAATCCCCGGCTGCTGCAACACTTGATACCACGGCATCGCGCCGCGCTTGCCCGCGGCTGCGTCAGCGAATTGCTGCGCGTATTTGCTTTTGGGGCTATAGGCGATCACCATCTCGGTTCGTGCGACCGGCACCGCGGTTTGTGCTTTGCCGGCTTTCAAAACCGTCAACGCGGGTCCAGGTGTTACCGGAATGAACACATCCGCGTTGATGCTGCCGCCGACGATCAGTTTTGCGAGCGCATCGGAGCCTTGTGCACGTCCGTGCATATCGACTGCGAGGGCGCTGGCGGCCGCCGACTTGATCGGGCCTTCCATCATCGAGCCCATCGAGCCGGCGTATGCAACGTCGAGTACGGTCAGCATTTGAGCAAGCGATTTCGTCGCGAAACTACCGAGTAGCGTAGCGGCACTCGCCGCTATCCAGGCGGAACGATTCACAAAGTGTCTCCTAGTCGAGTGATGTCGTAGGGTCCAAATGCGGCGAGATCGCGGCGAAACGACGTCGAGCGGAGCGTGCTCACGAGCGACGTGACGCCGGCGTGACGGCGGTCGCTGCGCCGAATCACAAGGACGCAGCGTTCGTTGCGCAGCGGAATGAACGTCAAACGAAATGCGTCGGCCACGCCGGCAACACCGAGACCGATGTCGGCGTAGCCGAATGCAACCGTGCGCGCTACGTCGGCATGACCGGCGACGGTATGACCGTAGCCGGACACGGATCCTGAGGCTACGCCGGCGCGCCGAAGCTCAGCATCGAGTAGCGAGCGCGCGCCTGAGCCAACCGCACGATTCGCAAGCCGAACCCCGCCGCGCCCCAAATCGCGCGCCCCACGAAGCTTTTTGGGATTACCGCGGCCGATTATCCAGCCTTCCTCTATCATTGCGAACTCGTAGACGTCGACGGCTTCGTCGCTCGCGCGCTGCACGAGGCGCCCAAGCTCCTCGTTCGAGCCGTGCAATAGCGCCGCGTGAACGCGCCGCTCGCGCAGCTCCGCGAGAGCGTCGCGATTGCTGGCGGCAAACCAGACTGCGTCGCCGTCGAGGTTCTTAACGTGTGCCGCTAATAGGCCGAGCGCAGGTTCGCATCCGGCGATGAAGACTACCGACTCGAGGCGCTCAGGAGTTGCGATCGGGTCGAGTGGGTCGAGTTGACGATTTACGTGCCGGCCGGCGACGATCGCGGTCGCGGTGCGTTGTCCGGCGATTGCGGCTGGATCGAGCTCGATCGGGATCGTCCGCATGGCGCCGAAGAGTTCCTCAACGCTCGCATCGAGAGCGCGTGCGATGGCTATGGCCAGGCTGACGCCCGGCGCAGATCGTCCAGCCTCGATGGCACCGATGGCCTGGCGGCTCACGCCCGCGGCCTTGGCCAAATCGCCTTGCGAAAGCCCTCGAAGCCGCCGTCGAGCCGCGACCCCGCTCGCAACAATGCTTGCCATGTTGGAAGGTATCTTTGCGGGTCGAAGCCGTCCCTGCGAGTGGGGGCGGTGTGCGAGCGGCCAAGCAAGCGTTAAAGTTTGGTCAACCCGGAGACGCAGGCGAGGCGGGGGGCGTCACGGCCCGTAAACACGTTTTCAGAGATGACTCCGCAGACGTTCCGCGTGTTAGTAGCTGACGACGATGCCGACATGCGGACGCTGATGGCGACGGTTTTGCGGACCCCGACGTACGAGGTCGTTTTGTGCGGAGACGCGGAGTCGGCACTCGTCCGCGCCAACGACAAAAAGCCGTACGATGTCATCATCAGCGACTTCATGCTTCCGGGCATGTCCGGACTCGAGCTGATTCAGCGTTTGCGCTCGAATCCGAGGACCGCGAAGGTTCCGATTCTCATGATCAGCGCGCACACGAACTACGGCATGGAAGATCGCGCGAAGGCCGCCGGTGCAAATCATTTTCTGAACAAACCCTTCACGCTCTCGCAATTGCGGAGCGCCTTGACCGGCCTTTTGGGCTCGAAGAGTGAAAGCGCGCTAACCGCCCAATAAGCGAACCGCATGCTTTCAGCGGTTCTCAAGGTCGCCGTCCTCGCAGTATCGCTTGCGCTCGACGTCTTCGCTGTGTCCGTCGGCGTTGGGGTACGCGGTCACACGCGTGCGGAGAAGATTCGCATCGGCGCGGCATTCGGCTCGGCCGAAGTCGTTATGAACATCGTCGGCGCCGGGATCGGCCGCGGCATCGGGCAATTGATCGGCGCTGCGGCAGCATATCTCGGATTCGCAGCACTTGTCGGCGTCGGCATCTACATGATCGTTGAAAGTCTGCGCGAGGAATCGGGTGACCTCGATCTTTCGACGGGTTGGGGACTCTTTATCGCCGCAATGTCGATCAGTCTGGATTCGCTCGGAGTCGGATTCACGCTGCCGTATCTTGGTGTGAACGTCGTCGTTGCGCTCATCGCTGTATTCGTCGTCTCGATCATCGCAACGACGACTGGTCTGTGGCTCGGTCGGATCGTCGGCAATCGCGTTGGCGGCGCGACCGGACTCATCGCCGGCATCTTGCTCACCCTCACGGGCAGCGTTTTCGCAATCTTGCACGCACGAGGCTTTTAGCGATGAGCGTCGCGGAAGAGCTCTTCGATCGTTGGCAAGCGACCGAATCTCGTTCGCTGATCGTGGTCGGAACCGCGAAGAACGTCGGGAAAACGACGACCGTCATGTCGCTCTTGCAGGTTGCCGACGCGCGCGGATTGCGCGTCGGTTTGACGTCGATTGGCCGGGACGGCGAAGCCTTCGATGCGGTCGACGAAGCGCCGAAGCCGCGCATCTTCGTGGAAGCGGGCACAATCGTCGCGGCCGGCCGAGCGCTCGTGCCCCATCCACGCACGATCGAGGTTCTGGACGAACGCGAGCGCAGCGCGCTTGGTCCGATTGTGTTCTATCGAACGAACGTCCCGCAATATGTTGAAATCTCCGGTGCGCCCACGGCACGCGGCATGCGCTCGGTAATCGAGCGACTGATGCACCTCGGCGTCGATCGCGTCATCGTCGACGGTGCAATCGATCGCGTCGCAATCGTCGCGACCGGAACGGATCCACTGTTCGTTGCAACGGGAATGGCGTTCGCGACGACGATCGACGGCGTCGCTCAAGCAACACAACGTTTCATTGCGAGCGACCGCCTCAGCTCGGCGCGCGTGCTTGCGTGTACGACGTGCCCGGTAGGAGAAGGCCGCAGTGTCGACGCGACCGCACTCGGAGAAGCAGTCGCGCGTGTAACGGGTCTCCCGTGTTACGACGTGCAAGCGGGTTTACGATGGATCCCTTGATCGTCACCGTTGCGCCCGTCGGCGCGGAGTTGACGCCGGATCAGACGCCGTACCTGCCGCTGACGCCGGAGCAGCTCGGTGACACCGCCGCCGCGTCCGAAGCTGCCGGCGCATCGATCGTGCACGTCCATTGCCGCACCGACGACGGCACGAACACGCATGCGGTCACTCGCTTTCGAGATGCGCTCAATGCGATTCGTTCGCGCAGCTCGTTGATCGTTCAATTTTCGACGGGTGGTGCAATCGGGATGACGCCCGAAGAGCGCGCCGCGCCGCTCGAGCTGCAACCCGAGATGGCGACGCTGACGTGCGGCACCGTGAACTTCGGCGACGATGTTTTCGAAAATAGCTTTCCGATCATGCGTGGGATCTTGGCAGCGATGCAGCGTTACGGCGTGCGCCCCGAGCTGGAGATTTTCGATGCCGGACATCTTACGAATGCGAAGCGGCTCGCGGCCGAGGGGTTGCTGCGCTTTCCGCAACATGTCGATTTCGTGCTCGGCGTTCCGGGCGGGCTCGAGGCAAGCGCCGAGGCTCTGCTCGACTGCGTGCGAGCGCTCCCGGCCGGATGCACCTGGTCGGTCGCCGCGATCGGCCGGATGCAGCTGCCGATGGCGACGATCGCCGTCGCAATGGGCGGCCACGTCCGCGTTGGCCTGGAGGACAACATTTGGTATTCGAAGGGTAAGCTAGCTCGAAATGAAGAGTTGGTCGCGCGCGTTACCCGGATCGCGGCGGAGCTCGGCCGCCCCGTCGCGACGCCCAACGATGCTCGCCGCATCCTTCGATTGCCAGGATTCAACGCCGCCGCTTAGAACGCCGAAGCGCACTTGATCACGTACGTCATCCGCCGGACGCTCTTGAACATACCCCTGCTGATTCTGATCAGTTTGGTGATCTTTATTATTCTGTCCAACGCGCCGGGCGGTGCGCTGACGCCGTATCTGCAGAACCCGCACATCACGCAAGCCGACATCGAGCGCCTCAAACACAACCTCGGCCTCGATCAACCGCTGCCGATTCAATACATCCACTGGCTCGGCAAAGTGCTGACGGGTGATCTCGGTTACTCGACCTCGAATTCAGAGACGGTCACCCAGGCGATTTTTGAGCGGCTTCCCGCGACACTCGAGTTGATGGGAGCCGCCTTTGTATTTTCGCTCGCAATTGGTGTGACGTTCGGAATTCTCTCCGCGCTCAAACCGTACTCATGGCTCGACTACACCGTCACCACGTTCGCGTTCTTCGGACAGTCGATGCCGGTCTTTTGGTTCGCGCTGATGTTGCAGCTCGCGTTTGCGGTGTACGGGATCCCATTGCCGGACGGTTACAAGATTCAACTACCGTCCGCCAGCATGTGTTCGACCGATGCTTGCGGCTTCGGCGATCGCATCGAGCATCTGATCTTGCCGACGATCGTGCTCTCGCTGCTGTTCATCGCGACCTGGAGCCGCTTCATGCGCTCCTCGATGCTCGAAGTCATCAACACTGACTATATGCGCACGGCGACCGCCAAGGGACTAACGAAGTTCAAAGTCGTCTTGAAGCATGGTTTGAAGAACGCGCTGATCCCGCTCGTCACGATCATCGCGCTCAGTTTGCCGGGCCTCGTCGCAGGAGCCGTCGTCACCGAAACGATCTTCGCGTGGCCGGGCATGGGACGCTTGTTCATCAACGCGCTCACGCAGTTCGATTTTGCGTTGTTAATGGGCTACTTGATGCTCGTTTCGTTCCTGGTCGTGCTATTCAATTTGCTCGCCGATATTGCGTACGCGTGGCTTGATCCACGCGTGAAGTATAGCTGATGCAAACGACGCTGCCGACCGAGGTCGCGCTTCCTCCCGCCGACGATCCGTTCGAGCTTCGTAGACACGTAACGTGGAATCGCTTCCGCAAGCACAAGCTGGCACTTGTTGGCGGCATCGTCTTCGCATTGACGATTCTCATAGCGTTATGTGCACATTGGATCGCGCCGTGGGATCCGAACTTCATCGACCAAGTGCACTGGAGCGGGTATCCGCTTGCGCCGGGTGTTGCGGGTCACATCCTCGGCACCGACGAGAACGGCCGCGATCTGCTCTCACGACTCATTTACGGAGCGCAAATATCGCTGACCGTTGCGATCTTCGCGGTGGCGATGGAGATCATACTCGGTACAGTCCTAGGTGCGATCGCCGGCTATTACGGCGGGATCATCGATTTCACGATTATGCGCCTCACCGATGTCGTGCTCTCGATTCCGCTCCTACCGTTATTGCTGGTGCTGACCGCGATCGTCGCGGAGACGTCGAACAAAGCCGCGCTCAATTTCGCCTCGATCGTCTTGATCATCGGATTCGTCAGCTGGCCGCCCGTCGCACGTATCGTTCGGGCGGTTTTTTTGAGCTTGCGCGAGCGAGAATATGCGGAAGCTGCACGCGCCCTCGGCAACAATGACGGCCGGATCATCTTCCGGCATCTCTTGCCGAACGCGATGGCGCCGATCATCGTTCAGGCGACGCTCGAGGTTGCCAACGTCATCATCTTGGAATCGACGCTGTCGTTCCTCGGCTTTGGCATACAGCCGCCGACGGCGAGCTGGGGCAACATGCTCGCAAATGCCCAGGCCAACATGGCGATCGCGCCATGGGCCGCGATTTTCCCGGGCCTCTGCATCCTGATCACCGTCTTGGCGATTAACTATCTGGGCGACGGCCTCCGGGATGCTCTTGACCCGAATATGAGGTAGGCCCTAGACTCTCTTGGCCCCCGTGCGCGAGTGGCGGAATTGGTAGACGCACTAGCTTGAGGGGCTAGCGCCGGCAACGGCGTGCAGGTTCAAGTCCTGTCTCGCGCACCACTCCTGAAATTGTCGAACTATTGTGGATACGGAAGTGAGAGTACAACTTGGCGCGGTTTGGCACTTCAACCTTGCCGTCAGAGATCCGGAGAAGAGCGCGCGCCCTGACGAACGACGCGATTATCATCGGGTTCTTCAAAGGCGAACCACATCCGGATGCGTCGACCACATGTCGTTTCATCTCGAGAGCATGCGCGCGCTGCGCGAAGCTACGAGATCGGCCCTACATCACCGGGCTCGTCGCATATGGGCCTGTGGTTTCACGATCCGGATGGGTACCGCTGGGAGCTTTCGGTTAAGAACGGCGCCGACGAGCGCTAACTACACCGACTGCGCAGCGTCGAGAATTACTTCGAGCACGCGGTCCGGTTGCGAGAGCATCGGCACGTGGCTCGAATCGAGTTCGGTCGTCTTGGCTTTCATGCGCTTCGCGAGAAAGCGTTCGAGATTCGGGTTGACGGTGTGATCTTTCTTTCCGACGATGTACCAACTCGGTTTGGTCTTCCACGCAACGCCCGGCGCATCGTGCGCGAAGATGTTCGCAGCCGGCGCGCCCTGCGTCGCCCACACGAGCTGCTGCTCAGTCGCCGAGAGATCGCCGCAAAAATACTGTAAGCCTTCTTTGGTCAGCCAGATACGTCCATCGACGACTTTAATGTGCTTGAGCACGTCGGTTGCGGGGAACTTCTGCTGGATGCTCTGCGATGTTTCGCCGGCAGCAGTATCGGGAGCAAGCGCGTTGATATAAACGAGCGCTTTCACGCGCGGGTCGGTTCCGGCAGCCGTGATCACCGTGCCGCCGTATGAGTGTCCAACAAGCACGATAGGACCCTTCACCACGTCCATCGCCCACTTGACAAAAGTGACGTCGTTTTCCGGAGTATTGAGCGGGTACTGCGCGGCAATGCAATCGTAGCCTTGCGCTTGCAACGGCCCCATCACTTTGCTAAAGCACGAGCCGTCGGCCCAAAGACCGTGACAGAAAACTATGCTCGGCTTGCCCGTTTGCGCCGAAGCAAAGGAGTTGCTCGCTGAGGCTGCGCCGATCGCTCCCGCGCTCGCCGCAAGAAATTGACCTCGCTTGATGCTGGTTTTCGAACGCATACTATCACTCCCATCCATCTCGTACAGGGTTGGTTCATTTCAGGTCTGATTAGGTTTTTGCGTTGACGTTCAAGCTTCGAAGCCCCTTGCGGCACCATAAGAGGTGCTTCCGCGGTTTGCGGAGGGGCTAGCGCCGGCGGCGTGCTGTTGCCGCTCAAGGGGCGGCGTAGCAAGCCGCTGAAAGCGCGCCGAGCGTTTGGCTTATATACCGAGGAGGCTCCTGGACGTCACCTTGATATCTGCTATTGCCGGCTCGTGGCGCTCGCTCGTTGTTCGCGGAGTCCTCGTCATTGCACTGGGGATCGCGGCGCTCGCATTTCCTTCGCAGACGATTTGGATCGTAGGGGCGTTCGCGCTGTACGCGATCGTTCACGGTGCAATCGATATTGCGATGGTCTTTCGCAGCCCGGGGGAAGCGACTCACGCGGTACTCGTGTTTCTCGAGGGCGCGATTTGGGTCGCCGGCGGTGCAGCGACGTTTCATTGGTTGACGAGTGCGTTTACGCTCGGGTATGTCGTGGCGTTTTGGGCAATCGGCTTGGGCGCGGTCGCCGTGGTCATCGCCGTGGCTGCCTGGGGGCATTTGCCGGATGCTTGGATGCTCGCAGTTGTTGGAGTGCTCGCCGTGGCGTTCGGCGGCTGGCTCTTACACGATCCGGTGCATCTCTTCCTGATGGGGCCGGCAATTGAGATTGCGGCGCTAGCGTTCGTCAGTGGGGCGTCGATGCTCGTTTTGGGCTTCCAAGGACGGAAGATTGGTTCTGCTAGCCTGAAATAGGGTAGAACCCATCCGTGCCTTTAATTCAAGTGGTCATAGTCCTAATCGTGGTCGGAGTTCTGCTCTCGCTGATCAACCGCTATATCCCGATGGCCTCTTCAATAAAGTCAATTCTGAACGCCGTCGTTGTCATATTCGTTGTGGTCTGGTTGCTCAAGGTTTTCGGTCTTTGGAGCTATATCACGAATATTCACGTCGGCAGGTAGAATAGGCTAGGCGGGAACGCCTTTCTTGCCATTAACGGTTGATGCAATATCGCGGTAGAGATGCCGCATCGCATCGCTGAAGAGACCGCCGATTCTAAAAACGCCGTCGCCTGAGACTGAAATTGCCGACCATGGCGTACCGCTATGCCGTTGCACCAGCAGATACGAGTCGCGACCGCGAGAGTAGAGTGCAAAATCCCCGGATTCCGCAATGCACTCAGAACCCTCGAGTTCTTCGCGGCTTACCGTCGCGTGTAGCTCCATAATAAAGCTAGCTTTCGCGGGCGGCGGGGTCGCTCGACGCGTCGACGATCTGGACGAACGACTCGGCACCGTGAATCATCTCCTGAACCTTTTTGTCGCCCTGCCGAACCGAATCGCTTACGAGAATGTAGTGCGCGTGACCGTGTCCGTGAGTATCCTCAGCATGAAGAGTTCCGGCGATGACGCGGCCGTCCGCGAGCGTCGCGCGTACGGCCTTTCCGACCCATGGATGAACTTCTGCGTCCGTCACTTGCGAGGGACTCCTAGTCCACGCTTCAGCGTCGCCATTATTTGCGCGGCCGCGGTGGCAGCGGTATTCTCTCCAACGATCATTTTCGAACTGTGATCGACGTTCGCGCCATTGAGCCATTGAATGACCGACTGGAGTGGCGTGGAACCGCGCATCACACGGGCTCCCATCGTCCCGAGTCTCCAGGTCCATTCGCCGTCAAACGTGCGATCATAGCTTCCGTCTGTATACGCGAGAGTAATTTCATTGGTCTCATCGCGCTCGCGAATGGCTGCTTCAATCTCTGTCAAGTAGGTCTTGAATTGCATGCATTTCTCCAAACTCACATCTCAGCAACCTTTTGGGGGCCGACTGGTTGCAAAAGGCGAGGATTTTCGGAATAAAATAGTCCGATGCGTCTCGAGACCGCGCGATTAGTCATTCGCTCCATCCAGCCGGGCGATGGAGACGCTTGGGTGTCGATGCTGAGCGATCCTCGAGTGCGTCGCTTTTTGCCGCCGTTCCCAGAAGTGACGCTCGAGAGCTTCGACGACGTGATCGAGCGGCGGCGGAAGCGAGAACACGAGCTGGGCTATACGATCTGGGCAGTTGCGCTCAAGCAGACGGACGAGATGATCGGCCAATGCGGATTGTTACCAGCTGAAGGCAAGGGACCCGAAATCGAAGTTGCCTATCATTTCACCTCGGCGTCTTGGAACAAAGGCTACGCAACTGAAACCGTTGTTGC
>Ga0302326_10017493_pt1 | contig 14959 bp, 16 predicted proteins | sample Palsa_T0_3_FD_202264 | JGI IMG/M metagenome (GOLD analysis project Ga0302326, IMG submission 202264) | Peat permafrost microbial communities from Stordalen Mire near Abisko, Sweden - Palsa_T0_3 | ecosystem: Environmental > Terrestrial > Soil > Palsa > Peat permafrost | place: Sweden: Abisko... | reverse complement strand
GGCGTACTTCGGTATCCACCTGCTCTTCGAGCTTCAGCAGCGCCTGTAGGATATTGACGATTTCGAGGCGAATGGTGTCGCGATCTTCGATGAATTCAACTTGATCAAGCGAAACAAGCACGTCAATAATTTTGTGTGAGAGCCTGACCGTCTTTTCGCGACTGAGCCTCATAATCCTCGCTGGAATTTCCTCCCGCTAGCGCAGTGTCAGCTTTCGCTGCCGCGCCAATTCCCCCTTCACTTTCTTGTACATTTCCTGGTACGAAACGCCAGTCCGGCGCATTTCCTCGGAATGCTGGCTCAAAATTTCGCGTACTTCCTCGTTCAGCCGGTCCTCGACGCCCAACTCTTCCGCCATGGCGTGTCGAACGGCCTGCGCGACCAACTCCGCCGACTTCGTTTCGATCATTTCGGTCGCCGAGAGGCGTTTCACCACCTCTTTCGACATGTACCCGACAAAATCGCGAGACAGCAGCATTCACTTTTCTCCGCGCGCTTTATCCCAACAATTCAGTGTACTGTCTGAGTGTTTCGAGGTCAAGAAAAGGCCACGTTGACGCTTTCTGGCCCTTTCGATAAGATGAAAAAGCTATTTCTGGGCGGTTAGCTCAGCGGTTAGAGCATCCGGTTTACACCCGGAAGGTCCAGCGTTCAAATCGCTGACCGCCCACCACTTTCCCTTCGGAACCTCCCCGTTTCGCCGAAATTCACCGTGTTTTTTTATTCTTGCAACTACGCGCATCAGCACGTGTAGCGCCGGGCTTTCAGCCCGGCACACTGATCACAGGCAAGATCGAGGTTTATCTCCACGGAAACACGCCTTAACCGTAGCTTTACCTGTTACGCTTTCGCCAAAATCAGGTGTATTAGATACGGCAGATCACACGCGAACATTTCATCAGAGCCCGGACTCCCGCGCCTCCGGGACCAATCACAATTGATGGCAGTCCTCGAGAAAATGCGGCTCAATTCACGGCTTGGGATGTGCTGCGAAGAAGGACCAGATCAGATCAGTCGCGGGAATGCTGTTGCCGCTGATACGCAGGCCAGGCCACATGTGATGTCCGCCTTGAATGGCATAGAGCTCAATACCGGTGCCATCCTGGCATCCCGAGTATTTGTCAACGTGAACTTCCGCGGTCTCTGAATGCGCGGGTGCGGCCGAACAGCCATCGCGCTTGACCCAAAAATCGACCGCGTAGGCTACCGATTTATCCTCGCGCTTGCCGCCGATCTGAAAGGGCGAACTGCCTCCATTGAAAGGCACCAGCCGATCGGCGGTGCCGTGGAAAATCAGCGCCGATACGCGCGCCGTCGGATGGCAATCGACGTTGAGCGCGCCTTCAACCGGTGCAATCGCCGCGGTCTGCTCGGACATTTCGCACGCCACGCGATAGGACATCATCGCGCCGTTAGAAATACCAGTGAAGTAGATGCGCTTGCGGTCGACGGCGTAGTCGCGCTCAAGTTTTTCGATCAGCGCGCGCAAAAAGCCCACATCATCAACGCTGTTCTGCATCGCATAGCCACAGCAGTTTCCGGAGTTCCAGGTGGGCATCGCACTCAGACGCCCGGTGCCGCTGGGATAGATCGCGATGAAATGCTTCTCCTCGGCCTTGGCGCTCATGCCAGACATTTTCTCGGCACTCTCAGGACTCTGCCCGCCGCCGTGAAGAACAAAAACTAGCGGGAGCGGCGTCCCGGCGTCGTGGGCGGACGGAACATGAAGCAAGTAGGTGCGTGTATGTCCGCCGAATTCCAGCGAAGCGGATTGCGTGTCCGCTTGGCTCATAGCAAACGATGCCCACGCTGGCCGGTCCGTGGCACGCCGCCAGACTACTCCGGCTACGAGGAAACAAATCGCGCCGAGCACAAGAATTCTTCGCTTGTGATAGTTCATGGAGTCGCTCCTCTGTTGGTCCCAAGCGGCGTCGCGAATCGCCGGGATTCCGCTAGTTCAGCCCCGCGTATAGCGGCATTGTACGACGATTTCAAATGTTCATACTGATCCTGATTGGCAGCAGCGTCTTAGTAATGTCCTAATCTCAAACGATGCCGGCAGGCGTGCTCAGGTCCCAGTCGGGACGGACTTCGCTGGTCACAGCGCGCAGATCATGCCAGAGGTCTGCGACGCACGGGTTGTTCGCGAGAATTTCCTGGCAAATACAGGAGGGCGTCAACCTCGGTCACGCTGATTCGCTCTGGGCCTTCAGTAATTTTATTTTCGTGCATTGGGCCGGCTTCCGCGTAGCCAAGTTTCAAGAGGCGCAATCGAGAGGCAGCGGGGAAGATCGAGAATTTCACGGCTCTAAGCGCGATTTAGCTGGCAGAAAAACGTCGCGGGGTACCTACAATTTCCGCTACAGTGCAATGAAACCAGAGACAGCGACCACTTGTAAGCCTTTGAAAAGATTGGCGGGGCCGACGGGGTTCGAACCCGCGACCTCCTGCGTGACAGGCAGGCGTTCTAACCAAACTGAACTACGGCCCCGCATGCAAAATCAACGATATTGCGAAAAGCCTTTGTTTATGGGCCTATTGCAGGTTTCGCATATACCGCACTGGTTGCTCCGAAAGTACACGATGGCGGCCCTTACCGGCAAAATCGCCACCACACTGCCACCAAAACCTACGTAAACTTCCGGTGCGCTCACGGTTAATAATCCTATCACAGCAGCAGTAGAAGAACAGTGTTGGTTCCATGGACGCGGGCCGTCAGCTCAGAATATTATTCGATAGCGCCAGAACCACTCCGGCCTACGGAGCGGAGCACGTGTCTTTAGGGGATTTTCTCGACAAGAGAGCAACCGCCCTCACTGTGTCCGAAGTCGCGGAGATCCTCAACATCTCCGAACGCCAGGTTTACAAGCTTGCCTCACTAAACATCATTCCTTCATTTCGTGTTGGCTCGTCGATACGGTTCGATCCCTCCCAAGTCGCGGCATGGCTCAGACAGAAAGCGCAGCCGATTTCGGTGCGGCCGGCTGACGAGAGAAGAAAGCGGGCGTAGTCCACCTGCGCAATGCTCCGATGGACTAACCCCATGAACCCAAGAATCTGCATCTTTGGAACCCATCACGCATACCAGTACATGACCACGAGACGGAAATATTCACAAAACGTTGAGTGCTTAATCCAGATTCATTCCGTGGATTTGGTAGCGGAAGAAGCGAGTGGATTAGCGACAACCTACGCTAAGTTAATCGCGAATAAAGCCAACGTGTTGTGGAAAGATGTGGACCTAACTCCCGAAGAAAGAATGCTTGTCCCGGACCTAAACGCTATGAGCATAGGAACCCAAATCGACTTTGATCTGCACTCGCTTCGTGAATGGGTATGGGTGATTCGAACAGCGAAGTCGATGAAGCATTCGGCTTTATTGATATGCGGACTTGCCCACACGATGGGCGTCGCGGCCAAATTTCAGTCCGTCGGGTTCAACATAGAGACCCACGTCTATCTTGATAGGGCCGACGACAAAATTACCGAAAACCGGACTGAATAACGTATCCGCCCCTGCTAACCCGCCTGCTTGGCAGCCAACGCCCCGATAACCGGGATCTCGAAGCGCTCGCCCTTGAAGGCCTTATACATCATAAAGACGTACACGATGAAGATCGCCAGATTCACCACAAACCTCAAGAGTCATCACTCCCCACAGAAACATCGTGCTCGTGGAAAACGACGCCAACGCCACGAAGGAAGCAACGACAAACATGCTCAAGACGATCGACTGATCGGCGTGAAAGCGGACAAATGCATCCCTGTCGTTGGGATATCTACTGAGAAAAAAGACGCCGCTGATGATCCCAAACAGATAAGCCAAAGCTCTGGCAACGTTTGAAGCGGAGGCCAGCCAGGAGGCTGCCCCCTAACCGCTCCGCTTGGATAATTTTTGACAATCCCGGTGCGACCTCACCGCGAAGTTATACCGGGCAGTCGTACCGGCACTGAGAGATCTTCCGATTGTGTATGCACTTTAATGGTCGTCTCCCCTGGTCCGACAGCAGTCACGGTTCCGCCGGCGCTGACGGTCGCAACGTTGCGATCGCCCGAAGTGAAACTGGTTTGCGTGGATCTGGTCAGTTCCCTTTGAGAACCATCGGCGGATTTGCTCAGCACGCGTATTGGGATTCGGTCTCCAATGCGGGAAAATAGAATGCTTGACGGCTCCGCCCAAACCTTGACCGGAACTTCGGCCCGCTCCACGTCCAATGTTAGGCTAGTCGATACTGTCTCTCCAGTGGTGGTCGTCCCAATCACCGTCACGCGATAAATACCAGAACGAATTTCACTCGGGACTGACAGTTCAAATCGGATAGGCGTTGCTTCTCCTTGCCCGCGCGCTACCACTCCCGTACTAGCCCCGGAAACCACCTGCCCCACACCCAGCGGCTGTTGTCCGATCAACGCCACATTTTCTAACGAAATATCCGCCACGGCCGAGACCGTAACCGTTTGCCCAGGTCGAACTACTGTGCCAGCGGCCGGGGAAACGATATGCAGCGGTGGTTGCTGGGCATGAGCCAAAACAGCACCGAATACAATCGCCAGAACAGGGATGATTCCCCGCATCCATTGCTTGCTGTACATATACTCTCCCCTTCATTGACCAATCGGGCTGGCGACGCCGTTTAGTAAAAGTCGCTGCCAGTCGGAGATTCATTCAATAAGCCAATCACTTCGTTAGGAATACCTGAAGCGGGATCAAGCACCGACGGTCCATTGAAGTTGAGCGTTTCGAGTGCTGCAGAATGAATCACTCCGCTGTACTCCAAGTGTGACGAGGTTTTGTTTAGGGCGCTGTCCAGTGGAACAATGGCATCATTGTCTTGTCCAAAGATAGTTGGCCACCCATTTGGGGTCAAGTCTTTCGCCAGCGGATCATTAATCAGGGGATTACCACACAAGAGCCGCAATAAGCCTGCGACGCAGTTAATGCCCTCTTCCAAAACCGAACAATCTAGACCATCGAAATTGGCCGAAGTCGCCACTCCCGCGATGTATGCCGTTGGGAACGGCTGCGTCGATGGCGGCGGAAGGGCGGTCAGCGCGGGACTTAAAGCGCCTCCAAATCCGTTACCTTCTAGGTCGTAGACGGCGCCCTCTGCCGTTTGTCCTGAGAATGTCACGGATTGCAGCGCAATGTCTCCTACAGCAGCAAGGGCGATTCGCGCGCACGCATTGTTGCTCGCGAGCAAGTCACTAGCGATCGGTGTTCCGAGATGCGGTGTGGCTATGGTAATCAGCTTGTTGATCGGTCCTGCGCCAAATGTGGGATACATCGGGTTATTCAAGAAAAGATTTATTCCGTCGGAATTCAACAGCAACATCGTGCGTGAAATGTCACCGCCCATGCTGTGCGCGACGACATCCGCTTTCACTGAGGCCACATGCGCACTGGTTCGGTAAATATTGATGAAATTGTCGATTTGAAGCAAGACAGACGGCGCGTTGTAAGCAAACCCAAGAGAATTCTCCTCAATAGGCGGAAAAGCGCAACCTTCTCGCGTGCATACCTCGTACGAAGGCGTAGTGCTCGTGATATCAGAAATTTCGTCGTTATAAGAGGCGAATTTCACGTTGAAAATAGTGCTTTCATACAAAGGTGTGAAATTGTCGAAGCTAGCCGCATCTCCCCAAAGCCCATGCACAAGCACCACGGGCGGCCTTGCTACAGTAACCGGCGTGCTGGTTGTTGTGCCACATGTGGTCTGCAACGTCACGCTGCGAGTTGTCAGAGAATTGTCCTGCGACCCACGCGAAAAGTTTACTGGTGGAAGGTAAATTGCAAATACTTCGGCTCCGGACGCGGTCATAACAGAGGTCACATTAAGAGAACTGGCAGCAGAGCTTGAACTCCCTCCAAGCTCCAGCAAACCGCCATCATTAGGAACAGAGGTGCTGGCAGAATTTGCGTCATTGAATACGGTTAGGGTATAGGTCTGGCCTGCTGCGGAAGCTGGAATGCGCAGCACGACCTGCGACGTACCGTCCGCCGCCGCCCCCTGAACCGGCCCATATGTCGCCGCAGCGATATCGTCAGTGTTCGTTGTCACCGACGAGCCGCTCACCAGCCCTGCGACTACCGGGTCAATCAACACCAGAGGTTCAGGCGGCCCTTGACAACTTGCGCCTGTCTTGCCGCTGACCGTGATGCTGGAGGGAGTGAATGTTGCGGTAGCGCCTGAATAGACCCCATCGTTATTAAAGAAGCCGACGCCCACATTGGCGCTGCCGGTGATCTGGGTATCGCTAAAAGAGGATTCCCAATTACCTGTTGTCGATAGCGGTGGCGCCCCCGTCGCGGGGGTGACGAGCACGATGACGTAATCTGAGCCGTTCCCATTTGGAAAAGTGTCGGCGACAGAATAGTCTGCAGAGCTCGGAAGAGTCGGATAGTACATCAATACGCTGGAGGATGATGAAGCCGCCTCGGCCTGTTTCCCAAACGTGTAAGAACCCCCGCCAATTGTCACAATTGAAATTCCCGGGGACGATGGCGTTGTGCCCATGATTCCGGAATAGTCGGTACCGGATTCTGGTGTTCCTACTGCGGGGTTAAAGGTGTAGACAACCTTCGCAACGTATCCGGCAAGATTGGTGCCAGGCGCCACGAAAATGCCCGTAGTATCCGTACCGCTGGTAATTGTGCCTGAGACCGTGATTGTGATGGCCTGCGCGTGGGCCGCCTGCGGGGTTACCGCTCCTCCGATGGCAAACAGAGCGAGGACGGCAATCTTGAGGCAGGAACTTTGAGCCGACCTTGTTTCGGACAGCGATCCATGCTTGGCGGTGATGATCCGGGACTTGATCAATATCCGGCGGGTAACAGCGGCGAACGGCGTCGACATGGTTCCTCCTTCGCGTCACAGCAAGCCGCAAACGAAAGACCCAGGGATGAGACCTTAGCCTCGGGAGTAGGAAGGTTTTCGATTCCCGAAGCGAGAGCCAATTATACATCAGGCTGTCAAGTTCCTGTTTGAGGACTGGTCGTCTTGGATCGCACTTGTGCGCGTGCGTGAGCGGTGGCCGGAGTTGTCGATTAAGTTGATTCCGCGTTTCTTGCAGATGGTTTGAAATCAGTTGGCGTACGATCCGGATTTTCCTGAAGGTTGATATAGGCGGACCACGCTCCATGCACTATGCGCATGCTTCGTCCTGAGATTTTCATATCTCGTTAGAACCCGCTCTCTATTCGACAAACCGGAAATCGCGCGGCAATTCTGCGACTGATTTGCCGAGCCGTAATAGTGTTTCACCCCAGAATTTACGCGCCTCATCCTCAGTTCGACCGTGATTCGTGACATGAATCATTAGACCCCACGGAGCAACCGCTCCCGGAAGAATCTTCTCTCGCTGCAGTACAAGCGAAACAGTCGCCCACCACCTGTCGCAGCCTTCGACAGCATTCGCCAGACGACTTGCCAGTAGGAGGAGATTTCCCGGCCGATCATTCAGCGCTGCCTCCGTGAAAACCACATCGGTATACGAACCCAGATAGATCGGCAGATAGATCGGTGGTGTGTTCTTCTCGTCCGTAAAAAAGGCCTTTTCGCAACCAACGCTTTCAATAGGTGACGACTCTGCATTCACCGTCTCGAGAAACTTCTGGAGCTCCGGCCAGTCCCGCGCTTCCGGTATGAGACTGACGGCTCCCCCAATCCCTTTCAGCCGCCGATAACCGTGATTAAGGTTTCCGTTGCCATGATCGACGGCAGGATAAGGAACTGCCGGGCCCCACTCATCCGATATCCAGATTCCACAGCCTCCGGCGCTCCAGAGTCGAATTTTCTCAGCGGGTGGATTCTTCAATTCCTCGTATGGTTTCCATAGCAATCGCAGTTCTTCGAATTCAACCATTGCGCCTCGCGCGAACGTTTCTCAGAATACTTTTCTCGGCTCTCCGCCACCACAAGACCTGCCGCACGAGCACTTTCTTAAGTGCAACGCTAAAATGCTATTTCTTAAATACCGAGGATAAACGAGCACGCTCGTGCATGCCAGCTAGCGTTACCCTCCCGCAGATATGAGTTTATCCGCGCGCGCCCTGCCCGGCGGTTTGATGCCAAATGCGGGGGCGCGCGACCGCGGCGGCCAACCCCTTGCCGTCGCATGATTTTTTCGTCAGAACCCTTGCAGATTCGTCGCCGCCTTGCCGTCCCGATCTCCTTGCAGATTCGTCGCCGACCGATCCCGTCGGCCCCTTGCGCATTCGTGACCGCGAGAACAGGCCGTGTTAAAGATTCCGAATGTCACGCGCGACCAAACACAACCCAGCCAAACCCCGATCGCCGATCAAACCGCCCGAGCGCTGCCCGTCCTGCGGCAGCCGGACCATCGCGCCCAGGGGCAGCCGCGCCAAGAAGCTCGAAACGGTCCGGCTGTATCGATGCAAGACCTGCGACCGCACTTTCACGCCCGGACCGCGCGCTCTGCGCTACAAGACCTACCCCCTCCACGAGATCCTCGATGCGCTCTCGACCTACAACCGTGGCTGCTCCCTTGAGGAAACCAGCCGGCGCCTGTCCTCGCGTTACGGCCATGCCATCGATCCGGCGACGATCTCGCGCTGGCTTACCGCCCATCCGCGACTCACGACATACCGCAGGCTGCGCGACCGCGGCAGCGCGCTTTTCACGCCGCCGCAGCTTATCCGGACCTTCAAGCTTTATCATCGCCAAGTCTATGAATTTTCCTTCCATCGCGCCAAGCTGGCTTTCCTTCGCGCGGGCACTCTCGACGACCGCCGCCGGGGCGACACCCGCTTCGCGCCGCTCGCGGATTTTCTCGAACGCGCTCATCACGATTGCCCGCACGAGCTTTTTCGCCGTGAAGACGGCGCGCGCGGCTCGCAGTTGGCGCCTGGATTTCTCGCCCTCGACCGACTCGTGGTTCTCGAAAAGCAGAACACTGCCACCGACACGGCGGCGCTGATAATTCCCAGCGTCGGCTCGAACTACGACCGCCATTCACGGTTACAGCGCTTCATGCTGATCAATGACAGCACGACCGTCGCCGTCGAAGTTCCAATTTTTCTTCTCGAAGAGGATATCGCCGCGCTCGAAGATCACTACGGCGTCACGATCGTTCCGAAGGAACCGGTCCGACGCGCCCAAACGGCGCTCGGTCATAAACAGCGATTCATCACAGGACACATCGATTTCCTGCAAGTGCGGAACGGCGCGATTCACATACTCGACCACAAACCCGACGCCCGTACCAACAAACCCATCGCTCAGCTCTCTATTTATGCCCTCGCCTTGATGCGACTCGCGCCCGGTCTCACTCTCTCTGATTTCAGATGCGCATGGTTCAACGAAGCCTGCTACAACGAGTTCGCGCCCGGGCGTTTATTGCGCAGTCGCGCAGAGCAGCGATTCTTCGCCGACGACTTTTGAATCGGCTCCCATTCACGCACGCGCCTGCCTGGCTGCCTGTTTCATCGAGCGCCGCACCCGTTCAGAGATGAATCTCGCGAACGGCACGATTTTCATGTCGATGCTGGCGCGATCCAGCGCCGCCAGATAGCCTTTACGATCCTGAACCCGGATGACTGTCCACGGATAGCCACCTGAAGCCAGCATCGCGTTCATCAAAAAACGCGCCATCCGCCCGTTACCGTCCGGGTACGGATGGATGTAGCCGAACATCCAGTGTCCCAGCACGGCGCGGACGCTCGGCTCTGCTTCACGTTCCAGCAGCTCGAATAGAGCCGGCATGGCATCACGAACCGCTTCCCAGCGCGGCGGCACATAGCGCGACGTGCGCAGATACACCGCATTGTTCCGATAGCCCGCGAGCGCCCCGGCATCAATCAATCCAGCCGCCACACAGGGCTGGAATAATTCGCGGTACCATTCCCCGTGGGCCGCGCGCGCCAAGGCGCCAGCATTCCCGCCTGCAATCACTTCGCCCACCGTTGTCTTCACTTTCTGGAAAGCCTGCCAGTAGCCGCGCGCGGCCAGCGCGTCGCGGCTCTGTTCGTCATCCGTGTGATGTTCCGGGTCCCAGTTTCCCCGCTGCACTCTCTCGATCAACGCCGGCGTGACGCTGTACCCCTCGATTGACAGCGAGTGATAAGCGTCGCTTTTGTACATGTCATCTACGAAGCGCAGATACTCTCTCCTGTTTCGCGGAAGGCCCGGCGCTTTCGGGAACGTCCCGACAACCGTTCCCCGCATGGATTCCCACATCGCCTGGATGCGCCCGACAATGGGCGCCGTGACGATCGGCAAAACGCCAAATGTTTGCTTCGAGGCGAAGGGATCAGTTTCGCGCACGTCGTATCCTGCGGACTTCATGGCCCTGACGATCTCGTCAGCGACCTGCGGGCGGCCGATGCGGCGGAACGCCCCGGCAATGTGCCCTGCTTTTGCCGAGTGCCCGCCGTTGAGCAGAAGCCGCAGCACATCCGACGCTTCGCGAATTCCCGCGAGCACGACCTGAGTCTCGATGGGTTTTCGGGTGAAGAAAGTCTCCGGAACTTTCACGAGTGCCGCCGCAGGAGAGAACAGCCTCAGTCCGTCCTTGACAGACACATCCACCGCAGGCGGCATCTCCGGCTGTTTGAGATCATAAATGGATGTCCCGAAAAGCAAATTCATGGTGTGGTTCGTGCCCTTCAGGCTATAGACCACCACCTGTGTTGGAATCACGGTATTCTGCGCATGCAGGAGAACCGACTGCTCGGGCGATAGATGCCACGCTTCGTCAAATCGGTCCTGGCAGTAGCTCGCGCAGAATTCCCAGAACGACGCATACCATGGCGTGCTGTCGCCCTCGCGCGCCTGCGGGCTGGAGGATATCAGCCAGCCCTTCATGACTTCCCGCAGGAATCCGTTGCGAAGCAAGCGCTCACGGTGCGTGCGGCTCAGCTCGCGCGACCGGAAAACGCGGCGTCCGCCTTTTTGAAGCGCCTGAAGGGCGGCGAGCGATTCCGCAAGTTTTTCATTCGGTTTGGGCATTGTGGGGTTCCCGGGTCTCTCCAAGCTTATTCTGCCGTGTCTATACAAGCATATAATGCTGTATAATTACAAGCATATTCTGCTGTGCTGATACAAGCCTATTATGCTATGACCCTTGAAGCCACAACCGCGTTCTCGCAGAGAAAACCCCTGCCGAAAATTGGAATCTAAGACGGGAAGCTATATGAGCAAGGTTTTCATATTGGGAGTGGACCACTTCCTGCAGAACATCGAAAGTGTCTGCACGACTCCGGTCGGGAAGGAGTCCGAAACCAATCAAAAGGACGCGCTTAAAGCGCGGCTTGAGGAACTGATTTCAGAACGCCGCCCCGAGCTGATTGCTGAGGAAGCCAAGCTTGACCGAGAGTGCATGGGCAAGCAAATCGCAGATGCTCACGGCTGCAAATACTGCAATCTCACTATGCCGTGGGAAGACCGCTTAAAATCCGGCGTTGCCAGAGATTACGACCGCACACGAGAAACTCGCCGAGCAGCTTATACAGTCTTTGAGACATTCATGTTCGAGCAAATTCAGAAGAACCGCGGAAGCTCCGACAGTATTCTCGTGATCTGCGGCTCATATCACGTGGATGGTTTAGAAAAGCTCTTCCGGACTGCGGGAGACGATGTTCAGACGGAGGACACCTATCATGCGACGTGGTATCGCGGACTCCCGGAGGAAAGCTCGGGTGAGGTGATTGGATTCTACAAGGAGATCCACGGGCGGTCTGATACTCGTCTGTAAAACCCGCCCTCTACCGATGGGACAATTCCTCTGCGCTCCGAATAATTTCCGCTATCAAATCTCGATGTTCTTCGATGTCCTTCAACCCAAGATGCAGAACAATCCCGCTGCGTCTATGCTCACTTGCCTCGATTCCAGCGCTCTCCAGACGATCAATGTAATCCTGACGCTTCTCTACTCCTACTTTTAGGTGGACATTACAGTAAGCCTTGCGGGGATGAAACCAGCAGAAGTTGTAACCGCTTGTGCCAAGCGCAATGTGGTAACGGTTATACGTGATTCTGGGCGCGCCATTCGTGGTCGGCGTCAAAGCTTTTACAGCATCGACCACAGCCAATGACTGAGGATTGGATTTCTTTTCCCAATATGCTCGATCAACTGGCTCGGAGGCTTCCGCGTCGCCCGGCTCTGCAGACTCAACTACATCTAGAACCCGCGTGAACTGAAGTACAACCTCGTCGCCTATCCGAAAAGCGCTTAACTGAATCGCGATTATAGGAACCGCGCGGTTGAGGAGTCGGATCACGTTGAAAAAACGGGCAGTGATTTCTTCGGCCACAATGACCGCGCGATGCGTGAGGTCTGGATACCTTTGGCGCTCTATATCCCAGTATTCAATCGTCCGAACGATGTGGCTAGCGTCGGTTTCACCGAGCATGACCTCGATTTCATACATCGTCTCGCCCTCCGGATCAGCCATCAAAAAATCGATGCGGCCTCCGGTGTGCTGCGTCTTCTCTTTCTTTAGAAGGTCAAGTTCGCCAAGATTGAGCAGCGACGTATCGCGGGCAATTTGATCTTGCAGCCACGTTTCGTCGAGACCCATCGAGCGTAGCCGTTCGGGTGCTGCCTTTTTCAGTCTCAATTGTGGATTCGACAAGAGAAGCCTCCAAGCACGAAAGTCTAAGCCCCACAGGGGGACGGACGCATATCCACCGCTGGTTCAATTGCTGTAAGACGTGGCATCTCGTCATAAGTTCGCCCATGCAGTTTTCGTCCGGTCATATCCTTTCGAACGCCACCCCACTGTTTGAAAAAGAAAGGCACGCTGCCGACCAGGCATTGTCGGTGGATTGATTCAACCCATTCGGCGCGCATCGACCGTGCTCCTGGTCCAGATTCGCCACCGACAATGACCCAGTGAATCCCCTTTAGAGGGAGGTTTTCCAACGGACCGATGAGAGGCTCGCATGACAGAAACCGCACTTGTGCCGGCACCGCTGCTAGATCAGGTATCCTGCCAATGACCCGTGCGTCTTCAACGCTAACCCCCATCCAGACGTTACTCGGCCACGGCAGACTTCCGCCGATCTCACGCAGTCTTTCGCTACGCTTCGTGAGAATCTGAAAAGTGTGCTGCGGGCAGGCCTCCATTGTTAAGAACACGCGCCGGATGAAATCGTCCGGCACCGCATCCTGGAAGAGATCACTCATCGAGTTCACAAAAATTAGCCGCGATTTTTTCCAGCGTTTAGGCAGATCAACGAGGTCGTCGTGCAGAGTGGGTTTGAACCCATCCTGATAGCGATCCGAGCCCATCGCATGCAACCGCTTCGCCATCCTCTCGGCATAGCAGTGTTTGCACCCTTGGCTGACCTTCACACATCCGGTCACCGGGTTCCACGTCATCTCCGTCCATTCGATCGTTGATGTCGTCGCCATATACCCCCCCGTTTTCGGCCAACCTATTCAGTCGTCCAAGATGTCTTGAGCGATTCTCAATGCCGTTGGCGCGCCGCGTTCATTGGCAGCGGCAAAGCACAGCAAATAAAGAGGACTCGATTTGGAATTCTTCAAAATCAATCCCTTCGCGACGCCCGCAAAGCAGACAGCAAGCCGTTCGTTAATGAACTCCCGAATCTTCTCGACCGTTGCAGTTCGTTCAATGGTCTCGTGATCCCCAAACAAGGTCCGTTCCGTCTGAATTCCGTAGAAGCGAGACCGCCAATCGCTTGTTCCAAATACCAAATCCAACCGATTCTGCCAAGATTCTTCGATATTCCCATCTCGCTTGAGGAGCCGCGCCACACCGACGCCAAGTGGAAAGAGATACCAGAGATCGATCGCCTTTGTCGCCGCGAGTGCCTGAACAGTGGTCCATTCGACTTGCATTCCATAGGGGTCCAAGAAGACCACGGCGCGTTCCTTATGCCAGTCACGTTCGCTACACCAAGCCTTCAAGACTTCATTGGCATCACCATGCCGGAAATCACAGCGCGAAAACAAATTCGCATGATCCGTTTCAATTGTTGTTCTCAGCGCGTCGACGCGACTCTTCGCTTTTTCTATGAAGAGGTAATAATCGAACGGGCTCGCAAGTCCCAGCGCGATCTGCGCGCTTCCTGCGAGATATTCTTTGGTATCAGCATCTTCATAAACATCCTGAAAAAAATCTGCCGATTTCGATGGAACATCCGGCGCCGACCTGGACCCTGTGCCAGCAAAAGCATCGACGTACCAAGTCTTGAAATGCTGCGCGCGTACGTTTTTAGTGAAGATCGTTCGGTACGCCTTGAGGTATTTCGCCAGGCGCTCAAGCTTGTCTTCTGTCCAGTTGCCGCCAAAAGTGTGCTCAGCCATTCTCTGATCGCTATCTATTTAACTCCAGCGACGGACAGCTCCGACTCCAGCATGAGTGTATCGTATTCGCCTTTTCTTCGCCATAGCCGATCTGGCCATCCAGGAAGACGAGCTCCCGTTGGCAAATCTCCGCCGCTACCTGCCAGCAGTCATTGAAGCTCGGTGGACGAACTTTCCGTCGGCAATAAAATCCATTTTCTTGCGGAAGTTGACGCGCAAACTTGTATTCACAGAGATGCACACCTCATTGCGCGCCAGTACCCTTGCACGGCTCACTATGCCGGCGATGGAGCTCTCTTCCGGCGCGCGGGTCTGGAATCATCGTCCTCTTTCGCAGACGACGCAAATTTCACAAGTTCTGTCGTGAGTTCTGGATGAGGCACAAGAAAAATTCCGGGTTTCTTGTCGTTCTGCGTATGCACCTCGAACCCACCGTCAAACCCAGCCATGCTGACCACTTTCTTATAGGGGATAGCAATTGCGTGCTGTTGACTCGTGAAGCAGACCCGCTGGCTGGTGATGTGTAGGACGCCGATCCCCCTGACCGGCCCGATTTGTTAGTCCAGGAGAAGTGAGAGTTTTTATATCACAGCCATGGGCTGTGAAGATGAATTTGCTCCCCAGGGGCTACAGGCCGCCGGCGCCGGCGGCCTGTAGCCAAGTGCCG
>Ga0302326_10017492_pt1 | contig 14960 bp, 13 predicted proteins | sample Palsa_T0_3_FD_202264 | JGI IMG/M metagenome (GOLD analysis project Ga0302326, IMG submission 202264) | Peat permafrost microbial communities from Stordalen Mire near Abisko, Sweden - Palsa_T0_3 | ecosystem: Environmental > Terrestrial > Soil > Palsa > Peat permafrost | place: Sweden: Abisko... | reverse complement strand
GCCAAGGAGTCGCCCGCCGGGCACTACCTGATCGAGGTGGACGGCGGCGTCATCCAGCCGGCCCTGCTCGCCGCGGTCACCGCCTGGTGCGCCGACCGGCTGGTGCTGCCGTCCAGCGTGCGGATCGAGTCGCGCACGCTCGAGGACGTCTTCCTTGAGCTCACCGGACGGGACCTGCGAGCATGACGGACGTTCTGGAAAATACATTCAGGCCCGAGCCGGGCGCTGCGCCGCTGCCACGGATGGTCGCCGCGCAGGCCGCGCTCGAGACGCGGCAGCTGCTCCGCAACGGCGAGCAGCTCACCCTCACGCTGATCATCCCGCTGCTGCTGCTGGCCGCGTTCAGCCTCGAGCCGCTGATCAGCTTCGGCGGCGGCTACACCAGGATCGACTTCCTCACCCCGGGCGTGATCGCGCTGGCGATCATGTCCACCGCGTTCACCAGCCAGGCGATCGCGACCGGGTTCGAGCGACGGTACGGGGTGCTCAAGCGCCTCGGCGCCACCCCGCTGTCGCGGGCCGGGCTGATCGCCGCCAAGACCCTCACCGTCATCGGGGTCGAGCTGCTCCAGGCCGTCATCATCGCGGGAGTCGCGCTCGCGCTGGGCTGGTCACCGGACGCCTGGCCGGCCGCGATCGTGGTGGTGCCGCTGCTGATCCTGCTCGGCACCGCCGCCTTCAGCGGGTTCGCGCTGCTGCTGGCGGGCACGCTCCGGGCCGAGGCCACCCTCGCCGCCGCCAACCTCATCTACGTGGTGCTGCTCGGCGTCGGCGGCGTCGTCTTCTCGCTCGACAAGTTCCCGGCCGGCGCCCGCTCGTTCCTGCAGGCGCTGCCCACCGGGGCGCTGTCGACCGGGCTCCGCGACGCGCTCGCCAACGGGACCGCGTTCCCGGTCAGGGACGCGGTCACGCTCGCGGTGTGGGCGGTCATCTCCATCACCCTCGCCGTCCGCTACTTCCGGTGGGAGTGAGGACGCCGCGCGCGATCGGCGTCGGGCGGGCCGGCGTCGGGCGGGCCGGCGTCGGGCGGGCCGGCGTCGGCCCGGCCGCCTTGCCAGCGGGCCTCGTGCTGGCCGGCGCGGTATCGGTGCAGACCGGGGCCGGGATCGCCAACCGCCTGTTCGCCCAGCTGCCGCCCGCCGCGGTGACCACGCTCAGGCTCTGGACCGGCGCGCTGGTCCTGGTCATCGTGGCCGGGCGGCCCGCCGCCCGGGCGATCGCCGACCTGAAACGCCGGGGCGCCTGGCAGGACGCCGCGATCGCGGCTGCCTTCGGCGTCACCCTCGGCTTCATGAACTTCGCCATCTACCAGGCGTTCGCGCGGATACCGCTGGGCATCGCGGTCACGATCGAGTTCCTCGGCCCGCTGACGGTGACGGTGACCGCCGCGCTGGCCGGCGGCGGATCGGCCGGCCGGCGCGGACTCGCCCTCGGCTACGCCGCCCTGGCGGCGGCCGGCGTCGTCCTGCTCGCCAACGGCGGGGTCGGCCGGCTGAACTGGGCCGGCGTCGCCTGGGCGGTGGCCGCGGGCGCCGCCTGGGCGTGCTACATCATCGGCAGCAAAAGCATCGGCCAGCGCCTGCCCGGCTCGGCCGGGCTGGTGCTAGCGATGTGCGTGGCGGCGGCCGTGGTGACCGTCCCCGGAGTCGTCGCGGGCGGCGGGCGCATGTTCCGGCCGGACCTCCTCGCCGTGGGCGCCGCCATCGGCATCCTGTCCTCGGTCATCCCGTACTGGCTGGAGCTCGAGGCGCTGCGCCGGATCTCCGCCCAGCTGTTCGGCGTCTGGATGTCGCTGCAGCCGGCCGTGGCCGCCCTGATCGGCCTGGCGATCCTGTCCCAGCGCCTCCGCCCGGCCGAGTGGATCGGGATCTGCTGCGTGGTGGCGGCGTCGGCCGGCGCCTCGCGCGCCCCGCGGCCCGGCGAGGCCTGCCCGCGCCCGGCGACCGCCGAAGTTGATGCGGAGCGAACCGAGCAGGCGCGAACCGCGCCAGTGAACGGAGCATTACGATGGCGGCTGTGTTTTCCCGTCTAATCGCCCCGGTGTTCCGGCCGACGGTGCGGTCGCTGCACGGCTGGGCCCTGGCCGCGATGATCTCGAATGCGGTGGTCATCGCGACCGGCGCGGCGGTGCGGCTCTCCTCATCCGGCCTCGGCTGCCCGGACTGGCCGACCTGCACCAAGTCGAGCGCATTCGCCTCTCATAGCAGCGGGCAGACGCTGCTGAACTCGTGGATCGAGTTCGGCAACCGGCTGCTGAACTTCCCCCTGGTGGCGATCGCCGGGCTGACGTTCATCGCCTTCTTCCTGTGGCACCGGCAGCAGCGGGCGGCCGGCCTGGCCGGGCGGAAGGACCTGGTCTGGCTGGCGGCGGTGCTGCCGCTCGGCGTCTGCGCGCAGGCCGTCATCGGCGGCATCGTCGTGCTCACCAGGCTCAACCCGGCGCTGGTGGCGGTGCACTTCCTGCTGTCGGCGGCGATCATCTTGACGTCGGCGGTGGTGCTGCACGCGCGCACCGTCGCCCTCGAGCAGGCGGTCAGGCCGCCAGGAACCCAGCGCGGCCGCGAGCCGGGCACCGAGCGGGGGGCGGCGAACGACGCCGCGGCGGTCCGGATCGACCTGCGGGTGCTGGCCGGGCTGCTGGCGGCGGTGACGGCGCTGATGCTCGCGGCCGGCACGGTCGTGACCGGGACCGGGCCGCTGGCGGGGACCGAGATCGACTCCCACGGGCACCTGAAGACCGTGCCCAGGTTCCACTTCTCGCTTGCGGCCGTCACCCAGTTGCACGCCGACATCGGCTGGTTCATCGGGGCGCTGGCGGTCGCGCTGGTGGTCGGGCTGCGGTACTCGGGCGCGCCGCGGCGGACCGTCCGCCTCGGCTGGATCGTGCTCATCGGGCTCGGCCTGCAGGGGATCATCGGCTACGTGCAGTACTTCAACCACCTGCCGGCCGGGCTGGTCTGGGTGCACGTCTCGCTGTCGGTGCTGATCTGGATCTTCGTCCTCCAGCTGTACCTGTCCACCACCGTCGGCGTCGGATCTGCGGCCGGGGCCGGCGCGACCGACGCGACCGGCGCGACCGACCCGACCGACGCGACCGAGGCGGGAAACGGAGCCGAGCCCGCGATCGCGCCGTCGGTGACAACCTCGCCACCGGTAAAAACCCCAACCCTATAGTCTTTGGGGATGGCTGACGGAAGACACGCGGTGTCCCTCATCTCGCCCCTGGCCGCCACCGGGCGGGCGGACGAGGTGGTGCAGCGGGTCAGCCAGGCGATCCAGCTCGGGCTGTTCACCGACGGCGAGCAGCTCCCGCCCGAGACCGACTTCGCCGCCCAGCTCGGCGTCTCCGCGATGACGCTGCGCGAGGCGCTCGCCATCCTCCGCCAGCAGGACCTGGTCGAGACCCGTCGCGGCCGGACCGGCGGCACCTTCGTCCGGCGGCCGACCGCCCCGCCGGTCGGCCTGCTCCGCGGCCGGCTGAGCGCGATGACCACCAGCGCGCTGCGCGACCTGACCGACGAGCAGTTCGCCGTCTCCGGCGCCGCCGCCAAGCTGGCGGCGGCGCGCGCTTCCACCGTCAGCGTGCGGCGGCTGCTCACGCTGGTCGACCAGCTTTCAGGCGCGGCCACGCTCGGGTCGCGGATCAGGGCCGACAGCCGGTTCCACATCGAGGTCGCGATCGCCTCACAGTCAGAACGGCTGACCATGCTCGAGGTGTCGCTGCAGACGAAGCTGGCCGAGTTCCTCTGGCTTCCGCCGGCGGCGGGCTCGCCCCCGGCGGAGCCGCTCGACCCGGTGACGGCGGCCGCGGAGCACGCGGCGATCGCGGCCGCGATCGGCGCCGAGAACGGGGACGAGGCCAGGGAACTGGCGGAGCGGCACGTGCAGCGGAACCTCCGCCACCTCACCGCGCTCCGGCTCGGGCTGCCGTCCCAGCTATGACCGGGCCACGAGGCGAGGGATGGGCGGCTGACCCGAGCGGCGCCAGGCCGGGTCGGCCGGACGAGCCGGACGAGCTGACCGAGACCGCCGGGCGGGTGCGGGCGGCGCTGGAGGAGATATTCGGGCGGATCGCGCCAATCGGGGCGGCCTTCGCGGCGCAGCGGCGCGCCTGCCTGGCCGCGGGGACCGAGCTCACGCCCGACCGGCTCACCGGCGTGCGCGAGATCATCTGGCGCCAGCTCGGCCTGCTGCCGTCCGCGGACGGCGCCGGCATCGTGGCGGCGCCGGGCGTAGTGGCCGGGCGGGAGCGGCACCTGGAATGGTGGCAGCGCACCGCCTCGGGCGACGACGCCAGCGAGGGGTACTCGCGGATCAGGCTCAACCTCGACCCGGAGTCCATCGACCTCTACGACTACCTCGACATGGACTGGTTCACCGTGCCGCGGGCCGACGGACGACGCTACGTCTACGGCCCCTACATCGACTTCTCCGGCGCGGACCGCTCCATCCTGGCCATGACGATCCCGGTCCTCGATCCCGCCGCCGGCGACGCCAGGGGTGGCGCGGGCGGAGGTGGGCACGGCGAGGGCAGCGGCGCGCACGGCGACAGCAGGGGTGGCGCGGGCGAGGGTGGGCACGGCGAGGGCAGCGGCGCGCACGGCGAGTTCCTCGGAGTGGTCGGCGCCGACATCAGGATGTCGCACCTGGAGCCCGCCTTGCTTGCGATCCTCCGCGGGCCGGCCGGGCCGGCCGTCCTGGTGACCGCGGAACGGCGCGTGCTCGCCGCGAACACCCCCCGTTGGATCCCCGGCACCCGCCTGGATCGCCTCCCCCGCCCCGGCGAGGCCGGGTTCACCGCCGTCCGGGAAATAGGCGCCGACAGCGGCTGGCTCCTCGCCGTCTCCCACAGCTAGCCGTCTTCAGATGGCACTCACCGGTGGCGGTACGCTGTAACGATCGTTGTGCTCTGACGCCCCGCGAGTGGGCCGACGCATCACGAGCACCCTTCAGGGGCTGGCTCGCGGACCGGGCGGGCCCGGTGGCTGACCCGCAGACCGCTTCTTGCTGTTATCAAAACAGAGGCGCCGGGGGCGCGGCCCGGCGGCGGATATGGGCACGGCTGCCACGCGCGCCGCAGGCCTGGCCCCGCCACCCGCGGCCGGGCCCGGGCGCCCGCGGCCGGGCCGCAGTACGAACGGCTCCCGCGCTCGACTAGCCTGTCAGCGGCGACCATCCCGATGATTGCCTATAATTCGGGGAAACTGCCGTGTATCCGAATGACGGAGTGATGAGAGCAGCATGCGTCCACTGATCGCGGTTGTCGGCCGCCGCGCCACGAAATCTTCTGTTCTGCGGTACTCGGGCACGATCGCGGCCGAGACGCTGCTTGACGCCGTGCTGCGGGCCGGCGGCGAGCCGGTGATCCTGCACGGCGGCATCCCCGAGGACCTGGCGTCGCTGCCGGAGCGGGTGGCGCGCTTCGACGGGCTCGTGCTGCCCGGCGGGGGCGACCTGAACCCGGGGCGCTACTGCGCCGCGCCGACGCCGGACTGCGAGATCCCCGACGACCGGCAGGACGCGTTCGACCTGGCCGTCATCCGGGCCGCGCTCGGCTCGGCGACGCCGACGCTGGCGATCTGCCGCGGGCTCCAGGTGCTCAACGTGGCCTGCGGCGGCACGCTGCGGCAGCACCTCGGCGGCGGCCCGGTCGAGCACGAGGACGCCCTGCACCCGGTCACGCTGGCGGCCGGGTCGCGGCTGCGCCGGCTGGCCGGGGCGGACACCATCGAGGTCTCGTCCGCGCACCACCAGGCGGTGGGGCGGCTCGGCGGCGGGCTGCACGCGGTCGGCTGCGCCCCCGACGGGTGCGTGGAGGCGATCGAGCACCGCAGCGCCGGGATCCTCGCGGTCCAGTGGCACCCGGAGGACCAGGCCGCCACCCGCGCCTACGACCAGGCGCTGTTCGACGACCTGCTGGTCCGGGCGCGCGACGGGGCTTCGGTCGCCGCGCGGTAAGGCGCTCCGGGCCGCCCGGCTTGATTGCGAAGTACGTGCTCATCTACCTTCTTAGATGGACAGCGTGCTCAGCGTCGTCCTCGACCTAGCCGCCGCTGCCGCCGGAGGAGATCTACGTGGATATTGCCCTGGGCAAGGAAGACCTGACATTTGCCGAGCAGATGCGCTCGTTCTTCCAGACCGAGATTCCGGCTGAGATCCGGCTGAAGGGGGAGCGCGGCGAGCACTGGGGGCGCGAGGAGTACGTCACCACCCAGCAGATCCTGAACGCCCACGGCCTGGCCGTGCCGCACTGGCCCGCTGCGTGGGGAGGCCAGGACTGGTCGGCGCTGCAGCGGCACATCTGGGCCGAGGAGATGGCGCTGGCGCACGTGCCGCCGCCGCTGGCGTTCAACGCCGCCATGGTCGGGCCGGTGATCGCGACGTTCGGCAGCGAGGAGCAGAAGCGGCGGTTCCTGCCGCCGACGGCCAACCTCGACATCTGGTGGTGCCAGGGGTTCTCCGAGCCCAACGCGGGCTCCGACCTCGCGTCGCTGACGACCAGGGCGGTGCGCGACGGCGACGAGTACGTCGTCAACGGGCAGAAGACGTGGACCACGCTGGCCCAGTGGGCCGACTGGATCTTCTGCCTGGTCAGGACCGACCCCGAGGCCAAGAAGCAGCAGGGCATCTCGTTCCTGCTGATCGACATGAAGTCGCCCGGTCTCACGGTCCGGCCGATCCGCCTGATCGACGGCGGCTACGAGGTCAACGAGGTCTTCTTCGACGACGTCAGGGTCCCGGCCGACCAGCTCGTGGGCGAGGAGAACCACGGCTGGGACTACGCGAAGTTCCTGCTCGGCAACGAGCGGACCGGCGTGGCCGGCACCGGCATCATCAAGGCGCGGATCATGCGGCTGCGGAAGGTCGCGGCCGAGACGACGTCGCACGGCAGGCCGCTGCTTGAGGACCCGCTCTTCCTGGCCCGGCTGACCCGGCTTGAGGTCGAGACGACCGCGCTCACCATGTCGGTCATGCGCGTGCTGGCCAACGAGGCCAAGCACCCGGGCACGCCCGACCCGGTGTCGTCGGTGCTGAAGCTGCGCGGCTCGGAGCTGCAGCAGGAGGCGACCGAGCTGCTGGTGGACGTCCTCGGGCCGAGCGCCCTCCCCTACCGCGAGGCACACTCTATTCCGGATGGCTTCGCCTCATTGCCGGACGGCGCAATCGACGCGATGCCGACGTACTTCAACTGGCGCAAGGCGTCCATTTACAGCGGCTCCAGTGAAGTGCAGCGCTCGATCATCGCCCGCGCGATCCTGAAGTTCTGAAGGGAACTATAGCGATGGATTTCGATCCGACCGACGAACAGCGGATGCTCGCGGAGACCGTGAACAGCCTGCTTGACAAGCGCTACGACCCCAGCCGCCGGCTGGCGCTGCTCGACAGCGAACTGGGCTGGAGCCGGGAGCTCTGGCAGCAGTACGCGCAGCTCGGCCTGCTCGGGCTCACCTTCGACGAGGCCTACGACGGGGCGGGGATGGGCGGGGCCGAGCTCGCCACCGTCATGGAGTCGTTCGGCCGGTCGCTGGTCCTCGAGCCGTTCTTCCCGACCGTGGTGCTGGGCGGGACGCTGGTGTCCGAGGCCGGGACGCCGGAGCAGAAATCGGCCATCCTGCCGCGGGTGGCGGCGGGCGAGCTGCTGCTCGCCTACGCCTACGCCGAGCCGGGCTCGCGCTGGTCGATGACGGACATCGCCACCACCGCCACCCGCGCGGGCGACGGGTGGACGGTCGCGGGCGAGAAGATCGCGGTGCTCGGCGCCGACAGCGCCGACACGCTGATCGTCAGCGCGGTCACGCCCGACGGCATCGGCCTGTTCCTGGTCGACGCCGCCGCCGCGACGATCGCGCCGTACGCCCTGCAGGACGGCCACCGCGGCGGCGACGTGCTGCTGGTGGACGCGCCCGCGGAGCTGCTCGGCACCGCCACCGACGCCATCGATCACATCGCGACCATGGTCGACGTCGCGACCGCGGCGCTCTGCGCCGAGGCGATCGGCGTGTGCGAGCGGATGCTCTGGATGACCGTCGACTACCTGAAGACGCGGGTGCAGTTCGGCCGGCCGATCGCGGTGTTCCAGGCGCTGCAGTTCCGCGCGGCCGACATGTACGTCGCCCTGGAGCAGGCCCGGTCGATGGCGCTGCTGGCCCGGCTCTCGCTGGCCGGCGACAGCCCGGCCGACCGCCAGCGGATCGTGCGCGCGGCCAAGATCCAGATCGACCTCTCCAGCCGGCAGATCGGGCAGGAGGCCATCCAGCTGCACGGCGGCATCGGGATGACGATGGAGTACCCGGTCGGGCACTACTTCAAGCGCAGCGCCGTCATCGCCAAGACCTTCGCCGACACCAGCGAGCTAATCGGGCTGGTGGGCGCGGACGGCGGCCTGATCGGATGACCGGTCCTGACCGGTCCGCGCGGGCTGGGCTACGTTGATCGGCATGACCAACGACCGCGTGACCATCGAGGTCGCCGACGGGATCGCCGACGTGGCGCTGAACCGCCCGGACAAGCTCAACGCGCTCGACCGTGCCATGTTCGCCGCGCTGAGCGAGGCCTCGACCGCCCTCGCCAAGCGCGACGACGTCCGGGTGGTGGTGCTGTCGGGCCGCGGCCGGGCGTTCTGCGCGGGCCTCGACCTGGCGTCGATAGCCGGCGACCCGTCGTTCGGCCTGCTCGACGAGCGCGCCTACGGCATCGCCAACGTGTTCCAGAACGCGGCCTGGGGGTGGCGGTCGCTGCCGGCGCCGGTGATCGCCGCCATCCACGGCGTCGCGTTCGGCGGCGGGCTGCAGATCGCGCTCGGCGCCGACATCCGCATCGTCGCGCCCGACGCGAAGCTCGCGGTGATGGAGGCGCGCTGGGGCCTGGTCCCCGACATGGCGGGCATCGCGCTGCTGCGCGGCCTGGTCCGCGATGACGTGGCCCGCGAGCTGACCTACACCGCGCGCCAGTTCTCCGGGGCCGAGGCGGCCGAACTGGGGCTGGCGACCCGCCTCGCGGAGGACCCGCGCGCCGCCGCGCTGGCGCTGGCGGCGCAGATCGCCGCGCGCAGCCCGCGGGCGGTGCGGAGCGCCAAGCGGCTGTTCGCGCTCTCTCAGGACGCCGGCGCGGACGCGCTGCTGCTGGCCGAGTCCCGCGAGCAGGAGCTGCTGCTGGCCGGCCCCGATCTGCCGGAGACGATCGCCGCGCACGCCGAGCAGCGCGCGCCGCGCTTCGCCGACTGACGCGTCGGGGCCGGCCGCGGGCCGGCCGCGGCCGCCTCACCAGCCGGGCAGGTGCTCGCGGCAGGACAGGATGGCCTCCAGGGCCGGGTCCCGGTTCTGGCTGTAGGCCTCGAACGAGGGCGGCGCGTACAGTTCCGGCGCGATCCACGGCCGGTGGTCCATCGGCCAGGAGGTCTGCCAGTACAGGTCCCCCACGTTGACGACCGCCTTGCTGTAGGGAAGCGTGAACGGGATCTGCTCGCCGATGAAGTTCGGGCGGGAACTCGTCGGCTCGCCGACGAAGATCGCGTTCGTCTCGCGCTCGATCGCGGTGGCCGTGTTCTGCGCGGCCGAGAACGTGCCGCGCCCGATGATCACGTAGAGGCAGCCGCGCTGGTTGATTGTCGTGCAGCCGATCAGGCGGTGCAGCAGCGGCTGGACGAGGTAGGTGTTGCCGCCGCCGTTCCAGCGCAGGTCGATGATCAGCCGGCCCACCCGATGGCGCTCGATGAAGGTGAACAGGCGCTCGCTGAACGCGGCGATGGACTCGAGCGGCTGATCGGCGACCCCGTTGAACTGAAAGTAGACGGCGTCCTCGGCGGGCAGGTACTCGAACCAGTACGCGGCGGCGCTGTTGCGCAGGCACAGCGGCAGCGCGGTGCCGACCGTGTCGGGCAGCGAGATCCAGCCCGGCGGACGCGGGTCCGTCCAGTTCGGCTGCGGCTCCGCGACCGGCTCGACCGTCACCGCCGCGGTCGTCTGGTCGGGGAAGCGCACGGTCAGCGTGGCCCGGCCGGGATCGCTGATCAGGCCGAGCGCGTGGATCAGCGGCGTCCAGCGCAGCAGCTCCGGTCCCGTCCACGTGACCTGCTGGTCGTTGTCGCGGCTGATCAGCGGCTCGATCGCGGCGAGCGCGTCGTCCACCGAGTGCCCGTCCACGCTCAGTACCTGGGCCCCGAGCAGCCGACGGTAATCCTCGGCCGCCGCGATCACGAACAGGCCCTCGCCGAACCGCCAGAACTTGACCGGCAGGCGCCGCTGCGCGTCCGCGTCGTCCTGCGCCGGCAGCACGAACGCGTGCCCGTCGCCCAGCGGCCGCAGCAGCCGCATCATGCCCGCCAGGACCTGGAAGTCCGACCGGCTCGGCACCTGCGCGGCGAGCCGGGCCACCTCGGCGTCGAAGTCGGGCTCCGATCGCTGGCCGAACGGCGCGTACGCCCGCCGCTTGATCTCGCGGGCGAGGAACGCCAGGTCGGCCCGCCAGCCCTCGTCGCGGGTGAGGCCGTCCGTCTCGACGAGGCCGAGCAGTTCCCGCACCGCCTCGTCGTCGAGCAGCGGCTTCCAGTGCTCGTCGCGCTTCGGCCGGTCGAGGTCGCGCAGGCCCAGGCCGACCGCCCGGCGCAGCTCCCGCAGCGCGCCTTCGCGATCGCCGCGGCGGACGTGACAGGTGGCCATCTGGTAAGGGATCTCCGGGGGGTAGATCGCTTCGATCTCGTCCCGGTACAGCCAGACGCCGACCTTTTCCGCCGTGCCGTAGGCGGCCAGCGCGCCGTCGTAGTCGCCGAGCTCGAAGCGCGCCTCCGCCAGGCGCACCCAGTGGCGGCCGACCACGGGATTGAGCTCGGTCACCTGGGCCCACCGGGCCGCGGCGGCGGGCCAGCCGGCCGCGCCGGTCTTCGCCTCGGCGTCGGCCAGGACGCGCACGTAGTCGCTGTGATCAGGCATGAATCCTCCGGTGGGGTGACGTCCTCAGGCGCGGGTTGGACTGTCCTTCGGCGGCGTGACCGGCGGGGCCACCGACGCCACGGTGAAGAGCCGGACCTCGCGTGATCCCGGCGGCCGGGACGCGGGGTCGGCGGCGCGCTCCTCGTGCGTGAGCAGCAGCTGCTTGAGCTGCTCGGTGACGCCGCGCAGTTCCTCGGCCGTCATCCAGGTCGTGGTGCCGAGCAGGAACGACGCCGCCCGCCAGGGCTCCGGCTCCAGGCTGATGTGCCGCAGCCGCTGCTTGATCCGCGCGAACTCGTGCTCGAGGAACGCCCCGGCCGCCGCCTCGGCCGCCAGCGCGCCCTCGGTGTCAAGCGCGGGGTCGCTCGGGTCGAGGTTCTGCTGCTGGCTGGCCAGCCGCCACGGCTTCTCCTTGCCCGCCTGCCCGGGGACCAGCTCAAGGTAGCCGTACTTGCCGAGGATCCCGAGATGGTAGGAGCAGCTGGCCACGCTCTCGCCCAGCACCTCGGCGCAGCGGGTCGCGGTCGCGGTCGTCTCGCTGCCGATCAGGTCGATCAGCCGCCAGCGGAGCGGGTGCGCCAGGGCGCGCAGCGCCCGGGGATCGGGGGCGGTGGGGTGGTCGGCCGCGATCTCGTTCGTCACGATAGTCAACGTATCTTGATCAAGGAACCTTGCGCAAGAGACGTTGACTATCGGTTGTCGGTGCAGCCTGCCGGGTCAGGGGCCAGGGCGGCCAGGAACGCGGCCGGGGTCAGGTCGCCGCGGCCGACCGCCTCGTAGAGGGCGTCGAGGTCGGGGTAGCCGAGGCGGCGGGCGGCGCTGAACGCGGTGCCGTCGTCCTCGGCGTCGCGTAGGGCGGGTCCGCCCGCACCGTCGGCGCTGGCGGCGCTGGCGGCGTCCGCGACCTCGGCGTGGCCGCGGGCGGCGGCCTCTTCGGCCTGGCGGAGGGCGATCGCGGCCTTCAGGTGGGTGCGGGCCTGGCCGCTGCGGGCCGCGGTCAGCCAGGAGTCCGGCGGGTCGGCGTAGGGGCCGGTGATCAGGTCGACGACCTGGCCGTGCGCGAGTTGGTTCTCCATCGCCTTCCGGCGGCCGTTGACGAGCACGCCGACGGCGGTGCCGGCCGTCTCCGGGGAGACCGCGTAGGCGAAATCGACCGCGGTGGAGCCGGTCGGAAGCTTGACCGGCGTGCCCGCCGCGGTGAAGACGACGATGCCGCCGTGGCTCAGGTCGGCCCGGAGCCCGTCGAGGAAGTCGGCCGTGTCGGCCAGCGGCTGCCAGTCGATCAGCCGGTCCAGCCAGTCCAGGTCGGCCTGGCGGGCCATGTCCGCGCTGACCCGGCCGTCCCTGCCGCCCGCCTCGCGGATGCGGTCGGCCACCCCGTAGGTGGCGATCCGGTCCATCGCGGGGGTGCGGATCAGCACCCCGACCAGGTCGTCGCCCTCGCCGCGGCCGCCGTCGGCGTGGTCCGCGCCGGCCAGCACGGCCGTGTGCAGCGACCGGTACATGTTGTACTTGGGCATCGAGATGTAGTCGCGGAACCGGTCTTCCACCGGGCGCCACCGGCCGTGCAGCGCCCCTAGCGCGACGTAGCAGTCGGCCTCGCTGCCATCCACCACCACGACGACCCGGGCGGTGTCGGTCGGCCGCAGCGCCCCGGCCGCGACGGAGGCGCCGCCCCCGGCCGCCCCAGGCAGCTCGCGGTGGATCGAGAACAGGTGGCGGCCGCGCACCTCGACCTTGGCCCGCAGGCCGACCGCGGCGAGTTCCGCCACCGCGCCCGCCACCACGCCCGCCAGGGCGGCCTCGCGGGCGGGCGCGGTCGCGCGGACCAGCGCGCGGACCCGCTCGTACTTGTCCGGCGCGAGGTTGGCGAACGACAGGTCTTCCATCTCGCGCTGGTAGTCGTAGAGCCCGAGCCGCTGGGCGAACGGGACCAGCAGTTCCATCGAGGCCCGCGCGATCCGCTCGCGCTTCTCCCGCTTGGGGTGGAACGCGAGCGTGCGCAGGTTGTGCACCCGGTCGGCCAGCTTGATGACGAGGACCCGCAGGTCGATGGAGGCGGCGACGATCATCTTGCGGAAGGTCTCCGCCTCGGCGTGATCGCCCCAGCGGGACCCGTCGAGCTTGGTCACCCCGTCGACCAGGACCGCGACCTCGGCGCCGAACTCCGCCTTGACCTCGCCGATGGTGAGCCCGGTGTCCTCCACGGTGTCGTGCAGCAGGGCCGCGACCAGCGTCGTGGTGTCCATGCCGATCTCGGCCAGCAGGATCGCGACCGCCAGCGGGTGGGTGATGTAGGGGGCGCCGGACTTGCGGGTCTGGCCCGCGTGCCAGCGGTCGGCGACGGCGTAGGCGCGGCGGAGCAGGTTCGCGTCCGCGCCGGGGAAGACCCGGCGATGCGCGGCGATCAGCGGGCGGACCCCGTCCGTGCCCGAGTCGGCGCCCCGGCTCGCGCCGAGCACGGCCAGGGCCCGGGGCAGCCGTCGGCGAACCGGCGGCTCCCCCTCCCGGCTGACTGTCATCCGCCCGACCCCTGCTTCCGTGCGCGGGTGTTTACCGTGTGCCACCGAGACTAGCGGCTGAGCGCCCCGCGCGCAGGCCACTTGAGTGACAGTTGTGACAGGATGTCACACGCGCCGACGGGGCGGGCCAGACTGCCCAGATCGCGCCGCGCTGGCCACGGCGGGAGGCGGGCGGGAGGCGCCGCATCCCCGGGCCCATTCGCCGCGTCATCGACTAGATTCTCTCGCATGGGATTTTTCGAACGGCATGAAGCCCGGAAAGCCTACGACCAGGTCTACGGCGGCGGACTCCCCCACCACGAGGTATCGCACGAACTGCTGGCCGGCGCGGCCGGCTTCGAGGCCATGCGCATGTACGAGCACCATCGCGAGCGCGAGGGGATCGTCGAGCACCACGAGCTGGGCAAGGAGATGCTGGCCGGCTTCGCGGCGGCGGAGATCGACAAGCACTTCCAGCAGGACCGGTACGGCCACCTGGACCGGCACGAGGCCAAGCGGCTCGCCCGCGAGCAGGCGGACTACCTCTGGCAGCAGCAGTACGGCCGGTACTGATCAGTCGCCGCAGGGCGAGGCCGCTCCCGGGAACTCGCCGGTCAGCCAGCCCGGCAGCGCCCGGGGGTCCGGGTCGGGCGCCCAGCCGGCTTCGGTGGCGGCGTAGGCCCAGGCCGGGCCGTCGGCGCGGAGCGCGGTCAGGGCGCTGAGGAGCCGGTCCACGTCGGCCGCGCGGCTGCCCAGGCCCACGCTGGCGCGAACCCCGGTCCCGTCGGCGGTGAGCCGGGCCAGCAGCGGGTGGGCGCAGAAGCGGCCGTCGCGGACGCCGATGCCGTGCTCGGCCGACAGGTACTGCGCCACCAGCGCGGCCGGGTAGCCGTCGACGGTGAACGTCACCACGCCGATGCGATCGTCCTCGTCCCGGTCGTCCTCGCCCCGATCGTCCTCGTCCCGATCGTCCTCGTCCCGGTCGTGGTCGGCCGCCGACGGCCATAGCCGCAGCGTGCGCACGCCGTCGATGGCGGCCAGCCCCCGCGTGAGCCGCCGCACCAGCGCGGTCTCGTGCGCGCTGACCGCATCAGGCCCGAGTGCGGCGACGGCCCGGCAGGCGGCGGCGAGGGCCACCGCGCCGACCACGTTCGGGGTGCCCGCCTCGTGCCGGGCGGGCACCGCGGCCCACTCGGTGCCGCCCAGCCGCACCTCGCGGACGGCGCCGCCGCCGGCCAGGTACGGCGGGGCCGCCGCCAGCCAGTCCCGCCGTCCGACCAGCGCCCCGGCCCCGAACGGGGCGTAGATCTTGTGCCCAGAGAACGCGAGGTAGTCGATCCCCGACTCGGCCAGCGAGACCCGGCGATGTGGCACCAGCTGGGCGCCGTCGACCACGATGCGCGCACCATGGCGGTGCGCGACCGAGGTCAGCTCGGCCAGCGGCGGGCACTCGCCGGTGACGTTCGACGCGCCGGTGACGGCGAGCAGCGCCGCGGGCGACGCGGCCAGCTCGGCCTCGACCGCGGCGACG
>Ga0302326_10017491_pt1 | contig 14960 bp, 17 predicted proteins | sample Palsa_T0_3_FD_202264 | JGI IMG/M metagenome (GOLD analysis project Ga0302326, IMG submission 202264) | Peat permafrost microbial communities from Stordalen Mire near Abisko, Sweden - Palsa_T0_3 | ecosystem: Environmental > Terrestrial > Soil > Palsa > Peat permafrost | place: Sweden: Abisko... | reverse complement strand
CACCTCACCGTGTGGCAGCAGCTCCTCTTCGCCAAAGGTGCGACTCCGCCGACGGCGGCGTACTGGCTCAGCCACCTTCGCCTCGAAGGGCTACAGGATCGATATCCGTCCGAACTCTCTGGTGGGCAACGACAGAGGGTGAGCCTCGCACAAGCTCTCTGTCGATCCCCCGAACTGCTTTTGCTGGACGAGCCGTTCTCCGCGCTCGACTCCCCGGTGCGCTACGAACTCCGGCGCGAGCTTCGCCGCTTGCAAAACGAGACCGGCTTGGCGACCGTGCTGGTGACCCACGACCCCGAAGAGGCAGCGTTCTTGGCCGACGAGGTGGTCGTCATAGCCGACGGCAGCGCATTGCAGTCCGGCACCACTCGACAGACGTTCACACGACCCGCTTCGCCCGAGGTGGCGCGCCTACTGGGCATCTCGAATCTCCATCGGGGTGTACTCGAATCGGACGGATGGATCAATGCCGATGGTGTCCGCATTGCTGTGGAGGTCAGTGACATCTCACCGGGCACCGCTGTGCTTTGGAGTATTCGACCCGAACGCGTATCCCTCCTCCCGTCGGGCGGTCTTACCGGCACCTTCACCGACATAGCCGACGTCGGGACAGCGGTTGACTTGTTTATCTCTCTCAGCACGCATCTCGAGATCCAGGCGCGCATCGTGGTCCGGGCTGAATACGAGACAGGTGACCCCTGTCACGTCGACCTACCGTCCGAAGCGATCACCGTGTGGCCCGATGAAGGAAGCAGACCCTGAGGGCCCCAGCCGTGTCCCATCGCCGGTCAGAATTGGGCAGGGATCTCCACTCCGACATTCGTTGCTTTGACCACGGCGTCGGCGACCATTCCTTCTTCCAATTCGAGTTCGTCCGCCGCCTCGCGCGTGATCAACGCCACAAAGCGATGCGGCCCCGACTGAATCTCTACCTGGGCAGCCACACCGTCCTTGGTGACCCGGGTGATAATCCCAATGAAGCGATTGCGGGCCGATTGTCCTCGTGGATTATCCCGGCGTTGCTCGCCGGCGATCTCCGTCGCCAGCCTGGCCAGAGCCGCTCCATCGACGTAGCGCCTTCCCCCCTTCAAGCTCGTCCTGACCCGCCCCGCGTCGGCCCATCGACGCACGGTGTCAGAGCTGACCCCCAAGAGCTCGGCCGCTTGACCGATCCGATACTCCGCCATCTCCACAAGGTAGCAAGGACCGAACTGGGCAAGCCGAGGCCGGTCCGGTCTCGCACCACCTCGAGAACTGCAGGTCCGCCCTGCGTGAAACGTTAGTGCAGCTCGTCGCGTCCCACTTTTTGCCTTTCCTCCCGCAACCATCCAGGTGCATTCCGGGCGGCCCAGGTTTCGCTCACCCAGCCCTTGATCATCGAGCGCAGCGAATCGCGATGGGTCAAGGCAAAGAGAATATGTCCGATGACCACGGCGAAGATGGCGAACGCCAAGACGTCGTGGACGAACGTGGCTCCCGTGCGCCAACTGACCGGGAAGAATCCGAACCACTTCAAAACGAAGCCGGTGGCCAGCATGACCACAATCGACCCGCCGACGAATATCGCGTTGAGCTTCTGGCCGGGATTGAATTTGTCTACGACCCGTGGTGCGTTTCGCCCCAACAGGCGCAGCCAGCGGACCTCATCGTTGGTCCACAGATTGATCCGTCGAAGATCGCGGCGCATCCGCGCCCCCCAGGGCCCGAGAAGTGAGATGACAATCGGCACCGGAAGTGCGACACCACTCCACACGTGGATATTGGCCACCAACGCTCGGCGGCCGACCACGTCGGACAACGAGGGGAAGTACAGAGGCAAAGCCGTGAGCATCAGGATGCCGAACAAGAAAGCGTTGGCCCAATGTGCGGCTCGCTGCACGCCGTCGAATCGCAAGATCCGAGACGCGGGCTGGGGATCAGCCTCGATCTGTGTTTTCACGTCGCTCTTCAACTCAGCGATTTGTCGGTTGGTCCGGTGGAACCGTCACGCCAGCCGTTCACGGGGTACCCGTTTTGCTCCCAGTAACCCGGAATCACCTCGTCTACGACCCGGATGGCCGAAAGCCATTTCAGCGACTTGTACCCAAACATCGGCCCGACATAGAGACGTACCGGACCGCCGTGCTCAGTAGTGACGGGAGCGTCAAGCATTCGATAGGCCACGATGACGTCGGGAAGTCGAGCCTGATCCAGCGTGAGGCTCTCAGAGTCGGCCCCGTCGTATGACTCGAAACTGAGAGCTACCGCTCCCTGCTTCACGCCTGCATTGTCCAGTATGTCGGAGAGCTTCACGCCCTCCCAGTGGACGTTCGGAACCGTCCATCCGGTGACGCATTGGAACTCCTGGACAAAAGAGGTTCGTGGCATCGCTTTGAGGTCTGCGAGGGTGAAGACTTGGGGATTGTCAACGAGTCCACTGATTTCCAGTCGGTAGGCCGACTCGGAAATCTGTGGGTACGAGCCGGTGATCGTATAGATGCGGAAACGATCGCCGCCAGGAAGCAGGCCACCCAGCCCGGATCCGAGAGCGCTCCCTAGGACATTTTGGACCTTGGCGCCGAAGACGATTCCCACCGCGCCCAGTACGCCCATGCCGAGAAAGACTCGGCGACCCACTGCGACGCGGGATCCAGACTTCCTATCCGTTTGACCTTTCGCTGCGGAAGGCACACCGTGAGCCTACGGGCCCGAGCGCGCCCTTGGGCGTCGCCCGAACAACACTCCTCGCTGACGCGAGTGGACCCGCCAGCCCCGTTTTCTTCGGCTTCCTATGAAAACCCGAGCTAGCGCGTCAGGGATCATCGGCCAAGCCAAGGGCTTCTTGCTGAGGCGAGCCAGTCCATGGACGGGTCGATTTTCGGACTGCGCGACCATTTGCCGATCATTCGCTCTCGGGCGCAATCCAAATGAGATCTCCACCCGTACACCCAACGAGAGGAGTCTGCTCGCCCATGGCAGCGTGGAGAAACGGGAGAACAATGAGGATGACTACCGGCGGTCTGCCCCGGATGTTGGGAGGCACCGCCTTGAGTGTCGTTTCCTTTGCCGCCTTCGGCGCGTCGTCGTCCGCTCAGGCATCTCAACCAAAGACGTCGGCCCCGACGACGGCGAGCAAGGCTCCTGCGCCAAACCCCATCACCGCCCTCGAGAGCATCGGCCCGGCGAGCGCGACGGGCAAGACCGTAAGCCTCGCCAAGGGAGCGCAGGGATTTTCCTGATCGGGCCAAACGGTCGCACGCTGTACATCTTCACCAAGGATCACGGAACGATCAGCGCCTGCAAGAAAACCGAGTGCGCCAAGCTCTGGCCCGCGCTAACCACCACCGGTGCACTCAAGTCCGGACCCGGCATCGACGCGAAGGAGGTAAAGACAGCGCACGGTCAGGTCAAGCACCAAGTGACCTACTACGGCCATCTTCTCTATTACTTCAAAGCTGACGCTGCGCCCGGTCAGACAAACGGTACGAGCGTCGCCGGCTGGGATCTGCTCGGCCCGTTCGGCAATGTAATGCTGCCACGCGACTGAGAGCTCGGCCGAGTTCGATCAGGCCATAGCTCCATTCCCTAGTGCGAGGCGGATGGACGCGCCATCAGAGGTCGCCGATTCGCGCAACGCAGAGTCAGCCCAGACCGGACCGAGCCGTCGAGCTCACCGTGGCGGTACGGGTCGGCCACGATATCGAACAGTTCGGCAACAGGCACCTGGACTTCAACGGTTCGGCTGATCTTATGAGGACCAGCATCGACAACAGTGATCGTCATCTTCGGAGCCCACTCAGAAATAGTTGTCGAACAATGCCGGACACCGGATCGAGCAGATCCTTGATGACGGGCTCTATTCGGTGGCGATAGCCGGGACATGGTCTTGCCCGCAACCGATCCTGAGACCGTGGGCAATCGATATTGGTCAGTCATACGTATATATAAAGAGATGGTCGACTCTCCCGGATTGCCATCGGCTGGCGAAGCGATGAAATCATTGTGGATTCTTGTGCCGAGAATGGAGCCAACAAATGTGGGTGCGAAGTGTCATCGGGATTGTGCTGTGCGCGGTTGGCACAGTTTGGATACTCCAAGGAACCCAAGTCATTCATGGTTCGGGGATGAGTGGCCAGGGCAAATGGGCGGCTATTGGAGCCGTCGTCGTCGTGGTGGGCTTGGCGTGTTTTGCCTGGGCCGCCCGACATCATCGAAAGGGCACGACCGAATCAAGCTGAAAGGGGGCGTGGCCGCGGTCAAGCGCGACGACTTGGTGTCCGGGGCCGACCAGCAGGCAGCACGAGAAGTCGACGTAGGAGACCCGACACACCAGGATCAGCCAGAGGTGGCCGAAGGCAAGACCGAGCGGGATCGCCGACCCGGTGATGGCACCAATGACCGCAGGCCCGGCTCCGGTGAGGACGACTCCACGGCGCCGTTCGCTCTGATCTGGTCGTCCTGGCCTGCGGATAACGATCTCGGTCACTCCGTAGGCGACGAGCACCAGCACCAGGCGTGCCGACGGCTCGGCCGGCCGTGGCCAACATCTCGACACACGCCCGTCAACCAACGCATCGTCAACGCAAGCCACCCAACTTCCCTACGACCAGCAAATCACCGCACGCGCCCTGCATTGACCGGACTGACCCCCGAATACAGGGGTTCGATCATGGTCGCCAACAACGCCAGACGGCGTAGACTGGGCGCGCCGCCCGAGTAGCTCAGTTGGTAGAGCACTTCACTTGTAATGCCCCTCTTGGTATTTTGCGCAAAACGGTGTGATCAGCATTTTTCTGGATAATTGCAGTTAAAATGCGCTATTTCGCGTGGACGGCGGTGGCCGCTCATTACCGCTATATGCCACTCGTTGCGTTGTGAGGTTGGATATAGGTTGGAAAAAAGCGCCAATTTCGGCGGCTCCCGGCATGACTTTCCGACCCCGCCCCGCAGACCATCCTCTCACTGCTCTACGCACCCTTTCTCAGAGGAGGCAGTAGCATTGAATCGTGGCTATCTCGACTGGGGATCTGCAAGCGGCAGTTGAACGAGCCCGCGCTGCAGCAGCGGAGGCGGGCGAACTTCGGCCTGCCCGCGAGGGGAAGGTGACGGTCGACATCCCCGAGGCAATCCGAGCCGCTATCCGTGAAGACCTGGCGTCCGGCGTCTACCAGCAGGCGGCAGGAGAAGCCGTGGCAGGGGACGCCGACTTGGTCCAGGGCTGAACGTCCCCGCCGTGGTCCTCGGTGCGAGGATCGCCGTTTCCACTGCATCACCGCTTCTAGCCGCCGCCAGCTCGGTCGACTTCGTCACTCTCGACTGACAGTACGAAGTCGGCCGTCGTCATCACTGCTCCAGCGCCGCCAGCCACTGTTCGTACCAATCGCGCCGCACCCGAATGTCGCCGTTGTGCAAGCGAATGGTGCGAGGGAACCACGGCGCCCCTCGTGCGGACCACTTGTACGCAGTTGAACTGGACACGCCAAGGTCGCCGGCAATCTGACGGATGCTGAGCCAGCGGGCATCTGAAGCAATCCCCTGCCTGTGGCCAGCAGTCGGCACCATCTCGCGAGTCTGTGTCACCGTCACCTCCCTTCGGACTCGTCGCCGGCCCCCGCTACAGAGTTGGCGACATAGCAGCCACCAAGTGCCCCATCCCCGCGAACATCGCGTGTCGCTCCCATAACCGGTCGCGACGACTCGGAGGAGATCGCCTAAGGAGGCGTACCGCGAGCCACCGTCGCTGCGCCCCGTACGGCACTTATCTTCAGTCCCTTGAAGGGTGTCTTTGATGTAGCCAGCGTGTGCTTTCTGCTGCGTCGTGGACGTGTGTTCTCCAGTGGTGTGCTCGACGCATTTGACGTAGCGACAGCAATGACTGATGATACGAACACATGTTCGCCTTCTGTGGGATCCGATGATGGTCCAGCAGGTGGTGATGCCGGTCAGTGGAGCGGTGTCTTGGACCGTGCTTGGTCCCGACGGAGATCCGATCGAGCCAGTTGAGACCTATCTGACGTACCTGTCGGCCCTGGAGCGTTCGCCGAACACGCAGCGGGCATATGCGACGAGCTTGAAGTTTTGGTTCGAGTTCCTAGAACGGGCCAAGGTTGGATGGGCCAACGTCGGGATCAACGATGTAGCCCGATTCGTCTCCTGGTTGCGTGCTCCGGCTGACAACGTGATTGTTTTGGAAGCCGGATCCGCAGTGCGCTCGCCGGCCACGGTGAACCGGCACCTTGCCGCAGTTTTCGGTTTCTACGAACATCAGGCGCGCTCGGGTGTCGACATCGCCGCCGAGCTGGTGGCGTGGCGCCGAGTCGGCCGTGGCTCCTACAAGCCGTTCTTGCATCACGTCACCAAAGGCCGTCCTGTGCCGACACGCCCGATCAAACTGATGGTGCCAAGGCTGGCACCGCGCACCTTGAACAACGAAGAAGTGATTGCGGTCCTCGCCGCCCCCGAGCACGCCCGAGATCGCTTCCTCCTGGCCTTGTTGGCGGAGACGGGTATGCGGATCGGCCAAGCACTGGGACTTCGCCACGCCGACTTCGTGAGCCGCGACAAAGAGGTGTGGATCGTGCCGCGAGGAGACAATGCCAACGGCGCTCGAGCCAAGTTGCGTCTTCCAGCCGTGTTGCCCGTGACCGCTGGCCTCGTGCGCTGCTATTCGGACTACATGCACACCGAGTACGGGGACGTCGACTCCGACTACGTGTTCGTCAACCTCTGGGGCGGTCGGATCGGGTCCCCGTTGACCTACAGCGCGGTGGAGAAACTCATCGCCCAGATCCGCTCTCGCACCGGGATCACCTTCACCCTTCACATGCTCCGCCATACGCACGCCACCGAGCTGATCCGCTCGGGCGTAGCCATCGAAGTGGTGGCCCGGCTGCTCACGCATAGCTCGTCGACCACCACGAGCCAGATCTACGTGCACCTCAACATCGCCGATATCCGGGCCGCCCTCCAGGAGGCCGGCGTGTGGGGCGAGACAGGAGAAAAGCTATGAATGAACCGGCAGGGCCACTACGACTGAGCGTCGTTGCAGGAGACGGTGACGCCGTCGATGCTGCGTATGCCAGCGATGTCTGGCGTGCCGGCGACCTCGGTGTCGTGGCCCGGCGAGGGCGTGACTCCGCCTGGTTCACCTCGATCAAGCAGACGTGGCTGCGCGACTCGGTCAAGCACTGGTGCCGGTTCCGTCTCTCGACAGGAGCGGCGTTCGGCACCATAAGCACGATGGCGCAGGGCATGGCCCGGTTCTCCGAGTTCCTCGGCGAGCGCCATCCCGACGTCATTCACATGACCGGCGTGACCCGTGCGGTGTTGGAGGACTACTTGTCGTGGATGGCCTCGAGCCCATGGAAGACGAGTGTCCGCTCGCTCACCCTCACCATGCTGCGTGGGTTCCTCGAGTGGGGTCGCCGCTACGGTGAGCTGCCCGGCTTGGACAACAGCGCCGTGCTCTACGTCGAAGAGGTCACCAGGCCCGAAGACCCGTTACCCCGGTTCGTGCCCGAGTTCGTCATGGCCCAGCTCGAGTCCGATGCCAACTTGGACCAGCTTCCCAGCCCCAGTGTTCGCAACCTCGTCGTCTTGCTCATGGAGACCGGGCTGCGCGGCGGGGACGCTTGTCAGCTCGCCTTCAACCCGCTCATCGACGACAGCGTCGGCTGGCCCTGCTTGCGGTTCTCGAACTCGAAGATGGGCAGCGAACAGCTCATCCCCCTCAGTGCCAAGGCGGCCGAGACCATCCGGGCGCAACAAGCCCACGTACGTGAGCGCTGTCCGGACGGGTCACCCTGGTTGTTCCCCGGAATCGAGAAGAACGTCGATGGTCGCTTGCCCTACGCCCACGGCAGCCTCTCGGGTCAACTGGGCAGCTGGCAGCGCCGCATCGGCGTGCACGACGAGACCGGCCAAGCGGTGCGCATCCAAGCGCACCAGTTCAGGCACACGGTCGGCACGAGACTGATCAACGCCGGCGTCCCTCAACACGTGGTCCAAAAGCTTCTCGGCCATGCCAGCCCACGCATGACCGCTCGTTACGCCACCATCCACGACCACACCGTGCGCGATGCCTTCAAGGAGTTTTGCCGCCAACGCATCAACACCGCCGGTGAGCACCTCGACTACGAGCCCGACGCTCTCACCGCCGATGCCGAATGGGTCAAGCACAACCTCTCACGGGTCCGTGACACCCTTCCCAACGGGTACTGCGGTCGACCACCCCAGCAGGATTGTCCACATCCCAACGCCTGTCTCACCTGCCCGGACTTTCAGACCACCCCTGAGTTCCTCGAAATCCACCGCAAACAGGCCGCCTCCAACCGTCGCCTCATTGCCCGTGCCGATGCCGACGGTCACTTCCGCCTGGGCGACAACCTCCGCAGGGTCCAAGCGAGTCTCGAGTCCATCATCCCTGCCCTCGAAGCCATCGAGAAAGAGTCACCGACAGCATGAGCAGGCCCGACAACTCGCACTATCTGCTCCAAGCCGCAGTCGCCCGGCACGACGTCTCGGTCGAACGTACACGGGCCGTGCTTCAAGAACTCGACCGGACCGGACAACCCGTGACGGTGTCCGCTGTCGCCAGAGCTGCCGCGGTCTCACGCAGCTGGCTCTACACCCAACCTGAACTAAGGGATGCCATCACACGTCTCCGAGCGGCCTCCACGGCGACGCTCCGCACATCCCTTCCGGCGGTCCAACGAGCAACATCGGAGTCGCTACGCCAACGCCTGGACGCCACTCGAATAGAAATGAGCCGACTACGAGCGGACAATCTTTCCCTCCGCGAGCAGCTGGCACGCTCCCTTGGCGATGCCCGGGCCAGCCGTTAACTCTGTGTGCACTACATGTCGTCTACGCGGGCCACCTGGTCAACGTCCCCTTCCGTCGGCGAACTGAAGATAACGGCACATAGGGGTCATGCCCCGCTTGGATATGACTCCGTCAAAGTGGGGCACCTGAACCTTCTTGGGCCCGCGAGCGCGGTTCATTCTGACCATCGCGACGGCATGTACGCACAACTTCAGGCCCGAGCTCTTTGTCGAGCCGTGTTGATACGGGAGTCCAGCTCGTTGCTCGCTGATCGCCAGTTCGTTTGTCGCCCCTGCCAACATCAAAACGCCGGTCGGCGCGTCTCGTACTTAGGGTCCGCGCCCGCTGTTTGGCGTTCGGGCCGAGGTCGTCGTATGACTGCATAGGAGATGCCCAACGCAACTGAAATCATCTCGGCCATCGGCCTAGAGTTTGGGGCGACCTGGGGGCCGTAGCTCCGTCGGCTCAACCATTTTCAACGGACAGGTACTGAGTTCTGTTTGGTATTGCGCAACCGCGCAGCGTCCGTTCGCGGGGGCGCGCCAAAGAGCCGACGGTACTCTCGACTGAACTGCGATGCGCTGTCGTAACCGACATGGTGCGCGACCTCTGCGACATCGCCGGAATTGGCGATCAGGGCAAGACGCGCTTCTTGTAGGCGGATGGCCTTTTGGTGCTGGATGGGCGTTGTCCGAGTCACCGCTCGGAAGTGCCGATGGAAGGTCGATGAGCTCATGCCAGCGAGATCAGCGAGCTCGTCGATCCGGATCGGCTCACGATAATGGTCCCGGATCCAGTGCACCGCTCGAGCGATGTGCGCCAGATTGCCCTCGGCGAAACCTATCTGGCGGACCGCCGGACCATGCGGCCCGGTGATGAGGCGGTAGAGGAGTTCACGCCGGTACAGTGGCGCCAACACGGGCGCATCCTGTGCGGCATCAAGGAGTCCGACCAAGTGCGCCGCGGCTCGCAGGAGCCCCTCATTGGCGCGCACGACGGCCGCTCCGGCAATTGGCCGATCCATACCGTGTCCTCCGTCTGCCAGTTCAAGCAAGAGCGAGGCGATTTCCCCCGGATCGAGCCGGATCCCGAAACCGAGGAATGGCTGGCGCGCGCTGGCTTCAGTGACCTGGCCGACCACAGGAAGGCCAAGGGTGATGACAAGGGACTCTCCCGTGCCGTAGTCGAAAACCTCTTCACCAATGACCGTGTGCTTTCGACCCTGGACGACCACGGCGAGCGACGGCTCCGAGAGCCCAGCCTGCGGAGCGGTGGGCGCATCTGTGGCCGTGATCGTCAGTCCTTCAATCGCGGTGAGGTAGTGAGCGTTGTGCGCGTGTCGACTGATGGTGCTGCGGAGGAACTCGATGTCACCCATGCCCCTTTTGTAGATGCCACGGAGACTCGAAGCAAGACCCTGCTGAGTTGAATTTGACAGGATCGTGCAGAGATCGCACGGGATCGGTCTTCCCTATCTGGAGGCCCCGTGGTTCGATGAATACGCAGTTGAATCGTGGTGTTCGCCACCTTTGCGAGCACCGGAGCGGATCTCTGAGGACGCCAGTCGCCAATCACTGAGGAGGAAGAAATGAGCACAGAGGATAACTACATAAGGATCGGGAACGATCTCCGAGTCATGCGGATCGGATACGGAGCGATGAAGTTGACGGGCGATCGGGTCTGGGGTCCTTACCCCGATCACGATCAGGCGCTCGCCGTCCTGCGGGCAGCGGTCGATGCGGGCGTCCAGCTCATCGACACGGCCGATGTGTACGGTCCCCACACCAACGAACTCCTCATCAGGGAGGCCCTCCACCCCTATCCGAACCACCTCGTCATCGCGACGAAGGGTGGATTCGTGCGTGGCGGGTACGAGTACGACACCCTCGGTGCGGTCGGAAATGTCAACTACCTCCGGCAGAGCGCCCACATGAGCGCTCAGCGACTCGGAGTCGAGGCCATCGACCTCTACTACCTGCACAGCGGAAGCGCGACGGACGCGCCGTTCGAGGATCAGGTCGGAGCGCTGGCGGACCTTCGAGATGCGGGGGTGATCCGCAACGTCGGACTATCGAACGTAACCATTGAGCAGCTACGCGTTGCCCAAGAGATCGTACCGATCGCCGCGATCACGGCACTTTTCAACCTCACGGTACGCGTTGGAGTAGATCTTCGGGCGGCGGCCGAAGAGGGCGATATCGTCTTCTCGCCGTGGCACCCTGTCACCGTCACCGACGGTCCACTTGCCAGCCGTGCCGCTGAAGTCGTTCGGCCGATCGCAAACGCGCATGACGCAACGGTTCAACAGATCGCGCTGGCGTGGCAGATCCAAGGCTCGACGCACTCGCTCCCAATTCCCGGGACGACATCGCTCGAACATCTTCGTCAGAACCTAGAAGCCCGCTCCATCACCCTGACTGATGCCGAGATGATGGTTCTCGACAACGTCGCCATCTCATGACTCACTGGAGCAAGCGAGTCCGACAGCGGAGATCAGACCCACCACTGCCTCCGAACGCCGGTCCCGGGTGTGTCGGACAACCCCGGAATCTCCGGTCCGAGCCGATTTATGGCATGCTCGCCTTGAAGTCAATCGGCATTGCACGGACGGGGAGGACACCCGTGACTGACCCCAATGACATCTCATCGCTCCCGCAAGCGGACCAGGACGCCATCGGCGCTACGTTGATTTCGTTGCTAACCGGGTTCCGGGAGCGAAACGCCGAAAAACTCGTCGGCATTTACACCGCTGACGCCGATTGGGTGAATGCCTTTGGATCGGTAAAGAAGGGTGGGGACGAGATCGTCGAGTACCTACGTGGACTCTTCTCCGACGACAACTTCAATGCGGGCACCGTGAAAGCTCCCCCTGAGACCTCCATGAAAGTGCTCACCCCTGAGGTAGTCCTCGTATCCGCGCATTTGCAGGTCGAAGGACAGAAGTTGGTAGGCGGTGGCGAAATCGAGGTGCGGGACAACCACTCACTCCGGGTGTTGCACCGTCAGGCGGACGGGTCCTGGCTGATCGCCTCCGAAATGTATAACGACGCCAACCGTGAGCAGACCTATGAGAGCCACCCCTGACGGCGGAAGAGACCTGCCCCAGAACGCCGGGAAGGCAACGTCCCCTAACTCCATCCGAGGTTGAGCGGACCGACGGCTACGCAGCGCCGCCGATTAGGGACACAATCGAAAGGACGTTCTCGTCGACTGTTCGTACGGCGTCGGCGATGAATGCAGCCTGCGGGTGCACTCGAAAGCGTGTCCGCAACTCGTCCACCATTCCCCAAGTCTGCCCCTCATCGCAGCGCCATACAGCACCCCGTGCCTCAAAGCGCTGGCGATGGAGATCCACGTCAGAGCAAACGGTGTCAACGAGCCAGAAATGTGCGCCAGCGTTGTCCGCAACCGTTCGCCAACGTTCCCGGATGAGCCGGTCTGCTCCGCAGTCGAGCACGATGGAGTGGCCCATACCCAGCTGTTCCCGGAGAAGCGCTGTCTGAAGGTCGTAGGCGAGGTCACCGACGCTTTTGAGAACGGCGCCCTGGGGTGGGTCAACCGGCACACCGGCAGCCAGTGCGACATCCATTAGCGGTGCTCTCGACAACACCACAGCGCCCAGAGCACGACCAAGCGCCCGAGCCAACGTCGTCTTGCCGGTTCCCTGCACGCCGCTCACCGATATGGCGTCCACGGCACGACCATACAGATTCTTGGGGGAGGAGTCCCTATGAGGTTGCGTACAGGACGATTATTGTTGAGGTGCCCCCGAACGCCGGTTATACAGGTGATCCACCTCCTGGGATAGGCATCCGAGGGATTCTCGGGTGCATACCCGAGCAGGAGGTGTGCGGTGGAGTGGAGTCCGTCTTTCGAGTGTCACGTCCGTCCCGACGGTGAACACGTCTACAGAATTGGTCACCAGCTGATCGACGAGTTCTTGGAGTTCGTCGTTGGGCGGGCTCGTCCGAACACGGTGCGGGCTTATGCCCACGACCTGAGCGTCTTCTTCTCGGTGGTGAGAAAGGACCCGATCGAGGTGCGACCCAAGGACGTGATGTCCTTCGTGACAGCGCAGCGACGTCCCAAGCTCGGTGCGGAGAACGTGGTGCGCATCGCTGATGGGTCGGCGGGCCTCTCCGCCGCCACCATCAAGCGCCGACTGGCGGCGGTCTCGAGCTTCTATGGCTACCTGATCACGCGCGACGACGTGGCGGTGACGATGAACCCCGTCCCCCGAGGCATCGCCACGCGTCAGAGCCGCTCTCGCGGTGGCCGGGGTCTTCCACTGGTGCGCGGGGTGCGCCGGTTGCCCCGGATTCTCGACCCCGATGAAATCGACGAACTGATGGGAGCGCTGCGCACCGAGCGCGACCGAGCCATGACCCAGGCCATGGTGCTCGGCGGCCTGCGGCGCTGCGAGGTGCTCGGTCTTCGCCTCGGTGATCTGCGTTTCGGGGAGTGGCGGGTGTTGATCACACAAGGCAAGGGCGGACACGAACGCCTGGTGCCGCTGTCGCCGACCTTCTTTGCCACGGTGGCCCGCTACATGGAGCGCGAACGACCAGTCGAAACGACGAGCGACTTTCTCTTCGTCGCGCTCAAAGGAGGACACCGCGGCCAGCCGCTCTCGGTGCCCGGCCTCGACCAGATCATTCGTGCCGCCCGTGTGCGCGCCGGTCTCAGCCATGGCACCTGCCACGAGCTGCGCCACACCTGCTTCACCCGGCTGCGCGAGGCGGGCATGGCCATCGAAGCCATCCAGGCCCAGGCCGGACACCGCTCCATCACCTCGACACGGGTCTATCTGCACCTGAGCACCGACTGGCTGGATGACGAGTACCGCCGTGCCGTCGAAGCCATTGAGGCTCAGGCGCTAGTCGGGGTGGCCCAATGAACGCGCTGGCGCAGTCACGCCAGCTACAGCCGAGACGCCCGGGCGGTGGAACGCCCGAGGTCACCTGGGCCGAGGTCGCCGCCAAGGCACCGGTCATGGCTGCCACCATGGTCTCCTACCTGGACCAACTCGAGGTCTCGGCCCGTCCAGGCACTGTTGACGCGGCTGATCTGTCGCTGCGGTTCTTCGCCCATCGGGTGACCGAGGCCGACCCGAGTTGTGTCTCAGTGGCGCGCATCGAACGAGCCCACATCGAGGACTACAAGCTCTGGCTGGTGGCGCGTCGAGGGAACACCGGCAAGCCCTTGGCCACCATGACGATCCGGCACCGGCTGAGCAATGTGCGCACCTTCTTCGAGCGAATCATGGAGTGGGACTACGACGATGCTCCGGCCCGCCTCTTCATCTACATGAGCGACTTCCCGGCCCTCGACGAGCCATTGCCGAGGTTCTTAGACGATCCCACCGCAGCCAAGTTCATGGCCACACTGGCGCAGGATCCCAACCTGCGCCGTCGTCTCATGGTCGAGCTGTTGGCTCGCACCGGCATGCGCGTCGGTGAGCTCGCCGGACTTGAAGATGACGCCGTGGTGCGCAAGGGCGACGGCCACCGCTTGCGCATCCCGATCGGCAAACTGCACAACGACCGCTACGTCCCTTTGCTCCCGATGCTGGTCGACCTCATCGGCGAGTACAAGGCCGTGCGGGGACGCTCACAATCTGGTCATCTCCTCGAGCGTGACGATGGCCACCCCTTCGACCGACGCACGGTGCAGCGCTACGTGGCCACGGTCGCCAAGCGCGCCGACATCGGCCACGTCCATCCGCACCAGTTGCGTCACACGCTCGCCACGCAGTCGATCAATCGAGGCATGAGCCTCGAGGCGATCGCCGCGTTGCTCGGACACCGCTCCATGGACATGACACTCATCTATGCGCGCATCTCCGACGACACGGTCGCCGAGGCGTACTTCAAGGTGACCGAAGCGGTCGAGGCGCAGTACTACGGACTCTCCCGTGCCGTCCCTGTTCGACGAACCGGCTCGAGCGCACATCCGCCGGCGAGGGACCACCGCCGGCTGCTCGCCAACGGTCACTGCACGAGACCCGCACTCCTCGGTTGCGCCTTCGAAAGCGTCTGCGAACGGTGCGGGTTCTTCGAGACGGGTCCGCAGTTCGTCACCATCTTGAAGCGTCAGCGCAAGCACGCCGATCAGCGCGGTCAGAGCGACCGAAGACAACTCTTCGACGGTCTGATTGA
>Ga0302326_10017489_pt1 | contig 14961 bp, 14 predicted proteins | sample Palsa_T0_3_FD_202264 | JGI IMG/M metagenome (GOLD analysis project Ga0302326, IMG submission 202264) | Peat permafrost microbial communities from Stordalen Mire near Abisko, Sweden - Palsa_T0_3 | ecosystem: Environmental > Terrestrial > Soil > Palsa > Peat permafrost | place: Sweden: Abisko... | reverse complement strand
AGGTGTAAACGAGCGATAACCGAGTCGTGCGACAGTACGAAGAAGGAGGCGGCTGCAAGCAGTGCGATCGAACCGCCGCGGGCGCGCCGGGCAGATTATCGCGACTTCTTGCCGTCCCAGGGGTACCTCCGGCGCAGCTGCGGCGGACGCGCTTCGAGGTGCTCCGGGCCGAGCCCGGCGGCGCCGGGCGCCAGCCGGTGGACCCGGGCGTAGAGTTCCGCGGTCAGGGCGTTGCGGTGGGCCCTCGATTCGAGATCCGCGAAAGGGACGACGGCGCCCACATGGGCCTTGATGGTTGCATCGACGCAATGCCGAAACTCGGACACCAGCAGCGCCAGCCGAAGCGTCAGGCTGTAGCGGCTCACGAAATGAAAGAGCGCGCTGTTCTGCCCCTCGAAATAGACCGGCAGCACCGCCGCTTCGGCGAGCTGGATCAGCCGGGCGGTGAAGGATTTCCAGGGCAGTTCCTCGGCCTTGCCGAACGGCTGCTCGGCGGTTGCCACCCCTCCGGCCGGGAATACGACGATCGTGACCCCGTTCTTCAACAGCCTGCGCGCTTCGCGCCGGGTCTCGAGATTGGATTCGATCGCTTCCGGGGTTGCCGAGAAGTCGATCGGCAGCGCATGGGGGCGGATCTCCGGGACCCGCAGGAAGTCGCTGTTGATGAGGATGCGATAGGGCCGCCCGAGCTGTTCGGCGAGCGCCAGCAGGGCGACGCCGTCACCGATGCCGAACGGATGATTCGCCACGATCACCAGCGGGCTCCCCGCCGGCACCACGGCCGGCCAGGCGTCGGCGGCGATATCGAGGCGGGTGCCGACCATGTCGAGAAGCGCGCCCATCATGCGAGGGCTCTTTCCCGCGACCTCGGTCCGCCAGCGGTAGTACACCGGCAGCAGGCCGCGCCGTCCCGACAGGTTCTCGATGGCGCGCATGGTCCAGCGCTTCCAGCGCGGATCGCGCGGCGACGAATAGGTGAGCGTATCGGATTGCATGGCAGTCCTGCGCCGCCACCACGGCAGCCGCAGGCTTTCTAGCGCCGAAGTGTTTGCGGTCAAGGCCGGAAAGCAACGCTGCGGCGCCACGGCGATCATGTTCATCTCTCCATCGGCCGGCGCGGCGAATGCGCCGATGTTGTAGCAACGACGGGCCCAAATCGATATCAGGGGCTTGCCGGGTCCACTTCACAGCGACAGAGATTGGATCATGAAACAAGAACGAAGACGATTTTTGCGGCAGGCGGCCGCGATGGGCACGTTCGCCATGGCCGGAACCGCTACGGCGGCGGCGCCGGCGCGTGCCGCGGACGGTGGCGGGATCGAGGCGCGACTCAAGGAATTGGGGATCGAGCTGCCGCCGCCACGCGTGGCGCCGTTCAATTTCGTGCCGGCGGTGCAGGTGGGGAACCTGCTCTTCCTTTCGGGCACGCTGGGCACCGTCAAGAACGCGAAGGGCGAGGATTACATGCCGATGCCCGGAACGGTCGGATTGGACCTGACGGTCGAGCACGGCTACCAGTCGGCCCGCCAGATCGCCATCAATCACCTGTCCTGGATCAAGACTGCCATCGGCGATCTGGACAAGGTGGTCCGCATCGTGAAGATGACGGGCTACGTCAAGGCGGTACCCGGATTCGAAAAGGCGCCATTGGTGCTCAACGGTGCTTCCGATCTCTATGTCCAGGTGTTCGGACCCGAGCGCGGCAGGCACACGCGCGCCGCGGTCAGCATCTCGGGCCTCGCCTTTAACGCTCCGGTCGAAGCGGACCTGACCGTTCAGGTTCAAACCTGATGCCGCTCGGCGCGCGCCGACATGGCGGCCGCACCGGTGCAGCGGTTGCGCCCGGACTGTGCTATCCCGTGCCCCAAGGCCTTCGAAACGAGGACATATGCACATGGCTTATGTGGTTGCGATCATTGCGGCGGGCGACATGGGCGCGGCGGTGGGAGCGCGGCTCGCCGAGCACGGGGTGCGGGTCACGACCTCGCTCGCCGGCCGTTCCGCGGCGAGTGCGGCGCGGGCCGAGCGCGCCCGCATGGTGCCGGTCGCCGATGACGATACGCTGGTCGGCGAGGCGGACTTCTTCCTGTCGATCTGCCCGCCCGGGGAGGCGGTCGGGCTCGCGCAGCGGATGAAGCCGGCGCTGGCGCGGGCACGCAAGAAGCCGATCTATGTGGACTGCAACGCGATTTCGCCGCAAACCGCGGTCGAGATCGGCGCGGTGCTGGAGGGTACCGGCTGCCGCTATGTGGACGGCGGCATCATCGGGCTGCCGCCGCCGCCCGGCCACACCGGGACCCGCATCTACGTGTCGGGCGCGGCGGCCGGCGAAGTGGCGCGGCTCAGCGATTTCGGGGTGCCGTTTCCCGCCCTCGACGGGCCGATCGGCGCGGCCTCCGCGCTGAAGATGTCCTATGGCGGCATCACCAAGGGATTCACCGCCGTCGCCGTGGCGATGGTGCTGGGCGCCACCCGCGCCGGCTCCGCGGCGGCGCTGCACAAGGAGCTCGAGATGAGCCAGCCGCATCTCCTCGCCTGGCTGACGCGGCAGGTGCCGCGCATGCCACCCAAGGCCTATCGCTGGGTCGCGGAGATGGAGGAGATCGGCCATTTCCTCGGCGACGGCACCCCGGGCGGGGACATGTTCGCTGCGATCGCCCGCCTCTATGTGGACGTGGCCGCAGCCGCCCGCGAATCCGGCGCGGCGGAGAGCCCGATTGCGCAGCTTACGGATTTCTTCGTGCCGGCGGACACCCAGGAACGCAAACGGGCGTAGCGAGCAGGCCCCCCACACGAACCCGTCATCGCCGGCCCCCCCCAACTCCGTCATTCCGGGGCGCGCTCTTGCGCGAACCCGGAATCCAGGACTGCGGTGCAAGCGGCAAGGCTGTCTGGATTCCGGGTTCGCCTGGCGGCGCCCCGGAATGACCAATCAAATGTTTCGCCCCAGTCCCCCTACTTCCCCCGCATCGCCAGCACGCGGTCGACCATTTCGCCGGCCTGGCCGAGATAGTTGGCGGGGTCGCAGAGCTTCTCCAGGGCGGCGCGGTCGAGATACTTGGCGACCTCTTTGTTCTCGGCCAGGAGGTCGAGCAGCGTGCGGCCGGTGGCGACCACCTGCCGGCAGATGTCGTAGACGAGGTCGTGGGCATATTGCCGGCCGATGTGCGGACCGAGGCCCATCATCACCGCTTCCGAGACGATCAGCCCGCGGGTGATGTCGAGATTGGCGCGCATCTTCTTTTCGTCGACCACGAGGCCCGACACCATGAAGCGCGTCTGCGCCAATGCCCCGGCGGCGAGGCTGAAAATCTCCGGCACCGCGATCCACTCGATCTCCCACGGGCCGGTGGCGCGCTCATGGTCCTCGACCATGGCGTCGAGCAGGGCCGCGACGTGCTGGCGTACCAGCGACGTGGTCGCGGTGATGTAGACGCAAGAGATCGGGTTGCGCTTCTGCGGCATCGTGCTCGACGATCCGCGGCCCTCGTGGAAGGGCTCATAGACCTCCTCGACCTCGGTCTGCATCATCAGCTTCACGTCGAAGGCGATCTTGCCGCACACGCCGGTGACGAGGCCGAGGAAGCAGCCGACCTCGGCGATGCGGTCGCGCACGGTGTGCCAGGCGATTTCCGGCTGGCCGAGGCCGAGCTCCTTCATCAGTTCGGCCTGGACCGCGAGGCCGCTGGTGCCGAGCGAGGACAGGGTGCCGGCGGCGCCGCCGAACTCGCCGACCAGGATGCGCGGCCGCAACTCCGCGAGGCGCTGGCGGTGGCGCTCGAAGGCGGCGAGATAGGTCGCGACCTTGTAGCCGAAGGTGATCGGCACCGCCTGCTGCAGGTTGCTGCGGCCGGCCATGGGGGTGTCGCGGTAGCGCCTGGCGAGGCCGGCCAGCGCGTCGGCGATCCCGACGATGTCGGCTTCGACGAGGTCGAGCGCCTCGCGGATCTGCAGGATGGTCGCGGTGTCGGTGATGTCCTGGGTGGTGGCGCCCCAGTGGCACCATTCGCCGAGACCGTCCCGGCACAATGAGACGAGCTGCTGCACCACCGGCAGCACCGGATAGCCGATCCGCTCGGTCTGCGTCTTCAGCTTGGCGAAGTCGTATTCTCCGACCGCGCAGTGCCGGAGGATTTCATCGCAGGCTTCCTGCGGGATGACACCGAGCCGGGCCTGGGCACGCGCCAGCGCCGCCTCGATGTCGAGATATTTCTGGATGCGGTTCTCGTCGGCGAAAATCCGGCGCATCGCCTCGGTGGAAAAGATGTCGCGGAAGATACCTGAACTCACGCCGACGGCGGTCATGGATGCGCCTCTCCAAAACGGGGGCCCATGGGTAGCGAATGCGCGCGCCGTGGTCCATTGCGCGTTCACCAGGTCCATCGCGCCAGCAGCGCCGCAACCAGCAGGAGTGCGACCGCGACAGCCCATCCCGCTGCAAGCCGGATGAAGGCGAGGCGGCTCATCCGTGCCCGGCGGGCGCGGCGGGACGGCGGGGCGGGGCGCAGGGACACCTGCGAAGTTAACAGATGCGGGACTTTTGATCGCTTCTAACAGATTAGAATCACTACATTTCGCAGTTTAGAACGATTTCATATCATAGCTCTTGCGGAGGTGTTTTCCGGCGTGGCAAGAAACAATTGTATCCGGATTGGCCGCGTCTTCGCGCAGAACTCGAAAGCCGTCGGGCCGATCCGAACAGGGAGCTACCCCGTGATCGTGTGTTCGTGCAACGTGATTTCCGACCATCAGGTCCGGTCGGTGGCAGCCGAAAGCGCGGCGCGCGGCACCAGCGAGGTCTACCGGTGCCTCGGCTGCAGCGCCGAATGCGGCCGCTGCGCGCGAACCATCCGCCGGATCATGGACGAGGCGATCAAGACCTGTCCGGCCGACCGCGCCTGTTGCGGCTGACCCCCGGGCTTCGCCGAATAAACCAAGCATATTCAACACTTTAGGATTTGTCACACGCTGCCGGCACGTCTGCTGGGCGGCCTCGTAATTTCGCTGGCGCCCAGTTTAGAATGGTTATAATCTTGATTCCACAAGGACGCTTGCCGCGTCGAGCAGCATGAGGGTCATGGCAATGCGCGGAGATGCAACCGTCATCGAATATCTCAACAAGGCCTTGCGTCACGAATTGACGGCCGTGAACCAGTATTGGCTGCATTACCGCCTTCTGGAGAATTGGGGCTACAACACCCTCGCCAAGATCTGGCGCAAGGAATCCATCGAGGAGATGGAGCACGCCGACAAGCTCGTGCACCGCATCATCTTCCTCGACGGCTTCCCCAACATGCAGGTGCTCGATCCCCTGCATATCGGCCAGACCGTCAGGGAAGTGCTCGACTGCGACCTCGCCGCTGAAATCTCGGCGCGCGCGCTCTACCAGGAAGCGGCGACCCATTGCCACGCGGTGAAGGATTACGTCACCCGGGACCTGTTCGAAAAGCTGATGAGCGACGAGGAAGAGCACATCGATTTCCTCGAAACCCAGCTCGAGCTGGTCGGCCGCCTCGGCCTGGAGCTGTACGCCCAGTACCATATCGGCGAACCCGAAGAGCACAAATAACGCGACCGCCACGCTCCGGAGCAATTCCTCCCTCCCCATGTTCGGCTGGTATTCCGGCTGCCACAGCGCCTTCCCGCGCTGCGCAAATCCGGCTACCATAACGCCCAACCGGCGGGATCATCCGCAATCCCGGGCCGGGGTGAAATACCGAAAAACAAGGAAATACGGAGGAAACACATGAAGCACACCAACCCCAGTGCCGTCGTGATCGCGTTGGCCGCCGCGGCCGCCATGGGCGCAACGGCGCTGATTGCGACCGGCGCCGCGGCGCAGACGCCTGCCCAGGCGCAGACCCGCAGCGTCCCGACCTTCACCCTCGATCCGGCCTGGCCGAAAGTGCCGCCGCAATGGAAGCTCGGCGACGTTTCCAGCATGGCGAGCGACGCGCAAGGAAACATCTGGGTGCTGCACCGTCCGCGCACGCTCAAGGGCGCCGACTTCGCCAAGGCGGCGCCGCCGGTCATCGTGTTCGATCAGGCCGGCAACTACGTCAAATCGTGGGGCGGCGACGGCCCCGGCTACGACTGGCCGCAACGCGAGCACGGCATCTATATCGACAACAAGGGCTTCGTCTGGCTGGGCGGCAACAATTGCCCGAGCAACGGCCTGGAAAAGCTCAAACCGGTCGCCGACGACGCGCTCCTGAAATTCACCCAGGACGGCAAGTTCGTCATGCAGATCGGCCACAGCAACCAGAGCAAGGGCAATGCCGACACCGCGAACGTTCACCGCGCGGCCGACGTGCAGCTCTATCCGCCGACCAACGAATTGTTCGTCGCGGACGGCTACGGCAATCACCGCGTCATCGTGTTCGATGCCGACACCGGCGCGTTCAAGCGGATGTGGGGCGCCTTCGGCAACAAGCCGGAAGACGACGATCATTGCGAGATCGTGCGCCACACCAACTTCGATCCGCCGGGCCCGCCGCAATTCAGCGTCGTGCACTCGCTGCGCGTCGCCCATGACGGATTGATCTATGTGGCCGACCGCGAAAACCGCCGCGTCCAGATGTTCTCCAACGACGGCAAGTTCATCAAGCAGCACCTCAAGGGCAGCTCGCTGTTCGCCCGCAATGTCGCATTGTCGGCCGATCCGGAGCAGCAATTCCTCTACGTCGGCGACGGCGACGAAATAGCGATCCTCGACCGCAAGTCGCTCGATCAGGTCGGAGCCGTCAAGGGCCCCGGCATGCTCGGCGGAGGCCACCTGATCACCACCGACGCGAAGGGCAATATCTACGTCGCCGCGACCGGAAAGGGCTTGCAGAAGCTGGTTTATCAGGGCATGTCGGCCACCGCCGCGAAGTGACCGGGGCGGTATTTCCGCCAAACCGTGCCTTCGTCATTCCGGGGGCGCGGGCCTTCGCATCCTGGCTGCGGCGATATGAGGCGAGGCCACGCGCTTCCCCTCTCCCGCTTGCGGGGGAGGGTCAGGGAGGGGGCTCGTTCCGGAGTAAAGCCGATCAGCCGCTACCCCCTCCCCAACCCTCCCCCGCAAGCGGGAGAGGGAGAAGCACGGCTGGACCCACGGACTGAGCAGCGCTGCGCACCCGCCCGGGTCTACGGGCGGTGCAGTGATCCTCAATCCCATTGCGGCGCGAAGGCGGGATTGGCGACCCGGCCGTTCGGCCGCTTGAGCGCGGCGATGCGCTCCATCTCGTCGGCGGTCAGCCGGAAATCGAAGACATCGAGATTCTCCGCGATGCGCGCGGCGTTGGAGGAGCGCGGGATCGGCGCCACGATCTCCTGCTGAACCAGAAAGCGCAGCGCGATCTGGGCGAGCGTCTTCTTGCGGTCGTGGGCGATCTCGCCGAGCACGGGATCGCCCATCAGGCGGCCGCGGGCGAGCGGGCAATAGGCGGTTAGCGCCATGCCGTGACGCCGCAACGCCGCCAGCATCTTGGTCTGATCGAGATAAGCGTGGCACTCGACCTGGTTGGTGACGAGCGGCTCCGGGCAGGCGCGCATCGCCTGTTCCAGCAGCCCGGTGGTGAAATTGGCGACGCCGATATGGCGCGTCAGGCCGGCGCGCTTGGCTGCGGCGAGCGGGCCCATGCAATCGGCGACCGGGATTTTCGGGTTCGGCCAGTGGATCAGCAGGAGATCGAGATAATCGACCTGGAGCTCGCCGAGGCTCGTCTCCACCGAGCGGGCGAAGTCGGCGGGACGCAGGTTCTCGTGGGAGACCTTGGTGGTCAGGAAGATCTCCGCGCGCGGCACGCCGGAGGCGCGGATGCCGTCGCCGACGCCGCGCTCGGTGGCGTATTTACGCGCCGTGTCGAGATGGCGATAGCCGAGCCGCAACGCGATCGCGACCCGTTCCGCGGCATCCCCGCCGAGGCCCGAGGTGCCGAAACCCATCACCGGAATCTCGGCGCCATGGGCCGAAATGGTGGTGGGCGTGCTCATGTCTGCTGATCCGGCTGGGATTACGGCGTGGCCGCGGTGGCGTCGAATTCAGGATGCCGGGCGCGGAATTGATCGAGCCAGCCGACCAGCGCGGGGAATTCCGGGCGCCAATCGACCTGCTTTCGCACATCGAGGTAGCCCAGCATGCAGGCCGCGGTGATGGTGCCGACATCGAACCGGGCCGGATCGGGCGGCTGCTTGGCGAACGCGGCGAGGCCGCGGACGGCCTTGCCGCGCTGATAATCGAGCCACGGCTGGTGATGGAGCGCCGCCGGCCGGTGGCGCGCTTCATAGACGATCAGGATGCAGGCATCCATGACGCCGTCGCACATGGCCTGCAGCGTCAAGGTCTCGACCCGGTCCGGCCATGCCGCGGGGATGATCCGGCCGCCGCCGGCGACATGGTCGAGATATTCCAGGATGACGCGGCTGTCGAACACCGGCTTGCCGTCATCGGTGATCAGCGTCGGAATTTTTCCGAGCGGATTGTCGCGCCGCAGGGCGTCGGCGGGATCCATCGGATCGGCTTTGACCGTCTCGATGCGGTCCCACAATCCGAGGTGGGAAACGGCCATACGGACCTTGCGGCCGAAGGGCGACAGGGGCGTAACGCGAAGCAGCACGGCAGACCTCCATTAAGATTACCGGCACAATGTTCCGAGATTCGAGTCATGTAGATAGCATCAAACAACGTCATCCTTCAGGATGAGGTCGTAAGAAAAACTCACGCACATTATCCTCGCCACGGCAGCGCCGCGGCGTCCTCCACGAACGCCCAGCATCCGGTACCGAGCGGCGCGGGGAACGGCGCGACGACGCAGCCGTCGCGGCGGTCGAACGAGAAGCCGCCCGCCGCGAGGCATGTCGCAGTCTCGCCCAGCGACCGCACCGCGACGCCGTAGCCGCAGATGAAGGGCAGCGCCGGGATTTCGAGGCCCGGAAACAGACGATCGAGCATGAGCGACGAGAGGAGCTGGACGCGGCCGCGGTCGAGCGTGATGTTTTGCCCGAAGTCATCGAACGCGGCCGGCCTGCCGAGGAAGCGTTGGAAGCGGTCCGCCGCTTCGGCGACATCGGGCTCGACGATGACGACGTCGAGGAGGCCGGTGGCACCGTTGGGGTGCGACAGCCAGCGCTCCTGCCACACCGTCTGCTCGGTGCGGTGGGACAGCGCCTGGACGCGTCCCTCCGGCATTTCGCCGGGCGCCGGCCGCACGATGGAGAAGGCGGCGATGTCATTTCCACCCGGGGTTTCGACCGGGCGCTGCATGTCGACGACGGGCTGCACACGAAATCCCGATTTCGCCAGCCGCGCATGGGTCGCAGCCGCATCGGCCACCGCGAAGGCGATGAGGTGGAGACCGCGGTAGCGTGCCATCGCAAATTCAAATTGCGCCGCCAGCGGCGTGTCCGCCGTCTTGAACAGGAACTCGATATAGCCGCGATCGAGCATCGCGGTGACGTTCCCGGTACCGGTCCTGCGCGGCGGGCCGCCGGCGGGATCGGGAGTGACCTGGACCGACGGCGGCGTCGGCGCAAATCCCGCCTGCGCCAGGGCGCGGGCGGCACTGTCGGCGTCGGCGACGAAATGCGCGACATGGTCGAGGAAGATTTGATCGCCCGCCGGCAGCCTGCGGTCGATGCCGCCTGTGGGTGATTCGGTCATCGCGTCGCTCCCGTGCGCATGTCGGCGATATACTCCGCGGCGATGCGCTTGAGCGCGGCGCGGTCGATCTTGTTGGTCGAGGACAGCGGCAGGCGGTCGACGAACCAGATGAAGCGGGGATGCTGATAGGCGGGCGCATTGGCGAGCGCAAATCGTTTGATCTCTTCGGCGTCCACCGGCGTCCCGGCTTTCGCGATGATGAAGGCGACCGGCTTCTGGCCCTTGATGTCGTCGTCGATGGGCACCACGCAGGCCTGGGCCACGGCAGGGTGACGCTCAAGCATGCGTTCGACGTCGCCGGGATAGATGTTCTCTCCGCCGGACACGAACATGTCGTCGGTGCGGCCGAGGAAATAATGGAAGCCGTCGACGTCGCGACGGAACACGTCGCCGGTGCGGTAGAAGCCGTCGGCGGTGAAGGGCAACGGCAGGTCGGGCCGGTTGTGATAGCCGAGCATCATCGCCGGGCATTTCATTTCCAGCTCGCCCTGATCGGCATCGCAGTTGCCGCCGTCATTGAGCCGCAGCGCGACCTTGGGATGGGGATAGCCGACCGAAGTTTCCGGCTGCGCGAGGCCGCGCGGATGCGGGCCGAACACCACCGGCCCGGCTTCGGTGGTGCCGTAGGCGTTGGTGACTTTCGCTTGGGGCAGGGTTTGGTGCAGGGCCTGCATCAGGCTCTGGCTGACCGGCGCCGAGCCCATGCGGACGAACTGCACGCTGCCGAAATCGGTGCGCGCGATCAGGTCGTGCTCGCGCAGCATCATCGCGATCATCGGCGGCACGGCGGTGAGCCAGGTGCAGCGGTGGCGCGCGATCGCCTCGATATAGCTGCGCGCCGCAAACTGCGGCAGCAGCACCATGGTCGCATGCGCCGCGCAGACGAGCTTGCTCACGGCGAGCGCGTTCATGTGATAGAGCGGCGCCGCGACGAGGAACCGGTGCGCGGAGAGATCCTGCCCTTCGAGCCGCGTCTCCACCACCCAGATATGGCTCTGATGCGACAGCACCACGCCCTTGGGCGTGCCGGTCGAGCCCGAGGTGTAGAGGAACATCGCGGGTTCGTCGGGCCGCGCGATCACCGCCGCGAACGGGCCGGGATCGAGGAAGGCGGAGAAGCCGTCCCGGTCCGGGCTTCCGAAGCACACCGCGGGCAGCCCGGCCGGGCATTGCCCGCGCCGCGGCGGGTCGCAGAACACCAGCCGCGCGCCGCAATCGCGCAGGATGAAATCGATGGTCGCGGCCGGAAACCGGTGATTGACGGGCACCGCGACGAAGCCCGCGCGCATGATGCCGTAATAGGCCGCCAGATATTCGGTGCGGTTGGCCGACAGTATGGCGATGCGGTCGCCGCGCGCAAACCCGCAGGCGGCCAGGGCGCGGGCGACGCCCGTCGCCATGCGGTCGAGATCGGCATAGGTGAAGCGGCGTTCGCCCGCTTCGCCGCCGAGGTCGATGACGGCGAGCTTGGACTGATCGCGGTCGCGGCGGATGAGATCGCCGAGATTGGTGAAAGCGGGCGTCACGCGGGTCCTGTTCTCTAATGCTCGAATTTTATTGCTGTCATCGCCCGGCTTGACCGGGCGATCCAGTAATCACGGTAACGCGATTTGGGCACAGCATGAGTTCGACCGATGGCACCCGGGTTTACTGGATGCCCCGCTTTCGCGGAGCATGACATCGAAACCAAATAACCGTCAGCACGAGCGTCACGCTTTCGGCGGCGCGGTGAAATAGGTGCCCCGGCCGCTCGCGATGAGCTTGCCCTTGGCGTCGTGGATGTGGGCTTCCGCGGTCGAGAACTGGCCGCCGAGCCGCACCACCTTGCCGCGCGCGGTGAGATCGCCGGGCATGGCGGCGGCGTGATAGTCGACCCGCAGGTCGATGGTGGGGACGCCGCGGCCGATCTTCTTCACCATCGCCCAGTCGGCGGCGAGGTCGACGAGGGTGGCGAGCACGCCGCCATGGGTGTAGCCGCGGTCGGGATTGACCACCCATTCCTCCCGCCAGGTCGCGGTCAGCTCGATGCCGTCGTCATGCACGGCGACGACCTTGAGGCCCAGCCAGCGATGGAACGGCCCGCGCGTGATGAGCTCCTGAACGCGCTCCAGCGTAATCTCTTCAGACGTGATCTGTTCAGGCATGAGGTCTCCTCGAGCAGACGCCAGCGCTGGCTCCCTCCCCCTTCTTGAGGGGGAGGGTCGGGGTGGGGGTCCGCAGACGCTCCGCGGGCGCTGAGTCGGCCGCCCGCGATCCCCTCCCCAACCCTCCCCTTTTCAAGGGGAGGGGGAAGAGGTGCTGCGGCCGTGGCGGCGTTGGCGCGGTCACGGCGTCACGATGACTTTGCCGATGACTTCGCGGTCCTGGATCAGCCGCAAGCCTTCGGCGGCCTGTTCGAGCGGGAGCACCTTGTCGATCACCGGCTTCATCTTGCCCTGGGCGATCAGGTCCATCAGGCCCTTGAGGTCCTCGTCATAGAAGCTATTTGAACCGATGATCTTGAGTTCGAAGGTCCAGACATAACGCAAGTCCTCCTTCGGATCGTGGCCGGCGGTGGCGCCGCATACCAGGAGCTTACCGCCGCGCTTGAGGCAGCGCAGTGAGGGCTGCCAAGTGTCGCCGCCGGTGAAATTGATGACGACGTCGACGCCGCCCTCATAGCTGCGGCGCTGCGGCTTGCCGTAGCGCTCGATCGCCCATTTGGAGAAATCGACCTCCTGGTAGTTGATCACCTCGTCCGCGCCGAGCTGCTTGAGGCGCTCCATCTTCTCCGCGCTGCTGGCGCAGGCGATGACCTCGGCGCCGAGATGCTTGGCGAGGATGACGCAGCCGGTGCCGACGCCGCCGCTCGCGCCCAGCACCAGGACCCGCTCGCCCTTGCGGATGGTGTCGTGGGTGATCAGCATGCGGTGTGCGGTGCCGTAGGCGACCGGAAGCGCGGCGGCCTCGGCGAAGCTGACATCGGCCGGCATCGCGACCAGCTGGTCGGCCGCGACCGCGCAATATTCCGCCATGCCGCCGTCGAGCATCTCGCCCATCAATCCCTTTTTCTTGTTGACGGGATTGACGAGGACGCGGTCGCCCGGCTTCCAGCCGGTGACGCCCGGGCCGACCTCGGCGATCTCGCCGGCCATGTCGAGCCCGAGGACGACCGGCAGCGGCACCTTGATGCCGGGCATGCCGCGAACCGTGAACACGTCATGGTAGTTGAACGACGACGCCTTCACCTTGATCACCACGTAGCCCTCGGCCGCCCGCGGCATCGGGTGATCGTCGACCACTTCCAGGTCCTGCAATCCGCCGTGGCGGCGCAACAGCAAAGCTTTCATCGAATTCTCGTCGGTTGGCGGTACGGGGTGTAGGGCTCCATTAGCCCGGACTCCTTGCCGTGCGCAACGAAAACGGTGAGTTGCCCCGGGGGCGTGCGGTCATTACCTTCACCGGTTCGGCCGACCACGCCGTTGCGGAGCCCCGTCGATGCAGGAAAACTTCCGTCAGTTCCTCGACCGTCTGCGCCAGACCGGCGAGCTCGTCGACCTGCACCAGCCGGTGGACATCCGCCACATCGCGACGCTGGTCGACCAGGCCGGCACCGCGTTGTTTTTCCACAACGTGATCGGCTACGACATGCCGGTGGTGTCGGGCATCATCCGCTCGCGGGAGCGCGCGACCATGGCGCTCGGCTGCGACAACTATGGCGAGATCGAGCACAAGCTCAAGGCGGCGATCGACAAGCCGATCCCGCCCCGGCAGGTGCGATCGTCGCCGACCCGCGAAGTCACCTATGTCGGCGACGACGTCGATCTCTACAAGCTGCCGATCCCGATGTCGTCGATCTATGACGGCGGCCCGATGATCACCGCCGGCGTGGTGATCGCGCGCGATCCTGAGCTCGGCGTCAACAGCGGCGTCTACCGGTTCATCGTCAAGGAGAAGAGCCTCACCGGCATCGACATCGTGACGCCCAACAACATGCGCCTGTTCGCCCAGCGTGCGCTTGCCCGCGGCGAGCCGCTGCCGATCTCGATCAGCATCGGCACCCATCCGATCGAGATCACGGGGTCCGGCTACCGCGCACCGCTCGGCGTCGACGAGATGGCGATCGCCGGCGGCCTGCGCGGCGTGCCGGTGGAGCTGGCGCCGTGCCAGACCATCGACGTGCCCTATATCGCCGATGCCGAGATCGTGCTGGAGGCGGAAATCCTGCCGACCGGCTGGACCTGGCCGGAGGGGCGGTTCGGCGAATTCACCCGCCTGATGGGCGGACTGCATTGGAATCCGCTGGTGCGTATCAAGGCGATCTCGATGCGCAAGGATGCGATCTATTACAACCTCCATATGCCGTGGGAGAATACCTGGCTGGCGGCACCGACCCGCTATGCGCAAATCCGCCAGGCGCTCAAGACCGCCGGCGTCCAGGTGAAGGACATCAACGTCACGCTGGGCGGCTGCGCGTTCTGGCATGCGGTGATCTCCATCAAGAAGAACCCCGGCGAGGGCAAGAACGCGCTGCTCGCCGCGCTTTCGGTGATGGACCTCAAGCACGTCGTGGTGGTCGACGACGACATCGACATCTTCGACCCGACCGACGTGGAATGGGCGATCGCCACCCGCGTCCAGGGCGACAAGGACGTCATGATCGTCACCAATGCACGGGCGAAGCCCCTCGACCCCAGCCTGCCCCAGGGTTTCGGCGTGGTGCCCACCGGCGCCAAGGTCGGCATCGACGCGACCATCCCCGAAGGCATCCCGACGGAGCATTACGAGCGCATCACCTATGCCTATGCGGAGCGCGCCAGGATCGACGACTACGTCAAGGGCAAGGCCGACCCCGGCGGCACCGCCGGCGACGAAGCCGCTGTCGCCAAGCTCGCCGCCGATATCCTCGTCGCCATCGACAAGGAGCCGCTCTACTACACCGACATCGCCGAGCGCTTCTCGAGCTATGATTTCCGCACCATCGCGCGCGCGATCGGGCACCTGCATGCGATGGAAAAGCTGTGGCAGGACCCGCGCGGCCGCATGTGCGTGCGCGGCTCGAAATTCGCGGCCAAGCCGCCTGTGAAGTGAGAGGCGCGCAAGCGGTGAAGCTCAGTGTGGGTTCCGCCGGAACGGAGTCGATGGCAGTTCTCGATAGCGTTCATATTTCCGAGCTGCGAGGCGCGTGCTCCCTCCCCTTGAAAAGGGGAGGGGTGGGGAGGGGATCGCGGGAGGCAAGTGCGGCGCTTGGGGCGAGTCAGCGGGGGCCCCCCCCCCCACCCCCCCCCCACAAATGGGGGGGGGGGGGGCGGGCGGGACGGTGGGCGAAAATAAGAGGC
>Ga0302326_10017483_pt1 | contig 14967 bp, 12 predicted proteins | sample Palsa_T0_3_FD_202264 | JGI IMG/M metagenome (GOLD analysis project Ga0302326, IMG submission 202264) | Peat permafrost microbial communities from Stordalen Mire near Abisko, Sweden - Palsa_T0_3 | ecosystem: Environmental > Terrestrial > Soil > Palsa > Peat permafrost | place: Sweden: Abisko... | reverse complement strand
CTGGGCATGCCGCTCTTGGTGCGGCGCTTCGAACGCAAGAATCCGCTCGAGGTCGTCGAGGCGATCTCCCTCCCCGAGGTGCGCGCGGGCGACGCGGTCATCGCCTTTACGCGCAACGACGTCGTCGATCTCGGTGCGCGGATCAAGAAGTTCGGACGATCGACCGCGGCGATCTACGGTTCGCTGTCGCCTGCCGTGCGCCGGCGCGAAGCCGAGCGCTTTCGCACGGGCGTCGCCGAAGTGCTCGTCGCGACCGATGCGATCGGGCTCGGGCTCAACTTGCCGATCCGCCGCATCGTCTTTGCGACGGTGGAGAAGTTCGACGGCAACGTCAGACGGCGTCTGACGGCTGCGGAGATCCGGCAGATCGCCGGACGCGCCGGACGGTACGGCATTCACGAGCGCGGCCTCGTCACCGCGCTCGAACGGCGCGCGCTGCCCGCACTGCACGCGGCGCTCGAACACAGTCACGAGCCGCTTGCCGGGATTCCGCTGTGGATTTCCCCGACGGACGATCACCTACGCCGCGTCGGTGCGCTGATCGGGACGATGCGCGTGAGCCGTTTGCTGCAGTTTTTTGCGACGCGGATTCGCAATTCGGGCGAAGCCGACGTGCGCATCGCGGACCTCAGCGGCCAGATCGAAGTCGCGACGGCCCTCGAGCTCTCCGATCGCTTCGGGGACTTGCCGTTTGAGATTCGCTGTTCGTACAGCCGCGCGCCGGTCTCGACGCGCGGCAACGCGCTCAACGTGCTCGGGCGGTGGGCCGAACGGCACGCGGCGGGCGAAACGGTCAGCGCCGCGGAGCTGGGGCGCGAAGGTCCCGGCGGCGATCGTCTGCTCGCGTCGGAGGAACGCTCGCGCCTGAGCACGCTGTACCTGTGGCTCGCGCAACGCTTCCCCGAGACCTACGTCGACGGCGATGGGGTTCTCGAGCTCCGGCAGTTTATCGACCACGTAATACAGCGACAATTGCGCGCGCACGGGGAACGCAAGCCGAATCGGCAGCAGCCCGTAGCCGCGTCGCGCCCGTTCGCGGCGCGTAAGGGGCCACCGAAGTTCGACAAGCGGAAGTTGCCGCGCTGAAGGCGCCGGGCAATGCAGCGGCGCCGGTCGTCCTGTGGCGGCGGCCGGCAAAGCGCGGCCCTACGACGCCGCTCGTCGTGTTCTTGCACGGTCGCGGCGCCGACGAGTACGATCTGCTCGACCTCGCGGATTTCTTACCGCGAACCTTTTCGTATGCGAGCGTGCGCGCGTTCGTCGCGCTGCCTGAAGGCGGCTACACGTGGTTCGAGAATCGCGGCCCCGCGCGCCCCATCCCATCGAGCGTGCGCACGTCCGTCGATGCGTTTCGCGCGTGGCTCGACCGGCCGGACGTCGCTCCGCCGGGCACGCGGTGTTTTCTCTTCGGGTTTAGCGCGGGCATGATGATGGCGGGCGCGCTCGTTCTCGACGATCCGGCTCGTTTTGCCGGAGCCGTGTTGCTCAGCGGCGCCCTTGCGTTCGATACCGCAATCCCGGCCGCACCCGGGCGGCTCGACGGCCTACCCGTCTTCTACGCGCATGGGACGGCCGACGACGTGATCCCGCGCGAACTCGCACGACGCACGACCGCCTATCTCGAACACGAGAGCGGTGCGAGCCTGACCACGCGCAGCTATCCGATCGGCCACTCGATCTCGGGCCCGGAAATCGCCGACGTTGCGACCTGGCTTGCCGAAAACGAGACCGGCGGGTAACGCCGTGCGCTCGGCCAAAGAGCGCGCCGTGCGACCTTCGACAAGCTCAGGTCGGGCCTTCGAAACGACGATTGCGGGCAGTCTTCCCAAACCGGCATGGCTTGCCGCTCCGGAAAAGTTGTGGCCGGACTGGCAAGTGGCCGGCGATGCGCTTCGCGAGGCGCAACTCGATGCGACGCGCGTCGCGCTGTTCGAACAGGAGCGCGCCGGGATCGACGTGGTGAGCGACGGCGAGCAATCGCGGCGCCACTTCGTCCACGGCTTCGCGTGTGCGCTCGAAGGTGTCGATGCGGGAAAAATCGGGCGGCGCGGCATCCGCGGCGACCGCTACGAGGCGGACTGTCCGACGATCGTCGGGCCCGTGCGGCGGCGACGCCCGGTGCACGCAGATGAGATCGCGTTTGCGCGCGCGGCGACGGAACGGCGCCTAAAGATCACGCTTCCCGGGCCGATGACGCTCGTGGACACGCTCGTCGACGAGCACTACGGAAGCCGCGAGAAAGCAGCGTTCGCATTCGCGCACGCGTTGCGTGCCGAGATCGAAACGCTCGAGGCGCTGGGCGTCGACGTGGTGCAGATCGACGAGCCGGCCTTCAACGTGTACTTCGACGACGTCGAGGCTTGGGGTATCGCCGCGCTCGATGCATGCGTCGAAGGCACGCGTTGCGAAACGGCCGTGCACGTCTGTTACGGCTACGGTGTCCCGGCGAACGTCGCCTGGAAAAGCACGCTCGGCGAGGAGTGGAACCAGTACGCGTTTTTGTTTCCGCTGCTCGCGCAGAGCGCGATCGGCGGCGTGTCGTTCGAGTTTGCCGGTTCTCACGTCCCCGAACGCGTGCTCGGAATGCTTGGCGAGAAGCGTGCGATCGTCGGCGTGGTCGACGTTGCGACGAACCGCGTCGAATCGCCCGAGGAGGTTCGCGACATGATCGCAATCGCGCGCCGCTATCTCCCGGACGATCGCATCGCCTGTTCGAGCAATTGCGGTTTCGCGCCGATGCCGCGCGAAGTCGCCTATGCGAAGCTTCGCGCGCTCGGCGCGGGTGCGGTTCTCGCCCGGACGCTAGACGACTAGGTGCCCGGGCGAGCCGGCGAGGCTATTGCTGCGGGTTCGCCGGTGGCGGGGCGACGGGTTGCGTCGCGTCGGTCGGGGTATCTTGTCCGTCGGGGCCGTCGTACGGCGGATTGACGACCTGGCCGTCGGAGAACGTCGCCGTAACGACGCGACAAACGGTCGGCGAGGCTCCTGCCCATGGCAGGCCGCCGAGCAGATTGAATTGATGCGAGATCGAGTTTTTCGCGTCGAACGAACCCGTGTCGGTCACGGTGACGGGCGTGCCGCCGTAGCGAACGCGAAACGTAATCGACGTGAGCTTGCGGTCGTCCGTGTTGTTGAAGTAGTTGATGCGTAAACTGTTCGGGCTAACCGTGGCGTTGCTCGTGTTCTCGTTGAGCGTGCACGAAGTGATCGTCACGGGACCCGAGCGATACGGGAATTTTTGCTCCGGCAGCGGTTGAGCGCCGGCCGGCAATGCGAGACTGCCAAGCGCTAGCGCCAGCGTTCCGCCGGCTAATCCACGTCGTATCATGTATGTACCTCCGATGTTGTTGGCCCACACAGACTTCCCACATTCACCAAAGAAGTAAACCCCAAGCAACGCTGGAGCGTTCGTGTGCTCGCGAAGACGAGCGCTCTAGCAAGCGCTTGCGGGACGTCCTCGCGATGCGATCGGCTGTGAGCCGCGCGCCGGTGCGACGAGATATCCGCGGAGTAAACCGCGAGCACTGTTGCCGACGAAGATTTCCGTTGCTCGCGCAACGCCGGCTGGTGTTAGCGGCGCCTCGCGGGCTTCACCCGTCGCGAGTAAACTCGCGCGCAATACGCCCGGAAGCGCTCCGGCTGCGATCGGTGGCGTGAGCAGCGTCGTGCCGGCGCGCACGAAGAGCGTCGAACGCGAACCGTCGGCAACCTCTCCGCGTTCGTTACAGAGCAGCGCATCGAAGCAACCGTCGCGTTCCGCAGCGGCGAGCGCCGCGTCGTGGCGCGGGCGCCAACTCGTCTTGTGGCGCAGCAGCGGTTCCGTCGAGTCAACGATCGCGTCCGCCCAACACAGCGCCACGGGTTCGGGGCTCGTGCGCAACGCACGCCGCAGCGTCTTGACGGTACCGTCGTGTTCGAGGACGAGTCGCACGAGGCCATGGCCATGCAGCCGCTCGCGATCGAGTGCGGCGAGCACGCAATCGGCCTCGTACACAAAGTGCAGTTCATCGGCGGAACGCTCGAGACGCGCGAGATGCCCGGCCAAGCGAGGATACGCACCGTCCTCGAGTGCGAGCGTTTCGATCAGCGCATAGCGCGGCGTGACGGCGTCGAAGAAACGGCGCTTGGTCTCGATCTCGCGCCACTCCGCATCCGCATCGGAATCGGCGACGATTCCGCCGCCGACGTTCAGGACGCCGCGGCCGGTGCGTTTGTCGATCGCGGCGGTTCGGATCGCCACGTTCCAGGATCCGGTGCGGTCGGGCGCGAGATATCCGATGCCGCCGCAGAAGATGCCGCGCGGCTCGCGCTCGACGCGCGCGATCCACTGCATCGCTGCCGCTTTCGGGGCGCCGGTGACGCTTCCCGAGGGGAACGTCGCGGTCAGGATTTCTCCGAAGCTGCGCGCCGCCTCGAGATCGGCGGCGATGGTCGAGGTCATCGTGAGAAACGCGGGGTAGCCCTCGACCTCGAAGAGGCGCTCGACCTCGACGCGGTCGCTGAGCCGATGCAGATCGTTGCGCAGCAGGTCGACGATCATCACGTGTTCCGCACGATTCTTGTCGTCGCCGAGCGCCGCGAACTCGCCCAGGCGCGCCGTTCCCTTCATCGGCTTCGCAACGATCCGCGTGCCGTTGAAGCTCAGGAACAATTCGGGCGAGCACGAGACCAACGCGAACTCGTCCGTCTCGACGTACGCCGCGTGCGGGAACGCACGATCTTGCGTGAGGCGGCGGTACAAACCGTATGGATCGCCCGTAAAACCGAAACGGAACGGAACGGCGTAGTTGACTTGATAGACGTCACCCTCACGGATTGCATCCAGGATCGTCGCAATCGCCGCACGGTAGCTGGAGGTTGAAACCCCTGGCGCGAGCGGGCCGACCGAGAAGTCGCCGCCGGCTGCGCGCGGCGCCCCCGGTTTTTCGTAGACGCCGATCGAAAGCAACGGCAACGGCATAGCGATGAGGCTACGTTGTTTGGGTACGAGCACTGCCCCGAGTTCGTAACTCAAGAAGCCCGCGACGTACTTCCCGTCATCGAGCGCGGCTTCGATCCGTTCGAAAGCCCCGCGCACGTCGGCTGCGCTCTGCGCCGACACGATTTCGAGCGGATCCTCAAAGGCGAGCGTGCCGGCGGTGCCGGAGCACACGATTCTCATCGAAACGGCCGAGGAACTTTCGTTATCCGGCCCGCTCGGGCGCGATACGCTGCAGGATGAACGCGTAGTCGAACGCCTGATCTTTGAGGTAGTCGTAGCGTCCCGATGCCCCGCCGTGACCGGCGCCGAAATTCGTCAGCAAATAGATCGGGTTCGAACCCGTATCGAGGACGCGCAGTTTGGCGACCAGCTTCGCGCCCTCCCAGTAGGGGACTTGGCTATCGTTGATCGAGACGCGGACCAGCGTCTCGGGGTACGCTTGCGCGACGACGTTGTCGTAGGGCGAATAGCGCAGCATGTATTCGAAGTCCGCGGCGACGCTCGGGTTTCCCCACTCCAGATACTCTCCGGTCGTGAGCGGGAGCGAATCGTCGAGCATCGTGTTGAGGACGTCGACGAACGGCACTTGCGAAAGCACGGCTGCAAACAGTTCGGGCCGCATGTTGGAGACGGCGCCCATCAAGAGGCCGCCGGCGCTTCCGCCGTTGATCGCGAGCACGTCGCTCTTGGTGTAGCGCTGCGCGATCAGATGCTCGGCAGATGCGATGAAGTCGTCAAAGGTATTGAGCTTGTTCTGCAAATGCCCGCTGGTGCGCCAGCGCTCGCCGAGTTCGCCGCCGCCGCGCACGTGCGCGATTGCGAAGGTGACCCCGCGGTCCAGCAGTGCGAGACGCGGTGCGGAAAACGTGGGATCGATCGAGACGCCGTACGAGCCGTAGCCGTATAAGAGCAGCGGCGCGGGCAGCAGCGCGTCTTTGCGGCGGACGAACGAAATCGGGATGCGCGTACCGTCGGCGGACGTCGCGTAGGTCAACCCGGCCGTGTAGTCGTCCTGATCGTAACCGGGCACTTCGGTGGCTTTGAGCAGCGTCCGCCCACCGTCGTTCATGTCGAGTTCGTACACGGAGTTCGGCGTGACGAGCGAGGTGTACGCGAAGCGAAACTTCGTGGTGTGAAACTCGGGGTTCACGTGGCTCGAGACGGTTCGCACCGTTTCAGAGAACGCGACGGGACGCAGCTCGCCCGATGTGAGGTCGAGAATTTCGAGCGTCCCGAAGCCGCCGGTGCGCGAGCGAACGACGAGGTGCTTCTCGAAGGGGTGGACGTCGAAGAGGTGGACGCCGTCGCGTTCGGGGACGACCTCGGTCCAATTCGCCTCTTGGGGTGCGAGTTCGGGCGCGGCGACCAGCCGGAAATCTTCCGCACCGCGGTTGGTGAGAATGTAGAAGCGGTCCCCGTGATGCTCCAGACTGTAGCGGTGTCCTTCCTCGCGCGCGATGACGACCGCGAAAGAATCGTGCGGACGGTCCGCGCGCAGGGCGCGCCACTCGGTCGTCGACTTGCTGTACGACGCGACGAAGAGGTACGCGCGGTCGTTGGAACGCGTCGCTCCGATATCGAACTGCTCGTCGCTCTCGACGTACAGCAGTGTCGAATCCGCGCTGCCGAGCGTGTGGCGCCAGAACCGGTCGCGACGCTTGCTCACCTCATCTTCGGTCGTGTAGAAGAGCGTCCGGTTGTCGTTTGCCCAGACGACGTCACCCGCGCGCGGGATCGCTTCTGCGAGGTCCTCATTCGTGCGCAGGTCGCGCACGTGCAGCGTGTATTGCCGGTACCCGGTCGTGTCGGTGGAGTATGCGAGCAGATTGCCGTCGTCGCTGACGCGAAATGCGCCGAGTCCAAAATACGGGTGACCTTCGGCAAGCACGTTGAGATCGAGCGCGATCTCCTCGGGTGCTTCGAGGGTTTCGCGTTTTCGCGCGAGGATCGGGTACTGCTTGCCCTCTTCGGTTCGCGAGTAATAGAAGTAGTCGCCGAGCCGGTACGGCACGCTGAGGTCGGTCTGCTTGATGTGCGAGAGCATCTCGTCGTACAAGCTCCGAACGAACTGGGCATGCGGCGCCATGGCCGCTTCGGTGTACGCGTTTTCTGCCTGCAGATACGTCGCGACGTCCGGATTGCTGCGCTCACGCAGCCAGAAGTAATCGTCCCCCAGGACGTGCCCGTGGATCTCGGTCGGGTGCGCGACGGTCTTCGCGATCGGGGGCGGTGCGATCGTGCTCTTCACGCGAAGGGCTCGTACGTCGTTGCGGTGCGGCGCTCCGCTATCGTCTGCAGGCCCTGTTTTCCGAAATGCAGGAAGTGCGGCGTCTGCCGATGGGCTTCGAGCGCGGCGAGATCGTCGTACTGCTCGAAGATCAAGAACTCGCGCGGCTCCTCGAGCGAGCGATGGACTTCGTACGTCCGGCAACCTGGTTCGCGGCGCGATTGCACCCGCAGCTCGCGCAGAAAGTTCTCCGCTTCGGACTCGTGGCCCGAGCGGATCAGATAGCTGACGGCGAGCGTGATCATCGCTCGAAGGCTACGCTTGCCCGCTCCGGCGCACCTTGCGAGCGCACGTTCTCAGAAAACCACAAGGCGGCGGTGCTATCGTGTGCGCATGTGGCCAAAAATCGGCGTGCTCGCGCTCGCAGCGAGCCTCGTTCCCCTCGTAGCCTGTACCGGGCAGTCGAACGCTCAGGAGGGCGGCGGTCCGTCGCCCGAGATGCAAGCGAAGATGGATGCGGTCCGCAGCGATGCGAAAACCGCAGCGTTCGCTGCATTGAGCGATCCGCACCGGACGGCCGTGCAAGCGATCGTCGATCAATTCGACGCTGACGGTTCGACCTTGACGCTGGCTGCGGCCACGCAACAGATCGACGCGTTGCTGACCGCGCAAGAAACTGCGGCGATGCTCGCAGAGAACCAGAAGATGCGCGACGCCATGCGTGCCGCATTCCAATCGTCCGGCGGACCCGGCGGCCAGGGAGGCCCGGGCGGCGGCGGACGCGGTTTCGGCGGACCTGGCGGCGGACGCCGCACGCCCGACGCGGGCCGCTTCATTCTCCAAGTCGACGCGCTGCCGGACAAGTATCGCGCGGCCATGCGCGCCGAACGCGGGCAGCAATCTCCCGGGAATTAGATTGTCACAAAGTTAACCGCCGGGCTTGAGGGCGAACTTTGCGATCTTGCCGGACGGGTCGAGCGAGAACGACCACGACAGCTTGAGCGCCGACTTGAACGTGATGCGAAAGATATAGGTCGTCACGTCAGCGTCGATCTCGCGCACGAAATCGAAGGTGACCGGGTCGCCGAGATCCGCGAGCTGCGCGGCAAGCGCGCTCACGTTCGCATCCGTTAGCCGCGCGCTGAAATCCGGGGTGAGCTGCGTGCGATCGATGCTTCCCGTCTGCACGCGATGAAACCAATCCGCCGCGCGCTTCGCGATCGCCGGATCGACGGTCGCCGCGGGGGTCGCGGACGGACTCGGTTCGGGCGAAGCATCGCTTTGCGCGAACGCGGGAGCAGCAAAAAGTAAGGCCGTCCCAAGCGCGACCGCCATTCCATCTACGGGGCGGGACACTTAGGCCGGCACGTAGCTCGGAGCACCGCCGGCACGTTCGATGGCGTCGGCGATCATCGCTTCCGCGACGTCGGGCATCTGCCAGCGGACTTGCGCTTCGGCACAGAGCGTTTCGATCGGATCGAAGTAGACGAAGTGCCTGCCCGGCTTGACGCTGGGTGCGGAATACACCGCGATCCCGTTCTCACGATCGTACACGTCGAAGCTGTGAACGTCGCGCTTGCCGCCGCCGCCGGGAGCATCGCACACGAACGTCGGCGTGTTGAAGCCTGCGGTCGACCCGCGCACGAACTTCTCGACGTCGAGCGCCGTTTGAATCGGGGTGCGCAGATCTTCGACGCCCTTGACGAGGTCGTGCATGTACACGTAGTACGGATGAACGTTGAGGTAGCCGAGGCGCTTGACCAGCAGCTGCATCGTTTTCGGGTCGTCGTTGACGCCGCGAATCAGCACGCTTTGATTGCGCACGGTGATGCCGCGTTCGAACAGCAGGTCCATCGCTTGCTTCGTGATCCAGCTGATTTCGTTTGGCGAGTTGAAGTGCGTGTGGATGACGACTTCCTTGCCGAGCTTGCGGCCCTTATCGACGATGGCGGTGACGGCATCGGTCCAGGCGGTGTCGGTGAGAATCTTCATCGGCATGACCGCCGGCCCTTTGGTCGCAAAGCGCAAGCGGCGGACGTGCGGAATCGCGAGCAGCGCTTCGCCGATCGCGGTGATGTTCTTCGGAGCGAGCTGATACGAATCGCCGCCCGAGATCACGATGTCTTCAAGCTCCGGGCGCGATGCGATGTACGCGAACGCGTCGTGCCACTGCTTGGGAGTCTTGGCTAGGGAGACTTTTTCGACCACATCCGTGTCGGCGCCGATCGCATACGACCGGGTACAGAATCGGCAGTACACCGGGCACACGTTGAGCGGCAAGAACAACGCCTTATCGACGTAGCGATGGGTGAGCCCGGGGACCGGGGAGTCCTCGAGTTCGTGAAGCGAGTCGAGCGTGAGGCGGGGATGATCGGGCCGCAGTTTGGATGCGACGGGGATGAACTGCGTGCGAATCGGGTCGCTGTAGGGCCGAGTCCAGTCGACCGATGCGATCATGTAGGGGGAGACGCGGACCGCCATCGGGGCGCGCGCAAAGCCCTCGCGGACGTCGTCGAAAAACGACGGTTCGACTAGGTCTTTGACGGTTTCGAGCAGTTCGTCCGGCGATTTGATCGAGTGCTGGCCCTGCCAAATGTGGTCCAGGAACGTGGCTTCGTCGATCTCGCGGTACTTGGGAATAGCCCGCCAGAAGTCACCTTGCCGAACGTGACGGTGTTCGAAGGCTTCGGGCCCCGCGGGCGGTTTGAGCAGCGCTTCGCGCGCGATCGTTTCCATGATGCTGTGCGTCCTCTACGAGCCTACAGAACCGCTGAAGGTTTCGTCGCATAGTAAGTTACGAAGTAATCGCGCACATCGGGGTGATCGCGCAGGGTTTGCAGGGCGGTTGCGGCGTGGCCCTTGGCGTAGCCGTTGCCGACGATCATCGTCACGTCTTTGCCCACGCCCTCGGCGCCCAGCGCCGCGGCCGTGAACGACGTGTTCATCGAGAAGAAGTAGACGGTTCCTGACTCCTTGGTAAGGAGAATCGACGACAGCTCGGTGCCGGCGACGTTGACGCAGTTGATCGTCACGTCGGCAAGCTCGGGCAGCGCGTCGCGGACAGCTGCGAGCAAGCCGGTCGCGTCCCGCGCGTCGGCGGCCAGGAACTCGTCGACATAGCCGTGCTCGAGCAAAAAGCGGGCGCCCGGCGTTTGGGCGCTAGGCGCGATGCCGATCACCCGACCCTCGGGCCCGGCAGACGCGCGCGCGGCGACGCACGAGAGGACGCCCGACTTGCCGTCGGCACCCAGTACCGCGACGGTCTCGCCCGAGCGCACCAGACGGCGGACCTGCGCCGGGGCGCCGGCGACGTCGAGCACGGCGAGCGCGACCTCGTCGGGCAGATCGGCGGGAAGCTTTGCGTAGAGGCCGCACTCGAACAGGATCGCCGTGCCGCGCAACCAGATGCGCCCGGTCGTCATGTCGATGCGTTCGATCGCTTCGATCTGCAGCGGCGTCAAGGTCAACGACACGAGCGAAGCGATCCGGTCGCCCGCACGCAGCTCGCACTTCGCGGCGAGCGCGTCGCCGACCGCGCGTACGCGGCCGATGAACATACCGCCGCTGCCGGTTACGGGATTGTGCTGTTTGCCGCGCTGAGCGACGAGCGCGAGCACGTGCTCGGCGACGCGCGCGGGATCGTCGTCACAGGCTCCGGAGATTTGGCGGAACGAGGCCGAGTCGATGTTGAGCGCCTCGACGTCGCAGAGAATTTCGTTGTCGTGCGCGACGGGCGTGGCGTCCAGACGCCATGCGGCTTGCGGCAAGGCGCCCGCGGGCTCGAGCACCCGATGCGATCCGAGCGGACAGGTCTTCACGACGCGCTTCCCGTCAGCTCGCCGAGTGCGATCCCCGTGCGCTCGAACGGCGTCGAGAGCACGATCGTCGTCTTGGTGCGCCCGATTCCGGGCACGGACTTCAGGCGCGAGAGAAAGTCATCCAGATGTGCGGTCGAGCGCGTCAAAACTTTCAGGACGAACGATTCTTCGCCCGCGACGCTATGAACTTCGGCGACTTCGGGCAAGCGTGCGACCGATGCGTAAAAGCGCTCGTAGTCGACGTCGGCCGTCGTATAGGCACTGACGAACGCCGTCAATTCGAGACCGACCTTGCGCGCGTCGACGCGAGCGGCGTACCCGCGAATGTAGCCGCGCGCTTCGAGCCGCTTCACGCGCTCGTGGACGGCCGGCGGCCGCAAGCCGACGAGGACGCCGAGCTCGGCGAACGTCGAGCGTGCGTTCGCCTGCAGCGCCTCGAGGAGCAGCAGGTCGGATTCGTCGAGATCGACTTCGAACGAATTTACGTTCTTAGTCTCGATTGATGAGCGATTCATTCGGGATATTGACTCTAACACAGGTAATTCGTTCGGTGCAACCCCTCCACTAAGGAATTGGGAGATCGAGCCGCAAAGAGCCCCACCGCGAAGGAGTCACCCCCCACATGCCGTTCGTTTTTCGGATCGCCCGTACGCTCGCGCCGGCCGTCGTGCTGGCGCTGGTTGTCCTCGGACTCGGTCGAGGTCTCGCGCCGCGGCCGGCCGGCGCGCAGCCTGCGCCCGTCGCGAGTGCTCCGGCTGCCGCGGCAACCCCCGCCGTGCCGCAGCCGCCGGCTCTCGACGAAGGACCCGGCTTCCATACGTCGTGGCTCGACCCGACGTGCAAAGCGTGCGACGACTTCTATCAATTCGCGACCGGCGGCTGGCGCAAAGCGAATCCGATTCCCGGCGACTACCCGCAGTGGGGTCAATTCTACGTCATCTACGCGCGCAGCTTAGATCAGCTGCACGCCGTGGTCGATCACGCTGCCGCCGACACGAACGCGCCGGACGGCAGCAACGAGCAGAAGGTCGGCATCTTCTACAAGACCTGTATGGACGAGGCGGCGGTCGAAGCCACCGGGAGCCATCCGCTGGATCCCGAGATGGCGAAGGTCGCCGCGGTGACGGACGTGCCGAGCCTCGTGGCCGAGATCGCGCATCTGCAACAAGGCGTCGCGCCGGGCACGCCGTTCGATTTCAACTCGTTCCCCGATCCCAAGAACTCCGACCGCATCATCGGCGAGCTCAGCCAGGACGGCCTCACGCTTCCCGAACGCGACTACTATCTCAACACGAGCGCCGCGTCGCAAAAGCTACGCGACACCTATACCGCTCACGTCGCGCGGATGCTGCAGCTTCTGGGCGACGACGCCGCGACGTCGCAGGCCGAAGCGGCAACCGTGCTCGCGCTCGAAACCAAACTCGCGCAAGCGTCGCTCACGAACGTCGAACTGCGCGACGTCGCCAAGGTGACCAACCACTACACCGTCGACACGTTGCAAGCGCAAGCGCCGGCCGTGCAGTGGGCGACGTTCTTTAGCAACGTCGGCGCAACCCAGACGGCCGACCTCAACGTCGACGAACCGAGCTTCTTCAAAGCGCTCGACGGGCTGCTGACGAGCGTCCCGGTCTCCGATTGGAAGACGTATCTGCGCTGGCGCATTCTCAACGCCGCAGGCCCCGCGCTGCCGAAGGCCTTCGTGGACGAGCGGTTCTCGTTCATCAAGGTCCTCTCGGGAACACAGACCCTGCCGCCGCGCTGGAAGCGGTGCATTCCCGCGACCGACACGGCGATGGGCGAAGCGCTCGGTCAACTCTACGCGCAAGCCTACTTCACGGCCGCCGCAAAGGCGCGCGCGTTGAAGCTCATCGATAGCCTGCAAGATACGTTGCACGACGACATGACGACGCTGCCCTGGATGTCGCCCGCAACCCGCGCGTACGCGATCGTCAAGCTGACCGCGATGCGCAAGAAGATCGGCTATCCGGACAAGCCGATCGACTATACCAAGCTCGTCCCTCGGACGGATTCGTATCTCGCCAACCGCTATCGCGCGGCCCAGTTCGCCTGGGACCTCGACATGGCGAAGATCGGCAAGCCCAACAACCGCGACCTCTGGGGTGAAACCGCTCAGACGGTCAACGCAGGCTACGAGCCGACGAACAACGACATCACGTTCCCGGCGGCTATTTTGCAGCCGCCGTTTTTCGACGTCGCCAACGACGACGCACTCAACTACGGTGCGATCGGTGCGATCATGGGACACGAGATGACGCACGGCTTCGACGATCAGGGCCGGCTCTACGACGCGAAGGGCGATCAGCGCAACTGGTGGACGCCGGACGACGCGAAACGCTTCAACGCACGCGCGAAGTGCATCAGCGATTTCTACGACACGCTCCCGGTCGACGCGACCCAGAACCAAAAAGGCGCGCTCGTGCTCGGCGAAGCGATCGCCGACCTCGGCGGCGCCACGATCGCTTTCAAGACCCTCGAACGCGTCGAAGCGGGCAAACCCAAGACGAAGATCCAAGGCTTTACGCCCGAGCAGCGCTTCTTCTTAGCCTACGCGAACGTCTGGGCCACGAACTTCCGTCCCGAGGCGGCGAAACTCCAGGCCAACTCGGACGTCCACGCGCTCGATTTCAACCGCGTGCGGGGAACGGTCATGAACATGCCGCAGTTCGCAAAAACGTGGTACTGTCCGCTCAACGCAAAGATGGTTCGGCCCCCGGCAAAACGCTGCCAGATTTGGTAACGTTGTCACGCTGAGTTTGTCGACCTTTTGTCACGCTGAGCTTGTCGAAGCGCAGCCGCGTCACGGCGCTCGAGTAGTGAACTCGGCGACCCGTCGGCGCTTCGACAAGCTCAGCGTGACAATGCTTGCGGCAGTCATCGCGCTCGGCGGGTGCGCACGAACGGCGGGCCCCGGGCGCGGGCCGGTCGTGCGTTTCGACGTCGCGGCGGATCCGGCGAATCTCAATCCGTTGTTCGCGCACGCGGATGCCGGCAACGTCGAAGCACAGCTCGCGCATCTGGTCTTCGAGCCGTTCTTCGATCTCGATGCGCAAGGGAAGCGCATACCGGAGCTGCTCGCCACGATACCGACGCTCGAGAACGGCGGCGTCTCGAGCGACGGGCGCACCTTAACGTATCATTTGCGCCCGAACGTGCGCTGGAGCGACGGCGTGCCCCTTACGGCGCGCGACGTGTTGTTCACGCTGCGTGCGATCCTGGATTCGCGCAATCCGGTGGGCTCGCGCGAGGGCTACGACCTGATCGACGACGCGCGAGCGCTCGGTCCCTACGTCGTTCAATTTCATTTGCGGCACGCGTGGGCGCCGGCGGTCGCGACGCTGTTTGCGTACGGGACGAGCCCGCAGTACGTGCTGCCCGAACACGTGCTCGCCGCGCAGGCGCCGCTCGATCGCGCGGCGTTCAATGCGGCGCCGAGCGTCGGAGACGGACCGTTCCGTTTCGTGTCGTGGCAGCGCGGCGACCGGCTCGAATATGCGGCCAACCCGCGCTATTGGCGCGGCGTTCCTCCGATCCACCGGATCGACGTGCGCATCGTTCCCGACCCCGGGACCAATCTGACGCTCTTGCAAACGGGCGAGTTGGATTTCAACCTGATCGCGCCGCTGCAACAGACCGAGTTGTTCGTGAGCACGCCCGGCCTGCGCTACGCCTACACGCCGACCGCGCTGATCGCCGGCATCGCCCTTAACCTTTCGCACCCGCCGCTCGATGACGTGCGCGTCCGGCGCGCGCTCGCGTTCGCGATCGACCGCAAGGGCATCTCGAGCAAGGTCACGCTCGGACGGTACCCGCTCGCCGACAGCGACCGGCCGCGCTTTTCGTGGGCGTTCGATCAGAGCGTGCGCGAACCACACTACGATCCGGTTTCGGCGGATCGCACGCTCGACGGTGCCGGTTGGCGG
>Ga0302326_10017481_pt1 | contig 14968 bp, 11 predicted proteins | sample Palsa_T0_3_FD_202264 | JGI IMG/M metagenome (GOLD analysis project Ga0302326, IMG submission 202264) | Peat permafrost microbial communities from Stordalen Mire near Abisko, Sweden - Palsa_T0_3 | ecosystem: Environmental > Terrestrial > Soil > Palsa > Peat permafrost | place: Sweden: Abisko... | reverse complement strand
GGGGTGCCTCCGACCAGCCGAACGCGGCGCCGCTGCTGCGGCCCGCGATCCTCACGCTGAGCTTGCCATCGAGCCGTGCCAGGTGATCGAGCGACTGGCGCAGGATCCGCAGCGACTCGCTGAGCTCCCCGAAGCGCACGTTGATCCGTGCCATCGCGTCGCCGTCGCGCATCGTGACCACGCGCAGTCCCAAGCGGCGGTAGTCGCCGTAGGGCCGTTCGTGCCGGGTGTCGGTCGAGACCCCAGATCCGCGCGCGAGCGGGCCGACGGCGCCGTACTCCTCGACCAGCGCGCGCTTGAGCTCGCCGCCGCCGAACAGGCGGTCGACCATCGAGGCCGTGCCCAGGAACATCCGGCGATCGCGACGCAGGTCGCGCTCGAGCGCCGCGAGCTCGGCGATCAGCTCGCCCGTCTCGATCCCGCCGTCGAAGCGGACCCCGCCGGGGATCACGACCCCTCGCCCAAAGCGACTACCGGTGAGCCGCGCGCGCAGGCGCATCGTCTGCTCCTTGAGGATCTGGAACCGGGCTTGGCCGACCGAGAGTGCCGTTGTCTCCGCTTCCTTGGCGATCACGTCGAGGTGGCTGGCGATCCGCTCGAGCTCGGCGTGAATGGCGCGCCAGCACTCGGCGCGCGGTGGGACCTCGACTGCGAGCGCGCGTTCGACGGCCTGCGAGAACGCGCACGCGTACGCCACGCTGGCGATGCCCGCGATCCGTTCCACCACATGGACCGCTTGCTGGGGGCGCATCCCGACGACGCGCGCTTCCATCCCTCGGTGCTTGAAGAACGGGCGGGTCTGGAGTCGTGCGATGTTCTCGCCGCCGGTCTCGATCACGAACTGGATTGACTCGAAGATCCCCGAGCGCACCGGTCCGTAAGGGAGCGAGAAGATGTCCAGCCCGTGCACCTGCGGGTCGAGCACATCCGGATCGGGTGTCGTCAGCGCGCGTCCGGACGGCATTCCGAGCGCCCGGACGCCGTGTCGCTCGACGAGCTCTCGTTCGGCCCACCGCGCGGCTGACCACCACGCTCCGAGCGATCCGAACGAGATCGACCCGTTCTCGATCGGGGCGCGCAGCACGACGAGATCGCCGCACAGCGCGAACGCCCCGATCAGCGAGGGCTCGGGGCTGTCGGCAACCAGGAGGGTCACGAATCTCGCGCCGGCGTCGCGCAGCATCCGACTCGTGCGCAGGAAGCCGAGGGGCGCGACGAGCAAGCGAACCTCACCGTCGGGCCCGGGCTCGCGCTCGACCCCGAGATGGCCGGCCAGGTAATTGGGAAGCCCGATCGGCTCTTCGGCAGCACTCATGGGCCCGGTACCGCCAGCAGGTGGCTTGCGTTCTGGAGCAGCGCGCTCAGATCGCCCGGAAGGTGCACGCCGAGCGCGACGACGACGATCAGGCACCCGACCATCCCCGCCACCATCCAAGCGCTGCGCTCGCCCTGGGGGGCGCTCGCTGCCGCGGGTGTCAGGACCATCCGCCCGGCGTGCCACAAGATCCCAAGGAACGCGACGTTGACGAACACGATGAGCAGCGTCACGCCGACGTACTGGGACTGAGCGAACCCACCCGAGACGATCTCGAACTCGCTCCGGAAGACCCCTGACAGCGGCAGCCCGCACAGCGCGAGTGCGGCCGCCATGAACATCGGTCCCGTCCACGGCATCGCCGTGCCGGCGCCGGTCACGCCGTCGACCTCCTTGGTGTCGTAGCCGCGCAGGAGCGACCCTGTGCCGAGGAACGCGAGGCCCTTGGCGGACGCGTGCGTGATCACGTGCAGCAGCGCCCCCACGACAGCGATCGGCGCGCCGAAGCCGACCCCGAGGGCGATCACGCCCATGTGCTCGATCGAGGAGTAGGCGAGCAGGCGCTTGAAGTTGCTCTGGCGGAGCACGAAGAAGCTCGCCGCCACCAGCGACAGGACGCCGAAGACGATCAGCACGTGCTCGGCGAACGACCGCTGGCCCGCGGTGACCGCGACCTGGAAGAAGCGCAGGATCGCGTAGAAGGCAGCCGAGAGCAGCGAGCCCGAGAGCAGCGCCGAGACCGGAGCGGGCGCCTCGCTGTGTGCGTCCGGCAGCCACGTGTGCATGGGTACGAATCCGACCTTGGTGCCGAACCCGACGACCGCGAGCACGAAGGCCAGCCGCACCGAGTCGCGCGAGAGCCCGCGGGCGTGGGCGAGGAAGCGCGTGAACCGCGGCACGTATGCCGCCCCGAGCACGTGCGTCCCGGTCGCGTACAGGACGATGATCGAGAGCAGTGCGATGGCGAGGCCGCTCGATGCGATCAGCACGTACTTCCAGGACGCCTCGAGGGCCGCGTCGGTGCGGTCGATCGCGACCAGCAGCGCCGAGACGATCGTCGTCAGCTCGACCGCCACCCATAGGGTGCCGAAGTCCGCCGCGAGCGGCACCGCCAGCATCGACCAGCCGAACAGGTTCAGGAGTGCGTAGTAGCGACGTGCGAACCGCTCGAAGTCATTGTGGCCGCGCTCGACGCCGAGATAGCCGATCGAGAACACGGCGGCCATCGCGTACAGGAACCCGGTCGCGAGCAGGAACACGGCGCCCAAGGAGTCGAGCCGCAGCCAGCCGTCAGCGGCGAGCAGCGTGCGTCCGTGCTCGACCGTGATCGCGAGTGCGACGGCGAGCCCGAGCGCGACGGCACCGGCGAGGACGGTGACCACGCGCGCGAGCCGCCAGCCGTCCACCATCGTGACGAGCGCCGCCGCCAGCGGAAGCGCGAGGATGACGTACAGCGCCCAGGTCATCCGGTGAGCCGGTTGAGGACGTCGGTGCGCACCGCGGTCCGCTCGATCGCCAAGTACTGGACGAGGACGACGAACACGAGCACTCCGACCAGGACGTCGAAGAGCAGCAGGAGCGCGAGGATGATCGGCAGTCCCGGCGCGATCACCAGGCTCGCGACCGAGACTGCGTTCTCGAGCAAGAGAAAGCCGAGCAGCTGCGAGGGCGCGTACGGCCGCAGCACCATGAGCAGGAACCCCACGAGCACGCCGCTGACCGCGACCGGCAGCGCCGAAAGCGGCAATGCCGCCACGCCGCCGATGTGCACGGGTCGCAGCACGACGAAGGACAACGCGGACAGCGCGACGGCGATGAGGATCCCGCTCGGGACGCCGATCAGCGACGGGACCCGCTCGTTGACTTCGAGGTTGCGCAGCACAAAGCGGATTCCGAGCGGGAACAGCAGCGCCTTGAGCGCGATCGTGACGGCGGCCAGCACATACAGCGAGCTCCCGCCATGGCCGCTCGCGGCGGTTGCGATCGCGAGCGCCGCGACGACCACCGACCCGAGCGAGTACAGACGCAGCTGCTCCCAGATGTCCTGCGAGCGGAGCATCCCGAACTCGAGCAGCAACACGAGCACGGCAGCGATCGTCGCCGCCGCCCCGAACACGGTCAGGTGGGCATTGCCGAACCCGGGCTCGAACAGGAATATCACCACCGCGAGTACGGCGAACATGAAGCTCGCGACGGTGAACTCGGGGATCTTGTAAAGCCGTAGCTTGGCGAAGCTCGACTCGACGATGACGACGACCGCGCCGATGGCAACCGCCTTGCCGAACAACAGCGCGATTGCCAGCGCCACCTGATCGAGCCGCCCGGTGCCGGCGAGGCCCCAGGGAGCCACGAGCACGTTGGCGAAGATCGTGTACAGCACCAGCTGCTTGACCGCAGAGCCCCAGCGCAGGAAGGCGAGCCCGGGGCCCGAGTGCTCGGCCACGCGCCCTTCCTCGATCTGGCCGAACTCGAGCGTGCCGCCGTGGCTCTCCACCGGGATGCGTCCTGTCTCCGTCAGCACCAGCATGAAGAACGCCGCGACAATCAGCAGATGGCTCGGTCTCACCACCTGCACCGCGGAGGATCGCAGCGTCGCTCCGAGCACGTAGGGCAAGTCGGTGTGCGTCGTCAGCGCGACCACGAACACGACGAAGATCACGGTCGGCTCATTCAGCGCGCCGAATGACCGCAGCCGGCTCGACCCGAGCTGCGCGTAGGGGCTACCGCTGTCGATCGCCGCGATCGAGATCACGAAAGACGCCATCCCGAGGATCAGCCCGCCGGCGAGGATGTCCCCCATGTAACCGAGCGGGAGCCCGAAGCTGGTGAGCACGGGGATGAGCAGTGGCACCGTCGCGTACCCGGCGAAGCTGACGTACGGCGCGAGTCGGAACAGCGGGCCGGCGGGAGCGGGTAGCACCGTCTCCTTATCCAGCAGCTTGAGGATGTCGTAGTACGGCTGCAGGACCCGAGGGCCCTTGCGCTGCTGGATGATCGCCTCAGCCCGGGCGATCAACCCGCTGATCAGGGGAGCCAGCGCGAGCACGCTGAGCACTTGCAGAGCCTGCACTGCCCAATCGGGAAGGACCGGCACTACGCTGACTACTCCTTTCGCGTCGTCGTGGTTGCGCGAAAGGAGCCATCAGCCCTTGTTCGTGGCGGGCGGTTCGGATGGTCTCGACCCTTGGCCGGGGCCATCACGCCAGGACTCCATCTGGCTGGCTACAGCTTACCGGACACCGCGCGCCCTCCGCTACTGCCAGTCTGCCTCAGCGGTCGTCGAGGTGAGCATCTCGGGCTGCTCGCCACTCACTGCGTGGGTCGCCGGCACGAGCTCGCTCGTGACGGCGCCATGCTGGTACGTGACCGAGTCGATCATCGGCCACAGTCGCCGAATCTTCTTCGGGGTATCGATGATCACGGCGTGCACGGGCACGTTGCGCCGGACTCCGAACAGGCCGTCGGCAATCATCTCGCGCTCGCCGTAGAAGCCGCGCACGCCGCGCAGGACGGTGACGCCCGCAGCGCCGTTCACGTGCAATCGACGCACGAGCTCGGCGTACAGTGGCCGCCCGTTCGAGCGGTCCTGCTCCTCCGCATGGACCACGATCTTCTGCCAGATCGCCAGGCCGGCCGGGTCGTGCTGCGGAGCGTCATGCGGCTCGCTCAGGTGGACTCCCTCGGACTTGCACAGCCGGATCCGCTCGATCGTCGCCACGGGCTCCTCGAGGAGCCCCGCCAGGGTCGGCAGCGCCGACTCGATGCTCCGCGCCTCTCCGACCGCCAGCAGCATCAAAGGCACGCCTGCGTTACGGGCGAGGAAGCGGGCGCGCCGGCGTTGGCCGTGGAGGGTGCCGTCCACCGCCAGCAGGACCGTCGCGCCGCTGACGCCGGCCTCACGCAGGGCTTCGACCGCCGCCACGTACCCGGCCTTCCCATCGGCCCTGACCGCTCGACCTCCGAAGAGCGTGAGCTTGACGACCGTGCCCGGCGGCTCGGCGAGCTGGACGTGCTCCAGGTCATCGCCGGCCAGCCTCGCGCGCTCGACGGTGACCAGACCGCTGGTCGTGATCCGGAGCACGTCGGGCAGCGCCTGCTCGATCCGCTCCCGCGTGTCGACGGCGATCGACACCGCCGGGAGATTCTCCGACAGGGTTAGGAGCCGATCGGTGTGCAGATGATGGTGCTCGCCGAACCCGGCCACGCCGCGCAGGAGGACGCTGGTGTGCATCGCGTGGCGCTCGTAGACGTCGAACAGGGCGTCGGCGAGGAAGCGATCGCCGACCCGATCGCGCTCCTCGAAGTAGGTGGTGAGCTTGATCCCTGGCTCGAGCACGCGCTTGTCCTCCAGCTTACGCGGGCGTGAGCGCTGTGGGCGCATCGGGTAACTTGGTGCTCATGGCGATGCACGAGGAGCCACGCGTGACCGAGTCGATCGAGCTCCCCGAGCGCCTGCTGCTCGGATCGGGCCCGAGCCCGGTACCCGAGCGGGTCCTCAGGGCGCTGGCTCGTCCCACCATCGGCCATCTCGATCCCGCCTTCGGCGCGCTCATGGAGGAGATGATGGCCCGGCTGCGCCAGGTGATGGTGACCGAGAATCGCGCCACGCTGGCCGTCTCGGGTACCGGCAGCGCGGGCATGCAGACGATGGTCGTCAACTTCGTGTCCCCCGGCGATCGTGTCGTCTGCGGCGTCAACGGGCTGTTCGGTGAACGGATGGCGGACGCGCTCACGCGCCGCGGCGCGGACGTGGTACGGGTGGAGGCGGAGTGGGGGAGGGCGATCGACCGCGAACGCCTCATTGCCGCCCTGGACAACGGCGCGGCGGCTCTGTTCGTCGTCCACGGTGAGACCTCGACCGGGGTTTGCCAGCCGCTCGACGGGCTCGCGGACGCGTGCCGGGAGCGTGACGCGCTGTTCCTCGTGGACTGCGTCACCTCCCTCGGTGGGCACCCGCTCGAGCTCGACGCCGCCGGTGTCGACGTCGCCTTCAGCGGCAGTCAGAAATGCCTCAACTGCCCGCCCGGCCTCGCGCCCTTCACGATCGGCGAGCGCGGCGTGGAGCGACTGCGCGCTCAGTCTGCCCCCTGCCCCTCCTGGTACTTCGACCTCCAGGCGATCCTCGCCTACTGGCGCGAGGACGCAGCCGGCGCGCCCCCGCGCGCCTACCACCACACGGCGCCGATCAACATGATCTACGCCCTCCACGAGTCGTTGGGCATCGTCCTCGAGGAGGGCCTGCCCGACCGCTGGGAGCGCCACCGCCGCGCCCACGAGGCCCTGCGCGCCGCGCTCGAGCGGCTCGGCCTCGAGCGCCTGGCCCCCGCCGGCGAGGAGCTGTCATCGCTCCTCGCCGTCAAGGTTCCGGCGGACATCGACGAGGCCGCGGCCCGCAAGCAGCTCCTCCTCGAGCACGACATCGAGGTGTCCGGTGGCCTCGGACCCCTCGCCGGCCGGGTCTGGCGGATCGGGGTGATGGGGATCGGCGCCGAGCACGAGCCCCAGCGACGACTCGTCACCGCCCTCGCCGAGATCTTCGGAGCCGAGGCAAGCGAGCCGCTGGGCGCGCTCGCCGACGGCTGGACGTAGGGGTAGGCCCCCCCGCCGGGGTGCTTCTCGCTCCCCGGTTAGTGGGGGATCCCCGGCCGGGGGGCTCCTCGCTCCCCTAGCATCGAAGGAGATGGCTGCTCAGCCCAGCTCCGAGCTCTCCCGCCGCCGCCGGCTGCTGATCCTCGGCATCTGCTGCATGAGCCTGCTCATCGTGGGACTGGACACGACGATCGTGAACGTCGCGCTGCCCGCGATCCACAGGTCGCTGCACGCGTCGCTATCCGGGCTGCAGTGGACGATCGACGCTTACACGCTCGTGATCGCCAGCCTGCTGATGCTGTCGGGGTCGACCGCGGACCGGATCGGCCGGCGCCGCGTGTTCCAGATCGGACTGGGCCTGTTTTCGCTCGGCTCGCTTCTGTGCTCCGTGGCCCCCAACCTCGAGCTGCTGGTCATCTTCCGGATGATCCAGGCGGTTGGCGGGTCGATGCTCAATCCCGTTGCGATGTCGATCATCCGCAACGTGTTCGAGGACCCACGCGAGCGCGCTCAGGCGATCGGGCTGTGGGGAGGCGTGGTGGGCATCAGCTTCGCGCTGGGACCCGTGGTCGGCGGAGCGCTCGTCGACTCGGTCGGATGGCGGGCCATCTTCCTGGTCAACGTGCCCGTCGGACTCGCCGCGATCGTACTCACCGCCCTGTTCGTCCCGGAGTCCCGGGCACCCCGGGCGCGACGCATCGATCCCGTCGGGCAGGTGCTCGTGATCACCATGCTCGCCTCGGTCACCTACGCGATCATCCAGGGGCCGAGCAGCGGCTGGACGTCGGCCGACATCCTCGGTCTGTTCGGGGTCGCCGTGGTGAGCTTGATCGCGCTCGTCGGCTACGAGCTGCGCCGCGAGGAGCCGCTGATCGACGTGCGCTTCTTCCGTAGCGCCCCCTTCGCCGGGGCGAGCGTGATCGCGATCTGCGCCTTTGCCGCGCTCGCCGGCTTCCTCTTCCTGAACACCCTGTACCTGCAGGACGTGCGCGGGCTTTCGCCCTTCCACGCCGGGCTCTACACGCTGCCCATGGCGGCGATGGCGCTGGTCTTCGGCCCCCTCTCCGGCCGCCTGGTGGGCCAGCGCGGCGCGCGGCCGTCGCTGGTCACCGCGGGCTTGGCGCTGACCATCGCGAGCCTCATGCTCACGCATCTGACCGCGACGACGTCGATCGGCTACCTGCTCCTCGCCTACTTCATCTTCGGCTTCGGCTTCGGCCTCGTCAATCCACCGATCACCAACACAGCGGTCTCGGGGATGCCCGCCACCCAGGCCGGGGTGGCCTCGGCGGTGGCCTCCACGAGCCGGCAGGTGGGCGCGACGCTCGGGGTGGCGATCGTCGGCGCGGCGGCCGGCGGGGGATTGGCGGGGGCGCTCGGCAAGAGCTTCGCCACGGCAACACACCCGGGCTGGTGGATCATCACCGGGTTCGGGGCCGTGGTTCTCGTGCTCGGAATGGTGACCACCACGCGCTGGGCCAACGACACGGCCGAGCAGACCGCGGAGCGTTTTCGCGAGGACTATCTGGTGGAAAGCGGGTCCGCCGCTTCCGCCTGAGGCCGCGCGCAGGGCGCGGCCGCAGCTACCAGGCCTGCTTGCCGCCGCAGTGCGGGCAGCCGACCGAGGTCGAGACCGGCGCCTCGAACACGTAGCCGCAGCCACAGGTGTAGAGGGCGCGATCCTGCGACGGCCCGCCATGACGCTGGCGTGCCTCGGTGGGCGCCGTGCCCGTACGGGAGTGGTCCTCTCCTCCGGCGCGTCGTGCCCGGAGGTAGTGGGTCTTGCCCCTGTTGAGTCGAACTTGCACTGTCATAAGGAGTAACGCCGTTCCTTCGTGATCGTTTCGCCTACGGATGAAAAAACCCTGTTCGCTAACAGGACGCTAATCGGCGCGGACCGTATCTCCGGGCGCGGACGGGGGCGGCGCGCGCCGGACGCCTCGCGGCGGACCGTCGAGCGTCGGGGGCGGCGCGCCGCGCGCCGCGCGCCGGACGTGACGCACGCCTGAGCCGATATATGCGGCTCAACGTGCGTCACGTGGCTGCACACACCCGCGGCCTGGCAGCGAGATCCGCCACGCGGCGAAGCAAAGCGAGCCGCAAAAGCCGTGCGGGGCCGGCCGCCCGCCCCAACGGGACGCCCGTACCGGGCCGCCCAAGGCGCCCCATGTGGAAGAATCCCCTCCCGAATGGATCCGAGCCGCAAGCGCAGAATCCGCCTGACGGTCGCCCTCACTGCCGCGCTCCTCCTGGCTTCGGCGCTCGTGTACACGAGCTTCAGCGCCGGTGAGGATGTCGTGACCACCAGCCAGCTCCTCAAGCAGGCCAAGCCGGGGGAGACGTACATCCTCGGCGGCACCGTGGTCAGTGACCAGCACGATGGGAGCGTGCTGATGTTCAGGGTCCGCGACCCGAAGCTCGACGAGTCGGTTCCGATCCGGTACAAGGGCCTCGTTCCCGACCCCTTCGCCGTCGGGCGCGGAATTCTCGTCACCGTCCAGGATCAGGGCGGCCAGTTCGTCGGCCAACCGGGTTCGCTGACCACCAAGTGCCCGTCCAAGTTCCAGGACGCGAACGCGAAGGCAGCGTGATGCCGCCCTCGCCCACCAAGCGGTAGAGATGGCAACCGTCGGTCACGCGTTGCTGATCCTCGGGCTGGTGGTGGCCGTCTACGGCGTCGCCGCGTCGCTTTACGGGGTGCGCACGGGGCAGCGCGCCTGGGTCGACTCGGGCCGGCGCTCGATGTATGCGATCGCCGGGGTGATGACCTTCGCCTTCCTGATCATCGAGGTCGCCTTCCTGCGCTCGGACTTCTCCTACAACATCGTTGCCAGCGCCTCGAGCACGACCACCCCGACCTTCTACAAGGCGGCCGCGGTCTGGTCGACGCAGCAGGGATCGCTGCTGCTGTGGGTGTGGCTGCTCTCGCTGTGGTCGAGCCTGGCGCTGTTCCTGACCCGGCGCCGCGTGCGCGAGATCGTGCCCTACGCGACGGCGATCCTGCTCGGGTTCTGCTCCTTCTTCACGATGCTGACGATCCTCTTCGCGAACCCGTTCAGCACTTCGGCGAACCCGCCGGCGGAGGGCGCGGGCCTCGATCCGCTCCTGCGCCACACGACGATGATGATCCACCCGCCGATGGTCTACACCGGCTACACGATGCTCACCATCCCGTTCGCGTTCGCGCTCGGAGCGCTGATCACCGGGCGTCTGAGCGCGGAGTGGATCCAGGTCACGCGCCGGTTCGCGCTCGCCGCCTGGTTGTGCCTGGGCATCGGGGTCCTGCTCGGGGCGCGCTGGTCCTACACCGAGCTCGGCTGGGGCGGGTACTGGGCGTGGGACCCGGTGGAGAATGCGGCGCTGATGCCGTGGCTGCTGTCCACCGCCTTCCTGCACTCGATCATGATCCAAGAGAAGCGGGGGATGCTGAAGGTGTGGAACGTCTCGCTGATCCTCGCCACCGGCACGATGGCGATCATCGGCACGTTCCTCGTGCGCTCGGGGATTCTCTCCTCGATTCACGCCTTCGTCTCCGATCCGACGCTCAACATCTCCTTCGTCGTGCTCATCGCCGTGATGATCATCGCCTCGGTGAGCCTGGTCGTCTACCGTCGCGCCGAGCTGCGCTCGGAATCCCAGCTCGACTCGCTGTTATCCCGCGAGGCCGTCTTCCTGATCCAGAACCTGGTGCTCGTGGCGCTCACCGCGGTCATCTTCTGGCTCACCTTCTTCCCGCTCATCTCCGAGGCGGTCACGGGCCAGGAGCAGTCGATCGGGCCGCCTACCTTCAGGCCCTTCGTCGTCCCGCTCGCGCTCGTGATCGTGCTGCTGTCGGGAATCGGGCCGATCATTGCGTGGCGCCGGGTGACGGTGGCGAACCTGCGCCGGAACTTCGCCTTCCCCACGGCCGCGGCAGTGGTCGCGGCGGTCCTGCTGCTCACCGCGGTGAGCGGGGTCGGGGGGCACACGTTCGCGCTCCTCATGTTCTGCTTCGGCACCTTCGCGCTGGCCGCCGTCGCGCAGGAGTTCTGGCGCGGCGTGCGGGCGCGGCGCGCGATGACGCACGAGGCGGCGCCGATCGCGCTGTTCTCGCTCGTCCGGCGCAACCGGCGTCGCTACGGCGGCTACACCGTCCACGCCGGACTCGCCGTGCTCCTGATCGGGGTCGCCGGGTCCTCGACCTTCCAGCACCAGCGCTACGCGACGATGAAGCCGGGTCAGAGCGCCAACATAGACGGCTACAACATCCGCTACGTGCGGTCCACGGCGGTGCCGTCGGCCCAGAAGATCTCCTTCGGCGCCGTGCTGGACGTCACCAAGGGGGGGCACCACGTGACCACTCTGCGCACGAGCTACGGGATCTACCCGTCGCAGGACCCGTCCCTCGGGGTTGTCGGGAGATTCTTCAACTCGAACTCCGTCGAGAGCCGGATCGGTCTCGACGCCGGGCCGTTTCACGACATCTGGACCGTCGTCAATGCCGCCGACGTACCGCCCCTGCAGCCCTACATCACCGAGGGCGACGCGAAGTTCGCGAGCCTGCTGACGGCGATCTCGAAGCTCCCCCCTTCGGCTCAGTCGAGCCAGCTGAGCACCCTCTTCGCTCTCCGTGATCGACTGATCACCGAGCTCACTCAGCGCTTCGTCACCCATCCCTGGCCCGTGCAGTTCCTGCTTATCGTCTCGCCGCTCGTCAGCTGGCTCTGGTTTGGCGGGATCATCGTCGCCTTTGGTGGCCTGATTGCGCTGTGGCCCATCCCCGTCCTCGCGCGGCGTCGCGTCCGCTCGGCGGCGTACGCCGCTCGGCTCGCCCGCGACTTGGCCTGACCGAGGTCGGCGAGATGGAGTTCCTCCTCGTGATGGTGGCCGCGGCGGCGGTGATCCTGATCGTGTCGGCGCCCTTCCGGCGCGTCGAGCCGGAAACGGCGGAGGCGCAGGACACGGGCACGAGCAGCAAGGTCGCCGAGCTCGAGGCGGCGCGGGAGGCGAAGTATCGAGAGATCCGCGACGCTGAGCTCGATCACCGCACGGGCAAGCTCTCCGACGAGGACTTCCACTCCGTCGACAATGCCCTGCGCGCCGAGGCGATCTCGATCCTCCAGGCCCTCGATCGCGCCAAAGAGCACTGAAGAGCTACCATCGGCGCCATGGTCACCGTCCTCCAGTTCGTCCAGGTCTTCGTCTCGGTCATCCTGATCTTCCTCGTCCTCATGCACTCGGGCAAGGACTCGGGCCTGTCCGGAGCTTTCGGCGTAGGCACAGGCGCCGGTCCCTTCGGCGGAGGATCGCTCGTCGAGCGGAACCTCAACCGCTGGACCGTCGGCTTCGCGATCGTGTTCGTGCTCAACACGCTGCTCCTGCTCAAGATCAGTTAAGCGTGTGTGGAATCGGCTGGCGCCGATTCCATTGCGAGTTCGGTCGAGGTTTGTGGGCGTGCGCTGGGGTGGGCGCCGAACTCGCGGGCTCTCGGCGGGCCGATGAACCGAGCGCCGTCCTGGCGGGCTTACACCGAGCCCTGCCCGCCTAGGCGATCGACGAGGCGCAGGAGGTCGAGCGGGCTGAAGGGCTTGGTCAGGAACAGGTCCGCGCCCGCTGCCTCGGCCTCGCGCTCAACCCCCTCGCCGTGGGCGGCGGTCAGCATGACGATCGTCGCCGCGCTGGTAGCCGCGTCGGAGCGGAGTTGCCGGCAGGTCTCGATCCCGTTGAGATGGGGCATGTCGACGTCGAGGAAGACGAGCGCGGGCAGCTCGCGGCGCGCTACCGCGACGGCCTCGAGTCCATTCGACGCCTCGTGGATGTCGAACCTCGAGACGTCCTCGAGCGTCGTGGCGATCAGCTTGCGGATGAAGGGATCGTCGTCGACAACGAGCACGCCACGATTCATTTGATCTCCCGCGCGATGCGATCAAACGCCTCGTCGGGGATTTCGGTGAACGCCGTTATCACCTGAGGATCGAACTGGGTCCCTGAGCCCTGGACGATCATCTCGCGTGCCGTCGCGAAGCTCGACGCGGGTCGGTACGGACGGTCGCTGGTAAGCGCATCGAGCACGTCGGCGACGGCGAACACGCGCGCCGCCAGCGGGATCTCCACACCCGAGAGCCCGTCGGGGTAGCCGGTCCCATCCCAGCGCTCGTGGTGGGAGCGCACCACCCTGGTGGCCTCGCCCAGGAAGTCGATCTCGCGGACGATCTCCGCCCCGATGACAGGGTGCTGGGCCATCAGCGCCCGCTCCTTCTCGGTCAGCTTCCCGGGCTTGTAGAGGATCGCGTCGGGGATCGCGACCTTGCCGATGTCGTGGAGCAGGAACCCGAACTCGAGGGCGTGACCGTCGGCGAGCTCGAGTCCGATCGAGCGGCAGATCTCCAGTCCGTACGCGGTAACGCGCTCCGCGTGCTTACCCGTGTAGGCGTCGCGTGCCTCGACCGCGTTGGAGAGCGCCCGCACCGTCGCCATGTAGGAGCTGTGGAGCTCCTGCGAGCGCACCCGCTCCTCCTTGAACGTCTCGCGCAGGTCGGCGGCGTAGCGCTCGAGCTGGCGCTCCTTGTCGGCGGACTCCTGCTCGTGGCGCGCGAGCTCAGCGCGCAGGCGCCCGATCTCCTGCCGCAGCTCCGTCTCCGTCGTCACCGCCATTTCCCGTGAAGCGTAACTCTACCCCGAGTGTCGTGAGTCGGAACTTCGCACGCAGTCTGCGTGCGTCTGGACGCGCCTGGGCGGCGGCGGTGACCCCGCCGTACCACCAGTACGTCTCGGGTCACCGCCACCACCCAGCCACGCCCAGCCATCCCGCATCCTGCATCCGAATTTCCGACTCACGACCCTAGCCCTGAAGCGCGGCGAGCAGCGCCGTGGCCGCCTGCTCGACCGGCACCACCTCGATCCCGAGTCGGTCGATCCCGGGTGGGGTGGGGGCGATGCCGTCGGAGAACAGGATCACCGCCTGGCGCAGGCGACGGCCCCGAAGATCGAGGGCCTGGAGCACGGCCTGCGGGCTACGGATGCCCGCGTCGACGAGCGCTACCTCGAAGCGGCGCTCGCTGCACGCCCGCGCCGCCGCCGGTCCGCTCGTCTCCCAATCGTGCTCAATCCCCAGCTCGCGGATCGCCGGCTCGAGCGCGCCGCGCATCTCCTCGCGACCGACGACGAGCACCCGAGAGCGGCCGGCGAGAACGGCGGCGCCGAGCACCTCGCGCAGCTCGTCGGCGTCGATCGGCTTGGCGACGACGAATTCGCCCGCCAGCTCGCGGCGGCCCGAGAAGACCGAGACGAAGACGATCGGGGTGGCGCGTAGGGACAGGTCGGCGCGAATCTCGCGCAGGACGTCGAAACCGTCCATCCCCGGCATGAGGACGTCGAGGGTCACCGCGTCGAAATGCTCCGCGCGCAGGCGCGTGAGCGCCGCCGCGCCACTCGTCACCACTTCGGTCTTGACCTCCAGGGCGGCGAGCTGGCCGGCGATGAGGTCGGCGATGTTGCGTTCGTCGTCGACCACGAGCACTCGGCGCCCTCGCATCGCAGAGACCGCGCGCGCCACGTCGGACGTCCCGTCCGCGCAGGGCAGAAGCACCCGGAACCTGGTGCCCGCTCCGAGCTGCGAGTCGATCTCGATCTCGCCCCCCTGGAGGTCCACGAGCGACTTCACGATCGAGAGCCCGAGTCCCGTACCCGGCGCCCGGCTGCCGTCATCCTCACCCCGGTAGAAGCGGTCGAACACGCGCCCGACCGCGTCTGGGCTCATGCCCGGGCCGTTGTCGGCCACAACGATCTCGACCGAGGTGTGACTCGAGCCCACGCTGATATCGATCGCTCCACCCTCGCCGGTGTACAGATGGGCGTTGGTGAGGAGGTTGGCCACGATCTGGCGCACCCGGCTGGCGTCCGCCAGCGCGGCCGGGACCGTGGCGGCGACGTGCACGTCGAGCCGCTGGTGCTTGTCAGCGACCCGTGGACCCATGAGCTCGGCGACCTCTCTGACCTCCTCGCCGACGTCGATCGGCCTGCGGTTGAGCTCGACGCGATCGGCCTCGATCCTGGCCACGTCGAGGAGATCGTTGACGAGGTCGA
>Ga0302326_10017480_pt1 | contig 14968 bp, 13 predicted proteins | sample Palsa_T0_3_FD_202264 | JGI IMG/M metagenome (GOLD analysis project Ga0302326, IMG submission 202264) | Peat permafrost microbial communities from Stordalen Mire near Abisko, Sweden - Palsa_T0_3 | ecosystem: Environmental > Terrestrial > Soil > Palsa > Peat permafrost | place: Sweden: Abisko... | reverse complement strand
GGTAGGAGCCGCGGCCGCCGTCCTTGGAGATCGACTTGGCGAAGATGTTCGAGGTCGTGTTCGGAGCCCCGTGGACGATCTTGGCACCCGCGTCCTGGTGCTGGCCGGCGCCCGCGAAGGCGATCGACAGCACCTCGCCGTGGGCCCGCTCCCCGAGGAGGTAGATGCTCGGGTACTTCATCGTCAGCTTGGAGCCGAGATTGCAGTCGACCCACTCGACGGTTGCGTCCTCGTAGGCGACCGCCCGCTTGGTCACGAGGTTGAAGACGTTCATCGACCAGTTCTGGACCGTTGTGTACCGGATCCTCGCGCCCGGCTGGGCGATCAGCTCGACGACCGCCGAGTGCAGGGAGTCCGAGCTGTAGGTCGGGGCGGTGCAGCCCTCGACGTAGTGCACGTAGGAACCGGGCTCGGCGATGATCAGGGTCCGCTCGAATTGGCCCATGTTCTCGGTGTTGATGCGGAAGTAAGCCTGCAGAGGCATCTCCACGTGGACGCCTTCGGGCACGTAGACGAAGGAACCGCCGGACCAGACCGCGGAGTTCAAGGCCGCGAGCTTGTTGTCGTTGGGCGGGATGATCGTCGCGAAGTACTTGCGGACGAGGTCCTCGTGCTCGCGCAGCGCGGTGTCCATGTCGGTGAAGATGACGCCCTGCGCCTCGAGGTCCTTGTGGACCTGGTGGTAGACGACCTCGGACTCGTACTGGGCGCCGACGCCCGACAGGAACTTCCGCTCCGCCTCGGGGATGCCGAGGCGATCGAACGTGCGCTTGACGTCCTCGGGCACGTCGTCCCACGAGCGGCTCGGCGTCTCGGACGCGCGGACGAAGTAGCGGATGTTGTCGTAGTCGACCTCGGCCAGCATCGGCGAGCCCCAGGTGGGCTGCTTGCGCGCGAGGAAGTGGTCGAGCGCCTTGAGCCGGAAGTCGCGCATCCACTGCGGCTCGGACTTGAAGTCGGAGATCATCTCAACCGTCTGGCGCGTGAGGCCCTTGGGGGCCTTGTACAGGTAGTTCTCAGCGTCGTGGAATCCGTAGCGCTCGGTGTAGTCGGAGTTGATGTTTCCGAGCTGCTCGTTCTCGGTCAGAACCACGGGGTTCGCCACTATCTCGGGAGTCGCCACTACTCCACCTCCAGCTTGATCTTTTCCTCGTCGATGATCACCGGGAAGGTGTCCACCGGAACGTAGGCGGGAAGGGTCTTCGGCTTGCCGGTCTTCAGGTCGAACAGCGAGCCATGCCGCGGGCATTCCACCGTGCACGCTTCCTGGTCGAACTCGCCGTCGACGAGCGTGCCGTCGTCGTGCGTACAGCGGTCCTCAATCGCGTAGACCGTTCCGCCGCAGTTGAAAACACCGATCTCGAGATCCTCCCACTCGACCAGGCGCACGGCGCCTGGCGGGAGCTCTGTAAGTGGGCATACATCGATGGTTTGCGGCACGTGAATCTAAGTCCTAGCAGATTGATCGGATTTGCATGACCGATCATAGCGGCTACGCCCGGTAGCCAGCCAGGATCCGGGCAAATTGGCGTGCGCTGCGTTACCGCCCCGCGGTGGCCGCGCGCCTGGCCCGCGGTGGCTGTCCGCCCCGCGGCGGCCGCCTGCCCGCCCGGTGGCGCGCAGGTGGAGCGGCGTCTAGGACGCCTCTGCGACCTTCAGGGCCGCGGGCGCTGCCGGCGCGTCGTCGTCGAGGACGAGGCCGTGAACGTGTGCGTAATGGCTCGCCTGGGTCCGGTTCGCAACCTCGAGCTTGCGATAGATGTTCGAGACGTGGAACTTGACCGTCTGCTCGGTGACCCACAGTCGCCGCGCGATCTCGCCGTTCGTCGACCCCGCCGCCACCAACTTGAGGATCTCCAGCTCGCGCCTGGTCAGCGGGCAAGCCTCGGCGGCCACGGCACGGGTGCGACGCCGGGCATGCCTGGCGCCGCCGGCCGAGCCCGGGCCGACATGGATCACGTGGCCGTCGAGCGTCGCGCGCACGAGCGTCGACAGCGCCACCGGCTGTATCGCCTTCGAGATCGCTCCCGACGCGCCGGCGTCGAATACCTGATCAAGCCATTCTGAGTCCATCCGTACGGTCAGCACGAGCACGGTGATCGCCTCGTCCTCGTCCTTGATCGCCCTGATCAAGGACACCGCGAGCTCCGAGTGATCCATGTCGTCGACCAGCACGACCTCCGGAGACGCAGCCACGATCGTCCGCGCGGACGTCGTGCGCCCGTTCGCGTGACCCAGCAACTTGAACTCGCCGCTGGTCCCCAGGCCGATCCGAATCGCCTCGACAATCAGGGAATTGTCGGCAACTACAACGAGTCGCTTCATCTAGCCCCCGGACTCACGGCCACAGCCGTCACCCTGTCCTGCACCTCTGCGCCTCCTCATGGAGCTTGTGTGCCGCCCCGGCCGGCAAGCACCATATCACCGAGAGCGGCCTATTGGAGGCGCTACGCCGCGGCTTCGCCGTTCGCGCTGTCTGATTCCCACCCGACCGCGTGGCCGAGCGATGCCCCCTTGAGAACCTTCAGCGACAGCAGCGCGCACTTGATCCGGGTCGCCGAGATCTCGACGCCGAGCAGGTCGAGGATGAACGAGCGGTCGAGCTTGAGCAGCTCGCCGATCTTCATCCCCTTGATCTCGTCCGAGACCATCGACGCGGCGGCCTGCGAGATCGCGCAGCCGTGCCCGGAGAAGCGCACGTCCTCGATCTCGTCGTTCGGACCCACCTTGAGCTGAACCTTCAGCTCGTCGCCGCAGAGCGGGTTGAGGTCATGGAACTCATGGTCGGCGTCCTCGATCGCGGCGCCGGGGGGGCTCCAATTGTGGGGGCGCTTGTAGTGCTCGAGGATGTTCTCTCGATAGAGGTCGTCCATGGCGCGTCCCTAGAGCTGCATTACCTGTCGCACGACCGCCAGCCCTTCGAGCAGACGCTCGATGTCGGTCGCCGAATTGTGCACGGCGAACGAAGCCCGTGTGCTCGCGCCGATGCCGAGGCGGCGCATCAGCGGCTGGGCGCAATGATGTCCCGCCCGAACGCACACGCCCTCGCGCCCGAGGATCTCGCCGACGTCGTGGGGATGCACGCCGTCGAGCGCGAAGGAGATCAATGCGCCCCGTTCGGAGGCCACACGCGATCCGTGGATCGTGAGCCCAGGGACCTCTGCGAGTCGCTCGAGGCCCTCGGCGACCAGCGCCTCCTCGTGGGCGCGGATGCGGTCGATCTCGAGCGCGCGGATCCAGTCGATCGCCACGCCGAGCCCGATCGCCTCGGCGATCTGCGACGTTCCGGCCTCGAACTTCCAGGGCAGATCGGTCCAGGTCGAATCGTTGTCCCGGACTTCACGGATCATGTGGCCGCCGGTGATGAACGGCGGCATCGACTCGAGCAGCTCGCGGCGGCCGTGGAGGACGCCGATCCCGGTCGGGCCGTAGGCCTTGTGCCCCGTCCAGACGTAGAAGTCGGCGTTGATCTCCTTCAGATCGACTGGCAGCTGGGGGACCGCCTGTGCCCCGTCGATCACGACCACGGCTCCCGCCTCGTGGGCACGGCGCACGATCGAGGCGACCGGATTGATCGTGCCGAGCACGTTCGAGACATGCGCCAAGGCGAGCAGCCGAGGGCCCCGCGCGAGCAGGGCATCGAGCGCGCCCATGTCGAGCTGCCCATTGTCGAGCACCGGCACGTAGGCGAGCTCGGCCTCGCGCTCCTGGCACACCAGCTGCCAGGGCACGATGTTCGCGTGGTGCTCCATCTGGGTCAGCACCACGAGATCGCCCGGCTGCACGTTCTCCCGGCCCCAGCTGTGCGCGACGAGATTGATCGCCGCGGTGGCGTTGGAGGTGAAAATCGTCTCCTCGGCCGTCGACCCGAGCCAGTCGGCGATCCGCTGGCGTGCACCCTCGTACAGGTCCGTCGCCTCGACCGCCAGGGCGTACACGCCGCGGTGGATGCTCGCCCGCGAATGCGTGTAGTAGTGGGTCATCGCGTCGATCACCGGCTGCGGGGTCTGCGAGGTCGCGCCCGAGTCCAGGTATACGAGCGGACGCCCCTTGATCTCCCGGCGTAGGACGGGAAATTCCGAGGACAGGTCAGGAAGAGAGGCCGTCGTGCTCACGTCGTCACCCCGCTCACGCCGCCGCCTCGATCTCCTCGCGGATCCACCCATAGCCCTTGGCCTCGAGCTCGGTCACGAGCTCCGGGCCGCCCTGCTTGACCATCTGACCGTGGAACATCACGTGCACATGGCTCGGCTGCACCAAGTGGAGGATTCGCTGGTAATGGGTGATGATCAGCACGCCCATGTCGGGCCCGGCGACCGAGTTGACGCCGTTGGCCACCACGCGCAGCGCGTCGATGTCGAGTCCGGAGTCGGTCTCGTCGAGGATCGCCATCTCGGGCCGTTGCAGCGCCAGCTGGAGAATCTCCATCCGCTTCTTCTCGCCGCCCGAGAAACCCTCGTTGAGATAGCGGCTCGAGAACTCTTTCGGGACCTCGGTCAGCGCCATCGCCGCCTCGACGGTGCGCCGGAAGTCCTTGAGCGAGATCGGCTCCTCGCCGTGCGCGTCGCGGTGCGCGTTCATCACGGTGCGCAGGTACTTGGTCACCGTCACTCCGGGGACCGATACCGGGTATTGGAAGGCCAGGAACAGCCCCATCCGCGCGCGCTCGTCGGGCTCGGCCTCGGTGATGTCCTCGCCCTTGAAGATGATCTGGCCATCGGTCACGGTGAGGTTGGGGTGGCCCATGATCGCGTTTGCCAGGGTCGACTTGCCCGAGCCGTTGGGGCCCATCAGGGCGTGGATCTCGCCCTTGTCGACGGTCAGGTTCAGGCCGCGGAGGATCTGCTTGTCTCCGGCCGTGACGTGAAGGTTTCTGATTTCTAGGTCTGCCATCTCCGCTTTCAGTTCAAGTTGGAAGGGACCAGCGCCGGAGCTTCGACCGAGGCCACCACGGCGCCGGCCGGTGCCACCACTTCGCCGCGCCGGGAGAACTCGACCAGGTCGGCCAGAGTGGTCTGCTGCAGGGAGCGGATGATCCCTCCCTGCACCCGCGTCCACAGGAGCTTGGTCGCGCATCCCCGGCCCGCGTCCGGCTCGTGTGAGCAGAGCACGCGCTCGGTGTGCTCGTTGACGAAGCACTCCATCGGGGCGATCGCTCCCTCGAGCGCCTGCACCACTTCGTCCATCGAAATCTCCTGCGGTGCGCGGGCGAGCCAGTAGCCGCCGTGTGCGCCCCGGGCGCTCATCACAAGTCCCGCTTTGCGAAGCCGGGCCACGACCTGCTCGAGGTAGGCAAGCGGGAGGCCCTCGGCCTCCGCCACCGCCTTCAGGCTCGTCGGATGCTCGGGCGACTGGCGGCCGAGCTCGACCATCAGGCGAACTCCGTACTCGGCTTTCGAGGAAAAGATCATCGAACTAAATCCTACCAGCGCGGTCGGTTAAGCGCCGAAACTTGCCCCTCGGGGTAGGGTCTCCCGATGGAGCGTGGGGAGATCCCCCCTCTCGGTGCCTCGGATGACGTCGCTGACATCGCTGCTGCGGCGCGGGCTTCCGGTCGTCTCGGCATCGACACCGAGTTCATGTCGGAGGGCCGTTATCGCGCGCTCCTGTGCCTGGTCCAGGTCGCCGTGGACGCCGGCACCGGCGAGGAGCCGCAGATCGTCTTGATCGACACCCTGCGCGACGTCGACGTCACGCCCTTGGCCGAGCTGCTCGCCGACCCCGAGATCGAGGTCGTGCTCCACGCGGGGCGCCAGGACGTCGCGATTCTCCGCCGCACGTGGAACACCGAGATACACAATCTCTTCGATACCCAGATCGCCGCCGGCTTCGTCGGCGCGAGCGCCCAGGCCGGCTACGGCAACCTGCTCGGCTCGATCCTCGGCCGCCGCGTCGGCAAGACCGCGAGCTACACGCGCTGGAACCAGCGCCCGTTGACCGCCGAGCAGCTCAGCTACGCGCGCGAGGACGTCGTCCACCTGCTCGAGCTGAGCGACGAGATCCAGTCGCGGCTACGGGAGTCCGGACGGCTGGAGTGGGCAAGCGAGGAGTGTCGTCTGCTCGAGTCGGCCACCGACGAGCGCGATCCCGAGACGGCATGGGAACGGTTACCGCGGATCGGGCAGCTGGACGCGCGCGCGCGGGCGATCGCGCGTGAGCTCGCAGCATGGCGGGAGCGGACGGCGTCCGAAGAGGACCGACCGGTCGGCTCGGTGCTGGCGGATCCCGCGTTGGTCGAGGTCGCCAAGCGCAGGCCCGCCAGCGTCGGTGCGCTCGAGCAGATTCGCGGCATCCATCCTTCGAACATCCGCCGCCGCGGGGAGGCGATCATCGCGGCGCTCCAGCGGGGGGCTGAGCTGCCTCCAATCCCCCGCGAGGACCGGCGCGGAATCTCGGAGTCCGGCGACGCGCCCCTGATCGCCCTCGCCGAGTCTCTGATTCGCGCGCGCGGGCTCGATGCCGGCCTGGCCTACGAGCTGATCACCTCGCGCGCGGAGCTCGATCAGATCGTCGCCTCGGCTCGTCGCGGCGATCCCGAGCCGTCGGTGCGAACGCTTTCCGGATGGCGCCGCGAGCTGGTGGGGGCAGACCTGCGAGATCTGCTCGCGGGTCGGAGCGCGGTCGCCGTCGGCGCCGACGGCCGCCTCGAGGTACAGCCGCGCGCATAGGCCGTTTCGATTCAGTTAGGGGCCAACTCGCGGCCGCTCATCCGACGCGCCAGAGGTAGGATCGGCGCCGATCCACGTACGCGATCCACGTACGGGTCACCGTGTCCACGGCTGTGCCGGCAGAAGGAGAAACGCCCCGATGAAGAAGCTGTCGATCCCGCTCCTCGCGAGCGTGCTTGTCGTCGCCGCCTGCGGCAGCAGTTCGAAGTCGCCGAGTACTGCCAGCACGACGAAGACCACCACTCCCGCCAAGTCCGTGTCGGTCGTCCTGATCACGACCAAGAACGAGCCCGGCCTGGGCACGGTGCTCGTCGACTCCCAGGGCAGGACGCTGTACCAGTTCCTGCCTGACAACGATAAGCATGTCACCTGCACGGCCAGCTGCGCCGGAGTCTGGCCCCCCGTGACGCTGCCCACGGGCGACAAGCCCAGCGCGTCCGGCGGGGTCAAGGCATCGCTGCTCGGCAGTGATCCCGATCCGTCGGGCGGCCAGGTCGTGACCTACGCCGGCTGGCCGCTCTACACGTACGTCGCCGACGGCTCGCCGGGCAGCCACAGCGGTCAGGGCCTGAACCTCAACGGCGGCCTGTGGTACGTGATGAGCCCTTCGGGCAAGGCGATCAAGTAGGTCCCGCCTCGAGCATCATCGACATCGCCGCGGAGCCGTCGTAGATCGCGCGCGAGAGCGCGAGCGTGATCACGTGCGGGCGCTTGATCCAACCGAGATCGATGTCCTTGAGGTCCAGCGCGGCGGTCGTGTAGGTGACCCGAACGCGATCTCCCGGCGAGTCGGCGGCCAGCTCATCCCCCGTCTGGGCCGGAACCCGCAGCCAGCCCTTTCGCTTCAGCCAGCGGCGCTCGACGGCCACGAGGTCCTGCGCGGAGGAGTAATCGTGGTTGGCCAGGACCACGTCGAGTGCGCAGTAGGGGTCAGCGCCGAGGTCGCAGGCGTAGGTGCGTTCGACCACGCGGGCCCCCGGGACGAGCGGAACCGAGCTCAGCGCCGGACGGCGCGGCCCATCGCCGCCGCACCCCGCGACGGCGACGGCCACCGCGACCGGCGCCAGGAGTCCTCTCGTCAGGCGACCCACCGTCGGTGTCATCGCCCCTAGTGTTACACCGACGATGGGGGACATGAGCAGGTGACGGTTGGACGCTACGCGCTCGGATTCGCCGCGCTGGCGCTGGTGTGCGCATCGATAGCGGTCGGCGCCGTGGCGCTGCGTGCGCGCGTGCTCCCGGACTGGCGCGGCGCGCCCGCTCGGCTGGCCGAATTCGTTCTCGGCCTCGCGCTGCTGATCGGGATCCTCGAAGCGCTCGGCGCCGTCGGACTGTTTCGCCTCGGTCCGATCGTCGTGGCCTGTGTCGTCGCGGCGGGCCTGCTGCGCGCACGCGCGGCGCGCGTAGACGTCCCGCCGAGCGCGGGCGCCGCGAACCTGCCGAGCCCACCCCGGCCGAGCACGCCGGCCGTGATCGTCGCCTTGATCGCCGCGGCGCTCGTGTTCGCCGAATGGGCCGAACCGACCCTGCTGGGGTACGACATCGGGATCCGCAGCCTCGACTCGCTCTGGTACCACCTGCCATGGGCCGCGTCGTTCGCGCAGACCGGCCGGATCACCAGCCTTCGCTTCACCGACGTCGAGTACCTGACCGCGTTCTATCCGGCGACCGCAGAGCTCGTGCACGGGCTCGGAATCGTTTTGCTCGGGCGGGACACGCTGTCCCCGGCGATCAACCTCGGATGGCTATCGCTCAGCCTGCTCGCGGCGTGGTGCATCGGTCATCCGCGCGGCCTCGGCCCGGCGACGCTGACGGGGGCGGCGCTCGCCCTCGCGACACCGATGCTGCGCATCTCGCAGGGCGGAACCGCGGCCAACGACATCGCCGGCATCTTCTTCCTCCTCGCCGCTGTGGCGCTGGTCGCCAACGCGGATGTGAGCGGAGTGGCCGAGCGGGCGCCGGGAGTGGCCCAGCGGGCGCCCGGAGTGGCCGAGCGGGCGCCGGGAGTGGCCCAGCGGGCGCCCGTGGTGATCGCCGCGATCGCGGCCGGGCTCGCGGTCTCGATCAAGCTGAGCCTGCTCGCGCCGGTTCTCGCGCTGACCGTGGGGACGATTCTCCTGGCGCGCCGTGGACGGCGCGGGCGCGCCGCCGCGGCGTGGATCCCGGCCTTCGTTCTCGCCGGTGGCTACTGGTACGTGCGGAACCTGATCGCGGTCGGCAACCCGCTGCCGTGGGCCGGCCTCGGGATCCTGCCCACGCCGGCGTCACCGCTTCAACAGCAGACCGGGTTCGCGATCGTGCACTACCTGACCAACACGGGCATCTGGAGCCGGTTCTACGCTCCGGGCCTGGCTGCCGGACTCGGCCCCTGGTGGGTTGCCGTGGTCGCCGCGGCCGTCCTCGGCCCGCTGGTGTGCGCGTTGGGCCGATCGCAGCGGACGGCGCAAATGCTCGGGCTGGTGGCGCTCGCCTCGCTCGCCGCCTATCTGATCACTCCCGAGACCGCCGCCGGTCCCGCCGGCGATCCTGCCGGGTTCGCCTTCAATCTTCGCTACGGCGCCCCCGGTCTGACGCTCGCGCTCGCCGTGACCCCGCTCGCCTCCTGGCTCGACGGCGCGCGCGCACGGGCCGTGACCCTCGCCGTGCTGACCCTGCTGCTCGCGGTCACCCTCGCCGAGGGTCGGCTGTGGAGCGCCGGATACACCGCCCCCGCGCTCGCCGCCGGCGTCGCGGCGCTGGCGCTCCTCGGCGCCGGAATCGCCCTCTCCCGTCGTCCGCCGGCCCGGGGGGCGCTGGTCGGCGGTGCGGTCGCGGCGCTCGCCGCGGTCGCTGTGGCCGGATACGTCGGACAGCGCCACTACCTGCGCGGTCGCTACACCTTCCAGCCGGGCGTCTCCTCGCTGTCGACGGTGTGGGCGTGGGCGCGGAATGTCCATCACGCGCGGATCGCGCTGGTCGGCACGTTCGGAGGCTTCTTCTCCTACCCGCTGTTCGGCCTCGACGACTCCAATCGCGTTCAGTACATCGCCCACCACGGCCCGCACGGCTCGTTTACGCCGATCCGAAGCTGCCGCGCCTGGCGCACCGCGGTCGACGGGGGGCACTACCGCTACGTCGTCACCACGCCGGCGCGGAACCCGTGGAACCCGCACGCGCTGGACTATTCGCCGGAGGGTGATTGGACGGCCTCGGACCCAGCCGCCCGGCTGATCCTGCGCCACGTCTCGCACCACCAGGTGATCTCGGTCTTCCAGTTGACCGGACCGCTGAACCCGGGCGGCTGCCGGGTTTCCGCCCGCCGGCGGGCATAGCACAGACAAGCGGCCGCAGGCCGCCAGTAATAACCTCCAATTCATGACTACCGCCGCCGAACTGCTCGCCGACCCCGAGCTCCAGAGCACAGAATGGGACCTCGACCCGCTCGTGGAAGGCGAAGGCCAGGCCGGCGTGGAGCGCCAGCTCGACCGCGCGATCGAGCTCGCCGATGAGTTCGCGACCACCTACTCAGGGCGACTGGCCGAACTCGACAGCGCCGAGCTGGCCACCGCCATGCGTCAGCTCGAGACGATCCATGAGCTGGCCGGGCGCGCCGCGTCGTACGCCTCGCTCAGATTCTCCACCGACACCGCCGACCCTCAGCGAGGAGCGCTGCTCCAGCGCGTGCAGGAACGCGGAACGCAGATCGAGACAAAACTGCTGTTCTTCGAGCTCGAGTGGGCTGCGCTTGACGACGCGCACACCGACGAGCTCCTGCGGGCTGACGAGCTCGCCTTCAGCGCCCACTACCTGCGCAGCGTGCGCCGGTACCGGCCCCACCTGCTCTCCGAGCCAGAGGAGAAGATTCTGGCGGAGAAGGCGATCTCGAGCCAGGCCTCGTGGGGACGCCTGTTCGGCGAGCTGACGTCGGCGCTCAACGTCGCGCTCGACGGCGAGGAAATCAAGCTCGACGTCGCGCTCAGCCGCATGCAGTCACCCGATCGCGACATCCGTCGCGCCACCGCCGAGGCGGTCTCCGAGGCGCTCGAGCCGGGTCTGCGCACCCGGTCCTTCATCTACAACACACTGCTTCACGACAAGGCCGTAGAGGACCGTCTGCGCGGCTACCCCCACTGGCTGGCCAGCCGCAACCTGTCGAACGAGGCATCCGACGAGTCGGTCTTGGCGCTGATCGAGGCGGTCCGCCGGCGCTACGACATCCCCCAACGCTGGTATGCGCTGAAGGCGCGGCTGCTCGGATTGCCGAAGCTCGCGGATTACGACCGTTCGGCGCCGGTGATCGCCGAAGACGTGACCTTCGGCTTCGGCGAGGCGCGCGAGCTGGTGCTTGACACCTACGCGTCGTTCTCGCCCGTCGCCGGTGACGTCACGCGGCGATTCTTCGACGAGCGCTGGATCGACGCCCCGGTCCGTCCCACCAAGCGCGGCGGGGCGTTCTGCGCCTACACCGTCCCGAGCGTCCACCCGTACGTGATGCTCAACTTCACCGCCCGCCGGAGGGACGTCCTGACCATGGCGCACGAGCTCGGCCACGGGCTCCACGCCGCGCTCGCCCAGCCGCAGCGAGTCTTCCACCAGTCGACGCCGCTGACCCTGGCCGAGACCGCCTCGGTGTTCGGCGAGGCGCTCGTGTTCGGGCGCATGCTCGACGCCGCCTCAACCCCGCAGACTCGGCTCAGCCTGCTCGCCGAGAGCCTCGAGGGAGCGATCGCGACCGTGTTCCGGCAGATGGCGATGAACCGCTTCGAGCATCTCGTGCACACCCGCCGCCAGGCCGAGGGTGAGCTGTCGGTGGACCGGATCAACGAGCTGTGGACCGAGACGCAGGTCGAGCTGCTCGGCGATGCGGTCGAGGTGACCGATGGCTACCGCATGTGGTGGTCGTACGTGCCCCACTTCATCAACACGCCGGGCTATGTCTACGCCTACGCCTACGGGCAGCTGCTCGCGCTCTCGGTGTACCGCCGCTACGTGGAGGAGGGCGAGTCGTTCGTTCCCCGGTACCTCGACTTGCTGGCCGCCGGCGGGTCGCGGAGCCCCGAGGAGCTCGGCGCCATTGTCGGCATCGATCTCGCCGATCCTGGCTTCTGGGATTCCGGACTGGCCCTGGTCGAGGAACAGCTCGTCGCGGCGGAGGCTGCGGCGGCGGAGGCCATGGGAGCGGACGGGAGCGGGAAGTAGGGGCCACCGGCATGGCGTTCGTCCCGCCCGCACGTCACTTGCTGCGCGCCAAGGACCTGGCCGACGCCCGATATTTCGAGCCGCTCGGCGTGGAGGATCTGGCCCGCGCCGCGAAGCTCTCTCGCGCCCACTTCAGCCGCGAGTTTCGCCGCGCGTTCGGCGAGCCGCCGCATTCCTACCTACTCACTCGGCGCCTGGAGCGCGCCGCGGCGCTGCTGCGCACCACCGACCGCTCGGTCGCCGACATCTGCTTTTCCGTGGGCCTTCAGAGCGTCGGCTCCTTCACCACCAGCTTCACCCGCACCTACGGAGTGTCGCCCACGGCATACCGGGCGAAGTTCCCGCCGGCGGCCCGCTACGCGCGGATCCCGGCCTGCGTCCTCCGCGTATACGGACGCCCGCAGAACAGCACGTTTCGAGAAGACAGGGCCCCGAAGCCGGGCTAGTGTCGCGGGCGAACATTCCGTCGACGGCGCCCAGGCGCCAGGGAGGATCCGATGATCAAGATCTCCACCGCTCAGCTGTGGGTGCACGACCAGGACGAGGCGCTCGCGTTCTATACCCAGAAGCTCGGCATGCAGGTGCGCAGCGACGTAACCCTCGCCGAGATGGGCAACTTCCGCTGGCTCACCGTCAGCCCGGCCGACCAGCCCGACGTGACGATCGTGCTGATGGCCATTCCCGGGCCCCCGGTGATGGATCCCGACACCGCCGAACAGGTGCGTGCCCTGATGGCCAAGGGCTTCGCGGGCACGGTCTTCCTCACGACCGACGACTGCCAAGGCGCCTACGAGGAGCTCAAGGGCCGCGGCCTCGAGTTCAATGAGCCGCCAGAGGAGCGTCCGTACGGAATCGACTGTGGGTTCCGTGACCCCTCGGGGAACAACCTCCGGCTGACCCAGGTTCGGGAGATGTCCGCGGTCTGAGCGGGGGGAGCCTAGACGGCTCGGACCCTCCCGGCTCCCGGCTTAACGGCCGCCCCCCGGCGATGATTTCGTCGGGGGGCGCCCGCCCAACTGCCCACGTCGATGACTCCGTCGGGGGGCGCCCGCCCGACCGCCCCCGCGCCGCGTCGAGGCAGCGGCCACGAATTGAGCACGCGGGCTAAAGAAATCCCGATCTCTGTCCGATTAGGAACCATCGCACCTCTCGGCCGCGTCAGGAAAGCAGGCGATGGGCCCAGGCCCACAACACATGTCCGCGGCGGAACGCGCAACCGCGAAAGGAAGTCTCGGTCAATGACTCGTCACCCGCGCCTGAAGGCCGCGATCTGCACAGGCGTGCTCGCTGCCACGCTCGCCACCCCGACGCTCGACAGCGCACTCGCGAGCAACTCCGTGCCTGCTCTGCCCAACGTCAGCGCGGCGTTGCTGGCTGCGGGGATCACCTCGGGCAACGCGACCTCGATCCTCAGCGAGCTGAATACGCTGCAGGGCGTCGCGCCGCTCGGGAGCCTGCCCCTTCTGTCGCTCAGCGCCGTGGACAACGCTCTGACCACACTCAATGGGGGCCTGCTCGGCGCTCTGCTGACTCCGGTTCTCACGTTGTTGACAGCGCTCAACCCGGCCGCACCCACGAACGTGACCGAGACCCTCACCGACCTGCAGCAGATCGGGTCAGCTCCCGGCGCGACCGCCGCGGTCCAGGAGGCGGTCAGCGAGCTGAGCGCCGCCCTGAACACCGCTGGCCTCGGGCAGCTGCTCACCGACATCAGCAGCCTGACCGCCCTCCAGGACACCTCGGCGCTGTCTGCGCTGGCGGGGCTCCAGAGCCTCGGCCTCGGCGGCTCGGCGGCGGCTGGATCGCTCGCCCCGGTCGCCACCGTCCTCACCGATCTCGCCGCACAGGGAGGCGTGCCGTCAGGAGACGTCACCGAGCTCACTGGCGCCGCCGCCACCCTGAACGGAAGCGGCGCGATCTCGCCCGCGGCGTTGGTCGGGGTAATCGGCGAGCTACAGAGCGCGTCGGCGAGCCTTCCGTCGCCGCTGAATGGCGTCGCCAGCGCGGTCGCGAACCAGCTCGCGGCGTCGACCTCCATCTTCGGTCAACTCGCCAGCGTCGGCAGCGCACCGTCCGCCAGCTCGATCACCGGCGCGCTCACCGGCCTGGGCGCGCTGCCCGGTCTCTCCGAGGGTGCGGCGATCCCAAGCGGTTCGCTCGCGCCGGTCGCGAGCGTGCTGACCACGCTCGCCACCGAGCCTGGGGTACTCGCGCCGGCCGCGGCGACGCTGAACAGCGTGGCCTCGAGCTTGAGCGGCGCGGGCGCGATCTCGCCGACTGCCCTGCTTTCCCTGATCGCCAGCCTGCAGGGCGTCAGCGGCCTGCCGGCGCCGCTCGGCTCCCTGGTCACCGAGGTGACGAGCTCACTCGCCGGCTCGGGCTCGATCTTCGGCGGCGTCCCCGGCCTGAGCTCTACGCAAGTCATCGATGCGCTGGACGCGCTCCAGGCCCTTCCCGGCCTCTCCTCGGGCTCGTCCGTGGCCAGTGGGGCGCTCGCCCCCGTCGGAGCGATCCTCACTCAGGTCGCCTCGCAGCCCGGAGTGCCGACCGCGGCGGCCACCACGCTCGACAGCGTGGCGGCGACGCTCGACGGCTCGGGCGCGATCGACCCCACGTCGCTGCAGGGCCTGATCACGACACTGGACGGCGTCAGCGGACTGCTGCCGTCGCCGCTGAATAGCGTCGTGAGCCAGCTCGCAAGCAGCCTGGGCGGCGCCGGTTCGCTCCTCGGTTTGGGGTCGGGCGGCGGCGGCACTGGTGGTGGCACGGGCGGCACTGGTGGCGGCACGGGCGGCACGGGCAGCGGCGGCACTGGTGGCGGCGGCACGGGTAGTGGCGGCACTGGCGGAACGGGCACTAGCAAGGGGGCGGGCAGCACGGGCGGTAGCGGCAGCAGCGGTGGCACGGCGGGCAGCGGTGGCACTCCGGGTGCCTCGTCTGTCGCTCACTCGGGGCATGCGGTGATCTCGCGTGTGCAGCGTAAGGGCGACGTGATCACGGTCACGCTGCGGTGCACGGCCTCGGCCAGTCGTACGTGTAGTACGACGGTGTCGGCTACCCAGAGCGGGCGTCAGCTCAGTCGTAAGTCGGTCAGGTTCCGCGGTGGGTCGAAGAAGCGGGTG
>Ga0302326_10017478_pt1 | contig 14969 bp, 14 predicted proteins | sample Palsa_T0_3_FD_202264 | JGI IMG/M metagenome (GOLD analysis project Ga0302326, IMG submission 202264) | Peat permafrost microbial communities from Stordalen Mire near Abisko, Sweden - Palsa_T0_3 | ecosystem: Environmental > Terrestrial > Soil > Palsa > Peat permafrost | place: Sweden: Abisko... | reverse complement strand
GCATCACCGACAAAATAGCCCCGGGCGTCGTCTACACGACTTTCCACTTCCCCGAAACGAACGCGAACGTCGTCACGACCGACAACTCCGACTGGGCGACCAACTGTCCGGAGTACAAGGTGACAGCCGTGCAGGTGGTGCGCGTGCAGCGCCCGGAAGGGTGGCATGCGCAGGTCCATCACGAGCACGAGCACACCGAGGATGCCTGAGACGGGCAGTGCCGAGCTTCCCGTCGAGCGCTGGGTTCGTGGCAGCACGACGCAAACGACAGATCGCGTCGCCGAAGAGATGCCGGTCGCGCTCGTCTATCACGGCGTGCCGCATGTCGTCATGCTGGCAACGCCTGCTAACCTTGAAGACTTCGCCACCGGCTTTACCCTGAGCGAGGGACTGGTCGCGCATGCGCACGAGATCCAGTCCGTCGAAGTGGAGCGGGGCGAGGACGCCATCGATGTGCGGGTGGGGATTTCGGCGGAGCGCTTCTCAAACATGCTCGAGCGCCGCCGTTACCTCACCGGCCGCACCGGCTGCGGGCTCTGCGGCGCGGAGACGGTTGAGCAGGCCATCCGCCCGCCGCCCCCGGTGGGCAAAGGCGCCACTCTTTCCGTCGCTGAGCTGCACGCGGCCCTCATCGACATTCAGTCGCGGCAGCCGATCAATGCGCTTACCGGCAGCGTGCACGCGGCGGCCTGGATCGAGCCCGGGCGCGGCATCGCCTGTGTGCGCGAGGATGTCGGGCGCCACAATGCCCTCGACAAGACCATCGGTGCGCTCACCCGTGCCGGGGCGGATTTCGCCACGGGGTGCATGCTCATCACGAGCCGCGCGAGCTACGAGATGGTGCAGAAATCCGCCACCGTCGGGATCTGCTTCGTGATCGCCGTCTCGGCGCCCACGGCGCTTGCGATCCGCGTCGCGCAGAAGAGCGGCGTGACGCTGGTGGGATTCGCACGCGCCGAGCAGCACGTCGTCTACACGCATCCGGAGCGGCTCATATGAACGCCCATCACCTGGTGAAAATGGTCAATGAGATCAGTGCATTCTGGGAGGGCGAGGCGGGACCTGAAAACGCCGCCAAGGCCGTTGCCACGCATCTGCGGCGTTATTGGGATCCGCGCATGCGCCGCGAGATCGTGGCGCACTATCACGCCGGCGCGGGCGGATTATGTGATACCGCCCGCGACGCGGTGGCGCTTCTGGCTGCAGACGCCCCGCCTGTCAAGCCTGCCCCGCCAAGTCCCGCGTAGCTTAGGTACACTTGCACATCCATGACGACCGCCACTCACGCGAACCCGCGGCGCGCCCTCATCTGCGGCTCGCTCGCCTACGACACCATCATGGTATTCCCCGACCGCTTTGCCGCGCACATCCTGCCCGACAAGATTCACATGCTGAACGTCTCCTTTCTCGTGCCCGAGCTCAGGCGCGAATTTGGCGGCTGCGCGGGCAACATTGCCTATAACCTGCACCTTTTGGGAGATGCGGGCTACCCGATGGCGACCGCGGGCCGGGACTTCGACGCCTACGCGCAGTGGATGGCGAAGACGGGGGTGCCACGGGACTACGTGAGGATCATCGAGACCGAGCACACCGCTCAGGCCTTCATCACCACCGACCGGGACGACAATCAGATCACGGCGTTTCACCCGGGCGCGATGCAGCATGCGCACGTCAACCGCGTGAGCGAGGCGCGCGACATCGCCATCGGCATCGTCGCTCCCGACGGCCGCCAGGGCATGATCGAGCATGCGGCCGAGTTTGCCGCTCAAGGCATTCCATTTATCTTTGACCCCGGGCAGGGCCTGCCCATGTTCGAGGCGCCGGATCTCGTGCGCTTCATCTCCCAGGCGACCTGGGTCACCGTCAACGACTACGAATGGCAGCTCATGCAGCAGAAGACCGGCTGGTCGGTGCGCGAGGTGCTCGCGAAGGCGCGCGCGCTCATCGTGACGCGCGGGGCGGAGGGCTCGGTGATTCACACCCCCGAGGGCGAGCTCGCCATCCCCTGTGCGTCGCCGCGGGCGGTCGTCGATCCCACCGGCTGCGGGGATGCCTACCGCGCCGGGCTCATTCATGGTCTCATGCACGGCCTTGACTGGCCGGTGACCGGCCGGATTGCCTCCCTCATGGGAGCGCTCAAGATCGAGGTGCGCGGCACGCAGAACCATCGCTTTACGGCGCAGGAATTCGCGGAGCGCTTCCGCGAGAGCTTCGCGATGCCGCTGCCGGCGTCGCGGACACCGCAAAAATTGGCGCGCGCTCAAAGTGGCGCCGCTTGAATCGAATATCTAAATCAGGATGAGTGACATGGGTAATGGCTATTTGTTTACGTCCGAGTCGGTCTCCGAGGGCCACCCGGACAAGATCGCCGATCAAATCTCCGACGCCGTGCTCGATGCGATCCTGACGCAGGACAAGCGCGGTCGCGTGGCCTGCGAGACGCTGGTGAAGACCGGCGTCGTGGTGGTCGCCGGGGAAGTCACGACCAGTGCCTGGGTGGACGTTGAGGCGCTGGTCAGGAAGACCGTGCTCGACATCGGCTACGACTCCTCCGAGATGGGCTTCGACGGCGCGAGCTGCGGCGTCGTCAACATCATCGGCAAACAGTCGCCGGATATTGCGCAGGGCGTCGACCGCAAGGATGAGAAGAAGCAGGGCGCGGGCGATCAGGGACTGATGTTCGGCTACGCGACCAACGAAACCGACGTGCTCATGCCCGCGGCCATCACCATCGCGCACCGCCTCGTCAAGCGGCAGGCCGATGTGCGCAAGAAGGGCAAGCTCTCATGGCTGCGGCCGGATGCCAAGAGCCAGGTAACGCTGCGCTACGAGAACCACGTGCCCGTCGGGATCGAGGCCGTCGTCCTCTCGACGCAGCACAGCGATGAGGTGTCGACGAAGACGCTGCGCGAGGCCGTCATGGAGGAGATCCTGAAGCCGGTGCTGCCGGCGAAATGGCTCGACAAGCGCACGAAGTACCATATCAATCCGACCGGCCGGTTCGTCGTCGGCGGTCCGGTCGGAGACTGCGGACTGACCGGCCGCAAGATCATCGTCGATACCTACGGCGGCTTCGCGCGCCACGGCGGCGGCGCATTCTCCGGCAAGGATCCGTCCAAGGTGGACCGCTCCGCCGCCTACGGCGCGCGCTATGTCGCGAAGAACATTGTCGCGGCGGGCCTCGCCGAGCGTTGCGAGGTGCAGGTCTCCTACGCGATCGGCGTGGCCGAGCCCACTTCCATCATGGTAGAGACCTTCGGCACCGGCACGATCTCCAATGAGCGCATGACGGCTCTCGTGCGCAAGCACTTTGATTTGACGCCGTATGGTTTGCGGCAAATGCTCGATCTCGTGCGGCCCATCTACCAGAAGACGGCGTCCTACGGACACTTCGGTCGCACCGAACCGGAATTCTCCTGGGAGAGGACCGATAAGGCGGATGAGCTCGCCAATGAAGCCAAGAGCGCCTCGGCGCGCGCGGCCTGAAAACTGCACTTAAGGAACTTGACCGATGAACGCTAACTTGAAAGCCGCCGCGGGCACTTTTCGCGATTACAAAGTGGCCGATCTCACGCTCGCCGACTGGGGTCGCAAGGAGATGACCATTGCCGAGGGCGAGATGCCCGGTTTGATGGCGATCCGCAAGGAATTTGCCAAGTCGCAGCCCTTGAAGGGCGCGCGGATCACCGGCTCGTTGCACATGACCATTCAGACGGCAGTGCTGATCGAGACCCTGAAGGCACTCGGGGCCGAGGTGCGCTGGGCCTCGTGCAATATCTTCTCAACCCAGGATCATGCGGCGGCCGCGATTGCGACCGCAGGCATCTCGGTATTTGCCTGGAAGGGCGAGTCGCTGGTCGATTACTGGCAGTACACCCACCAGATCTTCGAGTGGCCGGACGGCGGCTATTCAAACATGATCCTCGATGACGGCGGGGATGCCACCCTGCTCCTGCACTTGGGTACGCGTGCGGAGACCGATCCGTCCGTCATCGGCGAGCCTAAGTCCGAGGAGGAAGAGGCGCTGTACGCGGCCATCAAGGCGAAACTGCGCACGGATCCCAAGTGGTACTCGGTGCGGTTGAAGGCCGTGAAGGGCGTGACCGAGGAAACGACCACCGGCGTCAAGCGTCTCTACCAGATGGCGAAGGAGGGCAAGCTCGCCTTCCCGGCCATCAACGTCAACGACTCCGTCACCAAGAGCAAGTTCGACAACCTCTACGGCTGTCGCGAGTCGCTGGTCGATGCCATCAAGCGCGCGACCGATGTGATGATCGCCGGCAAGGTTGCACTCGTGGCGGGCTACGGCGATGTCGGCAAGGGCTCGGCGCAAGCGCTGCGCGCGCTCTCCGCGCAGGTGTGGGTGACCGAGGTCGATCCGATCTGCGCCCTGCAGGCGGCGATGGAAGGCTATCGCGTCGTCACCCTCGACTACGCGGCGGACAAGGCCGACATCTTTGTCTCGGCTACCGGCAATTACCACGTGATCACCCATGAGCACATGAAGCGCATGAAGCACAATGCGATCGTGTGCAACATCGGCCACTTCGACAACGAGATCGATGTGGCGAGTCTCAAGCAGTACACCTGGGAGAACATCAAGCCGCAGGTGGATCACATCGTCTTTCCCGACGGCAAGCGCATCATCCTGCTCGCCGAGGGGCGCCTGGTGAACTTAGGCTGCGGCACGGGACATCCGAGCTACGTGATGAGCTCCTCCTTTGCCAACCAGGTGATCGCCCAGATCGAGCTCTACACCCACCCCGAGCGTTATCCCGTGGGCGTGTACGTGCTGCCGAAGCATCTGGATGAGAAGGTCGCACGGCTGCAGCTTGCCACCTTGAACGTCGAGCTCACGAAGTTGACCGATGTGCAGGCGCGCTACATCGGGGTCGACAAGTCAGGTCCCTACAAGCCCGATCACTACCGTTACTGATCGGTCAGCGTCCCAATGTCGAGCGTCAGCGCGGTTGCGGGCACGGCTCTCGTGCTCGATGGCAAGGCAGTCGCCGCCAAGGTGCGCGCGGAAGTTGCCGCGCGGGCGCGTGCCTACGAGGCGCGCTTCGGGCGCCGCCCGGGCCTTGCGGTGGTGCAGGTGGGGGAGGATCCGGCCTCCACGGTCTATGTGCGCAACAAGCGCCGCTCCTGTGAGGATGTGGGCATCGAGTCCTTCGCGCACGATCTGCCGGCCGCAACCGGCGAGGCGGACCTTCTTGCGCTCGTCGCGACGCTCAACCGCGATCCGCGCATCGACGGCATTCTCATGCAGATGCCGCTGCCCAAGGGCCTGGATGCCAGCCGCATCATCGATGCCATCGATCCGGCGAAGGACGTGGACGGACTGCATCCCACCAATGCGGGACTTCTGCTCGTGGGGCGGCCGGGGCTGCGCGCCTGCACGCCGAGCGGCTGCATGCGGCTCCTCGCCGAAGCGAACTGCGACCCGGCGGGAAAAACGGCGGTCGTGGTCGGTCGCAGCATTCTCGTCGGCAAGCCGATGGCGCTCCTCCTCCTCGAGGCGAATGCGACGGTGACCCTCGCGCATTCCCGCACCGCCGATCTTGCCGCCACCGTGCGCGGTGCGGACATCGTGGTCGCCGCTGTCGGCCGTGCGCACATGATCAAGGGGACCTGGATCAAGCCGGGCGCGGTGGTACTCGACGTCGGCACCAACAAAGGCGCCGATGGCAAGTTGACGGGGGACGTGGAATTTGAAGCGGCCAGGCGCGTGGCCTCTGCCATCACGCCGGTGCCGGGCGGGGTCGGCCCCATGACCATCGCGCTTCTGTTATCGAATACCGTCGATGCGGCGCTGGCGCGCGCCGTCCATTAAGATCGCGCGAGGGCCCAGGCCTTAAACTTGACGCTCGCCCACGCGCCCCGTGGGGTGATTTCGGCTCGCTGCGATTATGAAGATAAAAGTACTGGGATCGGCGGCAGGCGGCGGATTTCCACAGTGGAACTGCGGTTGTCCCAACTGCCGCGGCGTGCGCGGCGGCGAGTTGAAGGCGCGCGCGCGCACGCAGGAATCGATTGCCGTCAGTGCCGACGGCGACAACTGGTTTCTCTTGAACGCCTCTCCCGAGATCCGCACGCAGATCGAAGGATTCACTCGTTTGCATCCGCGAGGCCCGCGCGATTCACCCATCGCCGGCATCCTGATCACGAATGGCGACCTGGATCATTGCCTGGGGCTCCTGTCGCTGCGCGAATCGCACCCGCTGCAGATTTACGCCACCGCGCAGGTGCGGCGCGGCTTTACCGAATCGAATGCGTTCTACGCAACCCTCGAGCGATTTCCCGGACAGACGACCTGGCGTACGCTCGTACCGGGTGAGGAGCTGGAGCTTAAGTTTCTGGATGGCCGCACGAGCGGGCTCGATGTGCAGACGCTGAGTGTTCCTGGCCAGCCGCCGCTGCACCTGCGCGGGCGCTTCGCCCCTGGACCTGAGGACAATGTCGCCTTCAGAATCCGCGACCGCGCGAACGGGCGTGCCATGGTCTATATGTCCGGCGCTGCCGCCGTGACGCCTGCGGTGCTTGCGGCCATCGACGGGACGCAGTGCGTGTTTTTCGACGGCACGTTCTGGGCGGCGGATGAACTCATCGCATTGGGCCTTGGGGATAAGCGCGCGGAGGACATGGCGCATCTGCCGATTGGGGGTCAGGCGGGGAGCCTTGTGCAACTTGCCAATATCAAGGCACCGCGGCGCTTCTACATCCACATCAACAACACCAATCCCATTCTGCGCGAGGATTCCGCGGAGCATGCCGCGGTGGAAGCGGCCGGCTGGCGTGTGGCCTATGACGGTTTGGAGTTTGAGCTGTGACCGCGCCGCTTTCGGTCGCCGAATTCACTGAAGTGCTGAGGAGTGAAGGCGCGAGCCGCTATCACGACCATCATCGCTACCACACGCTCATGCACGCGGGCAAACTGACGCAGCTGCAGCTGCAGCAGTGGGTCTTGAACCGTTACTATTATCAGACACGCATCCCGATCAAAGACGCGCTCATCCTGTCAAAATCCGACGATCCGGCCTTTCGGCGCATGTGGATCCGCCGCATCCAGGATCACGATGGCACGACGGAGGGCGAGGGCGGTCTTGCCATGTGGTTGCGGCTCGCCGCAGGCGTGGGGCTTGATCGCGAAGAGGTGCGCAGCTGCCGCTCGGTTCTGATCGGCGTTGTTTTTGCCTGCGATGCCTATGTGCAACTGGTGCGCGAGAGGAGCCTGCTCGAGGCCGTGGCCTCATCGCTGACGGAATTCTTCGCGCCCGATATCATGGCCAAGAGAATTCTCGCCTGGGAGGCGCACTATCCCTGGGTCGCCCCCGAGATGCTCGCCTACTTTCGCTCGCGCGTGACGCGTGCCAAGCGTGATTCGGGCGAGGCTCTCGAGTACGTAACGACCCATGCGACGACGCGCGAGTTGCAGACTCTTTGCGTGGACGCGCTCATTCGTAAAACTCAAGTTCTCTGGCAGCTCCTGGATACGACCTACGCGGCATACGTCGATCCTGCCTGGGGGCCGCGCGGACCTCGAGATTGAAACGCACACGACGTAAATTGGACGCGAGCCTCTATATTCTTCTGGGACTGGTCATAGTCGCGCTCATCGTCGCCTTTGCGCGCGATGCGCGGCTGCCGCTCGCGGGCCTCGAGGCGAGCGGCAGACTCCTGCGCGGCGTGTGGATCGAGATTGCGCTCGGCTTCGTTCTCGCCGGTCTCCTTGAGGTGCTGCTGCCGGCGCAGGCCATGGCGCAGTGGCTGGGGCGCGAGAATCTTGGCCGCGGGATCCTCGTGGGCTGGGCGGCAGGGCTCATACTTCCCGGCGGCCCCTATATGCTGTTTCCGATCGCGGCCAACCTCATTCGTACCGGCGCCGAACCCGGACCGGTGATCGCGCTATTGACGGCAAAGACTCTCGTGAGCCCCATCCGCATGTTTACCTACGAGGCTCCGCTATTGGGGTGGCCGCTGACCTTGGCGCGCTTTATTCCGGGAGTACTGCTGCCGCCGGTGCTCGGATATCTCGGCCAATGGCTCTTCAATATCTTCAAACGCTGATGCGGTGCTGCGGCTTTTTTGATCGGAGGCAACTTGAGTAAATATTTGACGGCTGCGGCCACGGTGATTTTCGCACTCGGGGTCTACGCCCAACCGCTGCTTGCGGCGCCTGACGCGGATCTCAGCAAGGAACTCTTGGCGGTGATCGCCGCGCAAGAGTTCACCTGCGGGAAGATTGTGAAGATTGATACGCAGGCGGACCGCGACTATCTCGTCGCGTGCCAGAACAGCAACAGCTACGAAATCAACGCGGACGCTCAGGGCAAGCTCGTTGCCCATCCGCTGGGTCATAAATTTCATTGAGTTAGACCGAACTATTGCGGCGGCACTCGAAAAATAGACTTCGCCGCCGGGTGGCGAGCCGCTGCAGATTCTCGCAATAGCAAGCGATTTTAGCGATTGCCTATCATGGCGACTGCGCGTACATATACGAGCAGGGGAACAAGCTTCCAGACTAGGGCTCAAACCCTGCGGTTGTGTCGACGACGGAAATGAGGCGCCCCACAGGCGCGTTTAACTTAATTCCCGACTCTTTCTTACATGGTCAATGGCGCGCGGGGGAATCGCGCGCGGCCATGAGTCGACATTTTCCGCGTTGTACACGCGCAGATGTTTCCGCGCCGAACTAAAGAATTTGTGCCGCGCGCCCGGGTGAGGCGCGCGTCGATGAATGACCCCTTGCGGGCACGTTTCCTGCGGATGCTTGGACTTGGCCCGAGCCTCTGCAACTACCGCGCGCCGGCGCAGCATGTACCAAGAGCTCGATAACACTATGACTAGCCTAAATACCGGTTCGCCGGGAATTCTGTTGATCGGGCCGTACGATCCGCACTGCGGGGAATACACGTTCCTCGCGCCGCCGCTCGGAGTGTGGCGGCTCGCCGGCGTCCTCGAAGCCGCCGGCGTGCGCGCGAAGGTCTTCGATCCCAATTGCTGTTCCGGAGCGCCGCAGCGCGCGCTCGAACGCGAACTGCTGCAGGGCGCATGGAACGTCATCGGTATGTCCACCACCGGGATGACGTTGAGATTCGATCTGGAGCTTGCGCATATTGCGCGCCGCATGGCTCCGCAGGCGCTCATCCTGGCGGGCGGCATGGAAGCGACTTTCAGGCCCGAGCTCATGTTCGAGCTCGGACCCTTCGATCTGGTGGTGCTCGGCGAGGGTGAGCGGCCGCTCCTCGAACTGGCATCGCGGTTGCGTTCCGGCGCTCCCACGAGCGGCATCAGCGGCACCGCCGAGCGCGCTGCCGATGGCAAGGCGCTCCTCATGCCGCAGCGCGCGCTGACGCGCACCGAGTTGCGCGATGCGATCTTCAGCACGCCGTACGAGAAAATGCCGTATGCGGCGTATTGGGACCGCCTGGAGAGCGCCTATCAGATTGGCGCGCTGCCGAGCAAGGCTGCACGCGAGGTGCACCTTGCCGAGATCCGCTCGGTGCGGCTCATCACGCTCAACTATTGTCCGATGGGCTGTACGTTCTGTTCGGCGACAAATTTTCTGCATCATGCACAGGGCAATGTGGCCGCGATCGCGCGGCTCACGGCCGACGAATGTCTGAGCATGATCGAGCGAATCGTCGCCGCCCATCCGCGCGTGCGCACCATCATCTTCCAGGATGACATCTTTGCGTTCACTCAGGACCATCGCGTGCTGCCGCTGTGCGCGGGCATCGTCGCGGCCAAAAAGCGCGGCGCCATACCGCAAACGCTGCAGTTCATCAGTACCAACCGTATTGACGCGATGTCGGTGGAGCGCCTGCAAGCGATGCGCAGCGCGGGCTTCCGCGTGCTCGGCTTCGGCATCGAGAGTTTCGCGCCGCACGTGCTCGCCGAGTTCAATAAGGCGCAGATCCATCGCCATATCGAGCCGATGCTGAACGCGGCGCTCGAGGCGGGCATCACGCCGTTTCTCGACATCATCCTGAGCTCACCACATGCGCTTCTGCAGGATGTCGCCGAAACGCTGCGTGAGGGCTATCGCTGGCTGCGGCGCGGCTGCGAGATTGGCATGTACCCGTATGTGATTCCTTTTTCCGGGGCATCTCTCGCTCAGGACCCGACGCTCCTGCCCTATACGGTATCGGCGCGGCGGCGCGTGGCGGGAACCAGCATCGAGTGGGACCAGCCGAGCAAGATTCTGCCCATCGATCCTACCGTGAGCGCGGTGATCCTGGAGATCGAGCGCAACTTCGAGGCGATGCTCGCAACGCTCGAGGGCCACGGAGCGCATTTGCCCTCGCGGGTGCGCTCGCTCGTGTGGATCTTGAGCTCCTTGCCCGTCATGGGGCGGCACGGCATCCGTATTGCGGACGACGCCGAAGTGCTCGCAGAGCTGCAGGTGCGCCTGCCGCAGGCTGAGAGGGCGATGGCTCAGCGAGCCGTCGCGAACGCGTGACGATTAAGCGCGCAGCCTGGACCGTGCTCGCGCCGCTCGGGGTGAGCGCGTTGCTGATCGGATGGATCGGCATGTCCGTCGCTAACTTTGAGGTCACGAGCTTCTCCATCGTGATCTTCGGTTTGGCCAATCTCATCGTCTATACGGACGCGCTCGACTTTGTGCTGCGCCTGTACGTGCATCGGCGCCATACCGCAACGGCCCGCGAAGGCGACGACACCCGCGACCTGTCGATCAATATCGCGGCCGCATTCCCGCAGGGCGCGCGGCGGGTGGTGCCGACGGCGCCCTACGCGATCATCGCCTCGGTCTTCAATCTCGAAGACGACGTCGAGGCCTTCATCGAGGCCTTCGCGCCCTATCGGGAACGCGTATGGCTCGTGAGCGACGGCTCAACGGACAACACGGTCATGCGCCTGCGCCGCGCGGGCTGGCGTTGCCTCGATGCGCCCATCAACCGCCGCAAGCCCGCCGCGCTGCGCAGCCTGCTCGAGACATTGCCCGGCGCCATCGCGACCGTCATGGTGATCGACCCGGACATCCGCATCCGCGGCAGAAACGGCGGCAGCACGATTGATGTCGAGCGCTTCATCAGTGATTTTCAGCTCTCCGGGGCGGCCGCAGCGTGCCCGCGCATCATGATCGAGCCCGACGGATACCTCGCGCGCTTTCAGGCGTTCGAGTACGCGCTCGCGTTCCGAGTGGGGCGTGCCAGCCTCGCGGACTTCAGCATCACTTCCGGAGTCTCGCTGTATCGCCGCGACGCGCTCGTGCTCGCGCTGCAGGCGCACTCGCTGTCGGTGTATGCGGAGGACTTCGAGAACGCGATGATTCTTCTCGGACACGGTGAGCGCATCTACTACGACGGCCGCCTGGTGGTGAGTACCGAGGGGCCGGGATCCTTAAGCCGCTGGTTCTCGCAGCGGGTCGGCTGGTACCACGGCCTCCTCAAGGTATACACCGAGCGCTTCGGGCTCGTGTGGCGCGTCAGCCGCCGCACGCCCTTTGCCCTGTATCACTTCATTATTTACATCGGTGTGCTCTCGCTCGGGCTGCATCTGGTCAAGATGCTGAGCGCAGTACTGCTTATTGCGAGCTTTGCGCGCGGGCTTGACCGGCTCGTGCTTGATAACTGGGTGTCTGCGGGAGCCCTGACCAATCCGGTGTATTTCACCGCGGCCATTGGCAGCTATCTTGCGCTCGGCGTCATCACATTGTTCACCCGGGTGCCGAAGGCGGAGCGCGCCTACATTGCGCCCATCGTGCCGATCTATCTCTTCTATGCAATCGCGCACATTGCGCCGATGTCGGTGGGCTTCGCCAATTTTATTTCTTTCCGGCTCTGGGGCCGCCGCCTCTATCACGATCATTATGAACCGCGGCCGCGGGGTGCCGACCCGGTCGATGAGCTGCAACCGGATGAGAGTGGCGTCGGATGACAACCCGTGGATTTCCGGCGCCCGAACTCTATCGCCCCAGTGTCTACTGGGAGGAGCGTGCGCGCCGCTTCGCGGGCGAAGGCGACGGCCTTGCGGCCGTGTGCGCCTATGGCATGCCTGGCTTTTACAATCGCGCCATCCATCTCACGCAGCGCATGGCGCTCGCTCCGTGGCTGCGCGTTGACCCTGGAATGCGTGTATTGGATGTGGGCTGCGGTGTCGGACGCTGGAGCCGTCTCCTCGCCGCGCGCGGCGCTAAGGTCACCGGTGTGGATCTGAGCCCCACGATGATCGGTGAAGCCACGCGCAGAGCGGCGGACGCTGGACTTGCTGAGCGTTGCCGCTTCGTGGTTCAGGATTCAGCGGCCCTCGATATCGCGGGGCAATTCGATTTGGTGCTGGGAGTGACCGTACTGCAGCACATTCTTGATCCGCAGGCGCTGCGCGCGGCCGTGCAGCGCATCGCCCGCCACGTCGCGCCGAGCGGACGGATCGTGCTGCTCGAGGCTGCACCGACGGTGTTCGCCGATCGGTGCGATTCGACCGTATTCAAAGCCCGTCAGCGCAAGGTTTACCTGCAGCTCTTTGCCGACTGCGGCCTTACGCTGCGCGGCGTGACCGGCGTCGATCCGGCTCCCTTCAGGACTTTGCTGCTGCCGCATTTGCCGCAGCTGCCGCGCCCGGTCGCGATGGGCGCGCTCGCGGTCGCAACAGCCCTGTCTGTGCCTATCGATGCTCTCTTCGGGCGGCTCGCCGCCGAGCGCTCCTGGCATGCCGTTTTCATTTTGCAGAGTTCGTGTGGAGGGGATGTTCATGAGCGTTAGCCGTCGATCTGCCGTGGGCCTCGGTGTGCTCGTACTCTTGAGCGGAGTCGTGGCGGTCGGCCGGTGGTACGAGAAGCAGAGTCCGGCGGTGGATCAGGCCGCGGGCAACACTGTCGTCAACGTCACCAACGGCGGCGATCGCGGCCCCGGCACGCTGCGTGAGGCACTGTTTATAGCCGCCGCGGCCAAGGGCAGTGCCACCATCTCCATCCAGGTGGCGCGGATCACAGTCCAGACAGCGCTACCGCCGCTCGTGAACCCGCACGGCGTCAGTGTCGTCGCGCATCCGAGCGGCGCGCAGATCGACGCCCATGCGCTCCCGGCCGGACCGGTGTTTGACATCGCAGGGCCCAATACCTCGATCGAGGGCCTGCACATCAGCAACTGTCCCGGCGCTGCGATACTGCTGCGCGCGGTGCGCTTTCGTCTGCGCGCGACGACCATCGAGTCGTGCGACGTGGGCGTCGAGGCCGCGGAGAACGCGAGCGATACGCTCCTCGAAGACAATCATTTCATGAAGAACAAGGTCGCGATGCGCTTCGGCGCTGCGGGCCACAACACCGTGGTGGACAAGAATGAGTTCGCCAATGACAAAGAGGCTGCCCTCTGGGCGGTGCGCAGCGGATCCGATGTGAGCGGCGACCCGATCAACGTGCACGACAATCGCTTCAGCGAGGAGCACACAGGCATCGTCGCCGGCAACATTCCGATTCTCGTCGAGCACAACGAGTTCTTCAATTCGCAGGAAGCCGCCGTGCATCTAGTCGGCGCGGGCGCGGTGATTCGCGGCAACCGCATCAGCGGTGGCGCCGGAATGGGCGTTGTCGTGGAGAACGTGCGCAGCGCGATCGTCGACAACAATGAGATCGACGGGCTCGCCGCCTATGGCGTGATGGTGCGCGGCTCGGCAAATGCATTGGTGCGCGGCAATCGCATCCACAACACCGGCTACGGCCTCGCCTTCGTACTGGGCGACGCCAAGAGCCCGAGTACGGCAGTCGAGAACACGATCATCGAGACCAAATTCAACGGCATCGATGTCATCGGCGACTCCCCGGTGCTGCGCAAAAATCAGGTGCTGCGGCCGCACGCGCTGGCGCTGCATGTCGACGGATTTACTCCACCGGGCGGTCAGAAGGTGGAGGCGAAGCCCTTTCTCGATGACAATACCTTCGACAAGGGCGGGTGGACTCCCGCCGCGGCAGGCGCGACTGCCGCCGCAAGTCCCGCTGCTGCCGCAGCCCCCGGCGCTGCGAGCCCGCACCCGGCGCAGTGACGCGGCAATGAGCAAAGCTGAACAAACTCAGATGCTGCCGCGTCCGACCTGGGCGGACCCGCGCGTGCATCTGCTCGATGATGTGTGGTTGCTGACGATTGTCGCCGTCCTGGTGGCGACGGCGCTGCCTTGGTTCCTGAGTGACTTCGAGGTCGAGTTGGGCGCTGCGACCTGGGGGCTTCTGGCGCTCGGCGCGATTCACGTGGCCTTTACCTCCATTGGCGGCAAGACCCGTGCACACACGCTCTGGCGGCGTCGCGGACTCGCCGCCTTGCATCTCGCCGGGGTTGCTGGAGTGGGCTTCATCTGGCAGCACACGGGCGGCGTGCAGAATCCCGTGTTCCTCTGCGTCTTCGTGCTGCCGGTGATCGGCGCGATCTTCATCTCCGACTGGCATCCTTATTTCACGGCGCTGATCGCCATCGTCGTCGTCACTGCCGTCGCCCTGGTGCAGGTTCCGGAGTTGCGCTGGTACGCGAGCGGATTGAGCGGCGCAGGATCCTGGCTCGCGCATCTGTTCGGCGATCCTGCGGCGCTGACCAGCACGCCTTTCTCAGGTTTTTACGCGCCAGCGCGTTACTACGCAGTGCTCTTGGAGGTCTTCGCCGTCGTCCTCATCGCATGCGCGGTGGCGGCGGAATATTTGGGCACGATATTCGAACGGCTTTATGCGCTCGTAAGCCTCGCGCACGCCGAGGCCGAAGGAGGGCAGGAGCTGTGGACGGGGCTCATCGAACAGCTGCCGGTGTCGGCTTTTCTGGTGGACGTCGACACGCTGCAGGTGGTGTGCGTGAGCGAGCTTGCGAGCCGCAAATTTTGCAGTGACGATGCGCCTGTTGCAGGACGCAGCCTGTTTGACGCCGTGCGCTTTTCCTATCCGGACGTGGTGCAGGAGCTGATCCGCGGCGCAGATGGCGTGGCGGAGCAGGCCATTATTCGCGTCGCCGATGAGTTTCGCGTGGCACAGG
>Ga0302326_10017477_pt1 | contig 14970 bp, 14 predicted proteins | sample Palsa_T0_3_FD_202264 | JGI IMG/M metagenome (GOLD analysis project Ga0302326, IMG submission 202264) | Peat permafrost microbial communities from Stordalen Mire near Abisko, Sweden - Palsa_T0_3 | ecosystem: Environmental > Terrestrial > Soil > Palsa > Peat permafrost | place: Sweden: Abisko... | reverse complement strand
TACTGCGGCGAGGATTTGTTCCGAGACTTTAGCATCGTTTCTTGCGGCGACCATCTGCTTCCGAAGAGCAAATACGCACACCTCAGCCAGCATCCTGCAAATCTGGTTCCCGCGTGCAGCGAATGTAATCATCTGAAGCGGGACTATGATCCGTCAGAAGGCATTGATCTTGCTGATTTGGACGAAGCCCGCCCCAAGCTAATCGAGAACGCTAAAGCTGAGATCGAAAGAAAACGAGTCGAGGGTGATTGGCGGAATGAGTTTCCCAATGCTGCATCTGCTTTCAGGCGCGCTGCCGCAGAATATCAAAATTGCTTGAGTGAAGGTTCTCGTATCCATGCGGATGCAGCAATCGTTCCACGGTAGAAGCCATGAGCACACTGAGAGTCAAATGCTCCAACGATGCACTACTCACGGTAAAGCGCAGCAAGCAATGGAGCCGAACGAAGCGGATGGTCTACATCCTCACCGCCAAGAAGCCACTCAAGTATCCAAATGGCAGATCACGCATAATCTACATTGGCACGACCGGGAAGGGAACGCGACGACCTGCAACCTCGGCGGTGGACAAGGCCAGTGAAGCCTTTGGTGAACTTCGAGGCGTAAAGGAAATCGAGACCTTCATTGTGACCAGCGGGACTCGCAAGGCAGTAAGGACGTGGGAACACTTGGAATCGTCCCTGCTTGCAATCTTTCTCGGACGCTATCTTCAACTGCCTAAGTACAACAAGAAGAGAGGCTCGATCCGCTATGCGGAGGACGTGACGCTGTTCAAACGAAAAACGCTTGAGCAAATTCTTCTGCGGTTTGCGATTTAGGGCAAACTCGCTGCTTACAAATCCAACAGTGCTTAGCGGAGAAAGTTAATGGCCCGAAGATCAGAAGAGGCAGCGTCTTTTGATGCCGGGTTGATTCAGCCTGAGTCCATCGATAAGGTCGTGTCCTTCATCCCTGTGCTCAGTTCCATCCCAGCAGAGGCTATTGCCCGCTGGCCGGAAGCGAAGAAAAAGGACGACGGCGGGTTGGTACTGGGCGGCGGACTAGAACCTCACTACCACCCCTCCGTCATCGCGCTAATGAAGGCATTTCAGGAGAACCATTTCATCCATCCCTTCGATTGGCCGCGATGGCAATCAACTGCTGTGAAGATTTTCAACGAGCCCAGTCGCCTGTCAAAGGCGAGATTGGAGACGTGCGTCAAGTTGATTACCCTGCATGTAAGGAAGGATCGGTTTGTTGGGGGTCATTTCGGGGAGATGGTGCGCTGCGGCCACATCGCTGCGATCCTGCACAGACTCGCACAGTTAAGGAAATCGCCTTCGCAGGGGGCAGGCTCGAGATAACTCCTCGTTCGTTTCAAACGGAAGCTACACACGTTTCTCCTCCGGCCACCGCCGATCAATCTCATTCATAATGTCCTCTGCCCATCGGATTGCATCGGGGTATTGGGAACGTTCATTTTCGAATATGAATGGAGTGGGGCGGCAGATTCAAAGTGAGCCAAAAAGCCCTCAACTCTTCCAACTCAATTTGACAGTGCCGGGCGGGCAATTCTCCATCGCCAGAGCAAGGGGACGATGACACCAGCCGCTCAGCAGACCGACCCGATCAATTACAATCCCATGCCGAGGGGGGAATTCATGGCAAACATAAAGGAACTGGCGTCCATCGTGTCGGAGTTGAGGGTCGAGAGAACAAATCTGGTCAATCAACTTAGGCATGTGGATGCGGCTCTCGCAGTTTTGGGCAAGTTGGACGGTCGGAGCGGCGACACCACACCGAGACGCACCCTGTCAGCCTCGGCCCGCAAAGAGATGAGCCTCGCACAAAAGGCGAGATGGTCAAAGGCTCGAAGGGGATCGAAGCCAGCTGTGGGGACAGCGAAAACGACGGGCTCGGCACCCGTGAAGCGCACCATGTCAGCGTCAGCCCGCAGGAAGATCGCGGCGGCGCAGCGGGCGAGATGGGCGCGGGTGAAGGTGGAGAAGAAGAAAGTGGCGTAGCTGTTCTTGTCACCAGCCGGGCTTCGTTCCAAGTGCGGTGCCGGACTCAGGGACAGATCGAGCTTCCCCAACGAGTTCTTCCGCGATCTTGAAATCGATTCGTCCCCTACGGGGAATGATCTTTGCGTTGGCTGTCCTTGGCGAACGTTCACGTGGATTCCTGCGAGAGGCGAACAACCAAGGTGCCGATTCGCTATCACAAGAATTTCTCTTTCGAGAATAGACGCCAATCGGTTTGGTATCCATCCGTTTCATCGAGAAAACAGAAGTTCGGCGCGCTGGAAAACACTTGCTCTTCCGCCGTGAGCATCATGAAGGTGTTTTGACGGGCGATATACATTTGATTCACAAATGGTGACCTCTGCGCTTGCTTTGTTCCGTATAGCAGAATGTGTCGGCTAACAGGGTAAACTACTATCTCGGCAGTCTTAAAACCTACCATTCCCCCTTTCGGACCGTCGAGTACAACCGGATTATCGGAACCGATAAAGCTCCCCTTTCTACTGATGGACACTCCCCAATGCCGAGCCATTAGTAACGGCATAATCGTTTTTGCACTTTCGAATGCTCTCAGCATGTACCATTCGGTCTCGGCAGACAAGGAATACTGCCCCGAACGTTCGAACTCTCGCATTTGTTCGTAGTCGGCACCGGGACTGCCAGCCGGAATATGCGCCTCGTGCAACATCTTTGCCCACGATTCTGGGCTCTTAAGGTACTCCGAAAACTTAGCGCGGTGGATAGAGTCCGCGATTCTCAAGACTGTCGGGCGGAACGCCGGGACTCTTACCCACTGAATTGCCATAAAACCCAATAGACCTTCAAGTTCATCTTCATTTGGGCCTCGCTGCTCGTCGTCGAGGGACTTGAGCAGAGGAGCAATGCCATCTTCTATCTTTGAAAGTATCTTTTCGACTAAGACGGGATCGGGCTGGGGAGCGGAGAGTCGATAAAAGTCACGACGGTGACCAGATTCGGCTGGTGTGCTCGGCCACTGTTTTCTTCTCTTCAGGTCAGTAACCGAGAGACGGGCACTCTTGTTCCCCATTTCCGTAAATCCTGACAGCCAACATTGCGGAACGAAATGATGCGCTCTGGGCTCCGGACTGGTTGGATGTACAGTCCTATCCCCTCTGCTTTTGCGTGTCACCAGAACACCTCATCAATCGTCCGCATGATCTGATTGGACCCCAGTGCGTCGGCAGATAACATGCGCTCGGCTCCCTGATCGGCCCGGAATCGACGACCATCAGGCGAGGAAGTGGCTATTTGAAAATCTTGAGACGCCGACACTCGGCTTCCATCCCTAACAAGAGACGCTGCACAATACTTCCAAACTGCAGCAGAACATTCACCACTGATTTCCCGTCGATGAGCTCGATGTCGTGGAAAGCTATGAAGAATTGGAACCGGAAGTCGTACTTGTATGTCGCGCTTGGCCCTAGCTCGATCAATTTCATTTCATTTTTAGTTCTGTCCCAGACGTGAGGATCGGGCATGGAGAAGAACCCCGTGCCGGAGACGCTGGCCCCGTATCGTGCGAGCGCTTGCCCTATCGGGATCACCATTTTGTGTTTGTCGGTATTGGCAACTTCGTTGAGCGCCCAAAGGAGATCATTTCCGCCTTTGTAAGGTTGGAAGCCACAAAAGAGAGACTGGATTTTTTCGGGGATGTCCTTTGCCCTTCCAACAGCATTCGCCATTTGAGCAGCACTTCCGGCAAAGGGGAAAGCGCAGTGTTTTGGGTTGTTCACTCCGGCGGCGACGGCGATAGCATATCCAGCATTGTCGAGAGCACTTCGTAAACTAATTACGATATCCGCAGTCAGGTCAGCGATGGCTGCCGGAATTTCCTTCGCCATCCTCACCTTCTCGATAGTGAACCCCGGTTTGTCAGGGTGCGGCTCGGTGACTTGTTCGTAGGGACTTTGTTGTGTGAATTCCGAGATTTCGTTTTGGAGATCAACGAAGTGCTTTTCGGCCCTTACCAACTTCTGACGCGAACTTGAAAGTGGATCACTCATAAGTCTCAGCTTACCCCTGTTGCTGCTAATTGATAAGATCGAGAACCGGGATTAACATGAGCGACAAACCGAAAGTAAACGTCGAGAAGCCTCGTCTCTCAACTCTTTGGCTGGACACGTCCGTCATCATCAAACTCACCAAAGTCGAGCGTGGTGAACGTTTAGAGCGAGTCGAAGTTGATCGGCTCACTCGCCTTCGCACTCTTGTGCGGGAACTTGTTCCCGCTGGAAAACTGATCTTTCCCCAGTCGGATCAGGAAGAAGAATACGTTGCGAAGCGTCTTGATCCTGAGATTCATCGTGATTTCCTCGGACTGTCACTGGGGATCACTATGCAGCATCGGCAAGGCATCTTCGATTGGCAGGCGCAACTCGGAATGGAAGCCTACATCAAGAGCTCCGAGACGATCACCGTAGGGGTTGACGCATTCTTCCACGGTGACCCTGTTGAAGAGCTTGAGCAGGCTCGGCAACGGGACTTGGTTATCGGCGGACATCCTATCAGGCTTCCGGAACTTCTTGCGAGACGCCAAGCCGCGAACGTTCAGGTCCTCGAATCATGGGAACAGATGAGGAAGGAGTTCGTTGCCAGTGGGCGAACCTACGAAGAACAGTTGGAAGCGGAAAAGTGTGGTTATGCTGAATCTCTAGCTATCAAGGTCGAACAGTGGGAAAAAAGATTAGCAGCGGGCGGTGTCGCCGACTATTGGGCCTTTGCAGATGTCGAAGGATTCCTGATGTTCCGAATCATCTGGAAGGACTTGGGAGGCAATCCGGATGGACTCGAAGGCTTGCAGAAGTACTTCTGCTCCGACTACCACAACAACTTGCCCACTCCGAAAATCGGCAATCAGTTGGGAGCTGACCTGCTAACTGGAAACGCGGTCATCAAATCCGGTGACGTGATGGATGTCGGGTTGCTATCTGTCGCGATCCCTGCGTGTCATTTCGTGGTGACAGATCGACGACAGTGCGAAAGGATCAAAAGACGCGGCATCGACAAGGAATGGGGAACCTCGGTTCACTCAATGTCAGACATCGACGGCCTGTTCGAAAAACTGGAGAAGCTACGCTGAAACTCCGCACGATTACTCGCTTCACTTTGACAGTCATCCTGTGCTTCGCGTCGGCCAAGGCCAGCGCCGATCAATTTCAGCCACGCTCCGCTCAGCCCACTGGACCGGATCGGCGATGGCGGCCACGGTCGCAAGAATCCGCTTCCCGCCTTCATATTGTGTCAGCTTCCGTGCCGCGCTTTTTGGCAACTCTGTTCTTGATTATCTTTTGCATGGGCTAACCCGGTGGAGATAAACTAGATACATGGCGATCATCATGCAAGTGGGACTCTTCGATGAAACGCGTTATCCCAATGTGTTGAAGGGCATTGCCGAGAGAATTCATGGCCCTGCACTTCAGTATGTCTTCGTCGATACCATCGAGCAGGCGCGGGAGTTGAAGCGAAGAATCTCAGAGTGCATTCCCCAAGAATCGCATCCTTCGGTCTTCACGATACCTGCGGGTCCGATCAGTGCTTCCGAGGCTTTCACGGCGCTCGTGGCTGGAATCCCTCCCACAAATAGCAAGCAGGCACGCTGACTGTAACGACGGCACTGGTGCGCGCTTGTACACATTTGTCCCGCGATGCAGTCAACGCCATTTCCACAGCTGTTTCCAAACCTGAACAAGAGTCTGCATCTGGCGCGGGCTCGGAATGCGACTGTAAATCAGTCGGCAGTCCCGGTAGCTCTGCTCGTAATAGTCCCGCACGGCGGCCAAGCTAAGATGCGCGAGATTATGCCGGAGTTCAGCAAGGTTCTCCTTGCTCAACATCTCCGCTTCTCGCTTGTCGGGACGCCGAGCCATACGGCACGGATTTTACACTGTTCGCTGTTTCTTCGCCCAGAGCCATTTTTCTGCCGGGAACGAGTCGAGGACGGCAGGATTCGAGCGCCACGTTGCCCGCGAGTGCAGCGCCAAAAGCCCCGTGACACGATTTTGGGACGCGTTGTGGCTCCCTCCTTCTGTCGCGTGACCCTGAGGTACCCTTTTCTGGTTGGAACCCGAAATCTGGAATCGAGGAGCGGCGTCAGGCACATTGAGAAGTGACTCAGCCGGGAGACCCGGTGACTCCGGGCGGATTTGTCCCTGCGGGTCCCAATATTTAGGTCGCTGACCCCGACTACTCACGGGAAGCGCAACTGAACCCTGCGAACGGCGATTAGACCTATGCTCCAAAATGGCACAAATTTGAACCAAATTCGGTGCTTTACCGTCAACCCACAACTCAACCCACAACCATCGTTTCTTGAGGTTCCTTACAGCGACTTTGGCGGCTCCCGGAGTTTGTAAGTCGCTGAAACGACATTTAAGCTCACGCTTTTAAGGCATGGGTCGCAGGTTCGAATCCTGCCGCGCTCACCAGGATTTCAAAGCACTTAGCTGATTTCGGCAGGGTTGATTTCAGGCACCCCCGCACACCCGGCACAAGTGAAGGTCCGGTTCCTACTCAGTTACAGCGGCGATTCTCTCCTTCAGTTTCTCTGGAAATCTCGTCGGAAGCATCATCTGGACGACCTTCTTGTGGGCTTCCTGCTGGTCGGCTGAGACCGCCTGTGCGTAAAGGTCCAGCGTGATCTTTGGGGTTGTGTGACGAAGCCGCGATTTTGCCACCTTCACATTCTCCCCGTTTGAGATCAGCAATGTCCCGAGTGACGGGCGTGACGGTTTCAGAAAAGACTTTCAGCACAACCGGAAAGCCAATTTCCGAAGCAAGCCTGGCGGCCTCGTCTTCGCCGGTCGCCACACGAGACTCGGAGGCTAAAGCCCAAATTCCCGGCACTTCGATCGCACGGCTGCGGGCGTGCCTCTCCCGAATCCATTCCTGAGATGGCTGCCAGAGCATTCGCTACGGCATCCCGGCAGCAGCAACTGGCTGGGACTATTTTTTCAGCGTGCGAATATATGCGACTAGTCCCTTGATTTCTTCCGGCTTCAGAGACCCATACTTCGGCATCTTGTTTTTGCCGTTGGTGATGATGTCGGTAAGTTGAGCGTCGGACATGCCCTGTACTTCGGCGGCGGTGAAGTCGTGCGCGCCCATTTTCTTGCCCATCGCCGAGCCCGTGCCATCGACGGCGTGGCAGCCGGCACATTTTGATTTAAAGGTTGTCGCCGCGTCTTGCGCACCCGCAGACAGGGGCATGCTGAAAAGAACGGCCAATACGGTTGCGATTGTAACGACTCTTGCGTTGATTCTCTTCATCTCTAGCTCCGTTCGATCTTGTTCGAGTTTGGGCGGCCACAACCTTAAAACGTGAATGTTTCTCAAACTGTTCAATATTGAACATCCCTTGCGGCGGTGGTCTCTGATCCGCGTCACAGGTGGTTGTACGGCAAATACGGTGGGATGCCCTGCGCTTCCGCGTCCCGCTCGAACCAGCCGGGTGACGCCGGGCACGGGCAGGTGTGATGGCGGTCACAGCGGCGGGTCAAACGTGCGGAATGATTCCTTCGCGTTAAAATTTGTCGACCAAAGCGAAAGGCCGCTTTTTCAAGCGGCCTTTTGCTTACTCCTCGCCGGAACAGCTTCCTACTTGAAGCCAATCACTCCAAACGTCCCGGCCAGGTTGTTCCCCGGACCAGCCGTAAAGAACAGTTGGCTCGTCGTCCCGTTGGCCGCCGTTCCGCCACCGAATCCGAGAGCCCACAACTGGTTGATCACAATCGGTTTTCCGCTGGTGTCTTTCATCGTGCCGATAAACTTTCCCGTCACGCTGTTGAACGCATTGATCGTCCCGTTGTTGGTGTTATTCGAAATCAGCAGCGCATTGCTGAGCGGCCCAAAGTTCTTCGGAGATATGGCGAATCCCCAGGGCTGGTTCAGCGGCGCGCCCTCGATCAGCCGGTTCACAAACGTGCCGTCCTCGTTGTAGACATCGATAATTCCGCCCGGTCCTTCCGCGATGTCCACAAACGACACGTAGAGAAGTCCATTAATATCCTGGATGCCGAATGGCCCCCACCCGCTGGGAATCGTGGGATCGGTAAACGAAGTCACCAACGCAAAGCTGCCGTTATATACGTCGACTTTGTTGTTTACCAGGTCGGTCGCATAGATGAAATTTCCCGAAGGCTTGTTGGTGATCGCCAGCGCCGTGTATTGCGACCCGCTCGCCGAGTTATTCACCGCCACAATCGCCGAGTTGAGATTCGACTGCGGCGCCCATCCGCTGATGGTTCCATCCAGCGTGTCAAATATAAAAACGGACGACCATCCTGCAACTTGGAACTCCCCGTCCGTCGAGCCGTTAAACACAATCCCGGTCGGCTGCCCCGGACCATTCGCGCCGTTCGTCGGAATCGCCACCTTCAGACCTTCTATGTCTCCCTTGCCATCGTAAATCGTCGACCACCCTGATCCCTGGTCGCTCACCCACCACGGTGAACCCGCCGACCGCGCGATTCCCCACCCGTTCACCTGCAGCGGATCCGTGTGTCTCGCCCATCCCAGCTGATTCGAGTCCAGATTCGAAAGTTGATACTGCGCCATGGCCGCGCTCGAAGCCAACATCAGCCCGAGCCCAAAAAATATCGCGAGAACGATCTTGTGGCGTTGCATACGGAAATTCTCCTTTTTCCTTGCGCGGTCAGAACAGCGGTTCACCTCTCGCCTTCCACACCCGGCGCCGCATTTCCTCTGACCTGCGAATCGCCCTGATCTTAGGCCGCCTACACCCGTGACCTTGTCACCGCCATGTCACCAGTTTGTACAATTCCTGTCGTCGTTCTCAGCAACCCCAAAATCGTTGTCATCCCGAACGAGGCCGAAGGCCCCGTGAGGGACCTTACGTCAGCCCGCATCCCCAACTGCAGTCGACGGGACCGACGGGGTGCACATCGCCGGGTGCCCCATTTCTCGCGCGTTCTTTGCGCGAGAAAGCCTGCCCCTGAGCGAAGTCGAAGGGTGGGGGTTTGCCAAACGCCAGCGTCAGTTGCTACCAGTCGGCAACTGACGCTCGGGCAACCTGGCCAGCTGAGGAGCGACAGCGACGAAGCGAGCCAGGTCGTGGGCAGCGGGTGGGGCCCGTCAGAGCAGTGGCAAGGAGAGGAGCAACGCGACGATCGCCGCCACCGCGAAGTCGCGTGTCGCCACCGACCCAAATCTCCGCAAAAAAGCGAAAGCAGAAAAGAAATCGGGCCGCCGAAAGGCGGCCCGTTCTTAGTTTAGCTAGAAGCTAGTAGCTAGAAGCTGATTCTCAGTCCCCCGCCACCGGCTCCGCAACTTCCGGCTTCGCGGCGTTACCGTTCCCGTTACCCGTCAGCGCGCCCAGCGGAATGAATCCGTTCTCCGCCACCACCGGTTTCTCTTTGAGCACCACTTCCCGGTAAAGCGCAGCCATCCGCGCATTGTAAGCCTCATCGTTCACCTTGGGCCCACGATCCTCGCCGACAACCGCATCGTCCGAAACCGAAGCCTGAAGCTCGACTGCCGCAGCCTTCTGCTTCGCATCCCGAGCCCGCACCTTCTCTTCGCGGGAGTTCTTTGCGATCCCCAGCTTGTCGAGATCATGTTGCAGTTCGTTGGTCACCAGAGCGTCGCGCAGCAGCAGTGAATGCGCTTCGTCGTCCATCTTCACTTTCTTGCCGCCCGCGAAAATCTCGTGCCGGCCGTGCTCTTCGTACCACTTGGTAAGCGTGGCCGTCATGTGCATCTTCTCGATGATGTTCCGCCATCCCACACCCGTGTTGTAGGCGCAGAACGAAATCTCGCCTTCCTGCGTCGCGTACGGAATAATGCACTGCTCCGTCCGCCGGAAGTCGTAGTTAAACAAATCCTGGAACCACATTCCAGCGATAAACAGGAAGTTCCACCGGTCGTTCGTGCGCCGCTTCATCACATCATCGATGGTGCGATCCGGGCCGACCTTGCCGTAGTCTTTGCCCGTGATGTGATAGTTCTTGTCGAACTTCTTCAGCAAGTCCATCAGTTTGAAGTGCGTCGGCGACTGGAACGGATCGTAATTCTTCATCAAACACAGCGCCATTCCCACCCCAGTCAAAAACTTTCCGCGCGCAGCATCATTGACCTTCGCAATATCCTTAGCCAGCTGATCTCCCGCCAAAAACGCCGTAACCGGCACGGCTTCCTTAGTTTCCTTATCAATCATCACCGCCATCCCAGTCCCGCAATTCGGGTGACAACCGCAACTTAGTTGGCCCCAGTCGTTTTTTACGTCGTTGGCGTGCATCAGGTCGGCCCAGTCGCTGAATGTTCCCATGAAGCTGATCGGGAACCAGTCGCGGCTCGGTTCGCCCAGGCCGGTTTGATTTTTTACGTCGTGGGCCAGGTGGCTCAGCGTGTAGCGTTGGGCCTGGCGGCGATCGTCAGTGACGGCTTCGTCGCGGCCGGTGAAGCTTACTGGTTGGAAGCTCAGGAAGCTGATCGTCTTGGGATTATCCAGCGCGAACTTGATGATTCTTCCCACCTGTTCGTTGTTGATTCCGTTCACGATCGTGACGACCGGAACGATTTCAACTCCGGCTTTGTGCAGATTTTCGATGGCCTTCAACTTCACATCAAACAAGTTGCCGACCATGCGATGAGCGTTGGCCGCGTTGCCGATTCCGTCGAACTGAAGGTAGGCGTAGCGCATGCCGGCTTCGACTGCCTGCTGGCAGAATTCGAAACTCTTCGCAAATTCGATTCCGTTGGTCGCGGCCTGCACGGAGTTGTATCCCACTTTGCGGGCGTAGCGAACGGCGTCCAGGAAATACGGCGACAACGTGGGCTCGCCGCCGGAGAACTGCACGCTCATCTGGCGACGCGGCTTGATGGTGATCGCGTTGTCGAGCATCGTCTTGATTTCTTCCCACTGCAGTTCGTGGACGAACCCGACCTGGTTCGCGTCCATGAAGCAGGGATCGCACATCATGTTGCAGCGGTTAGTCAAATCGATCGTCAGCACGGAGCCGCGTCCATACTTCACGGTCGAAGACCCGTGATGGTGCAGCTTTTCGTCGTTGTGGGCGGCGATGTCGCGGCCGGGGAAAACGTCTTCCAGGTGCTTCGAGAAATCGGTGTCAATCGACATCACGTCCTCGAAGTGGCCGTGCTTGGGGCAATCTTTCACCATCAGAATCTTGCCGTCGCGCTCGATGATGGTGGCCTTGATCTCGCCGACCTTCTCGTTCATCAGCACTTCGTGCGGCAGCTTGCCGTCAAGAATCTGCTGCCGGATTTCCGGCACACACTTCGGGCACAGAGAATCGGTGGAGCGGGGCCAGCCGAGCGGTGGCTTGGACTTTTCGTAGGACTTGAGCAGCGGCTTGTCGGACCACTTAGGGGTAGGCGACGGGTTGGGCTTGATCCGATTCATACCATCAAACAGAACCCAAGCGCCTTTGGCGGCGGCGACGGCTACTTTTTCCACGTACTTGATCGGCTTGCGCATATTAGCTTCTGGCTCCTATAAGCTTCTAGCTTCTAGCTTGATTCAACGATCTTGCGGAAGTGGCTAGCGATGTGCGGCTAGTCCTCTCCTTACCTTTTGCCTGAGAAACCCAAAACAACCTGTGGCTCCCCCTGGGAATCAAAAACTGGCCCGTAGATCTGGGCGACGCAACCTGGGTCATACACTTTTCCCTGGGATAGTGACTGCAGCTATCGTATTGCAGGCCTAGGGAATGCGCATCCACATCCCAACGAACGGGGCAAAATTGAGGTTTAGCGGTGCTGTGGGGGATTGTACGGGGCTAACTCATTGAAAGTAAAGGGTACTCGCCGTGCGGGTGGACGCGCTTCGCGCCTTAAGCTCCTGCCTAGTCTGCCCAGGTGGATCCGTGTTTTACACAGCACCTTGTGATATCTGTCACCGCACATCTCTCCATTCCAGCCTAGAGTTCTTGTCATTCCGACGAGCGAGCGTAGCGCGCAAGGAGGAATCTGCTGTCCGTTGGAGCGGCAAATGGTGCGTCAGCGGACCTATCACGTTTACATCATGGCGAGTATTAGCCGCGTGATCTATGTCGGCGTGACCGGATTTCTTATGGCTCGCGTGCTGCGTCACAGAACCGGCGAGGGCGGGGCGTTCACGCGGAAATACCGCGTGCATCGCCTCGTGTATTTTCAAACCTTCCACAACATTGGCGACGCCATCGCCCGCGAGACCGAAATCAAGAAGTGGCGGCGCGAGAAGAAAATCGCTCTGATTGAAGCACGCAACCCGACCTGGGAGGACCTGGCTGAGGGTTGGGGAGAGCCAGCCGTGATGCGAGTGGCGAGGAAAACAGGTTCCTCACCGGGCTTTCAGCCCGATTCGGAATGACAAGGTTTGTGTCGCTTCGGGCTTTCTGTGTGTTGGTCGGCCTCAGTCGGAGAAACATGCGGGTGTAAAATGACGCTGCGAGGTGGTCAATGGCACAAGTGACGCCACAACTCTCAGAACTGCTGGAAAAGGCGCTAGCACTTTCCACTCAAGAGCGCGGATTGCTCATCGATCGCTTGATCGCCAGCCTCGACGAAGAACCCGCGGAAGAAGGCGTCGAAGCTGCCTGGGACGAAGAGATCAAGCGCCGCGTTGACGACATTCGCTCCGGACGAGTGAAGACGATCCCGGGGGAGCAGGTGCTCGGCCGGCTGAAGGCGCGGCTGCGAGATGCCAAGACCTAAGCCGTATCGACTGCATCCAGAGGCGTGGATAGAATTCGAGGCTGCCGACGATTGGTATTTTTCACGGAGCTTCGACGCGAGCGTCGCATTTCTTTCCGATGTCTTTGGCGCGTTAGAGAACATCTCCGAGGCACCATCTCGCTGGCCGAAATATCTGCACGGAACCCGCCGGTTTGTGCTTCACCGATTCCCTTTCTCCATCGTTATATCTTGACGACCCCGACTTAGTGACGATCATCGCCGTCGCGCACGGCAAGCGGAAACCGGGGTACTGGAAAGAGCGATTGTAATGTCCTCGGCAGAGCTGCCCACCCTTTCGCAAGGGACGCGAAAGGATGGGGCAACCGGCGTCGATTCGAAATGCGACCACCGGGGCTGGAAGCCCCGACTCGTTGCGGACGGCTTACGCGGCCCTAGAAGGGCCGCTCTTCCACGGTAGCGCCCGGCCATCGGACGACGCTCGCGGCGTTGATTCCCGTCTTGGGCAAAGGACCCGCGAAGATGGGGCGGCCTCGTTTGTGCGTGCGGTGGGGAGGGGCAAAGGCTTCGGACAGGAGTGGTCGACCTACCGGGGTGGTGCGTGCATGGGCGGCGATCCCGTTTGCGCCTGGGGTGGTGCATGGGTGACGTAGGGTCCCTCTTCGCGCCTTTGGCGCGATTCGGGATGACATCTCATGATGACATCTTCATCGGGATGACATCTTCATGATGTTGGCGGGCTCGGGAGGGCATTGTGTATGGCTGGTGAATTGCCTTCGTCGAGGACTTCAGGGTGGATGGTTTCGTCGGCTACGGCCTGGATCGTGATGGGGCCGTCGGCGGCGGGGTGGGTGGGTTTTAGCTGGTGCCAGGCTTCGCGGTATTTTTCGAGGCGCATCTTTTTGGCTTGGCGGTGGGGATAGAAGCGGAGCATGGGTTGGTGGGTGCATTGGTCGACGGGGACTACGTACCAGACGTCGAGGGGGACGACGTGCACAACCAGGAAATCGATGTCGCGGGCGGTGTAGACGGCGCGTCCTTTGCCGGTGGTGTAGGTGGCGCGGGTTTCGTAGGCCTGGGCGCGGATGGATTCGGTGCACTTGATTTGAATGCGCCAGAGGCGCTCGCCGTTGTCGAGGATGAAATCGTAACGGAGACTGTCGCCCCAGGGCTTGGCGACGCCGAACCCGAGGCCGGAGGCGCGGTGCAGGAAGGCGGCTTCGGAGCGCTCTCCAGTTTGCTTGGTGTTGGGACGGCGGCGGGGCTTTTGGGATTTTTTCGGGGTGCGGCGTTTGTGCTGGTGGCTGGACATCTTGTTGCCTGCCTTTTCTGGCTGAGTTCTGGCGTCTGATTTCTTTGCTCTCAATTTCGGGGTCTAAATTTCAGGCTCTGAATTTTGGGCACAATGGAAAGGGCGGAGCCTTGGCTCCGCCCTTTTGGCGAAATTCTTATGTGAGTTCTCACGTTTATTTTAAACCTGGAGGCAGCGGCGGCGCTGAGTTTATTTGGAAATTGAGAGGGCGGATTCCCGAGATGGGAATGGGGTTGCGCGGCTGCGCGACGCAAGGTCAAGGGCGGCCGACAGGAGTGTCTGAACAGGCGCAAGGTCAAAATCCCCACTTCTCGCAAAGGGCGCGAGAAATGGGGCACCCATCCCACGATCTCATTGGCTCCGGTAGTGGTCCCTGACCGAACTAAGGTTCCTCTTCGCGCCTTTGGCGCGATTCGGGATGACATCTCGGCGCTGATGGGTGCTGAGGGTAGGCTTGGTGATCCCGATTCGGGAGAGTGTGGCGGCATTTTCTGTCCTCGCCCTTGACAACGACTGGCTGGGCTCCTATAATTGGCACTCGATGAGGTTAACTGCTAACAACCTAGATTAGCCCATCAAATCATAGGGTTACAACGATTACCCTCGAAAAAATCCAAACGAAGCAATCAACTGAAACGAACCAAACACTTGAAAGGAGTTTGCAACCATGGCGAAATTTACCCCGCTCCATGACCGCATTTTGGTGCGGCGCATTGAAGAAGGCGAAACCACCCGCGGTGGAATCATTATCCCGGACTCGGCGAAAGAGAAGCCGCAGGAAGGCGAAGTGATTTCGGCCGGCAAGGGCAAGATCAACGAAGAAGGCAAGGTCCGCCCGCTCGACGTGAAAGAAGGCGACCGCATCCTGTTCGGCAAGTATTCGGGCACGGAAATCAAGCTGGATGGCGAAGATTTCATCATCATGCGCGAAGAGGAAGTGCTCGGCATCCTGGCCCACAGCGGCGCAGGCAAGAAGGAAACGGC
>Ga0302326_10017476_pt1 | contig 14971 bp, 13 predicted proteins | sample Palsa_T0_3_FD_202264 | JGI IMG/M metagenome (GOLD analysis project Ga0302326, IMG submission 202264) | Peat permafrost microbial communities from Stordalen Mire near Abisko, Sweden - Palsa_T0_3 | ecosystem: Environmental > Terrestrial > Soil > Palsa > Peat permafrost | place: Sweden: Abisko... | reverse complement strand
TAGGTCCTGATACTGGATGTCGACGAAGCGGTCGTCTCCGATGCGCTCGCGTAGGTCCATCAGATGATGCGTCATCGATGCCCAGTGCTTCGACGCGAACGGCCCGACCTGCTTCGGGTCGATTTCATCGGTCTTCATGCGGATGATCATGGCGATCATGCTGCAGTGTGAAGGGATGCTGCGCAGCGGGTCGCGATGCGTTTGGATGATCAGCGCTTTCGGAAAAGTGTCGAGTAGGGCTTCGGGCGCCGAAAGATGCGAAGGACTCTTGAGGATCCAGCTCTTGCCGCGGCGCGAGATCTCCTGCCACTGGAGAATCTTGAGCGCGACCTTCAACTCCTCATAGGCGCGATGCTGGTCGGCGGTCTCCAACCATTTGACATAGCTCGGCACCCACAGGAATATTTCGGGCACTGTACCCATGAATGCTTGGTCGAGGATTTGCGCTTCTTCTTCAGGATAGTCCAGCCCCATCGGGTGGATGGACATCATGTCGGGCATCGTCTGGCACCAGAGTTCAAAGAGCTTCTGCGCCTCCGCACGCCGTTGGATCGGCTTGCCGCGTTCCTCGCCTTGGTACGGATAAGGGAAATTCATTTCCCACCAGGTCATCGTGGTGTGGCCGGGTGCACTGCCGAGCATGCGATGCGTCTTGGTGCTGCCGGTGCGCGACAAACTGACAATCGCGGCCGCGACCTTGACCTCTTCGTCGTGAATCTCAGGATGCCGCTTGAGAAGGTCGACCATCCTGAGCCGGTTGGCCAGATAGGAGACGATGCGTTCCGCCTCGTAGATGCGACCCATCTCAGACAGTTTGGCCTCCGCCTTGGTCGCCGCCATCAGAACGCCCATCGGCTCGTAGAACCAGGTATCGCCAATATCGGAGAGACCGGTGCGGCGGCGCGCTTCCGCCACGAGCGCGTCGCGCTCGAGCGGCGGGGTGACCGGCGCTTCGCTCATGCGGGTCCCCCGATGCCCAGCGGAAGTTCGCTCAGCGAGGTCAGACGCTTGACGACTAACTCGCGCCGTTTGAAGCGCCAGCCATGCGGGGTGCGAACTAAGTTTTCATGATATTCGCCCATCATCATCAAGAGCGGACCATTCTTAAGTTTCGCAAATTCGGTTACGACGGTTCGTGCGGTCGCTGTGTCGCCGTCTATGCGGATGTCATAGGGGTTCGAGATCTGCTGCAGAGATTCGAGCGCCTCGAAGGTCGGAACGAAGAAATCCCGGATCGCTTCAGCGCCGACGATAGGATCCGGCAAGCCCATCGTCGGAGCCACCCCAGTCAGCACCGCGTCGGGCATAAACACCTTGATCATCATTGGGGCATTCAACTGCCCAGCATAGCCGCTGTAGAAAGCGATCGTTTCCAAAACGCCCAGGTGGTCTTCGCCGCTTGCCGTCACGGATATCTCCCCTTTGAACGGGCACTCGCAGATGCGCGCGGACCCAGTCCTGTTATTCCCCACCGCCCGAAACCAGTGGGCCGTCGCGATGATAGTTGAATCATTGGACTTATCAGCTGAAGTGTCAATGCTCGGTCCACGCGCGGCCGTTTGCGTCCGCCCAAGCGGCTCACGGCATGAATTCTCCGCCATTGATGTCCAGAACGGCGCCGGATACAGCGGAGATCCAGTCGGTACACATGATCAGCACCGCCTTGGCGCAATCGGCGTCATCCTGCAATTCACCCAGGGCGATGTTCTGGGCGATCGGCTGCAACGCTACTTTGATATCGACCCCCGCCGCCTTGGCCTGTTCCTGAAAGAAATCGGTGACCGGCGGACCGAACATCCATCCCATGCGCGCGCAGTTCACGCGGATGCCGTATTTGCCGAGTTCGAGCGCCATGAATTTGCTCGCGCCTTCCAATCCCGCCTTGGAGGTGCCATAGCCGCCCTGGGCAGGCAGCGGCTTTTTATGCGCCATACTGCTGACGTTGACGATGTAGCCCTTCCCCTGTTTCTTCATCTGCGGCACGCAGGCCTGCGCCATCTGCAGCGAACCAAACAGATTGATGTTGGCAGTCGTGCGCCAGTTCTCGAAATCCGTTTCCTCGAAGGTGCTAAATGCGCCGATCGACGCGGCATTATTAACCAGCGCGTCGATGCGGCCCCATTTGTCGATGACCATTTTGGCGAAGGCTTTGCAGTCCTCGTTCTTGCTGATGTCGACACGGCGCCAGATGATCTCGCCGCCCGCGTGCGAGATCGATTTGGCGGTCTCTTCGAGAAAGGGCTGCGTCCGGCTGCTGATCGCGACCCTGGCACCTTCCTTGGCTGCGATGCGGGCCAGCTCCACGCCCATCCCCGGGCCGATGCCGGAGATGATCACCACCTTGTCCTTGAACATCATAAGCGTGTCTCCCTCGATATAGCGAAAACCTGTAGATCAAACGCATTCTAACCCTGATACGGAACGACGCCGAGGGTGGTAAAATCCACCCAGTTTTCTCGAAGAGCTACTTCAATAAAATTGCGCAGTGACTACGCCATGTGCACTACACTGGGTTTCGTGCACAATCCCCTGTGCACCACAGCTACACCAGGTGCGCTGAATGGATATATCGTAGCAGGAGTACCATGCACCTTCAGGAGATGGCCGCAAACGTTCTGACAACGGGGCGCACCGGCCAGGCTTGCAGTTTCAAGGGGCAGCAGTACAGCGGGGACTGGATCGGTGAGACGGCGGCCAAAGTCAGTTCCGCCCTGTCAGATCTCGAGCCGGGTGAGCCAGTCGCGTTCGCGCCGCGAAATCGGCCGTCCTCAATTGCCGCCCTGCTGGCCCTGCTGGCGTCGGGGCGGACAATCCCCATGCTCTACCCTTTTCAGTCGCCCAATGGACTGGCGAACGATGTCAGGCGCCTGAAGCTGCGCGCGCTGCTCGCCTCAAGCGACGATCTGCAGGGCCCGGTGATCGAGGCGCTGCAGACGGTCGGCGCGCGTGGCCTTGCGCTGGACGAGGATGCGGGCGCTCGCATGCATTCACGACCCTCCAGCTTGTCGGCTGTTGCAGCGACCCCGACACCCGAGGATCCCGCGATCCGTATTCTCACCAGCGGCACGACGGGCGCGCCAAAGCATTTCTCGGTGACTTATGCGACGATCGGCAAGTGGCTGGCCGGCGTGAGCATGATGTTCGAGGGAGCGCCCTCCCTTCGCCCGCCGGAATTGATCTATTTTCCCCTCTCCAATATCTCCGGCCTCTATCATTTTCTGCCCATACTAATGAGTGGGCAGCCATTCGAGCTGCTCGAAAAGTTCGATATCATGATTTGGCTGAACCATATGAAGCGCCATCGGCCCAAATTCGGGTCGCTGCCGCCGCCCGGTCTGCGAATGCTGCTCGACGCGCAGGTACCTCCTGAAGATCTCTCCTTCATGCGCTATATGCGCACCGGCGCGGCCGCGATCGATCACAGTACGATCAGAGAGTTTCAGAAAAAATACGGGATCCCGCTGCTGTCCTCTTATGGCGCGACGGAGTACTGCGGTCCCGTCACCTACATGACCCCCGAACTTAGTGATCGGTGGGGAGACACTAAATTTGGTACCTCCGGCAAGGTCTGGAACGGCGCACAGATGCGCATTGTGGACGCCGAGACGGGCGAGGTCCTGCCGCCCGGAAAGGAAGGTTTGGTCGAGGTGATCGCGCCGCTGGTCGGTCCGGATTGGATCCGCTCGACGGATGTCGGAATTCTCGACGAGGACGGCTTCTTCTTCCATCGCGGTCGCGCCGACGGCGCCATCATGCGAGGCGGATTCAAGCTGCTGCCTGAAGTAATCGAGGCCGCGATCGTCACCCATGATGCGGTCGCGCTGGCGGCGGTTGTCGGGATTGCGGAACCGCGCCTAGGCCAGGTTCCGGTGGCTGCCATCCAGCTTCGGCCCGGCGTGGCGCCGCCCGCAGAGGACGAACTGATCGAGCATATTCGTCAGCGGGTGTACAAAACGCATGTCCCAGTCGCCTTCCGATTCGTCGACACACTTCCGCGCACGCCCTCCATGAAGATCGACGTGCGCGCGGTTCGCGCCCTCTTTTCCGAGACGCCAAGGGGTACCTAAGGATGAATTTGGAACCGAACGAAGACCAGCGGATGATCGCCGAGACATTCGCACGCTTCTTCGACGAACATTCCAGCATGGCACGGGTGCGTGCAACGCAGCCTTCCGGTTTTGACCCGGATCTATGGCGCCAGCTGGCCCAGATGGGCGCCTTGACGATGCGCGTCGCGCAAAATGCGGACGGACTCGGATTGCTGGACGCGGTGCTGGTGATGGAGCAGGCGGGTCGCACTCTGGCTTCGGGGCCGATTGCCGAGGCGATGGTCGCCACGCGGCTGCTGACCGAGCTGGGCGGGCCGGCGTCCGAATGGCTGCCTCGGATCGCCTCGGGCGAGGCGGTCGTAACGATCGCGCTGCGCGATGCGGCCCACGCGCCCCGTCAATGGGTGGCGGGTGGTGCGGTGGCGGATGCGGTCCTGTTCCTCGACGGCGATGCGGTGGCACTACATATGCCTGCGAAGGATTCCGCCCCTCCAGAACCCAACCTGGGCGGGACGCCGATGCGTGAGATGACGCTTGCAGCGCAGCGAGATCGTGGCGGTCGCGCCGTGGCCGCAGTGGCGCAGGGGCCGCACGTGCGGGACACCTTTCTCGCCGGGATCGAGGAGTGGAAGCTGCTCACAGCGTCGGCGCTCAACGGCCTTGCTCGTGAGGCGCTTAGACTGGCGGCGGACTACGCCAAGGAACGGCTGCAGTTCGGTCAGCCGATCGGTGCCTATCAAGGCGTATCGCACCCTCTTGCCGCTCGGCTGATCGATGTCGATGCGGCGAAGTTAATCGTATGGCGAGCGATCCGTGCGATCGCCGACCGCGACGCGAGCGCGGGTGGGCAGGTCTCGCTGGCCTACTGGTGGGCGGCGCGATCAGCGAGTGAAACGGTGTCGCGCGCGCTGCACACGTTCGGTGGCTATGGCTTGACGGTCGACTACGACATCCATTTGTTCCACCTCAGGGCCAAGGCTTGGCCGCTGGTGCTGGGCGACCCGGCAGACGTCCTGTGCGAGGCCGGACGCCGCTTGTGGGGTGGAGAGAACACCGCGCTGCCCGCGGTTGGCGATATTTCGATCAATTTCGATGTTGGCGACGAGGCGCGCGCCCTTGCCCAGGAGACCACGGCGTTCTTCGAAAGCCATCTGACGCCCGAGCGCAAGGCCAGGGCGCATTATTCGTACTCAGGGCACGATCGCGCGGTTGACATGGAATTGGCCGAAGCGCGGCTGCTCTATCCGGCATGGCCCAAGGAATATGGCGGTCGCGAGGTGAGTGGATATGCCGCGTTTGCAGCGATGCAAGCCTGGGACGATCAGGATTGGACGGGGCACGGCCAAGCCACGACCAACATGATTGGCCAAGTCATGATGCGCTTCGGTTCGGATGAACTGAAGCGTGCGGTACTGCCGAAGCTCGCGCGTGGCGAGGTGATTTGCAGCCTGGGTTTCTCCGAGCCGGGATCGGGCTCGGACGTGTTTGCCGCCAAGACCAAAGCGGTGCGCGATGGCGATGAATGGGTGATTAATGGCCAGAAGATGTTCACCAGCGGGGCGAACCTCGCAGGCTATGTATTGTTGCTGACCCGCACCGATCCCGAAGCCCCCAAGCACAAGGGCATCACGATGTTCATCGTGCCGCTGGACGCTCCGGGGGTCGAGGTGCAATCCCTTCAGACGTGGCAGGACGAGCCGACGACGATCACCTTCTATTCTGGCGTACGCATCCCCGACAGCTACCGGCTTGGCGAGGTCAACGGCGGTTTGAAGGTCCTCGTCTCCTCCCTTGAGATGGAGCACGGCGGGTCAGGATTTCTCAACGCGCACGTGAAGCTGCTCAGAGCCGCGGTCGCTTGGGCGAGGGAGGCGCCACGCGGCAGCGGACGTGCAATCGACGACAGTCAGGTACGCACCCGTCTCGCCAGGGTCGCCTCAAACGTGATCGCCTCGGACGTCATCACCCGACGGCTGCTCTGGGCGCAGGCCGAGCGTAAACCCGCGCCGGCCTTTGGTCCGGCGTCCAAGGTACTCGCGTCTGAATTGTTCCTAAAGGACGGGCTCGACATGTTAGATCTCGCTGCGCCGAATTCGCTGTCGAAGCGCGCCGGCCCTCTCAACTTCATTAACCAGTGCTCGCGCCACGGATCAGCGACGACGATTTACGGTGGAACGAGCGAAGTTCACTATTCAATGGTTGCGGAACGGGGCCTCGGTCTGCCGCGCACCCGCGCGGCAGACTGAGGGAGGGCCCCATGAGCGAACCGCATCTTCTGACCGAACGAGTGGACAATATCCTCATCGCGACGCTGAACCGTCCACACAAGCTGAATGCCATGAGCGCGGAGATGCTGAGCCTGCTGGATGCTGCAATTGCGGCGTTCCGCGACGACCCCTCGCTACGCGTACTGCTGATCCGGGCGGTCGGCCGCTACTTCTGCGCGGGTGCCGACGTAGTTTCCAGCGAGCTCATGGACACTTCCAGCGGCTCCTTGATCCGTGATGCGCACCGGCGGAAGATAGGCGGCGTCCAGCGCATGTGGGACGAATTGGAGGCGATCGAAAAGCCGATCGTCGCCGCGCACCACGGCCCCTGCGTCGGCGGCGGTCTGGAGATGTCGTTGTCGTGCGACTTCAGGCTGGCGGCTGCCAACGCCAGCTATTCCTTCCCTGAGTCACTGTTCGGCTCGCTGCCAGCGTCGGGCGGCGTCAGTCGCCTGACCCGGATCGTTGGAACGCACTGGGCGCGGTACTTCCTGATGGCAAATATGCCGGTTGATGCGAGCCGCGCGCTGGCGATGGGGCTCGTCCACGAAGTATTTCCCAATGAGAGCTTTGCCGAGAATGTCATGGCATTCTGCCGGCACCTCGCCAAGCAAAAGCCGGAGGTCATGGGAACCGCCAAGATAGCGATTGAACTCGCCCGAGATCTCCAGGCGGCACAGGCGCGCAGTCTGGAGCGCCTGGCGAACAGCACGCTGTTACTTGGCGACGAGTATAAGAGCGGCATAGCCGAAGTGCGCAGCAGGCTGCAGCGAGGCAAGACGTAGCCCGGATTGTGGCCGGCGAGGCTCAGTTCCTCTTCGGATAAACGGACCAGTCACCGGCATAGGCGATGCCTTCATTCCAGAAGTCGTGGCCACTGATCTTGCGGAACCAATGCACGGTTCGTGCAATCGAGCCGGCTCTGGAGCGCGGCTCCATCGCGATCCCACTTACGCTCACCCCTTGGGCGCGCGCGACAAAATCTTTCACGGTGAATGCCAGATCTTCTGTCTGCTGCGCGCACATCACCAGTTCGCCACCGGGACAGTAGCGCACCGGTTCGATCTGCAGGGACGACAACCTGCCGCGTCGCATCGCGACATTGCCCGGTACGCGCGAAACTTCCGGAATGTGCACCTCGTCGTACCACTTATGGTATTGCTTCTCCATTCCGGCAACGAAGTTGGCAAGGATGATGAATACACCGGAAAAGGGTCTGTTCTTTTGGTGATTGGGACTGGAGATCCAGTCGTAATACATTTTATAACTGTGGATCCGCTCGGTCTCATTACTGTCGTCGATGAGCTCCGCATCGCGTGCCTCGGCAAGCAGCGGGCCGAGCGCCGGCAGATCGATCTTCGGATCGGGGAGATCCAGGTCATAGACACTCAAGAAACGCCACGGTTGTGGAATATCGGGCATCGCCTGGGCGTCAGTGAGTGCGTAGCGATCCGCCGTCTTGAACCCTCTCAATCGCTGTAGCGATTCGCGGTGCGGCCCGTCGAACCAAGCAGCGTAGTCCGCCTCCTTACCCGCCGGGACATCGTGGAGATGAATGGTTGTGAAAAGCGTCATGCGACTTACTGCCGTTTTGGCTTCCCGCACCTGTTCACGGCATCAGCCGCGCGAGGTCATGGTCCACGGCTGCGGCAGCATAACGCGCGGTATTTGCCGTATTGACCCATTCCGTCTGAAATGCATTATCGTTGATCAGGAAGATAAATAACCCAACTACAATTGAACGCCTATAGGCCAGCCACGCCGTGTCGAAATCGGGTGCGTCAACGCCTTCGCCGGCGAGAGCATCCAGATAGAGCGCGAGCAGCGGCTTCTCGAATCGCGCCCTGTCCGCTAAGTCCAATGCGCCGATGACGTGATACGATACCTCCACGAAGGGAGAAGCACGCGCGATCTGCATGTCGTAGAAGCCGGGCGTGCCATCAGATTCCACATAACAGTTTCCGAGATGCGTATCTCCGTGGATGAGGCATATAGCGCCTTCACGCTCGATCTCCCCCACGCGCAGCATCGCCGATCGAAGCCAATGGCGGTCATGATAGCGGCTCGATAAGGCGGCAGCCCGCGGACTGTCGAGATAGCGCCGCAGCACGCTTTCGCTGGTGTATTGATCAATCCAGCCGAGCACGGCAGGGTTGTCGAAGCGGCTCACGATATCAGCCCATTCACCCCCCGGTGCGAAACGTCGGTCGTTCCATGACGCAGCGTGATAGCGAGCCATCGCCTTCAGGCGGCGCGCGACCGCCTCGAAACCCTGGGGGCGCGACGCGTGGCAGAAGTTCACGCCCGCGAGGGTGAGGTCTTCCATGAGAATGATCGAGCGGTACCCATCGGGGTCGACCTGCGCGAACCAGCTCCGTGGACAGCGAATCGGCAGCGCTCTCGCCACGTCCCGGTAGAAGCGAGCCTCGATCGCGTACATATGGCCCAACGTCGAGCTATGGGGCTCAAATCCACCCTTGAGAATGAGCGTCGGCGGGATCGAAGGGTCGTCGGCGTCAATGCGCAACCGCAGCTTGGTCGAAGCGCCGTGCATGATATCGACAACTTCCACCCCCTTGACCTCGACACCGAGTGCGCTGGCAAGCCAGTCGCGGTCGATGTCCTCGGGGCGCGTCGGCAGCGCAGTTGTGGTTTGGCGACGCAATACGGCTAGCCCCCTGTCCTCGCGATACTTTATCGCGGTTAGTTATGTTTGATTTTTGTAATTCAGATGCTAGCCCCTTCGAGCGGGCCATACCAGCAATTATTGCAATCATTTAGACCTTTAGCAACAACCCCATGAGCGTGATCAAGTCGTTGAACGCATCTCGATGAATTCAGCGCTGATTTCACGCGGGGCCATCAGCGCGTGGACGATTATTGCCGCCAATTCTTTTACCGGTGCTCCAGGCACGGCGTAATACGCTGAAATACCAGCTTTCTCGAACGCACGGACTGCCCGCTCGAGCAATTCCGGCGGCCATATTCCGTCCGAGGAAGTCTCCGCAAGCGTACCGACCTGAAATGTCATGATGCGAAAGCGCTCCCCTTTCAGCTCGTAGCGCAAGCCTTTCGACAGCGTTTCAAGACCGGCCTTTGCGGCCGCGTACACGGTCAGGAACGGCTGCGGCACCTGTGCTGACTGTGACGAGATGTTGACGATATCGCCGCAGCCAGCGTGCCTGCGCATGCGCGGTATCGCCTCGCGAATGCAGTAGATTGGCGCAATTAGCGTCCCAGAGATAACCTCGCTGATCTGATCATCGGATGCCTCGTCGATGCGGAAAGGAAAATAATTGGCGGCGTTGTTGACGAGAACGTCGATGCCGCCAAATTCGGCGTCGATTGCCGCGAAGGCATTTCGCGTGGCGCTTGGATCCGTGAGATCCGCAGTTACGGCAATTGCATCGGAGCCGATGAGGCTGACAGTTTCATCCAGTTTGGATTTGGTTCGACCGATTACCGCAACAGAGAATTTGGCTGCACCCAGTTGTATCGCGATCGCGCGACCGAGTCCCTGCCCGCCGCCGGTGACGATGGCCACGCGTTTTGCAGTTGTATTATCCTGCAGCATCGATCATGGCGCGGCGCGGTAGCCGCCGCAACTCGCGAAGGCGGGCAGATCCAACATCGAGATCACCCCGGGTCTGGCCGCCAACACCGCGGGGATTGCGTTCACGACCCGCATGGCTGTTGCAAGAATGGCACCCGTCTGCTCGTCACCATCGCGTCCCACACAGCCAATGTGGCAACTCAAGTTCGGATCGCCGTCAATATGCACATAATAGCCGGGCCCCGACTGCCCCTGCGACCACTGAGGGGCTGCTTCCGTCCGCAATCTAGTCAAGTGTTCGATGACAACTACGTCGCGACCGGCGATGCGTCCCGCGATTTCAAAGCGAAACGCCTCAGAAGTATTTTTTTCGATCCTGGTGAACCCGGGAATTTCATAGTTTTCAGTCGCCGCGTGCCGCCAAGAACGCTCCTCGATCTCATCGAACTTCAAGCCGCATGCGCGCGCGATCAAAGTCAGCGGACCGCTCCAGACCTGTTTCAACCGGCCGCCGCGAAAGAGGTACGGCTCATAGTCGAGCGGTCTGCCGAAACCGAGGATATCTCCCATAATCTTCTCAATTTCGCTTGGCCGATAGGTGGAATAGTCGAGAATCTCTTGAATGCGAATCGAGTGCCAATAGGAACTGATCCCTGTCAGCAGGATCGGCAAGGCATCGCTCATGAACCCCGGCTCTATGCCTGACGTATAATATGTGCTGCCGCCACGTTTCGCAGCAGCATCGAGCTTCTCGACCATTTCACGGTCGGGGCACTCAACCGGATCGATCATTCCAACGATCGACGTGCTCACCACATCGATCCCCGCCTCCAGAAAGCGGCAATGGACATCTGTCATCCATCTTTCGCGATTATCCCCTCCAGCCCCCGAACAGATAACGTCCGGCTTCAGCGCGATGATCTCGTCGATACTGTCAGTGGCGCGTATACCCGTTCTGGCCGATAGGCCGGCCAGTTCTGCCGCGTCCCTTCCAACCTTGGCCGGATTGCTCACCCAGACACCGACCAACTCCAGATCGCGACGCTCGATGATCGTGCGCAACGCAAGGCCGCCGACAAATCCCGTACCGAATTGCACAACTCTGATCGCCATGACACCTCTCGCTATCGTTCCGCGTGCGCACTCACCCGAAGTTTGCCATCCCGCCATCAAGAGGAATTGTTGCACCCGTGATGTACCGCGAATCCTCCCCGGCAAGGAAAACCACCACTCTTCCGATATCGAGCTCGCAGTCGCCGATGTATCCCAGCGGCACTGAGGCCGCCAATGCTCTTCCCCACTGCGGATTTTTCTTTATGGCTTCATCCAAGGCTGCAGACATAGCCAGCGGCATGATCGTGTTGACGCGGATGCGATCCCGTCCCCATTCGCATGCCGCAGCGTGAGTCAACCCACGCACCGCTTGCTTCGCCGAAACGTAAGCACCGCATCCGGCGGTACTCGCATGCTGCGCGAGGGAAGTACCCAAATTCACGATTATCCCGCCGCCATTGGCCTTCATGTGGGGATGACAGGCCTTCATGAAGTAATAGGTCGCGAACGGACCGGATTTGAAAGCGTCTTCGAATCGCTCATCGGTCATGTCATTGAGCATTCCGAGCGATTCAATTTGAGCGTTGTTCACCAATATGTCTATCTTGCCGAACGAGGCGATCGTCTCGGCAACCGTGCGTTTGATGTTGCTTATATCGCAGACGTCGCAGGTGATCGGAAGCGCCCGAACTCCGAGTTTTTCTATCGCCGCGCAGGTATCCAGGAGCTTCGACGTCGTCCGTCCGGCGACGGCAATATCCGCGCCCTCCTTTGCAAGCGCGAAAGCAATCCCTTGTCCAACTCCGGTTCCGCCGCCGGTTACGAGGGCCGTCTTGCCGCTAAGTGCATTCATGAATTCTCCTCATTCCGGCATATCGCATCTGGCCAATCTCGCAACCGGACATCGTTGCTGGAATGTCGGCGGCCCCATTGTCTCAACTGAAGAAACACTGCCCGCCATCGATCGGGATGGTGCAGCCGGTCAAATACTGATTTATGGGCAGGCACAATGCCATGATCCCACGACCAATGTCCTCCTCGGCCTTGCCGACCCGGCCAAGCGGAATGCTCGCCAAGAACGCCTTTGCCTCATCGGGGCTTTTCTGGATCCAAGCGGTCATGGCGGGAGATTCGCTGAGCGGCGCCACATTGAGCGCCCTGATGCCGTCGACACCCCATTCGCAGGCCGCTGAACGCGTCAGTGCGCTGATGGCCAGCTTCGTCGCGGAGTAGACTCCATAAAAGCGCGCATCCCAACGCACGACCGTCCCGGAGATCATGTTGATGATGGTGCCTCCACCCCGTTTCTTCATGTGCGGATAGGCCGCACGCATATAGCGCAATGCCGCGATCGGCCCGACTTCGAGTTCGGCTTGAAAACTCTCGTCAGTCGCCTCGAGCAACGGTCCGATGTAGACTTCACTTACGGCATTGTTCACGAGAATATCGAGACCGTCGTATTTCTTTACCGTCTCGGCGACTGAACGGGTCACGTCATCCGGCTTGGTGACGTCGGCGACCAGTGCCATGGCCTTACCGCCGAAACCCTCGATCGTCTTTACGGTCTCACGCAGCTTCGACTCTGTGCGTCCCGTGACCACCACCGCGCAACCCTCGCGCGCGAGGGCATAAGCGCAACCCTGGCCCACGCCGCCGCCGCCGCCTGTGATGAGCGCCACTTTTCCCTTCAGCAAATCCATAGCTTATCTCCCCTAATATAATTCTGCGGCGATCCGACCATAACATGCCCCGTGCTCGTACAGCAGCAGTCTCCAAAGCGCACCGCAGTCACGTCTGGTCCACTCGCAAGCGCGTGATCGCGACCTCCTTGATCAGCCAGCGCCCGCCAAAGCGCGCGTAGATGTCTTTCAAATGGCCGAAGGAATGAATGCGCTTGCCAGGGGCGCGGCTGTCAGGGCCGAACCACAAGATATCCTCCAGCGCCCAGACACCGCTGGCTTTGTCCGGAGATTGGAACTCGATCTCGGCCATATGACCATGGTGGACGGAGATGACGTCAACGAGGCTGGTCGAGACCATCTCCAGAATTCCCTCACGGCCGCGGAACACCATGCCCGGCGCTTCGGTCTCAAACCTCAGGGTCGCGTCGGTCGTATACAGAGTGACCATTTCGTCCCATTGCTTCGTATCCAGGAGACGCAAATAGCGCGATCGCAATTGCTTGATGGCATCGATAGCGACCAGCCGTTCCGTATCGTTCAACGAATTCTCCTTGGTTGGATGTTCACGTCAGAGACAGCGGACGTGAATCATTCAAGCAAATGGTTGCGTATCCCGGCCAGCATTTGATCATCGATACCGAGACGATTTTTGATGAAGGCCATCACAGAACCTTCGCGAGCCTCCAGGGCCTCAAACGAATGCCGCAAATAGTCAGGATCGGACCTAATCACGGGTACCTGAACTTCCCGTGGCAGATTGCTCAGAAAGCTGAAGCCAGCCGCCGCGGCCTCTCTTTTCGCCTCAGGCGAACTTGTCGAGATTCGTTCGAAGTCGACGACCCGTTCCGTCAGCGCGTAATCCTCGATGACGGTCTCGCGGGGCACTCCAAGGGCGGTAAGCAATAGGGCCGCGGCGATACCGGTCCGATCCTTCCCGCCCGCGCAATTGAAAATCAGCGGCGTCTCACTCTTTGCCAGATGCTCAAACACGGCGCGGAACTGATCGACAAACTGCCATGGCAACTTCGCGTAATTTTTCATCATGAGGGATCGCAAGTCTGCTGCCGCGGGTGAGCTCATTTCCGCCAGCCCGGACCAGGCTTCAGGATCGATCGCATAATCCCAGCTTCGATAGAGTGGTTTGATTGAGCCTGTATTGGCAAAAGGCGCCGCTGCGCGTTCTGCCGTCGTGCGCAAATCGCAAATCACTTTGATGCCAAGCTCATCCAGACGGCGATAATCCGCCTCTGTCAAAGACGCCATCACCCCGGACCGATAGACGTGACGCCATTTGGTCTGGCGACCATCCGCTGATGGATACCCGCCGAGATCCCTGAAATTCCTGCCACCGGACAATGCAAGAACTCGGTCTGGATTGACCATCAAGAACAACTCCCGATCCCAGCAGAGAGCAACCAGCAAGCGCTGCATGGATATGCGGAGAGCCCGCTGCCCAACCTGGGAATTATAGTCAGGGAGGTTATGTCGGGCCAAGCGGCAAGTCCTCAGAAAAACTGAAGGACCTGTTCAATTTATCGATACGACAACCTGGGGCCGCCGGACTGTCCAGCAGTTTTGGGCCCTGCGGTGGTGATTTTCGATTGGCGGGAGGTCCCGTGGGCATCGCCGTGCTCCGTAAGCCACCTGGCAATGACACGTTGACGAGCCCCATCAAATGCCGCTTTAATTGGAACGAGAATTCCAGATTGATCCACCTGCCTCGCTCGATTGGGGTAGGCCCGAAAAGTAGGGGAACCCAACGTGCAGCAATTCAGATTTCCTAAACGCGTGGACGAAATCACGCCCCAGATGTTGACGGCGCTCATCTCGGAGACCCATCCGGGCGCCACCGTCGAAAGTTTCAAGGTCCTCAAGTCGGCTGGTTTGGGCAAGATGGTGTCGACGGCCGGGCGCGCCACGCTGAAATTGCAATATGGCCCGGGCTCTCCGGCGCTGCCGGAACAAGTCGTGGTCAAGATGGTGATCGACAAAGCCGGTGCGCCGGGAGTGCTCTATGAGACCGAGGTGCAGAATTACAAACGGATGTTGCCGGAACTGGACATCGAGAAAGCGTTCTTCCTTGGCGGCACCTATGATCGCGAATCGGAGCAATTCGCTCTCATTCTCGAGGATCTGACGTTGCGCGGAGCAATGTTTCCGAACGCCCTGGAAACGCGGATTTCCCCGCAGCAGGTCGGCGCCACCCTCGAGCTTCTGGCCAAGGTCCACGCCCATTATTGGAACAGTCCGAAACTGCTAGCAGAGCGCGAATGGCTCAGCAGTGGCCTCGAAGGCCGGCAATATGAATTCTTCGAAGTCACCACAGTACCCATGCTCAACGATTTGGTGGCGGGGAGCGAATACAAG
>Ga0302326_10017475_pt1 | contig 14971 bp, 9 predicted proteins | sample Palsa_T0_3_FD_202264 | JGI IMG/M metagenome (GOLD analysis project Ga0302326, IMG submission 202264) | Peat permafrost microbial communities from Stordalen Mire near Abisko, Sweden - Palsa_T0_3 | ecosystem: Environmental > Terrestrial > Soil > Palsa > Peat permafrost | place: Sweden: Abisko... | reverse complement strand
GGTGACCCATGATTTCATGATCGTTCACGGCTCCGGTCACGATCAGGTGACGATGTTGGCAGGTCTTACACGGGCCGTCAACTGGTTCGTGGACCATCTCCAGTAGATCCATGACCCCGCCCTTGACCCTCAACGATGCGGATTGTCTGAGCCGGCAAGGACTGGACGTCATGCTGGCGCTCGACTTCTATCCGGAAGGTCACCAAGGAGGAGTGGGGATCATCCATCACGGCCGACGGATCGCCACCAACGGCGATCTTCGTCTTGAGCCCGCGCCCGGCCAGTGGGCGCCGATCCCGAAGGTCGGAGAGCGCCGGGTGGACCGACAGACTGGCTTGATCTCCATTGGGATGAGCTACCCCGACGAAACCAAGCACCGCAAAGGGTTCAACCCCATCGAATACCCGGACCTCCATTTCTCCTACTCGGTCTCGGTGCGGCCCGAAGGGGAAGGCTTCCTGATTCAAGTGGATCTGGACGAGCCGCTTGCGGCGGACTGGATCGGCCGTATCGGCTTCAATCTTGAGCTTTTCCCCGGCTATCTGATTGGAAGGAGTTTCGCAACGGAATCGAGCTGCGGGATCTTCCCGGCTCAGGGCGCGGTCGGTGAACCCACCGCGGGAGATGAGGGCGTCCCGCCCTTTGCCACTGGCAAAAGCCTTGTCATCGCCCCCGAAAGCGAGCTCGACCGCTTGCATATCGTAACCCGATCCGGCGGCGAGCTTAGACTTATCGACGGTCGAGCCCGGCACAACAACGGCTGGTTTGTGGTTCGAGAACTCGTCGAGGCCGGGGCGACGAATAACGCCGTTGTCTGGCACGTGTCCGCGTCTCATATTGAGGGCTGGCGGCGAGAGCCGGTGATTCAGCTTTCCCAGGTCGGCTATCATCCGGCCCAACCGAAGCGCGCCTTGGTTGAACTGGATGGACTGGATTGTCAGGTCCACGCTGTCAAGATTCAGCGAATTCAGCCGGATGGCCGATTTGAAACCGTCGCCGAGGGCGGGGCCGATTGGGGCAAATTCCTGCGGTACCGCTATCTGGAACTCGATTTCTCCGAAGTGACTGAGCCGGGGATGTACCGCGCCGAGTATGGCGATGTTGTGGGAAGCGTCTTCCAGATCTCGGAATCCGTCTACGAGCGGCACGTCTGGCAGCCGACGGTCGACCGCTTCCTCCCGGTCCAGATGTGCCACATGCGGGTCACCGAGAACTACCGGGTATGGCACGGCGCCTGTCACTTGGACGACGCTCAAATGGCGCCGACCAACCTGAACCACTTTGACGGATATGTGCAAGGCCCTTCAACTCTGAGCAGGTACGAATCCGGCCAAGACGTGCCGGGTCTGAACGTCGGCGGCTGGCACGACGCGGGCGACTACGATCTGCGAATCGAGTCCCAGAGCGACACCGTACACGGGCTTGCCCTCGCGTACGAGGAGTTCAGGCTCGCGTACGACAACACCACAATCGACCAGGCCACGGGGAACGTCGAGCTACTTCGGCCGGATGGAATTCCTGACATCCTGCAACAGATCGAGCATGGCTGCCTGTCGATCGTTGTCGCCTACAAGTCGCTCGGCTGTCTTTACCGGGGCATCATCGAGCCGACGCTCGAGCAATACACGCTGCTGGGCGATCCGGTGGTCCAGACCGAAAACACCACGGGCGGGAGCGATAACTGCCGGTGGGTGTTCACGGAGGAGAACCCGCGCCGCCGCCTGCGGACCGCGGCGGCCTTGGCAGCGTGCTCGCGAGTGCTGGGTGAGCTAAATCCGCGATTCGCCATAGACTGTAAGGATGTCGGGTTGGAGTTATACAGAACCGACGCCAGGGAAGATCCAGATATCTTCCTGCCTGCCGCCGTCGAGCAGTACTTGGCGATCAAGGAGCCGGTCTTCCTCGAACAAATCCTCAGTGCCCAAGACAAGATCGTCGCTCAGATCGATCGTCTCAGCGAGTGGGCGGCTCGAAGTCTAGCCATCGTACCGGACGAAAGGTATCAGGCGGCGATCCGAGAGGCACTCGCGGGGCTTGCGGCGCGAAACGCCGAACTGGCATTGAAGACTCCTTACGGCGTGCCCTATGAGCCGAACATCTGGGGTGCGGGCTGGCAGATCCAGCGATTTGGGGTGGAGCATTACTGGCTGAACAAGCACTCCCCGGATCTGTTCCCGGCACACTACGTGTTCGATTCGCTGAACTTCATCCTGGGGTGTCATCCCGGTGTGAATCCGGTCAGCTTCGTGTCCGGGGTCGGGGCGAGGTCAATGATGCCGGGCTACGGCGTGAATCGAGCCGACTTCTCCTACATCCCCGGCGGCGTCGGCTCCGGAACCGCCCTCATCCGTCCGGACTTCCCGGAACTCCTGGAGTGGCCCTACCTGTGGCAGCAAACCGAATACTGCCTCGGCCACCCAACGTCCGATTTCGTGTTCCTTGTCAATGCGGCCGACCGCCTGGCGAAGCAGGGATCCAGCTAAAACTTCACGAGCACGTATGTGAGCGCTATTTCGAGCCCGTCCAAGTTGATTCCGGACGGCTCAGTTAGGAGGCGATAATCGGCTGAAAGCTGGGCGCGACCGTACCGCAACCCAACCTCAAGGTCGCCCTCTGCCCCAAAGCGCTTAGCTCCGAAGTGATTGCCCGCCGGTGTGTCGTACGAATAATCCATGTACGAGGGACCGGCCGCGACCTCGGCGAACGCAGAGAAGTATTTCGCGAGAGGCTCACGGTATTCCACGGACGCTTGAGGAGTGAGCACAAAGAGCTTGTTGCCGGATGCGTACAGGGTCAGCGAGTCGAGTCCCAGGTCGAACCGAAAGCGCGCGCCCTTTGCGTCTTCGACATCCGCAAGACCAAATCCCCACGATGCCGGCGAACTTCCAAATATCGATCGAGCGACCGAGCCGCTGGGCAGATACTCTTCGTATGTCCCGGAAATCAGGGGCACGAGCGGTTGCGTTCGCTTGATGGCGCCGTCGGCTTCCACCCGCTTCAGGACTGCAACCCAGCGGGGGCGCTGTTGATCAGTTAAGAGTGGCCGAACGTCGTCCATCAGACTTTGTTTGACCGCTTCGAACTTAGCTTTCTTCTCGCTGCCGGAGGTTGATTTGTCGGAGTTGATCGTTGCGATCTCGCCGAGACGCTGCGTGAGAATCGGGTTAATTTGCCGTTTCTGATCGTCTGTCAAGCTCAACAGTCGATCGATCTTGGAAATGGTTTCCTCGGACGAGCGGGGGTGAGATTCTGATTCCGCCTGAACTGATGGCTCAGAGATTCCCTCTCGGGGCGCCCCCATTGCAGGAGTTGTCACGAGAGATACGGCGAGGAGAGGGGCTAACAGGTGGTGCACCCGACTTTTGGCATATTTCTTCACTTCGCGTTCGGCTCGCTCCTTTGCCAAGCGGCTCACTCCAGATGATATTCGAAGCATCGCGGAGAGAACCCGCAGCCGCTCGTGGTTCGCGGTCCGCTCGCCGGCTCGTATCCACGTACCGGTAGGCGACGATCAGGAGTTCCCCGCCGCAGTTGTTGCCGGTTCCGGGTTCAAAGGTGAGTCGCCCCTTCATCACAAACGGGACGGGGTCGTCTAGATGCATCCGATTACCTGCCCCTTGCGTCTACTGCAAGCTCGCCTCCAGCGTGCGACGTCTGAATCGCAAATTTCCTGCGCTATCGCAAAATTCTTTAAATCACTCTTTGATCAAGAGGATGCCTGTTGTATGATCTAATGCATTAGATCATGGCAACTGTCAAGGACATTGCATTAAGGAGTGGCGTATCGACGGCAACTGTTTCCTATGTCCTCAACGATGGACCCCGCGCCGTGCTGCCCGCCACCCGAGAGCGTGTTCGCAAAGCGATCGAGGAACTCGACTACCATCCGAACCCCCACGCGCGCAGCCTCAGGGGCAAGCGGACCAACGCTTTGGGCGTCGTCTTCCCCCACCGCGTTGCCCAGCCGTTTGAGAACGGCTACTTCGGCCCCATTCTGGCCGGGATTATGGATGTTTCCACCGGGCGCAAGATGGCGACGATGCTCTTCACCGGCTTCGAGTGGGAGGAGGCCGAGTTCAACGCCTCTCTGCTTTGCGACGGACGGTGTGACGGTCTGCTGATTGTCGCGCCACCCCGTCGCGGCAACCTGATTCAGGACGTCATCCGCAGGAAGACGAGGTTGGTGGTCATTGGGACTCACGTCGAGAATGTGGAGGTCGATAGCGTCGACGTGAACAATGTGATTGGTGCGCGGCTTGCGGTCCAGCACCTCATCGGCCTCGGCCACCGGCGGATCGCCATCGCCTTGGGCGCGGACCGGAGCACCAGCTCCTCAGAACGCCTTGAGGGCTATCGGCAGATGATGGGTGAGTTCGAGTTGGGCTACCTAGACGAATGGCTCATTCCTGAGACCGGGGCAGGGGGGAGAGGTCAGGATCACTATGTCTGGGAGCTCTTGGCCGACCCGGAGAAACGTCCGACCGCGATCTTCTGCGTTCAGGACGGAAAAGCGATCTCGGTCTGCCAGATCGCTCAGCAAATGGGACTTCGCGTCCCACAGGACCTTTCCGTCGTCGGCTTCGACGACATCTACGGAGCGATTGCGACGTCGCCGCAGCTCACAACCATTCGCCAGCCCATGAGGCAGATCGGCACCCGCGCGGCCGAACTGCTATGTCAGCGCATCGAGGCGCCGGGCGAGGCGATTGAAACCTTCTTATTTGATCCGCATCTCATCATCAGAGGGTCAACAGGCCCGCCTTAGCCGGCTAGCCTTACAACCTGCTCTGGCTCGTCATTTATGCCCAACGGATGGGTCCACTTCAACGGAGAAACCAAATGAAAAAGCCTCGTGCCTTCACGCTCATCGAGCTACTTGTAGTTATCGCAATTATCGCGATCCTTGCCGCCATTCTGTTCCCCGTCTTTGCGCAGGCCAAACTGGCCGCCAAGTCCACCGCAGACCTCTCCAACACCAAGCAGATTGACTTGGCGCTGTTGATGTACGCAAACGACAACGACGACACCTATTGCTTCGCAACGCCGGAGAGCTGGTCAGGTGCGCCCTCTTGGGGGAGCGCGTCCCTCGGTTGGACCCTCACGCTCCAACCGTACAGCAAGTCGCTGGCACTGTTCCGAAGCCCGCTAGAAACCAACCCGAACGTTGAATACTCGTCCTGGGAGGGCGTTGCGGTTTCTTACGGACTCAACTCCTTTACGGCCCACAACGTCTGCGCCGCGACCAACTTCCAGTACACCGGCAGTTGCGCGGGTCCCGACTCTTGGGAAGGGAGGTGTGAGGCGCCGGCCTTCACGAATTCTCAGGACTGCACCTTGCGTGGCATCTCGGCGCCGTTTGCCCAAATCTTTGGACAGGCGAACGGAGGGGAGCTTAACACGGCCGCGTTAACCAGCACGGAGGTAGCTCAGCCCGGCAACTCGATCGCACTCGCAACAAAGTTCAACGCAGACGCCATAAAGTGGGGCGGTACCAACGCGACGCAGTTCCAGTGTGGCGGCTACTTTGAGGGCGTCCCAACGACTGACGGTAGCAACAGTAACATCAATGACTGTGGCGGCAACGAGATTCCTAATGGGCTCATTCCGACCACCGTGCTAGCACCCGAGGGTCCGACCGGAGCGGTGGGTCAAGTGAAACCGGGCGGCTCAAACTTCGCCCTGACGGATGGTCATGCCAAGTTCTTGAACATCGCGTCGACCAATCCATCGCCGGACTACAACCCGCAAAAGAACATGTGGGACGCCCTGCGTCCGCAAGACTGATTGCGCTCATCAGCCCGGGGCAAGTGCTCCGGGCCACGTCTAGTTCAAACCTAAGATATGAGAGTTCCAGCCACTTTTCTGATCGTTGTGACCGGGTCCATCTTTTTGGCCGGCTGTAGCAAAGATCCCGACATTCTCGACCAGGCGAAAGCGATCAAGGGTCAGCCGGCTCCAAGCGCCGAGCAGATGAAGAAGGGCTTTGCCCAAATTGCAGCAAACCATCAGCAAGCCGCTGACGAGTCGAACGCATGGGCCAAAGCCCACCCGGATCAAGTCGCCAAGGTAAATGCCCAACGCGCTGCCGCAGGCATGGCTCCCCTGGGTCAGTAACCGCTTACTGGCCCAGCAAATCCCGGAACGGGCCCAACCAAGGCTCGTAATTCTTCCACCGGTCTATCGAAGTCCGATAGACCGGTTGGCGGACCTGCCATAGGCTCGGAGTCACCACGCTCCTCGCGTTTTTTTCCGGGTTTAGACATGCGTCGTCCCAAGGCAGCCCGCAGAACTCCAGTAATCTTCTGGTCTGCCGCTCCCGGTCGGTGACCAGCGATTCATAGCTCATCTCCATGAATCGCTCCTCGGGAAGAACGCGGTTCCAGTGCTCGACGAGCCTGTAGTGCTGGTGAAAGGCGTGCACGATGTTCGACTTCTCATTCACGAACCGCGCGCTGGTTCTCACGTGAATGGTCCAGATCGAGATCGCCGTGTCAACCGGATCCCTCCGCATATGGATGATCCTGGCGTTAGGAAACGCGATGTGCAGCGCGTCTGCAACAATCAGGTTCCCCGGCTGCTTGTCAACCACTCTTGTCGAACCCTCCTCCTTGTAGCCCCGTATCAGCCGAAGGTAAGTCGCCGCTGATTGACGCAGAGCGCTCAGGTTGAGCTCGGCGGTCTGATAATTCATCAACCGAAGATCGGTGTTCAGCCAGAAATCCAACTCGCCGGCCCCGCTGACCAGAGGGTGCGAGGAGAGGATCTGCTCGGCCAACGTGGTTCCGGACCGGATCACTCCGAGAACGAAGATCGGCGTCACGCTCGGGTCACCTTCCTTCGCTCCACGCTTCACGGTCTCCTCTGAGTACACCCGCGTCCGTAGCGTCATGTTGGCGGTGTAACCCTCCCGATCGAACCCGCCCGTGGCGAGTAGTTTCTCGTACTGCATGCAGTTGGCCTGGTCGAACTTCTGCATCGCCTGCTCGTACTCTCCCAAGTTGTCGTATGCCTTGCCAAGGGCGTATCCCAGCGCAACCCTGCCTTCGTGATCGGAGGGCGGGAGGGCCGAAAGAACCCGCTCCATCCGTTCCATGAACGGCCGGTCGGCTTGGGAGAACTTCTTGGCCGCCGCGATGCCGGCCATCGGCATCGCGAAGTCTGGCTGCTGCTCTAACAGCCGCTCATGGGCCTCGATGCCCCTTTGGAACTGCCCATGCCGGATAAGGAGCACGCCCTTGGACAGCGGAACCGCCAGGTCAGCGGGGGCTATGGTCTGGGCTTCGTCCAGATGCCCCTCGGCTTCATCGAACCGCCCAAGCTCCACCAATGCCCGCGCCGCAAGCTGATGAGCGGCAACCAACCGGGGATGCTCAAGGAGGACTCGGTTAGCGGCCTCGAGCCCTTGACCTGGCAAGCCGAATCGGATCTTGTACTCGGCCAGCCTGAGCAGCGAATCCCGGTCCGGCGGCTCCATGAACCGGCAAGCCAGCTCTAACGCCTCCATCGACTCGAAATCCCGGTAGAGGCGGGAGAGGGCGGAGGCGTTGTGGAGATGCCACGTGGGGTTTTCCGGCTGCTCGGTCGCCGCCCGTGCGAAGCACTGATGGGCCGACTCCACATCTCCGAGACCATCGTAGGCGTGCCCGAGTAGCCCGCTCAAGCCAGGGGAGACGTCAACCGCAACCCGCCCCAAGGCGATCGCTTCCTTCCAAAGCCGCGCCTCCAACCGGACCCGCACACCCCATGTGATGGCAGCCGGGGCGCTGTTTGAAACCGAGATCAGCCGGTCCCCGAAATCGATCGCCTTTCGAATATCGCCCCGTTGAAGGGCGGCCATGCTGCGCGAAAACAGTGCATCTGGCTTCAAGGGGATCTGTTCGTCCATCAGCGCAAGAGTCTACTGAGCTAAACGATTAGAGGATAATGTGTCAAGCACGGAACCGCATGAGACACAACGTCGATGTTGCCATCATAGGGGGGGGACCCGCGGGCTCGACTGTCGGTGCTCTTCTGGCGAAGTACGCCCCGCACCTGAAGATTCTGCTTCTCGAGCGCGAGAGGTTCCCGCGTGATCATGTCGGCGAGAGCCATCTCCCTTCCATCTCTCACATCCTGGATGAGATGGGCGTCTGGGACCAAGTGGAGGCGGCCGGCTTTCCGATAAAGATCGGCGCTACGTACCGCTGGGGTCGAACGGACGAGTTGTGGGACTTTGAGTTCATCGCGGATGGTGTCTTCCATCCGGCGCCTCGCCCAGGGAAGTTCGAAGGTCAGCGGCGGCAGACCGCCTTCCAGGTGGACCGCGCGATCTACGACAAGATCCTGCTCGATCACGCCAAGACCCTAGGTTGCGACGTTCGCGAAGAGACCCGGGTCCGGACGGTCGAGACGTCGGGCGATTTCGTCACCGGGCTGGTGTTGGACAACGGCGACGAAGTTCGTGCCCGCCACTACGTGGACGCCAGCGGACACTCGGGGCTCTTGCGGCGCGCGATGGGGATTGAGGTGGAGATTCCCACGTCGCTCCAAAACGTCGCGTTTTGGGATTACTGGCGGAACGCGGAGTGGGCGGTCTCGATCGGCGTCGGCGGCACCAGGGTCCAGGTGCTCTCCCTTACTTACGGATGGATCTGGTTCATACCCCTGGGCCCGGATCGCACCTCGATCGGCCTCATCGTGCCGGCAAGCTACGCGAAGTCGTGCGGAAAGCGCCCGGAACAGCTTTATCTGGAGGCGATTCACTCCGATCCACTGGTATCTCGCCTGATCCGAAACGCTGAGCAGGAGCATAAGTTCAGCGCCACTTCGGACTGGAGCTTCCTGGCAAAGCGCCTTTCCGGTGCAAACTGGCTCCTGGTCGGTGAGAGTGCCGGCTTTGCGGATCCGATCCTGGCGGCGGGCCTTGCCCTGACCCACGCGGCCGCCCGGTCGGCCGCCTACACCATTCTGGAACTGGACCGAAAAGAGATCGAGCCGGAATGGCTCCGGGAAAGCTACTCCGACAATGGTCGAGCCCAGATCCGTCAGCACATGCGGTTCGCGGATTTTTGGTACACCGCAAACGGAGTGTTCAGCGACCTGCAGGATCAGGCCCAAAAGATTGCTGCGGATGTGGGCCTTACGCTCACCGCGGAAGAGGCATGGCGTTGGCTTGGCCAGGGCGGCTTTATCGAGCACACCAGCGGAACCAACCTCGGCGGATGCGGCCTGCTCGTCGCCAAGGAGATCGTCGACGCGTTCACGGGTGGCCAATCTTCGCTGCAGATCGTCGGGAAGACGCATTTTAGAACCGATTTGGAGGGCGCGGAGAAGGAATGGACGTGTGAAATGGCGCGCGGCCGCATCACCCGGCGCCGGATGTATCGGCGAGACGGCAAGGTTCTGCCGATGATCGGCGTGACCGCCTTTCTGGTGCAGCTATTCAAGGCAGAGCGGGCCTATTCGGAGATGTACCGCATGCCTCTTCCGGAGATTACACCTGGCCCCGGTCAGGCGCTCGACCCTGGCAAGGCACAACTCGAAGTTCTCAAGACCCTTGAGGCGCTGGTCTCGGACGGCTGGATTGTGGGACGGGTGGAGCCCGGTGCGGAGAAATTCCCGCCGTTTGAGTTCGATATGAAGGCGCTGGTCCACGCCAACCGCGACACGCTGGTCACCCCACGGCAGCCGTAACCTTTTCCTCGCGCTTGAAGCTGAGGACCGGGCGCTTTTTGTTCAGCTTGGCCTTGATCCACCCCTCCAGGATCATCGCCTCGATCACTTCGTAGGCGGCGAACATCCCCTCGTCCAGGATCGGATACTTCGTTTCGATCAGCATCTGCCGGATTCGGCCGTAGATCTTGAATGCATCGGATTCACTCAACATGGCTCGGTGCACAAGCAAGTACATTCCGCTTAGCGGCAAAGTGTTCGAGCCCCGGCGGTAGCACTTGGTCGGCTCGATGCGGCCGTTCCGCATGAATGGAATCTCCTGCAACTGCGCGCCGACCAGATTCAGCCGAAACTCGTTCTTCTCGTGGATCGCCCAATCGATCTTGCCCTCCGTTAACGTCTCGGTGAAGACTTTAATCGAGCTGAACCGATACGTGCCCTTCATGGCAAACGACTGGTCCTCGCCTGCAAATCCTCCGGTGCTCAGCCAACGGAACGCCTCGTGGGCGGTCAGTTCCAATCCCGCGTCACGTGCGATCTCCGCGCAATGCTCCTTCAAGTCCGTGAAGCACGCGTTTGACGAGTACCAGAAGTCGGCGAACCGGATGTGATGCCGGATCTGGCCCCGGTGGATTTGATCGTACTGACTGCGGACCCAGGCAGGTTCTAGCTCACCGCGATCGAGTTCCAGGATTGAATATGCGACCCGTCGCGCGCTGGTGTGAGCGAGGGTCATGCCGGCGGAGAGGATCGGGTCGGCAAAGCCGCACGCGTCTCCCACCAGGAACCAGTTCTCTCCGGTAACCCGATCTGCCAAGTAGCTCCAGTCGTTGGTTGTCTGCAGGTTGCCCTCCCGCTTTGCTTTCGAAACCAGCTTCGATACCCGGGGCTCCTCGCTGACCGCCTTGAGGTACAGCTCCTCCGGCTTAAGCCCCTGCACCTTTAGGTGAGCGGCAGGAACAACCAAGCCGATGGAGGTCCGGGTCGGAGAGATCGGAATAAACCAGATCCAGCCCCAGGAGAGGCTGAGCACTTGGATGCGGGTACCTCCGGTACCGACCGACTCGGCCCATTGCGCGTCCTGCCAGTAGTCCCAGATCGCGACGTTTCGCAGGTTGGTCGGCGATTCGACACCGACCGCCATCTTCTTTCTAAGCATCGCCGAAATGCCGGATGCATCCACGTAATGCCTGGCCCGGATCACGTCTGCACCACAAACGGAGGGAGAGACTCGGAATGATCGGACCGCATCGCCCTCAACCTCGATTTGATCGACCTTGGTCTCCTCGTACACCTCGCAGCCAAGCTCCCGGGCGTGATCGAGAAGGATTTTGTCGTAAGCCGCTCGGTCTACTTGAAACGCTGTCGACTCCCGCTGCGGGTTATAGGGGGTCGGGCGAGGAGCGTCCTCGAACTCGTGAAGCAAGAAGTCGAATTTCCAGAATCCTTTCGTCTTGCCCCAGCGATAGGTCGCCCCGACCTTTATCGGAAAGTTGGCAGCCTCGACTTTGTCCCAGACTCCTAGCTCGTTAAGGATAGGCGAGATGGCGGGTAACTGGCTCTCACCGACGTGATCCCTCGGGAACCTTTCCCGTTCCAGAATCACGACCTTGAGCGATGGGTTGTACTTCCGTAGAAGGCCACCCACGGTGGCGCCTCCCGGCCCGCCTCCCAGGATTGCGACGTCGCAATCGTAGCTGTCCATGACCTACGGAGGGTACCCGTCGCCGAGTGTTAGACTGATGCGGGCTTACACCGTTCGTTCAGGTCGGAAACGATCTGGGGTAGTCCACCCATACTGGTGTCTCGCTTGCCCAACTACAAAGACTTCTACCCGGTGTGAGGGTCATTTGCCAGTTAGTGAGCGACGTTCCAACCGGACTCTCAGGATCACAATACAAGAAGGAGAACCACTCGATGCAGCCACCGGCCGGCCCTACCACTCGTATCCAGCGCAACTGGAAGCCAAGATCGACCGATAGTTCGCCTCCGCGCCAGTAGCAGGTTGGTAAGGGTCTCGATTCCGAGAATCGTTTTCGCGGTCCAGTTCTAGTGCGCAGGTCTATGCTGATTAAACAAATCTTGGACGCAATCCACCTACTACCCGGCTTCCAAGCGCCTCATCTGGCCCTCGCTCGCAGCCTCAAAGTGGCGAGCGCAGCTCATCGACCTTCGGGGCCGAAGAGCGCTCCAATCCTGTTATTACTCGGCACCCTCATTTGGCTGCTTGCGTCAGCAACCGCACATGCTCAATCGGACGACGTGTTGCCCAAGCCGCTGTTCGCGCCATATGGACCAACCCAACACCAATCGCCGAAGTTCTCGATAGCCGCGACATCAGATGCGTTCGCCCAAGAGCGCAAGGCGTTCCAAGAGGACTGGCCCGAGCTTCAATCGCCGGTCGGCCGTAAGATCGTGATTGAGGCCGAACCCGCCTTGCAGCCGGAAGAGTATTGGCTGTCACTCGGAAAGTCCGCGATACTCCGCGTGGGTTCTCCCGTTGCCGCCGCATGGGCGCTACAGACGTTGGGGAGCCTGGCATCCGAACGGATCGATCAGGCACGCATTCACGATAAGCCAGACTACGCCTTCCGAGGGGTGATGGTCGACGTCGCCCGCCGATTCCACTCCCTGTCGACCCTCCGCCAAATTGTAAGGTGGTGCCAAGCCGGCAAGGTTAGGTTCATCCAGTTGCATCTTACGGACGATCAGAATTGGATGCTTCCGACTTACGTGCTGGCCGGGATTGACCGAAATAACTCGTCGGGCCATCCCGCGTACACGGTGGAGGAGATCCGCGACCTTCGGTCTTTCGCGCAGGCACGGGGAGTGTCGGTCATTCCGGAACTGGACATTCCGGGGCACAGCACCCTCCTCGTGAAGCTCAATCCGGCTGTCTTCGCGATCCAAGGTTCGGCTTCTACCAACTGCATCAACTTCGGGTCATCGAAGGTTCGAGCAATCATGCGGGAGCTGATCCAAGAGACGGCCAACCTGTTTTCTGACTCTCCATACATCCACCTGGGAGGCGACGAAGCCTGGTACCCAGACGCGGAGAAGGATCCCGAAATCGCGCGGCGGCTGAGCTCCATCGGAGCAAAGGCCACCGCGCAAGATGTTTTTGTCGACTTCGTGGCCGAGATGGCGGAAACCGTTATTGCCCAAGGCAAGACTCCCATTGTTTGGGAAGGCTTTGGCCCAACCGCATATTCAAAAAAGCGGATCCCCCTCAAGACCGTAGTCGTCGCCTGGGACGGGAGCTACTACCCTGCCAAGGACCTGGTGGCGGATGGCTTTGGAGTCGTCAATGCCGGTTGGGACCCATATTACGTGGTCAATCACTATCCCTACGATTCCTATACCCTGGTCCCGCTTCCCACCCTGTTCCGTCTCGATCCGCAGGTTTTCAGCACCGTGGATAGGTCGCCGGGAACGTCAGGAGCGGTGAGCCTTCACCCGAACGGCAACCTCCTGGGCGCGATGATGTGTTGGTGGGAAGGCTACGAATGGAATGCCCAAACAACCCTCCCGCTTCGGATTCTCGCATTGGGCGCCAGACTCTGGAATCGGGCCGGAGAGCGGGATTATCCAGACTTTCTGCGGAGGAGCAAGGCGATCCTCGAACGCATCCATGTCCGCACGGTTCCGTTCAAGGTGACGACTGAAGGAGCACGACCTGGAAACCCGCTCGAATTTACCAGCCGGGTGACGGTTAAGCCAAAGTCCTCCGATCGGACCTTGAGTTTCGGCATTCGCACCGATGGGGCGGTGCCAAGCCAGAACGACATGAAAAGAGAGCTCCAGGTTGAGAACAGTTCTGTCATTACCATCCAGGCGTTCCGGGGATCCAACCGGGTAGGCGAAACGGAGTTCGTCAGCCTGAAGAAAGTGACCGTCCTCGATAACCTGGCGTTGGGAGCCCACGTGACGGGTTCAACTCAGGAGGACCCGCAGTTTCCCGCCAGTTTGGTAACCGACGGCGTCTCCGACGATGTCGGTGCTTTCTGGCTCGGGTATCCGAATCCGTGTTCGCTGACCATCGACCTGGGAGCCTGCAAGTTACTCAACCGCGTCGACGTGGCGCCCTTCTGGGCGGCTCATCAACCGACCCAATACGCAGTCGATCTGAGCACCGATGGCGTCGCATGGATCCAAGTGGTCGACGCCACCAAGCAGACGGATCCACCTACCGAGGCCGGGACTATCCATCGCTTTCCCGTTAGAAAGGCGAGATATATAAGAGTCCGCATCACCGGCTCGCAGCAGTTCCCGCCAACGATGGCTCGTATCCAAGAGGTGAGGGCTTACCTTGAGCGGTGAATCGGCTCAGGGCATATCTATCGGTCAGCCTTTGTCCACGCAGGCGGAGCTCGCCAAGCTCCGGTGGGAGACGGCTCAATGCTCACAAGCTCGGCCACTCAAGAGGCGCCTTCGAGCGATCCTCTCAGTACTGCCAACGATAACCAAAACATGCTTGGAAGGGGTTGGGCAACCACGTGCCAAGCTAATCCGGCAACTGGCCCGGTGACCATAGGGAACGTACATCTTCTCCGGTCATATCGCGATCCTTAAGGCCATGCAGAAACTCGACGAAGCCGTAGCCCGGCGCCCAATCCAGAAGACGCCTCGCCTCGGAAAGATCGTGTTGTTCCACCGAGCCCGGTAACCCGATGTCGTACTTGCTTATGAGCGCCTTGGCGCCCGGGACTTGACCCTCGCACCAATCGGGCCCGAGTTCGCGAAAGTTCGAAATCACCTCCGGGGGCATTCCGTGGTTCGTGTGCACGATCGTCATGAAGAGGCCGAACTTCCGGTCGATCGCTCCTTTCATCGCGGCCACGGTCGAACTGGCCACATCGCGGCGGTCGACGCCGTTGCGGAGCAGCTTCGCACCAAACGCCAGATAGGGTTTCGGCACAAAGTCGTGATAGCGGAGCATAGCCACCGAAGCGCCTGTGGTTTCGTGATACATTCGGCAGAGATCCTCACCGATCACCTTGGTGACTCCGTAGACGCCGCCCCAACCGAATGCCATCGACGAGGCGAAAACTACCGACAGGACGCCGTTGGCGCGAGCCGCCTCCAAGACGTTGAATGTTCCGTCCACGTTGACCGCGAAGATGCTCGCGTCGCTGACCGGCGGATTGTGGGCGCAGTGCCAAGCGGCCAAGTGAATGACTGCCTGGGTGCCTTCCATCGCCCGCCGAACGTCGGCATCGGTTCGCGTGTCGCAGCGCAGAAATTCCACACCGGATAAATCATCGGATGGGGGCGGCGCGATGTCGCACCGACGTACGTCATAGCCTGCTTCGATCAACCG
>Ga0302326_10017472_pt1 | contig 14972 bp, 10 predicted proteins | sample Palsa_T0_3_FD_202264 | JGI IMG/M metagenome (GOLD analysis project Ga0302326, IMG submission 202264) | Peat permafrost microbial communities from Stordalen Mire near Abisko, Sweden - Palsa_T0_3 | ecosystem: Environmental > Terrestrial > Soil > Palsa > Peat permafrost | place: Sweden: Abisko... | reverse complement strand
AGCGCGTGCAGCCGGCCGAGCAGTGCCCCCAGCCGGCCGAGGCCGCCCGCCCCGCGGATCGCCTCCCGCCGTTCCCGGCGGGGCACCGGGCCGGCCCACTCGGTCACCAGCACGGCCCGGCCGTCCAGGGTCGAGACCGGCTCGTCGGCCGCGCAGCGCTCGGCCGGGAACTCGCGGGCGGCCACGTACCGGAGGATCGCGGCGTCGCCCGCCACCGCCTCGGCCGGGCGCCGGGCGGGGAACCAGCGGGCCACCCAGTCCGGGCCGTCGGCCCGGCCGACCCGCCACACGCCCACGTCGAGGTCGGTCATCGCGGTCACGTCGATCCCGTACCGCGCCTCCAGATGCAGCCGCAGCCGCTCGCCGGTCTGGCTCGGCATCGGCGACCCGAAGCGGATGAGGTTGCCGTCCGGATCGACGTGCGAGCCCTCGCGGAGCTCATACGGGGTGTCGCCGACCCGCCGGGTCAGCCCGCCGACGCCGGGGCGGGTCCACTCGTCGTAGAGCGCGTCGGCGTCCGCGACGTAGAGGTAGGCGGTGCCGACGTGCTCATGGTCGCGGCCTTCGTCGCCGCCGAGCTCGTGCTCGTGCCCGGTGTCCAGGGACAGGTGCAGGCTCACCCGGTCCCGATCGGCGAAACCGTAGCCGTCGCCCTCGGTGTAGGGCTGCACGTCGAAGCCGAGCGATGCGTAGTGCGCCAGGGCGCGTCGCAGGTCGCGAACCGGGAAGACCGGGCTGAAGCTGCGCAGCCTGGTCCGGGCGGTGGCGGGTTCGTCCATATGACCAGCATCCCATTCTTGTTGCTGGCGACCGGCTTACCAGCCGACCGCGACGATCATGTACTGAGGGTTGGCGACCGAGAGGTCGGACGACTGGCTCGCGTCGTCGTCGTAGGGGAATCCGTACTGCTTGCCGTTGATGGCGTTCTCATGCCAGAACTCGGCGTAGTAGTTGGCCGGGCCGGCCTGGTAGAACGTGGCCGGGTTCGACTGCTCGGAGGCCGGCAGCTGCGCGACGTGGCGGTTGAGGGCGGCGCAGAGCGGGGGGTTGGCCGACAGCGTGCCGCCGCAGCCGAAGACGTCGGCGGTGGTGTCCGCTGCCGCGCCGTTGGCGGCCGCGTAGGCGGTGAAGTAAGTGGCGTACTTTCCGCCCGGCTGGAACGCGGGGTCGTTGCCGGGAGAAGGGATGCCGTAGGGGGCGTCGATGGTGGCGAGCCCCTTGAACTGGCTGGGGACGAAGGCCTCGAAGCGCGCGAAGGTGGCGGCGCGGGTCTCCTTGAAGGTGGCGTAGTCCTCGCCGATCTCCTGGGTCTGGCCGCTGTCGCTGTGGGCGAGGAGGGCCAGCTTGAGGCCGAACCGGTCAACCCGGGTGGTGTCGACGTTCATGGAGGTCGAGCCGACGGTGAACTCGATGAAGTCGAAGTACTTGCTGTTGGGTGACCCGAGATAGAAGTACATGCGGCCGGATGAGTTGGCGGGCAGGTCGATGTACTGCTGCTGGGCGATCGACTTCTCGGTGCCGTCGAAGCTCCAGTAGACCTCGCTGTTCGGGTAGCGCCCGTTGGTCTGGTTGATGATCTTGACCTCGAGGGCCTGCTTGGCCTTGGGGATCGCGGCGGTGCTGCCCCAGAAGGACGCGGGCGGCGCGCCGGTCGCTGAGGGGCCGGCGGTGTTGGCGTTGGCGTTGGCGTTGGCGGTGCTTGGCGCTGCTGTCGGCTGGGTGGCGGCGGGTGCGGTCGTCGCGGCGGTCGCGGTCGTCGCGGTCGGGCTGGACCAGCGCTGGGCGGCCGCGTCGGCGCAGGTGGCGATGTCGAGCCGGGCGGCCGCGCTGCCCGCCGGGTCGGTCAGGCACAGCCCGGATCTCGGATTGACGAGCTCGCCGTCGCTCTCGCGCGTCCACAGCTGGGCGGCGGTGCCGTTGCAGGGGTACCAGTCGACGTCGGTGCCGCTGGCGGTGGCGCCCCCGGCGACGTCCAGGCAGCCGCCCTCGGCCCGCAGCGTGCGATCGGAGTAGGCCGACCACCGCTGACCGGAGCTGCCGTTGCAGGCGCTGGCGTCGATCGGGTTGCCCTCGGTGTTGAGCCCGTTCTGATTGGCCAGGCAGCGCCCGTCGATGCCGGTGACTCGGCCGGTCTCGACCGGCTTGGCGGCCGGCGTTGAGTTGCCAGCCTTCTCGTAGACGGCGACGTAGCTGACGCTCATCGACGCGCCGGACGAGGTCGCGGCGGTCGGCGTCGTGCAGTTGCACTTCCCGTCGGGGTAGTTGCCGCCCATCGCCAGGTCGAAGATGATGAAGAAGCCGTGGTCGATCGCCTCATGCCAGGCGGTGGCGCCGACCCCGGCCTCGGTGATCGTGTCGGTCACCCGGCCGTCCATCAGGAACTGCAGGTACTCGGCGTTCGTGTTGGCGCGGTTCACGATCACCGAGTAGGTGTGGTAGCCGGACTCGCACCGCGTGCCACGGCAGGCGATCAGCGGGTGGCCGTCGCTGCCCGCCGCGTCGTGCAGGGTCTGCGAGGCCTCGTTCAGCCCGTTGACGTCCTCCATCATGTCGAGCTCACCCGACTGGGGCCAGCCGCCGCCGGTCCGCATGGGCGATCCGAGCGCCCAGAATGCGGGCCAGTAGCCGAGGCCGTCGGCCGGGTCGGGCTGCTCGATCGACGCGGTCAGCTCCAGCTCGCCGCCGGCCGGCGCCTCGAAGTCGTCCCGGGCGGACTCGATCCTGGCCGACGTCCAGCTGCCGTCGGCCCGGGTCGCCTTCAGTACCAGATGCCCGCGGCCGTCCAGGTAGACGTTCCTGGTCGAGCTGGTGGTGTGCTCGATCTCGCCGGTGCCGTAGCCGGTGCCGAGGTCGTAGAACCAGTTGGCCGCGGCCGGCCCGGAGCCGGGCGGGCCGGCGAAGCCGTCCTTGAAGACGGTCGCCCAGCCGGCCGGGGCGGGCGGCACCGCGGTCCCGGTCGCCGCCGCGGTCGCGGTCGCGGTCGCGGTGGCTCCGGTGGTCTTAGTGGTTCCGGTGGTCTTTGCGCCTCCGGTGGTGGCGGTGGCTTGACCGGTTCGGGCTGCCAGCGCCGAGAGGCCAGCCGGCGCTCTGGCGGCGACCACCGTCGTGATCGCGACGTAGGCCAGACCCCCGGCCACCACGGTGGCCGCGATCAGGATCGACAGCAGCCTGACCGGCCGGCCGATTCTCGCCGCACTCTTCCTCGAGCTGCGCCTCAGATGGCTCATGAACTGGAGACCCCGCCCGGAGCTGCCAGATAACAGAAATTTCAGGGCATCTTAGAAATTCGTCGAACCCTTCTAGGGGGCATCCCGCGCAACGCTGGACGGGTGAGTGGTCAGATACGCGTCAGCGAGGAAGCGGGCCAGCTGACCGGCTTCCTCATCGCGACTCTCAACTCGGCCCGGCCGGTATGCGGAGGGGCGCGCGGCGGCGCTCATCGCGTGCCTTGGACGATCTAGCTCGGGTCCGGGCGGCGCAGCGTCAGCGACTGGAACCAGTTGCCGCCGACCGCGTCGACGGAGTGGAAGTCCACCACGTCGAAACGAGCGTCGACGACGAAGCCGAGCAGTTGCTCGTCGGTGCGCCAGGAGAAGAAGCGCGGCGGTACGTGCCAGTCGCCGTCGAGCGGGCCTTCCGCGCTCTCGTCGTCGTCGCGCGCCCCGTACACGCCGACGAAGAAGATCCCGCCGGGGCGCAGGACCGTCCGGACGGCCGCCAGGACCGCGGGCAGGTCCCGGTTGGGCACGTGCAGCAGGCAGTTCATCGCGAACACGGCGTCAAACGACCCGGCTGGGAAGTCCAGGTGCAGGAAGTCCATGACGTGAGCCTCGATGCCCTTCGCCCGGCAGCGCTCGACCATCGCGGCCGACAGGTCGGCCGCGACGACGGCGAAGCCCTGCTGCTGGAAGTGCGAACTGTCCTGCCCGGTGCCCGCGCCGATCTCGAGCAGCCGCGTTCCCGGCGTCAGCCGCTCCACGAACGCCTGCCGCTCGGCCAGCTTCCACGGCTCCTTGCTCAGCCCGTCGCGCCGGGCCGCGCCCCCGTCGTACGCTTCCCGCAACGGGCCGAGCACGTCGTCATAGCGGATGGTCATACCGGTCATTATCGGCTCGCTGGTTATGGACGCGCCGGGAACTCGCCGACGTTTGCTAACGGGTGCAGGAGGTGCCCGGCGGCATAGGTGATCAGCATCGACAGTCCGCCGATGCAGGCCGTGCGGACCATCGGAACCAGCGGGTGAACCTGCGCGATCCGCGCCGCGACCCATCCCGTCACCGCCAGCGCCGCCAGCACGATCGCGAACGTCACCGGCGCCCTCGACGGCCCCGGGATCAGCACGATGGCCAGCCACGGCAGCACCGCCCCGGCCGCGAAGGCGATGCTCACCGCGACCGCGTCCCGGAGCGGCGCGATGCGGGAGGCGGTGGTGATCCCGTACTCCGCCTCGGCGTGGGCGGCCAGCGCGTCGTGCGCGGTCAGCTCGGCGGCGACCTGCCTGGCCAGCCCGGGCGAAAGGCCGCGGGACACGTAGAGCCCGGCCAGCTCGTCCAGCTCCGCGTCGGGTGCGGTCTCCAGCAGCACGCGCTCGGCGGCCAGCTGCGCCAGCTGCCGGTCATGCTCGGCCCGGAGCTTGGAGTACTCGACGGTGCCCATGGCCAGCGTCCCCGCCACCAGCCCGGCGAACCCGGCGAAGAACAGCACGCTGGAGCTGACGCCGGCCCCGGCGAACCCCTCGCAGATCCCGGCCGACGTCAGGATGCCGTCGCTCGCCTCCGGGATGTGCGGACGTACCCACCCGAAGACGCTGCTGGCCACCATCAGCCCACTCGCCCCCCGACGCTGCCGACGACGGGGACGCGTTTACCGTCCGGCAATGACCCCGCTGCCTGGTCGTCGCCTTCTGTTTACCCAGATCCGGGCGGATGAGACCGACGTGGTTGGGCAGCGGCGACGCTCGCGTCACTGCCAGCACGGGCATCCGGATGCTCAGACTGGGTAATGGTTGGGGCCTTGGGTGTAGGTGCGGCCGCGCGGTGTCGTCCACTGGTGCCAGCCGGGTTGGGGCTGGGTGACGCTCCAGCCCGACGATTGCTTGACCCGGTGGCATTTGCGGCTTCTTGCGCCGGCGTTGCAGGCGCAGGTGCGGCCGCCCTGGTCGTAGGGGACCGCGTGCTCGAAGTCGCTGTCCCTCGCGTGGCGGGAGCAGGGCGGGAATGTGCAGGTACGGTCGCGGATCTGGACCAGGTGGCGAAGGGCGGCGTTGGGCTTGTACGCGTGCGACTCATTGCGGTGGTCACAGTCGTACGTCGGGACCGGCGCGAGATTCAGGGTGTATTCCAGGCCGGTGGGCAGGGTCAGCGCCCAAGGGCCGCACCAGTCCGGGTCGCCAGGCGGCCCCGCGCCGCGGCGGTCGAGCGCCCAGCCGCTCGACGGGGGTCGGGGCGGCCCGGTGTCCGGTTGCGCGCGTAGTCGCGTCAGGCGGGCTTCGGTGATGGTGAGGTTGATCCGGGCCGGGAGCGCGACCAGCGGCGGGGCCGGGCCGCCGGGCGGTGCCGGGCCGTCCGGCGGCCGGGCGAGACGGCCGGATCTGACACAGCCATGGCCGATCGCGATGCCGTCCGGGTCGGTGACCGTGACGCAGATGACGGTGTGCGGGCTGAGGGCAGCGGTGGCGGCCAGGGCGCGGCACAGGGCCGGGTCGAGGGTGCCCAGGTTGTGTCCCTCGCCGGGCCGCTCGGCCTGGCCGAGGAGGGTCGCGAGCGGGAAGACCAGGTCGGTCAGCGTCGGCGGCGGACCGCCGGGCGGCTTGAGGAACGGCGAGCCGGGTGGCGGCGGGGTCCCTCCCGGGCCGTCGCCGCCGGGTCCGCCGTCGCCGTCCGAGCCGTCGTCGTCCGGCTCGTCGTCGGGGTAGCCATTGTCATCAGGGAAGTCGCCGCCGTCGGGCATCCCGCTGTCGTCGGCGGGCACGCAGCGGCCGTCGCACTCGTCGCACGGGCAGTCCGACCCGCCTACACCGCAATCGCCGTCGTCAGCAGGGGCGTCACCGTCAGGGGCGTCACCGGAACCCGTCTCAGGGGCGGCGCCTGGACCGGTCCCGGGCGCCGCGTCGGAACCGAGATGACCGCAGGCGATCCGGTCATCGGCGGAGATGCCGTTGAGGATGTCCAGATAGGCCGCCGCCCGCAGCCGGTCGAGCCGCTCCTTGGGGAACGCGCCGCAGTCCTGGTACAGGCGGGCGCGGGCGTCGAGATTGGCGTAGGCGGCCAGCGCCTCATCGACCGGCAGGTCACGGCCCGACAGGCCGGCCGCGCCGGACCCCTCGCGGAACACCGTCACCCGCGACCGGTGCTTCTCGGCCGACTTGCGCCGCCGCTCCGCCAGCTCCGGATCGACCGCCGCCGCGATCGCGGTCGCGATCCGCTCCACCTGCGTGTAGGTTTTGCGCGGCGGGGCCGTCAGCTCGGGAAGCAGGAGCTCTTCCGCCCGGGCGCAGTTCTCGTCTGACAGCTCCCCGAAGACCTCGGTGATCATCCGGGCCCGGGGCAGGTCCAGCGTCCCGTCCTTGAGCAGGAGCTCGACGCCGGGCAGGCGGGCGCCCAGCTCCCACGCCGCCTGGGTCGTCTTGGCCGCCGACGGGACGGAGACGGCCAGCGCGAGGGCGATCTCGTGGACCAGGGAGTCGTCCCATTCATCAGGCAGGTTCCCGTGCCGCGGGCGGCCCAGGAAGGACAGGTCGTCGTCGCGGATCAGCGCCCGGATCATCCCCAGCAGGCCCGCGCCCGCCCACGACTGCAGCGCCGCCATCGCCCGCAGCAGGCCGATCAGCTCCTCGCCGGTCGCGACCGGGCACCGCCAGTCCGGCCCCGCCGCCCGCGCCAGGGCGACGGCCAGCTCCGGGCCCGGCGGGCGCTTATCCCACACACCACCCTTGGCGAACCCCGACAGCAGCTCCTCGCGCTCCTTCGCCGCCCCGAGCGTGCCCTCCAACGACTCCCACGGGCCGAAAACACTCTCATCTTCGCCGACAGTCTCGGCATCGGCGGAGCCCGCATCGTCGGGACCAGCGGAATCTGGTCCCGACCCCGGGTCGGAGGGCCCGTCGCGTTCCGGTTCGTCGCTTGACTCTCGTTCCATCAGGGTCCTCCTTTCTATTGCTACTAAAACATATGATCGAATAATATCCCGATATCAGCATCAATGACGCCGCGAAAGGCTTACCGGGAGGCCACACTTATCTAACCCCCGAACGGCGGCTTCGAGGGACCGCGTTCCTCGCTAGGCCCATGTCATGCCACGATGAGGGCCATGCGGACGCAGCGGTTCCACGCCCTTGTCGCAGACGGCCCTGGCGGTCGCGCAATTGTGGTGGTGCCGTTTGACCCGGACGAGCTGTGGGGCGCCAAGGCCGTGCACCATGTGAACGGCACGGTCGACAGCACCCGCGTCCGGGTGACGCTCTCGCCCGGCGGCGCCGGATGGGCCTTCACCCTGAGCCCGTCGCGGGTGCTGGGTCTGGGCGTCACGCCCGGCGACGAAGTAAGCGTCGAGCTAACGCCCGAAGGCCCGCAGCGGGCCGATCTGGCTGAGGACGTCACGGCCGCCCTCGCCGCCAACCCGGCCGCCGGCGCCTTCTTCGACACGCTGGCGCAGTTCTACCGCAAGGCCTATCTCCGGTGGATCGACGCGACTACCCGTCGACCGGAGCTACGGGCAGCCCGCATCGCCGAGGTCGTCGACCTGCTCGCGGCCGGAGTCAAAGAGCGACCGCGTTAGCCGGCCGGGAGAGCGGGGGGCGGCGTCGTGCCCGGGCCAAGCTGCGCCTTGAGCGCGGCTAGCTCGTTGTCGACGTCATGTGACGAGGTGACCTCGTCGAGCTCCTTCTGGATGTCATCGCCGCCGCCGCCGACGTCCTCGAGGACGCCAGACTGGAGCAGCTCGTCCAGCGCGCCGGCTCGCGCCTGCATGGTGGAGATCTTGTCCTGGGCGCGTTCGAGGGCGGCCCCGGAGTCGCTGATGCTGGTCGAAATGCCCGCCGCGTCCTCGTTGACCGAGTTCATCGCGCTGGCGGCCGTGTACTGCGCCTTGAGGACTTCCTTCTGCGAGCGGAAGTTGTTCACCCGCTTCTGCAGCTCGGCCAGCCCGTGCTCCAGCTTCTCCTGCTCCTCGGCGAGCTGCTGGCGCTGCGGTTCCAGATTGTCGATCTGGCCCTGGGCCGCGCCCTTCCTCGACAGCGCCTCGCGGGCCAGGTCCTCCCGGCCCTGCGCGAGGGCGGTCTTGGCCTGATCGTTGAGGTGGTCGATCGAGTGCTGGAGCTGAGTCTCCTGCAGCTCGATCTGCTTGCGCGAGGCCGCGATGTCGACCAGGGCCCGGCGGATCCGCGTGATCTGCTCGAGCATCTGGCTGTACGAGTAGTCCAGCATCTCGTCGGGCTTCTCGGCGGCGTCAAGCGCCTTGTCCGCCTTGGCGGCAACTATGTCGTGCGCCCGCTGAAAAAGGCTCATATCGGCCCGCTCTCTATCGGTTGCGCTCACTAAGCCGGACAGTACCACCCGTGGCTCGGCCGACTCTATAACCAGGGCCGTTACCACTCATAGGCTGCGCAGAGACGCCTGAGACCTGCGGCCAAGGCTCGGCTGGCAACCTCGTCAACCATGACCTTCCTTGAGCAGCCGTGGCAGGCGCGAGCCGACCACCCCGGCCCCGCGACCCGGCTCCGCTGGCACCGGACCGCCGATACCGGGGAGCTCGACGAGAGCACGCCGCGCTGGTACCGGCCGGTCTTCCTCGTCCTGCTGGCGGCGGTGGCGGTCCTGTACCTGTGGGACCTGAGCGCCTCCGGGTACGCGAACTCGTTCTACGCGGCGGCGGTGCAGGCCGGCACCGAGAACTGGAAGGCGTGGTTCTTCGGCTCGCTCGACTCGTCGAACTTCATCACCGTCGACAAGCCGCCGGCGTCGCTGTGGGTGATGGTGCTGTCCGGCCGGATCTTCGGCTTCAACAGCTGGTCGCTGCTGGTGCCGCAGGCACTAGAAGGCGTGGCGGCGGCCGGGCTGCTGTGCGCCACCGTGCGCCGGGCGGTCCGGCGGAACGCGGGCGGCCGGGCCGGGGCGGCGGCGGGCCTGATCGCGGGAGCGGCGATGGCGCTGACCCCGGCCGCGGTCCTCATCTTCCGGTTCGACAACCCTGACGCGTTCATGGTGCTGCTGGTCGTGGTGGCCGCCTACTGCGTCACCCGGGCGCTTGAGCACGGGCGAACCTGGTGGCTGGTGGGCGCGGGGGTGGCGTTCGGGTTCGGGTTCCTGACCAAGAGCGGCGAGGCGGTGCTCAACGTGCCCGCGTTCGGACTGGCCTACCTGATCGCGGCGCCGGTGTCGCTGCCGCGGCGGGTCCTGCAACTGCTCGCGGCCGCTCTCGCGATCGTGGTCTCGGCCGGGTGGTGGATAGCGGCGGTGCTGCTGACGCCCGCGGCCGACCGGCCGTACATCGGCGGGTCGACCGACAACAACCCGCTCGAGCTCGCCTTCGGCTACAACGGGTTCGGGCGGCTGTTCGGCGGGGACGGCAACATGGCCGGCGGCGGCGGGGCGGCCGGCAGCAGCTTCGGCGGGACGGCCGGGGTGCAGCGCCTGTTCAGCGGGGAGTTCGGGCTCGAGATCTCCTGGCTGCTGCCCGCGGCGGTGGTGCTGCTGGCGGGCGCGGTCTGGGTGACCTGGCGGGGGCCGCGGACGGACTCGGCCCGGGCCTCGCTCATCATCTTCGGCGGCTGGCTGCTGTCCACCGGGATCACGTTCGCCTACATGCAGGGCACCATTCACCCCTACTACACGGTCGCGCTCGCGCCCGCGATCGGGGCGCTGGTCGGCATCGGCTCGGTGCTGCTGTGGCGGCACCGCGCGGTCGCCCCCCGCGCCGCCTACGGGGTACTCGCGCTGACCGTGGTGGTCACCTTCGGCTGGGGGTTCGAGCTGCTGCGCACGGACTCCTCATTCCAGCCGTCGGTGCGGTACCTGGCGGTGGCAGCAGCCGTCGCGGCGGTGGCGCTGCTGGTGGTCGCCGCAGTACGGACGCGCGTCGGACGCCGGTTGATCGTGGCGACCGGCGTGCTGACCGCGCTGGCGGTGGCTGTCCCGACTGCCGCCTGGGCGGTGGGGACCGCTGCCACGCCGCACTCCGGGTCGATCCCCACCGCTGTATCCGGGAGCGGAAGCGCGGGGTTCGGCACCGGAACCGGCGGCGGCTTCGGCGGCGGCGGCGCTCCGGGCGGCGGCGGCTTCGGCGGCAGCGGCAGCGGTTTCGGCGGGGCTGGCCGGACCGGGAGCAGCGCGACCGGAACCGGCGCAGCGGGCGGGGCCGGAACGCTGCCCGGCGATGCCGAAGCGGCTGGCGGCATGGGGACGACGCGCGGCGGCGCGCCCGGGCTGGGGACGGACGAGGCGAGCCCCGGCGGCATCGGCGACTCGGGAACGCGCGGCAGCTCAGGCCCGCCGAGCGGGGTCAGCGGCGAACTCGGCTCTGACCGGGGCAGCCGGCCGTCGGGGACCTCCCGCGGCGGCGCCGGCGGCGGCTTCGGCGGCGGAAGCCCTAGCGGCGCGGGTACCTCGTCCGCGCTCGACAAGGCGCTGGAGAAGACCACCACCCGCTGGGCGGCGGCCGTCGAGGGATCGAGCAGCGCGGCCGGCCTGGAGCTCGCGAGCGGCGGCAAGGCGGTGATGGCGATGGGCGGGTTCACCGGGTCCGACCCGGCGCCGACCCTGGCCGACTTCGAGCAGTGGGCCAGGGCAGGCGACATCACCTATTACATCGCCGGCGGCGGCATGGGCGGCGGCCCCGGCGGCCAGGGCTCATCCAGCCAGATCACCGCTTGGGTCGAAGCGCACTACAAGTCGGCCACCATCGGCGGCGAGACCGTGTACCTGCTCCTGCAGCCCAAGTCGTGACGTCGGCCGCCTCGATCATTTCTGTGGCGGCGCAGGGACCGAGCCCCCGTGCGGTCCCTGCGCCGGATTACGGAAGCTCGCTTGCTACATGATCGACCGCGATGAGATCTGCCGGGACCACTCGTCTGCACTCCAGACAGCGATGAGACGGCCAAGAGGAGCAGCTCATGCGCACGGTGATAGCACAGATCTACGACTACTCGCTCGACGGCATCATCCCTGAGGAAGGCACCGGGCGGGGCTGAGCCGACCCCGTTCCGTTCAAGATCAAAATCCTTGTCTCGAACGGACCGGGGCGACTCTGGCGGCTACACGGCTCCGCTTTAGGCGGTGACGTCGCTGCGGAGGAAGACGAGCATCGACGCCGCGATCGCGGCCATGACGTAGACCGCGCCGAGGAGCAGCCCGTGAGCGTAGCCGACGCCCTCGTTTCCGGCCGAGGCGACCGCCACCAACGAGGCACCGGGCATCCACTGCTGCACGCTCGGCACGATGCGAACGATGATGTTCTCGACCGCGATGAGCCAGGCGAAGCCGATGATGACCGCGAACACCGCCGACCGGACGAACTGGCCGACCGCCATCCCCAGCACGCTGTAGCCGACCGTGGCCAGCGCCAGGTCGCCGAGCTCCTGGAACATGTCGGTCAGGCCGGTTCCGGTGAACCACGCGTGGCTGGAGACGCCGCGGCTCTGCGCCGCCACCACCGCGACGACCAGGGCGATCACGGCGGCAAAGCAGAGCGCGGCGACCAGGAAGGTGATCACGCCGAGCATCTTCCCGGCCAGCAGGGTGGCCCGGCGCGGCTGGCGGACCAGCAGCTGGCGGAGGGTGCCGAGGCTGTACTCGCTCGCGAGCTGCGAGGCGGCGATGCCGAACGCCACCACGCCGAGCAGCATCGAGGCCCGCGCGACGCCGATGACTAGGCCATTCGGACGCGCCAGCTGGTGCAGGGTGACGATGCCGCCGTTGTTCGTGGCCTGCGAGAACATCAGCACCACGAAGAGCGAGGCCGCCGCGGCCAGGCCGAGGAAGGTGGACAGGAACAGCGTCTTGCGCTTCAGCTTGGTCCACTCGCTGGTGAAGGCCGCCCATACCATCGTCATCGGATCGATCCCATCTCCTGGCCGTCCGGCACGTCGGCCGACTTGGTCCCGGTCAGCGCGAAGAACGCCCGTTCGAGGCTCTGGGTCCGCTCGCCGAGCTGCCTCAGTGTGATCCCGTGCTCGGCGGCGTTCCTGTTGACGTCGGCCGCGCTCGCGCCGGGGGCCGCCACGATCAGCTCGCCGACGCCGTCGCCCTCGGTCACGGTGCCGCCGGCCTGCTGCATCAGCTTGATCAGCACCTCGAGGTCCGTGTCATGCTCCGGCGCGATGACGAACTCGGCCTGCTGGGTCGCGCGCAGCTCGGTCACTGGTCCCTGGTGGACGAGCCTGCCCGCCCTGATCATCACCACGTAGTCGCAGATCTGCTCGATCTCGGAGATCAGGTGGCTGGAGACCAGGACGGTGATCCCGCCGCCGGCCAGCGACCTGATCAGCCCGCGCATCTCGACGATGCCGGCCGGGTCGAGGCCGTTGGTCGGCTCGTCGAGGATCAGCAGCTCGGGCCCGGCCAGCATGGCGGCCGCGATGCCGAGCCGCTGCTTCATCCCCAGCGAGTAGGAGCGGTACTTGTCCCCCGCCCGGGCGAGCAGGCCGGACCGGTCGAGCACCGGGTCGACGCTGGCAAGCGGGACACCGCCGAGGCGCGCCAGCGCCTTCAGGTTCTCCCGGCCGCTCAGCTGCGGGTAGAACGCGGGCGACTCGATCAGCGCGCCGACCTTGTGCAGGTAGCTCGCGGGCTCGGCCAGGCTGCCGCCCAGGATTGTGCCGCTGCCAGCGGTGGGTCTCACCAGACCGAGCAGCATGCGAATCGTGGTTGTCTTGCCCGCGCCGTTCGGGCCGACGAACCCGCAGACCGCCCCCTGAGGGATCTCCAGCGCCACGTCATCGACAACGGTGCGCTCGCCGAAGCGCTTGGTAAGCCCGGCCGTCTGCACGGCGAGCGGCCCGCCGGGCGCCCTGCCCGGCCGGTCCAACGTCTGTTCCATAACCATGCGCAAAAAGCTAGCGACCCAGCCGCCCCGACCCAGCCCGTCGGCGCGGAAATCATCCTCAGGTCGGACGTCGCCTTCTCAGCGCCCTCTCAGCTGCGAAAAGCACTAGTCGCCGTAGTGGTAACGGGCTTGGATGATGATCAGCTCATCGTCGGTTACGCCGTACACGAGGCGATGCTCATCGTCGATCCGCCGAGACCAGAACCCGGAGAGGTTCCGCCGCAGCGCCTCCGGCTTTCCGGCACCTGCAAAAGGGGTAGTCAGTCTCGGCATCCGACTGAAGGATGAGGTCAGGGCGGAGGATTTCGTCCGCTAGGAGGTCGCCCTGGCCAGCCTGGACGGTCTATCTTCTGGCTATCCTGTCGGACTTACTGCGCCTGGCCAGTCGCCGGGGCCTGGAGGGAACATGCCTGCCGAAGTGCCGCCGTCGCTGGGTCGCGTGCTGGGACTCGTGCGCGTAGACCTGGCCCCGGCTCACCGTCAGCCGTCCGCGCTCCGGGTCGCTATCGCGACCATCGTCTCGGTCGCCGGATCTCTGGCCGCCGACGCGATCCTGGTCGTGATCGGCGAAGCGGTCTTCCCCTCGACCAAGGGCTACGTCCACTTCCAGTTCTCCGACTACAGCAAGCTGACCATCATCGGCGTGCTGATCGCGTGCGCGGCCTGGCCGATTGTCACCAGGATCAGCTCCGCGCCGCGCTGGCTGTTCTTCCGGATGGCGATCCTGGTCACGCTCGTCCTATGGCTGCCCGACCTGTGGATCCTCCATCTGGGTCAGTCGGGCCGGGCGGTGGCCGTGCTGATGGTCATGCACCTCGCCATCGCGGTGGTGACTTATAACTGCCTCGTGCACATCGCCGCGATCCGACCGGGCCGTTCAGAAAGCAAGCTGGCGGCTGCCGATCGCAGTCCTGCCGCGCGGAGGAACTGAGCAGGCCTTCTCCGGTTATCCGCCTGCGACACGGAAAACCTCGTCGAGCAGGACAGTCCGTGGGCCTTCATATAGCTGTCATCTCCATAAATAGCCTCAACGGGTATGGACTACCGCATCGATGACGGCCTGGATCACCCTCAAACGCTCCCCCCTGTTTCCTGGAGGTGCTGTTCAGAGTGGTGACCGAGCGCACGCGGATGACGCGCACCGCCCGATCCGCGCCTGCGCCGCGCCCCCGCGTGGTCGACGCGTGCGCTGCGCTCGCGGGGCTCGGTTTCGGCGCGGTGCTCGCCGCGGTCATAACCGGCGAGTCAGCCGGGGCGCTGCGCGCGCCCGGCGGGCTGCTGACCGCCGCTGGCCGGTTCGCCGGCTTCAGCGCGGCTTACCTCATGCTGATCATGGTGGTGCTGGTAGCCCGGCTGCCCTGGCTGGAGCGCGCGACCGGGCAGGATCGGCTGGTCCGCTGGCACCGCCGGGTCAGCCCGTGGGCACTCGGCCTCATCGTCGCGCATGTCGCGGCGATCACGCTCGGCTATGCGCAGGCGGCACAGTCCGGGGCGATGCATGAAGTGTGGGTGCTGCTCACCTCCTACCCGGACATGCTCGCCGCCTTCGTCGGGTTCGGGCTGCTCGTGCTGGCTGCGGTCACTTCGGTGCGAATCGTCAAGCAGCGGCTCCGCTACGAGACCTGGTGGGTCGTCCACCTCTATCTCTACCTCGGGCTGGCGCTCGCGTTCTTCCATCAGATCGCCACCGGCGCCTCGTTCATCGGCCACCCCCTGGTCAGGGACCTGTGGATCATGATCTGGGCGGCCACTGCGGGAATGGTGGTCCTGTTCCGGGTGCTGCTGCCGATCGGGCGGAGCCTGCGGCACCAGCTCCGGATCGTGGAGGTCCGCAGCGAGGGGCCCGGCGTCGTCTCGGTCATCTGCCGGGGACGACAGCTTGACCGGCTCCCCGTGTCCGGCGGGCAGTTCTTCCTCTGGCACTTCCTCACCAG